>Ga0209131_1002934_pt1 | contig 11461 bp, 10 predicted proteins | sample GraSoi_2013_40cm_FD_185826 | JGI IMG/M metagenome (GOLD analysis project Ga0209131, IMG submission 185826) | Grasslands soil microbial communities from the Angelo Coastal Reserve, California, USA - Sample 9_17_2013_40cm (SPAdes) (version 2) | ecosystem: Environmental > Terrestrial > Soil >...
GCGGGCGGCGCAGCAGGAGCGAGATCTGCCGGTAGGCGACCGCCTGCTTGGACAGGTCGTCATAGATAATGAGCGCGTCCTCGCCGTTGTCCATGAAGAACTCGCCCATGGTCACGCCCGAGTAGGCGGACAGGTACTGCATGGCGGGCGGGACTGAAGCGGAGGCCGCGACGACAATGGTGTGCGCCATCGCGCCGTGCTCTTCGAGCTTGCGCACCACGTTGGCGATCGAGCTCTGCTTCTGGCCGATCGCGACGTAGACGCATTTGATGCCGGAGCTTTTCTGGTTGATGATCGTGTCGATCGCGAGTGCGGTCTTGCCGGTCTGGCGATCGCCGATGATCAGCTCGCGCTGGCCGCGGCCGATCGGCACCATGGCATCCACCGCCTTGTAGCCCGTCTGCACCGGCTGGCCGACGCTCTGGCGGTAGATGACACCCGGGGCGACCCGCTCGATCGCGGCGGTGGCCTTCGCATGGATCGGGCCCTTGCCGTCGATCGGGATGCCGAGGGCATCGACGACGCGGCCGAGGAGCTCAGCTCCCACCGGCACCTCGAGGATGCGGCCGGTGGTCTTGACGGTGGCGCCCTCGGTGATCGATTTGTAGTCGCCCAGCACCACGGAGCCGACGGAGTCCTGTTCGAGGTTGAGGGCTAGACCGAACAGGTTCCCCGGGAACTCGATCATCTCGCCGTAGCGCACGTCGGCCAGTCCGTGGATGCGGCAGATGCCGTCCGTGACCGACACCACGGTGCCGACATTGCGGGCCTCATTTGCGGCGCTGAAGTTCTCGATGCGCGCGCGGATCAGGTCGCTGATTTCGGAGGCTTTGATCGACATGGGGCTTTCCTTTAAGAACTCTTAGCTGGCCGCCGCCGTTCCGAGCTGGGCCAGTCCGGCGCGCACGCTCCCGTCGATCACCAGGTCGTCGGCGCGCACCACGGCGCCGCCGAGCAGGCTCGGATCGACCCGGCAGTGCAGGCGCACTTCGCGATCGAGACGCTTGGCCAGCGCCGCGGTGTACCGCTGCTGTTGTGCGCGGCTGAGCTCGACCGCTGAGGTCACCGTGACCTCGACGGTGCGCTCGGCCTCGGCGCGCAGCTGCTCGAAGCGCGAGGCGATCTCGGGCAGGAAGCCGAGGCGCCGGTTGGCCGCCAGGGTCGCGATGAGGTTGCGTGCCTCGCCATCGAAACCCTTGCCCGCGACGCCCGTCACGAGTTCGACGAGCTGGGCAGTGCTCACGAGCGGGTTGCCGATCAGCGCGCGGACGCGCGGATCGGCAATGATGCGCGCGGCGAGGCTCAAGGCCTCCGACCACTGCGGCAGACGCTTCTGGATGCGCGCCTGCTGGAAGACCGCCTTGGCGTACGGGCGCGCGAGGGTGATGCGTTCAGCCATGGTGGAGCTAGAGCCCCGCGGCCAGCTTGTCGAGCAGTTGCGCGTGCGCGCGCGGATCGATCTCGCGCTCCAGGATCCTCGCCGCGCCGCTGACCGCCAGCGCGGCCACCTGGCCGCGCAGCTCTTCACGCGCCTTCTGCGCGTCCAGCGCCACTTGGGCGCGCGCGCTCTCGACGAGCCGCGCGCCCTCAGACTGCGCAGTCTGCTTGGCGGTCTCGACGATCTCGTTGGCGCGCGTCTGCGCCTGCTGTTCGATCAGAAGCGCGCGGGCGCGGGCGTCCCGCACCAGCTGCTCGACCCGGCTCTCGGCCGCTGCGAGGTCCTTCTGGCCACGCTCGGCGGCCGCCAGCCCTTCTGCGATCCTGCGCGTCCGTTCCTGGATCGAGCCGGTGATCTCCGGCCACAGGAACTTCATCGCGACATAGATCACGAGGGCGAAGATCAGCATCTGCGCCAGGATCGTTGCGTTCAGATTCACGGGTGGGTACCTCCGTGCTCAGCTGATGCCCTTGAGGAACGGGCTGGCAAAGGTGAAGAACAGCCCGATGCCCACGCCGATCATGGTCACCGCGTCCAGCAGGCCCGCGACGATGAACATCTTGATCTGCAGCATCGGCACCAGCTCCGGTTGGCGCGCCGCGCCCTCGAGGAACTTGCCGCCGAGCAGGCCGAAGCCGATCGCCGTACCCAGCGCACCCATGCCGATCAGGATCGCCACCGCGACCGCCGTCATGCCCTGGACCTGCGCCAAACTCGCTACGTTACCCATGTCAACTCCTTGGAAACCAAATCCGGTAAACCCAAACCACCCGTCAATGACTGTGTTCGTGCGCCATCGACAGGTAGACGATGGTCAGCATCATGAAGATGAAGGCCTGCAGCAGCACGATGATCACGTGAAAGGTCCCCCACAGGAACCCGAGGACGAACTGCAGCGCCCACAGCGATGCCGCGCCGACGCTGAAAGGCCAGCCCTTGGACAGCGCGAACAGGCCGATCAGGATCATGACCAGTTCGCCCGCGTACATGTTGCCGAACAGACGCAGCGCGAGCGAGACGGGCCGCGCGACCTGTTCGACCAGGTTGAGCAGGATATTGAACGGCGCCAGGGCCCAGTGATCGAAGGGATGGAACAGGAACTCCCGGGCGTAGCCGCCCGCGCCCTTCATCCTGACGCTGTAGTACTGCACCAGCAGGAACACGGTGATCGCCATGCCGAAGGTGATGTTCGGATCCGTGGTGGCGACGGACTTGAAGCGGTCCAGGCCGATGCCGCGCTCGGCCACCACCGTCGACCACCAGTCGACCGGAAACAGGTCGATCGCGTTCATGAACAGCACCAGGCAGAAGATGGTGATCGCCAGCGGCGCGATCAGCGGGCTGGACACGTGCATGCTGTCCTTGACACTGTTGTCGACCATGGTGACGACGCCTTCCGCATATTTGCGAAAGCCGGTGGGCGGCTTGTCGATGGAGCGCTTCGTGAGCCGCACCGCGACCGCGAAACTGCCCAGGAACAGCAGCCCCATCAGGGCCGACCAGAACAGGCTGTCCAGGTTGAGCGTCCAGAAGGAATTCTGGCCAAACTGCCAGCTCCAGTTCGTCAGGTGATGCTGGATGTATTCAGTCACCGAAGCCGGGCCCTGCGCAGCGTCTGCAGCCATCTCGTTCTACTTATCCTTCCCGAAGAAAAAACCAGCCCCGACTCTTTAGCCTGCGCGCTTGCCGGCCATCCTCGCCAGCGCCACCCAGTAGGCCGCAAAGGTCGCGACGTAACCGGCGAACAGCGGGCCCGGCGACAGGCTCCTCCGCCGCAGCGCGACAATGAACAACAGCACCGTCACCGCAATCTTCAGCGCCTCGCCGCGGTAGAAACCGCGCGCGATGGCCCGCGCGTCCTGCGCGGCGCGGCGCCGGAAGCTCACCGCCACCTGCACGCTGCTCGCCGCCACGCCGATACCGCCGCCGACCAGGGCGGCGAGCCCCGCCGGGCTGCCGATCAGGGCGGCACATATCAACGCGACGACAACGCTGATCGCCACCTGGCCGGCCACCAGCATCAGCGCCTGGTGGCGGGCGAGCGCAAAATCATAGTTCGTCAGCGGATTTTCCCGGGCAGGCGACGGGCGAGCGGGCCCCGTCGCGAAGGCGGCGCATTATAGGGAGGCAGCCCGGTCCCTTCAACGCTACTGGATGTGCGCGAGAATCCCGTCCAGTTCCTCGAGGCTGTTATAGGCCACGACCACCTTGCCGCGGCCCGTGGCGGCATGCTGGATCTGCACCTTGGCGCCCAAGCGGTCCGCCAGTTCGCTTTCCAGGTGCTGGACGTTGGGATCGCGCCGCGGGCCCTCCGCCGGCGCCTCGGCCCTGCGTGCGCCGGCGGGCTGGTTCAACCGCCGCACCAGGGCTTCGGTCTCGCGCACGGACAGGTCCTTCTTGACCACCAGCAGCGCCAGTTCAGTCTGCTTTCTCGGATTTTCAAGGCCGAGGAGCGCGCGGGCATGGCCCATGTCGAGCTCACGGCGCTCGACCATTTCCCCGACTTCCGGGGCCAGCTCGATCAGGCGCAGCAGGTTGGTCACGGCGGCGCGCGAGCGGCCCACAGATTCTGCAACTTCTTGATGCGTAAGGCCGAACTCGGCAATCAGGCGCTCAAAGGCGCGGGCCTCCTCGAGCGGGTTGAGATCCTCGCGCTGGATATTTTCGATCAGCGACATGGCGACCACGGCCTCATCGGGCACCGCGCGGATGATGGCCGGGATCTCCTTCAGCCCCGCCTGCTGGGCGGCGCGCCAGCGCCGCTCGCCGGCGATGATCTCGTAGCGCTGTTCAGCCCCGCTCCCCGATCCGGGGAGCGCCCGCACCAGGATCGGCTGGATGACGCCCTGGCGGCGGATGGAATCGGCCAAGTCGCTCATGCTGTCCTCGCGCATATCGGCGCGGGGCTGGTAACGGCCGCGCTGCAGCAGTTCGACCGGCAGGCGGACGAGCTGCTCGCCGCTGGCGAAGGCGCCCGCTCCTGCGCCCGTAGGCGCAGCGCCCGCCGGCGCGCGCGGCGCCACCGCTCGCGCCTGTCCGAGCAGGTCCGCCAGTCCGCGGCCCAGTGTCGGTTTCTTCTGAGTCATGACACGGCCCCGGCCTGCACATTGTCCTCCCGCCGCAGCATCTCGCCGGCGAGGGCCAGGTAGGCCAGCGCGCCGCGCGAATCCTTATCGTAAAGCAGCGCCGGCCGCCCGAACGAGGGCGCCTCGGCCAGCCGCACGTTGCGCGGCACCACGGTGCGAAACACCTTGTCGCCGAAGTGCTGCAGCAGCTGGCTGCCGACCTCGGTGGCGAGGTTATTGCGGGGGTCGTACATGGTGCGCAGGATCCCCTCGATTTCCAGTCCCGGGTTGGCCGTCGCACGGATCTGCTCGATCGTCGCCATCAGCGAGGACAGGCCTTCCATAGCGTAGAACTCGCACTGCATCGGCACCAGCACGCTGTCGGCGGCCACGAGCGCGTTCACGGTGAGGATATTGAGCGAAGGCGGGCAGTCGATCAGCACGACTTCGTACCCCCGGCGGATCGGGGCCAGCGCCTCGCGCAGGCGCAGTTCCCGCCCGGAGCTGAGCGCGAGCAGGCGCACCTCGGCGGCGGTGAGGTCCTGGTTGGCCGGGAGCAGGGCCATGTCGACCTCGGGCAGGCGCAGCACCGCCTCGGCCGCGGTGCATTCGCCCAGCAGCACCTCGAGGGTGCCCCGCTCCAGGGTGGACTTGTCGACCCCGCAGCCGGTGGTGGCATTGCCCTGCGGATCCAGGTCGATCAGCAGCACCTGGCGGCGCGTGGCCGCCAGCGAAGCGGCCAGATTCACGGCCGTGGTGGTCTTGCCGACGCCGCCCTTCTGGTTGGCTATTGCGATCACGCGTTGCATGGCTCAAGTGTAGGGCAGCTTCGGCGCTTGCGGGTAAACTTGCGCCGATGAGAATGGCGGCGAAGAAATGGCCTTCGGCGTTCCTGGTCGCCGCGGTCTGCGCGGCGGCCACCATTGCGCTGTGGGCCTGGGCCAACCGGCCGGACACCGAGGTCCCCTGGCCGAAGCGGGTGCAGGGCATGGCCTTCTCCCCGTACCGCGCGGACCAGGATGCGCTGCAGAACGAGTATCCGAGCAGCGAGCAGATCGACGAGGATCTGAAGCTCCTCGCCGGGCGTGTTTTCGCGGTGCGGACCTACGGCACCGGCGGGAGCCTCGGCGATGTGCCGCGCCTGGCGGCGAAATATGGCATGAGCGTCGCGGTGGGCGCCTGGCTCGACAAGGACCGCGCCGCCGACCAGGCGCAGGTGGACAAGGCCATCGCGCTGGCGCTGGCCTACCGCAACGTGGTGCGGGTGTTCGTCGGCAACGAAGTGATGCTGCGCGCCGACCTGCCTCTCGAGGAGCTGACGGCCTACATCGATCGCGTGCGCCAGGCCGTGAGCGTGCCGGTCGGCACCGCCGAGACCTGGGCCACCTGGCTGAAGTACCCGCAGCTCGCGCGCCACTGCGATTTCCTCGCCGTGCACCTGCTGCCGTACTGGGAAGGACTCGATGTCGAGGCCGCGGTGGACGTAGCCTTCCAGGACCTGCAGCGTGTGCAGCGGGCTTATCCGGACAAGCAGGTGATCATCGGCGAGGTGGGCTGGCCCTCGGATGGCCGCACGCGCGGCAATGCGGTGGCCTCGGCCTCCAACGAGGCGCTGTTCCTGCGCCGGTTCCTGGCGCGCGCCGACACCGAGAAGATCCGCTACTACATCATGGAGGCCTTCGACCAGCCGTGGAAGGCGGAGGGCGAAGGCGGCGTCGGGGCCTACTGGGGCGTGTTCGACGTCGACCGGCAGGTGAAGTTCGAATTCACCGCGCCGATCGTGCGCATTCCGGAATGGCGGGTGCTGGCCGGCATCTCGGTGACGATCGCGCTGCTGCTGCTCGGCCTGTTCTACGTGCACAGCGGCTCGCTGCGGACCCGCGGGCGCACCATGCTGGCGGTGGTGGTGTACGCCGCGGCCACAGCGGCGGTGTGGATCATCTACGACTACACGCAGCAGTACCTGACGATCACGACGCTGATCGTCGGCGCGCTGCTGATCCTGGGGATGCTGGGCGTCATCGCGGTGCTGTTCGCCGAGGCGCACGAATGGGCGGAGGCGCACTGGATCCGCGCGCACGCACGCTTGCTGGCGCCGCTCCGCGAGGAAGGCGCCGCCCTGCCGAAGGTCTCGGTGCACGTGCCGGCCTACAACGAGCCGCCCGACATGCTGATCGAGACGCTCGACGCGTTGAGCCGGCTGGACTACCCGGATTTCGAAGTGCTGGTGATCGACAACAACACGCGCGATGAAGCCGTGTGGCGACCGGTCGAGGCGCACTGCGCCGCTCTCGGCGCGCGCTTCCGCTTCTTCCACGTGAGTCCGCTGGCCGGCTTCAAGGCCGGCGCGCTGAACTTTGCGCTGGCGCAGACTTCGCCCGGGACCGCGATCATCGCCGTGATCGACAGCGACTATCGGGTCGAGCCGGGGTGGCTGCGTGACCTGGTGCCCGGCTTCCGCGATGCGAACATGGCGATCGTGCAGGCGCCGCAGGACTACCGCGACGAGCACGAGAACGCGTTCAAGGCGATGTGCTACGCGGAGTACCGCGGCTTCTTCCACATCGGGATGATCACGCGCAATGAACGCAACGCGATCATCCAGCACGGCACGATGACGCTGGTGCGCGCGCGCGTGCTCGCTGCGCTCGGCGGCTGGGCGGAGTGGTGCATCTGCGAGGATGCCGAGCTGGGGCTGCGGATTTTCGAAGCTGGCTACCAGGCCCTCTACCTGCCGCGCAGCTACGGCCGCGGATTGATGCCCGATTCCTTCGTCGACTACAAGAAGCAGCGCTTCCGCTGGGCCTACGGCGCGATGCAGATCCTGCGCTTCCACGCCCGCGCGCTGCTGCGGCCCGGGAGCAGTACGCTCACCGCCGGCCAGCGCTACCACTTCGTCGCCGGGTGGCTCCCCTGGGTCGCCGACGGGCTGAACCTGCTGTTCAACCTGGCGGCCATCGGCTGGTCGGTGGCGATGATGCTGCGGCCCACGCGCATCGACCCGCCGCTCCTGATGTTCTCGGTGCTGCCCCTTTCGCTGTTCACCTTCAAGCTGGTGAAGCTCGTGCACCTCTACACCCACCGCGTCGGCGTCGGATTGCGCCAGACGCTCGCCGCCGCGATCGCCGGGCTGGCGCTCTCGCACACCATCGGCCGCGCGGTGCTCAAGGGACTGGTCACGCGCAGCGAGCCGTTCTTCCGCACCCCGAAGCGCGCCGGGCGGCATGCGCTGCTGCTGGCCCTGGCGGGCGCCTGGGAAGAGATGGCGATGATGCTGATGCTGTGGGGCGTCGCCTCCGGCCTGTACGCCCTGCCGACGGAGTTCTCGAGCCCGGATCGCACCATGTGGCTCATCGCGCTGCTGATCCAGTCGATCCCCTACACGGCGGCGGTGCTGGTCTCGCTCGCGAGCGCGCTCAACCTGCCGGCCGCGCTCCTGGAGCGCCGCGCGGTGCATCCCGTGCCCGCAGCGTGACCAGGCAGCGCTCGGCCCTGATGCCCGGGACCTGCACCGCGCGCACGCGCTCAAGCTGCCACTCGGCGGGCAGCGCGGCGAGCTCGGCCTCCGGGCGCCGGCCCTTGTAGGCAATCAGACGCGTGCCGGCGGCGGCGAGCGGGCGCGCCAGCCGCGTCAGCTCAGGGAGCGCCGCGACGGCGCGCGCGACGATCGTGTCGAAGGGCGCCTCGGGCCGGAGCGTTTCGGCGCGCGCGTGCAGCGCGCGCACATTGTTCAAAGCCAGCACTCGCACCGCGTGCTCCACGAAGCGGATCTTCTTGGCGGTGCCGTCGATGAGCGTGAACGCTCGCTCCGGGTGCACGATGGCCAGCGGCAGGCCGGGAAAACCGGCGCCGGTCCCCAGGTCGGCAATGCTCCTGCCGTGCAGCTCGTTGCTGGCCGCCAGGCTGTCGAGCAGGTGGCCGGCGATCATCGCCACCCTCCCGGTGATGCGGGTGAGGTTGTAGCTGCGGTTCCAATGCTCCAGCTCGGAAAGCAGCCGCAGGAGCGCGTCGGCCTGGGACCCATCGATCGGCACCCCGAGCCGTGCCGCGCTGCTGATCAACCGGGCCGCATCGTTCGCCTGCATGGGTTGCCTTGTACGCGATAGGAGGCACAATGCCTACTGCCGGCACTGTCTTGAAGGAACGATAACAAACCCATGCCCCGGATCAATCGCGTGTGCGCGGCGCCGCTATGGGCCTCATTCGCGCTGCTCGCGGCCAGCGCTCCGGCGCTGGCGGGGCGCACGATCGTGGGCGGCGTGGTGCTCGATGGCGTGCCGCCCGTCGATGCGGCGATCAGCGTCGCGGTGCCCCGCTACGCCGCGGCGGGCGAAGCACGATTGCTCGACTGGCTGAGCGATGGCGCGCTGCTGATCGCCGAGCGCACGGAGTTTCGCGACCAGCTGCTGCGGCTGCGCGCCGCCGCCGGCAAGGGCGCGGCACCCATCACGAGCGAAGCACTCGGTGCGCCCGACTACACGCTGCGCGCGGCCGGTGCGCAGATGTATAAAAGCGAGGCGCTCGCCGTGCTGCGGGATGAAACCGCGGCCGTGGGCACCGCCGGCGCGGCACTCTACCTGCAGCCGCTCAACGGCGGGGAGGCGAGACTGCTCGCCAGCGCCGCGGCGCACCCGGGCACGCCCGTCTGGGCGCACGATGGCCGGCGCCTGGCCTTCAGTGCGATGCTGCGCGAAGAGCAGACGATCGACCTGTACGTGCTGGACACCGCTGGGCAAAGCGAACCGCGACTGCTCGCCACCGGCACGGCCGCGTCCTGGGAAGTACTGGACTGGACCCGGGCCGATCGCGCCCTGCTGGTGCGCCATCCGGTCGGCGCGGAGGGCGATGAACTGCTCATGGTCGATGTCGAGACAGGTGCGCTGCACCGCGTCGACGCGCCCGAAGTACGCCCCGCGCGATCACCCGCCTACGGCCACATCGGGGAGGCGCGGTTCTCGCCGGACGGGCGCGGGGTCTATCTCATCACCGACCGCGACAGCCGCGTGGCCCAGCTGCGCTACATCGATTTCTACGGCGCTCCCACGCAGGTGCTGAGCCTCCCCGTCAATCACGACGTCGAACACTTCGACGTCAGCGCCGATGGGCGCTATCTCGCCTACTCGTGGAGCGAAGGGGGTTATGGGCGCCTCACCGTGATGGATCGCAAAGCGGCGCTGGAGAGTGCGCCCGCGGACCTGCCCGCCGGCGTGATCGCGGCCCTGAAATTCGAGCGCGGCGGAGCGCGGCTCGCCCTCGAGATCGCGCCCAGCGCGGCGCCCCGCGGCGTCTACGTGTACGAGCCGGGCGCGGGGGCTCTGGCGCGCTGGACGCACGCTGAACTGGGCGCGCTCAGCGCTGCGCAGCTGGTGACGCCGCAGACGATCCGCTTTGCGACCTGGGACCGGCCGGCCGGGAGTCCGCGCACGCTCGCGGCGCTCCTGTACCGGCCGCGCAGTGCGGGGAAACATCCGGTGCTCGTCATGCTCGGCGACACGGCCGGGGGAGCGGTCCCACTCCCGCAACTGGACCTGTTCGTGCAGTACTGCATCAACGAGTTGGGGCTCACCGTCGTTGCGCCGGCGTTGCGCGCGGGCGAGGCGGGGCCGCTCGACCTGGGTGCCCTGCTGGCGTGGCTGGGCGCGCAGCCCGATCTGCTGCACGAGCGCGTGCTGCTGCTCGGCCGGGGCGCGGGCGGGAGCCTGGCGCTCACGGGCTTAGGTCTCTACAGCGATCGCCTGCGCGGGGCGATCAGCATCGACGGCAGCGCGAGCAGCGCGCAGCTCGCGGCAATCCGCGCACCGGTGCTGCTGGTGCGCGGGCTCCTCGACCCGCCGCTCAGCGCCGGCGCGGCCGAGCAGCTGCTGTGGCGGCTGCGCAGCGCCAATGTCAAAAGCTGGTTCATCGCGCCGCGCGATTCGGGCGGCCGGCTGACCGGAGGGGCAGAACTCGACACGCTGCGGGGCGTGATCGCGCAGTTCCTCGTCACCAACCTCGGCGACTGAGGCGGATCAGAACATCCAGTTGCGGCGCAGGACGGTTTTCAGTTCCGGACGCTGCGCGCCGTAGTACTCGGCGATCGCCTTGATGTCCGCGGCCGACAGCTGTCCGGCGAAGGTCGCCATCACCGGATTCTTGCGATCGCCCTTCTGGTATTCGATCAGCGCGCGCGTCAGGTAATCGGCGTGCTGGCCGCTCAAGGAAGGATAGTCCCCGGTGATGCCGATGCCATCGCGTCCGTGGCAGGCCGAGCACAGCTCCGTCACCTTGGTGGGCGCGGTCCCGACCGGGGACGTGCCGGCCTTCAGCGGCACGCCGGCCAGATAGGCGGCGAGGTCCTCGATGTCCTGGTCGCTGAGCGAACTGGCCTGCGCGTACATGGTGCCATGCGCGCGGTCCTTGCCACGGTAGCCCTTGAGCGCGGCGGCGAGATATTCAGGATGCTGGCCCACCAGCTTGGGCACGCTGTAGGTCGGATAGACGTTCTTGTAGTCTTCGATCCCGTGGCAGCCCAGGCAGGTGTAGCCGATCTGCTTGCCGCGCTGGGCATCGCCGGCGGCCTGCGCCACGGCTGCGCCCGTCAGCGTCAGCGTGACCAGCGCGATCCGGACCCAGGGCATCGACATCGGGCTCATAATCGGACTCCGCAACCGCTCGGCGTGCTAAGCCGTAAAAAGGGCGGCAAAGTGTACGGATTCACCGAGGGATTTGCCACTGCATGATCGCCCTGATCCAGCGCGTGACGATGGCGAGAGTGCAGGTTGCGGGCCGCACCACGGGCGAGATCGGTGCGGGCCTGCTGGCCCTGATCGGCGTGGAGCGCCATGACCAGGCAGCCCAGGGCGCGCGGCTGCTGGAGCGCATGCTCGACTATCGCGTGTTCGCCGATGCGGCCGGGCGCATGAACCGCTCGCTCCGTGACACGGCGGGCGGACTGCTGCTGGTCCCGCAGTTCACCCTG
>Ga0209131_1002935_pt1 | contig 11460 bp, 16 predicted proteins | sample GraSoi_2013_40cm_FD_185826 | JGI IMG/M metagenome (GOLD analysis project Ga0209131, IMG submission 185826) | Grasslands soil microbial communities from the Angelo Coastal Reserve, California, USA - Sample 9_17_2013_40cm (SPAdes) (version 2) | ecosystem: Environmental > Terrestrial > Soil >...
ACGATTGAGGCCTCCCAAGGTATGGACTGGTGACGCCTGCCGGCGATGAGCGCGCCGAACTCTACGGAAGGTTGTTGTCGCGCCGGTGACAGTCCGTTGACGCAATCGGAGACACGGAAGCGGCCCAGTCACCGCACTGAGCCGCAGCGGCCGCACGGTCACGTCAACTGTGGAGCGCCCTCGATGTGCTCCGCCAGCGGCATTTCGGGCCACGATTTGTGTTTCGCGCGACACCGCGAAACCTCTGAACCTTGCGTGCGTTTGCCGACGTACCAGGATTGCCGCCCTCGGCCACGCACTCAGCGGGCGTGGTGTTTCTGGAGCTAAACGCACAAAAGTGAACGGAGTTACGATAATGCGGCGGATTCGTGAGTTCGTAAATGACCCAAATTATTGGCGCTCTCGTTCCAAGGAGATGCGCTCGACCGCAGAAAAAACACTCGATGACAAGGCCAAAGCCTCGATGGCAGGCGCGGCCGATGCCTATGACAAGCTCGCGCAGGAGATCGAAGGGTCTCCGAAACACACGATGGCACGAGCCGGATGAATCGAGAGGTTCACGTCCGGATCTGTGAGCAGCTCGGGGTGAAATTCCCTGGGCCTACTCGGCAAAACCGGTCGTGGCAACACGACAAACAAAACAAACCTAGTCTCACAAAACTTGACACATTCACGCCAAGTGGCGTTCGTTAAGCACGGCTAGAGCAACGGATCCGAATCCGGCTTCTGACTCAGGATCCGAACATGGAAATTGCGTAATCAGGGAGATCCAATATGCCAAGGCGGTCTCGAAGCTTGAAGGCGGGAATATCGGTGGCTCTGGTACCGGAGCTGCTGTTCGCATTCAGCCTGGCTACGGGTCAGGCCCAGACACCGCCTGTTCCTCGGATGCCAGACGGCAAGCCAAACTTGACTGGAGTGTGGCAGGCGCTCGGCACCGCCCACTGGGACATTCAGGACCATTCACCTCAAGCGGGATCGTTCTATCAACTTGGCGCGATCGGCGCCATTCCCGGCGGGCGAGGCATCGTCGACGGGAATGAGATTCCATACCAGTCATGGGCGGCAGAAAAAAAGAAGGAGAACTTCGCCAACCGGCTGACGCTGGATCCGGAGATCAAATGTTATCTGCCGGGTGTGCCGCGCGCCACCTATCTCCCTTTTCCTTTTCAAATTATTCAGTCGCAGACGAATCTCGCGATTGTCTACGAATACAGAACTGCCAACCGACTGATTAATGTTGCCCAGCACCGAGAGCCCTCCGTTGACACTTGGATGGGCTGGTCGAACGGGCATTGGGAAGGTGACACGTTGGTTATTGAGGTCACCGGGTTAAACGGCCAATCGTGGTTCGATCGCGCCGGGAATTTTGCGAGCGAGAACGTGCGCATTGTGGAGCGTTACGCGTTCGCGGATCCGGATCACCTCAACTACGAAGCCACCATCGACGACGAAACGGTCTTTACGCGCCCCTGGAAAATCAGTCTGCCTCTTTATCGGCGTAAGGAAATTAATGCACAACTGACGGAATTCAAATGCGTGGAGTTCACCGAAGAAATGCTCTATGGGCATCTGCGTAAGCAGGCGGACAAGTAAAGGAGATGGTATGAGCTCTCGATCTCTAACGTCGGCGTTGGTCGTCGCAATCGTACTCATATCAGGTGTCCTCGCCTCTGGCCAGACTCGGCCCTCGGCGCCTGCCGCCGCGACAGCGCCTGCCGCCAAAAACACGCCTGCGGCCGAGACGTGGACACCGCCGAAGACGCCGTGGGGTGACCCGGACCTGCAAGGGACATACACGAGCGATGACTACATGGACACGCCTCTTGAGCGGCCCACCGCGTTTGGAGAGCGGCTCTACATTACGCAAGAGGAACTCGCCGAGACAGCGGCTAAATTAGCAAAGCAAGCCGAGGCAGATCGTCAGGGAACCCTTCAAAGGAATCCGGGCCTTCGCGTTTATGTCGTGGGGGAACCACGAGTTGGTTGGGGAGAGCGGCCCAGACGGCCCGCGCGTCAAACGTCCCTCATCGTAGATCCGCCGAACGGAAAAATGCCTCCATTGACGTCGGAAGGTCGAAAGAGACAGTCGCAGATCAGGCAAACCGCTATCAGTCCTCAGACACCTCCTGCATCGTGGAAGGACTTTGACTTCTACATCCGCTGCATCTCGCGCGGCCTGGCAGGCTCCATACTCCCCTCGAGCTACAGCAACGGGACTCAGATTGTGCAGGCGCCCGGATTCGTGACGATTCTCCACGAAAAGATCCACGAGGCACGCATTATCCCACTGGACAACCTGCCGCATGTCGGAAAGAGCATTCGCAGCTACCTAGGAGACTCTCGTGGCCATTGGGAGGGCAACACGCTAGTCGTCGAGACGACGAATTTCTTAGATGACACGACGAGTATCGGGAGAAACGGTGGCAATGCCGTAGCGACGAGCGACGCCCTTCGTCTCGTTGAACGCTTCACGCGTGTTGACCCTGAGACGATGAACTATGAACTGACGATTGATGATCCGAAGATCTTCACCGCGCCCTGGAGGATCGCCTTTCCCATCACGCAGGAACCCGATTACGAGCTTTTCGAGTACACGTGCCATGAGGCGAATTACTCGATGACGAATATGCTCAGCGGGGCTCGCGCTCAAGAAAAGGCCGAACCGGCGAAACAAAAGTAGTTTCAGGCGCGAACATGATTTGCGCACAGCAACACTAAGGAGTGATTCCCGTGCGAAGAAATCTTTCAATCGTCGTCGTTGCTCTCGGAGTTGGCGCATTTCCCGCGTTGGCCAGTCACGACGAGAACGTTGACATGACGTTGCACTAAATCGGCGACGAAGCGCTGATGAGATCATCGTGCACAGCGGCTAAGCGCTTCTCAAAGACAATATTCTGACCGCGATATAACCGAGTGCACGGATTTGCTGCAGGAACATGCGAATACGACGGGATTGGTCGGTCGGCACAATGATGCACTTTGGTGGCCCGATGGAGTTGCGCCGCTTAACACGCAGGTCTCGTTGAAGAGGCGGAGGCCAGCTCCATCAGGCCGAGCAGTCCATGGACTTCTGGCTCGTGTGGCGCGATCGCAGTGAGCGCGCGGCCCATGCGCAGCGCTTCATTGCAGAGCTGGGGGCGTAACAAGTCCTCGCCGCGCGCCGCGGTGTAGCCTTCGTTGAAGATGAGGTAGACGACCTCCAGCACCGAGGAGAGCCGCTTCGAGAGTTCCTCGCCGCGCGGGGTCTCGTAGGTCAGCCCCGATTCCGAAAGGGTCCGCTTCGCGCGCACGATCCGCTGGGCGATCGTCGCCGTCGGTAGCAGAAAGGCCCTGGCGATCTCCTCGGTTGTCAAGCCGCAGATCATGCGTAGTGCAAGAGCCGCGCGGGCCTCGCGCGAAAGCAGCGGGTGACAGGCGGTGAAGACGAGCCGAAGCATCTCGTCGCCGATGTCGTCGTCCAGAGCGGAGTCGAGGTCGGGCATGGCCTGCTGCTCCTCCTCCATGTCCGAGGCGATCATTGCGTGCTTGCGCTCAAGCATCCGGCCGCGACGCAAATGATCCAACGCCCGGCGCGTGGCGCTCGCATCAGCCAGGCGCCGGGTTTTTCTGGAACGCCTATCACGGGCCACCGCTCAAGGGTGGCCAACAGTGCCTCTTGTGTCAAATCCTCGGACAGCGGCACATCGCGCAGCATCCTCGCCAGGCTGGTGATCAGCCGGGGCTGCTCGATCCGCCAGACGGCAAGGATCGCGCGATGGGCGTCGGCGGTCGTCATGGCCGCCGACCGAATCTGGCGGGCCTTCGCCTCAAGAGCCGCCCGAGGCAAACGCGCGAAGCTCACAGACCCCTTCCCACCCCGGCATGAGATCCTTGTGGAGCTGCATGAACTCCTTCGCCGAGACCAGCGCCTCTTCTTTGCCCGGCAGGTCGAAGATCGCATAGCCGCCGATGACTTCCTTGGCCTCCACGAACGGACCGTCGGTGACGCCCAGCTGCCCGTCCGCTATGCGCACCTGCGCGCCCGTGGCCAGGGGCATGAGCCCGCCATGGTCAAGCAGGCGGCCGGCTTTGATTTCCCGATCGGCGAGCTTGTCCATTGCCTTGAGGAGTGCGGGTGTCGGAGGCCCAGCGTGGGCGGACTTGACGATGAACATGAAACGCATCTGAGAACTCCTCCTGAAGGCGAGCCGCGGGCACCATCGCCGCTGAACTGTCTCGCTAATTAGGTCGACGAACCAGCTCGCTGCAGATCGACAAGCACTTTATATAAATCTTGCCGCTGACTGCAGCTTATCCCCGATAGCCGCCGTCCCGGGCGGATGCCGGCGACGGCGAATAAGGGCCAAAAGCAGTCATTCCCGCTGCGATACAGGGTCATGGTAAAATTGGCCTTGTGAGTTGAACTCTCAACCGCCGAAACGCGGTGGCCTCACTGGGTGCGCGAGACCGGCGTTTCGCTAAAGCCTTCGACAGGACCCCGTCGGAGGCTTTAGGCTTTTTTGGTCACTGAACACGGACTTCCACCTGTGGTGCCCTCCAGACCAGCCCTTTGTTCTACGCGCCACAGGCCGTCGAAATCTATCGGGACGCCCTTCGTCCCGACGCGCATCGTCAGCTACGGGAAACGGCGCGGTCACCGTCAGGGAGTAGCGCAGCGGAGCAGCCCGCTTGTGGGATTGACCGCACGAGCCGCGCCTCGTGGCATTAAGTACCGCGATCTAGCCTTTGCCGCCCGTAATGACTATCAGACGCTTTCGTACGGGCGCATCCGGCGGGCGCGGCGGCAGGTCGGCGAAATTCGGGCCGAGAGGCCGGTTCAGGTTCTCGTACCTGCCTCCGTAATTCTTCGCCACCGGTCAAATGCTCCAATGCCACACGCCGGCCGAATGCCGCTCAATGTAGGAGATCGGATCGCCTTCTGTCGACGACGCCTGGTGGACAAGCGCGGTCCCAGTCCCGCGTCGGCCGGCCGGGTGCGGCTTGCGCCTTTTTTACAAGACGATGGGCGGTCGGGTGGCTATTCTCACGGTCATGAGGCTGATCTCGCAGCAGGAGGCGCTCGGGGTAGGCGAACTCGGCGCCGGGGAGGCGGCCCGGCTCTGGCGCGAGCCGCGGCACGACGGGCTCGATTGCCTCGCCGCGCGCTTCCGCACCCATCGATACTCGACGCACACGCACGAGACTTACGTGATCGGCGTGATCACAGCCGGCTGCGAGGGCTATTGGCTGCGTGGCGAGACGCGGCGCGCGGCGGCGGGGCGAACTCTGCTTCGTCAATCCCGGCGAAGCGCATGACGGCGCCCCGGTCGGCGAGGGCTTCGCCTATCGCATGACCTATCCCTCGACAGCATTGCTTCGCGATCTCATCGAAGACCTGACCGGTGGGGCACCGTGCGCCGCACCCTTCTTCCGCGAGCCGGTCGTGCGCGACGCGCAGGCGGCGCAGCTCTTCGTCGCGGCGCATCGCGGGCTCGAACGCGGCGACAGCGCATTGCGGAGCGACGAGCAGCTCGTCCGGGCGTACGGGCTCCTTCTCGTGCAGTACTCCGATCTTGGCCGAAGCCCCCGCCCAGTCGGCAGCGAGACGCGGTCGGTCGGCCGCGCCTGCGACTATCTCGACGCGCATTTCGCGGACGAGGTCGACCTCGCGACGCTGTCGCGCGTCGCCGGATTGCGCCGCGCCAGCCTGATCCGCGCCTTCCGCCGCGAGACCGGGCTGACGCCGCACGCATGGCTCTCCGACCGGCGCATCCACGCAGCTCAGATCCTGCTGCGCCAGGGAACGAGCGTCGCCGAGGCCGCCGCCGCGATCGGCTTCTTCGATCAGGCCCATTTCACGCGCGCCTTCAAGGCACGGCTCGGCGTGACTCCCGGCGCCTATGCGCGCGCCGGACGTGGGCCAGTCATGGATGGAGCGCGATAGCGCCGAATAGCAAGGGATTCACCGGATGACTCGGTTGGACGATTTTCGCGCCGGCGCGCTCGCCATCCTGCCGGCCGGCATCGCCGCCGCGCCGTTCGGCGTCCTGCTCGGCGCGCTCGCCGCGGCGAAGGGATTGTCGCCGGTCGAGGTCGCGCTAATGAGCAGCCTCGTTTTCGCCGGCGGCTCGCAGTTCGCGGCGCTCGAGATGTGGACCCTCCCCGCCCCCCTCCTGTTCATCGCCTTCTCGACCCTGCTGATCAACAGTCGCCACATCCTCATGGGCGCTTCTATCGCGCCACGCATGGCCCGCTTCCGGCCCTGGCACAGGCTCCTCGCGCTGTTCGTGCTGGCCGACGAGGTCTAGGCCGTCGCCGAGCAGCGGGCCGCGCGCGGTGCCCTCACGCCGTCCTTCTGGCTCGGCCTTGGCCTCGTGCTCTGGCCGGTCTGGGTGGTCTCGACCACGCTCGGGGCGCTCGCCGGTGGCTTCCTCGGCGACCCCAAAAGCTGCGGCTTCGATTTCGTCTTTACGGCGATCTTCATCGGCCTGATCGCCGGGCTCTGGAAGGGCCGAAGCACGGCGCTCGTGGTGCTGACGAGCGGGATCGCCTCGGCGCTCGCGTGGCGCCTTGTCGGCCCGCCTTGGCAGGTCGCGATCGGAGCGCTCGCCGGCATCATCGCTGCCGCCGCGACGACGGGGGCAAGCCGCCAGCCGGCGGAGGCGCTCAATGAGCGTTGATCTGCTGAACCTCGCCGCCATCCTGGCAATGGCGGTCGCCACATATGCGACGCGATTGGCCGGGGCGCTGGCGATCGCGCCCGCCGCAATCGCCACCGGCCCGGCCGAGACCCTCGCCGCCATCGCCGCCGCGATCGCCGCGACAAAGCTGCCGCTGATTGGCACCGTGGCAGTCGGGGTGCTCGCGGCGATCCTCTTCAGAGCGGTGCTGTAGCCTATGCCCATTGCGCGGGCACCGGAACTGAATCGACGAAATTGTCTCGAGCCATGCAGCGCAGCGCACGAAAAAGGGAACTTCTAAGAACGCCGTCCTCCCTAATGAAGGATGGCTCCTGCAGGGGACGAACTCCGTCAGTAGGTGAATCCGAACTGAGGGGGAACGATGAACGGGGGATGACGCGGGCCGATATGGCACGCGAGAAGTCGAGGTTCACAGTGCACTCTGGGACTACTCGCAAGCCTTTGTCTGAACGAGGGAAATTAGCTTGGAACGGGTGGCGACCTGCGGCCGTAGATTCGTGTTAGCCACTCGACAAACAATGACAGATAGACCTCCTGGCTTCTTCGAAGGGACCGAAATGCCGACCGCCGGATGGTGGGAAGCGCTCTGGCCCGACCCTGCGGGAGTCCTTGCGGCAGTAGGGATCAAGCACGGCATGGACGTGATTGATCTTTGTTCAGGCGACGGCTGGTTCACGCTGCAAATCGCCAAAATCGCACGCGGCGTCACTGCGATCGATATTGATCCGAACCTGCTTAACGTCGCCCGCCACCGTCTTGCCGAAAACGGTGTGACGAACTGCGACTTCGTGGCGAGCGATGCCCATGCGCTTGCAGATCTCGTGTTGGCGCCTGTCGATTTTGTGTTCATGGCGAACGCTTATCACGGTGTCCCGGATCGGCTTCGACTGGACCGCGCCGTGCGCGAGACGCTCAAGACGAACGGCCGTTTTGCCATCGTCAACTGGCACCAGCGCCCTAGTTCATCGATTTCCAGGTTCGAATCATATCATGCGGGCTGATCGAGCTTGTAGGACCAAGTATGAACGACGGGATGGCGATTGAATTCATCCATGGCGGCCATGATACGGTCCTTGAGTTCCTGTTTGGATGCCACGCGGATGTGGCGCAATACCGAGCGGGCGAGCTTGGAAAAGAAGCCCTCGACGAGATTGAGCCAGGAGCCGTGCTTGGGCGTGAAGGTGAATTCGAAGCGGCCGGCAGGCTGATCGGCGAGCCAAGCCTTGGTCTCCTTGGAGATGTGCGCGGAGTGATTGTCGAGGATCAGCCTGATCGCCGTATGGGCCGGATAGGCGGCGTCGAGGAGCTGGAGCAATTCGATGAATTCGCGGCTGCGATGACGGTCCCTGACGAGGGCGTGAACCTGCCCGGTGAGCAAATCAATGCCGGCCAGCAAACTGACCGTGCCGTGGCGTTTGTACTCATGATCGCGTGCGAAGGTCGCATGCCTGCCAGGCTCGGGCGGCAGGTCCGGGGCCGTGTTGGCGATCGCTTGAATACCGGGCTTCTCGTCATAAGAGACGATAGCCACTGCATCGCTCGGCTCTTGTTTCGCGGCGGCCGCCGTCTCCTTGATGAGTTTCACCTCGCGATAGACGCACAAAACCTCCGCCATCTTCCGCTTGAACTCCGGGTCGCGGCGTTCCAGGTAATAGCGGACCTTGTGCGGCTTTATCTCCTGCTCATTGAGGATGTTGCACAACGTGCCCTGAGCCAGCTTGGCAAGGCAGGGGTGCCCCTCGGGGTGCCCTCCGCCGGCCCACATTCACGCACATGGCGGGCAAGAAGTCGCGTCGTCCACAATTCGTGTGGATAGCCAAGTTCCTTGGCCTTGCGGCAGGCGAGATCCGTAACCCATGCCTTGGCCTCGGCGGTGATCTGCGGCTCCTTGCCGGGCCGCGGCAAGTCGTCGAGCGCTGTCATCGGACCATAGGCCAGCGCCCGCTCAACGCAGCGCTGCACGGTTTGATGATGCACGCCCAAAGCCTGCCCTACCGCAAAAAACGAAGGGTTTTCCCGGTAGGCCAGCAGCATCCGCGCCCGTTCGACCCGGCTCGCCGGTTCCGTCCGCGAGCGCGAAATCGCCCTCAGCGCCGCCAAATCCTCTTCGCCAATCGCCAATTCGATCGCCCGCCGCCATCCCGCCATCACGTCAACTCCCGCTTCCGAATCAAAGCAGAGAGGCTACAAGTCACGCCGGAAAAAATGAATCCTGCGCATATGATTGGTTTCATGGAATCGATGAACTAGGGAGGAAACGGTCATTCTAGGCGAGCCGCGCGGCCCAAAGACGGAGTTGCGCTTATCACCGGAACAGACCATCAAGTCGGTCGAAGCGGGCGGCCTGAAGTTCGCCGATCTGGTCGAGATACCGCCTTATCACTATGGCGCTGTCTTCGAGCGCCCATCGAATTGAGCCTCGGGATGCCCACTATATGCGATAAGAAGGACACGACAGCTTCTTCCGTGTTCCAACCTGCCGCCCTACTACGCGAAGCGCGGCGACAGAAGGGCCTTACGACGGTCGATGTACCCGCTGTGTGCATCCTCGATCCGGACGGCGACATTGTGAGGCGACTGAGGCAAGACAGCCGGTCACTGCCATTCGATGCGTGGCCCTGTTACCACACGAGACTCGACACATTCTCTCTCGCGGGTCGGACCGTTGGCATCGTCGGGTGTGCTGTCGGTGCGCCGTTCGCTGTCCTGATCGCAGAAGAACTGTTCGTCAGCGGCTGCCGCTTGCTGCTGAGCCTGACATCGGCGGGCCAGATCACACCCTCCGGTCCGACGCCGTACTTTGTGATCATCGACCGTGCCCTACGCGACGAAGGGACCAGCTATCACTACGCGCCGTCGTCTGAATACGCCGACGCCGATCCGGAGCTTGTCGCAATGGCCGCGAAGGCGATATGTGACGGTCAAAAAGCCGTCGTCGGCTCAAGCTGGACGACCGATGCGCCTTTTCGCGAAACTGCCGCCGCGATCGAGGCTGCTCGATCGAAAGGCGTCCTCGCAGTCGAGATGGAGGCCGCCGCTCTTTACACCTTTGCCCGTGTGACCGGCTCGAAGGTCCTCTGTCTTGCGCATGTGACGAATACGATGGGCCGGACGGACCAAGACTTCGAAAAAGGCGAGGCGGATGGTACGGCCGAAGCTCTGAGCATTCTTGAAGCGATATTGCAGGGCACGCTTGCCGAGTGAGGTGTGCCGAGTCTGGAACGGGCCACGGGCTGCCTTTTGCGACGACGTTGGCGTCATGACCGGTGTACCTCAGATAGCTGCCGACTTGCTGCAACGCCCAAGTCGTCAGAGTCGGGCCAAATCCGGACTCTCACGCGCCCGCGGGCTTGGCCGGCCGAGTTCTTCGGATCCGATTATGCGCCGGAGCCCATGTCGCAGATGGGTCATTCGCGTCGAAATGAGCCGGGGTTGGGAGCTTCCGGTCCTCCCTAGAAAGCGGAAATACCAAGCGTCTACCCGTTCCGTCCAGTCGACGAGGCTTCCGCCGCCGGTTACGAACCGTACCGCCTCATCGGCAATACGGTGCGCGTCTCGTCTACCCCTGGCGGTTCTTTCAACGGAGGAAGCTCGCGACCGAAGCCGCTTTCAGGGAGTTTGATCTGCCGAATGCCGGTGTTTAGTTCCCCTCACGGAAATGCCTCAGATCCGGCGGCTTCTGCCCCTTCTTGACGGGCATCAAGAGGTCATCCGAGCTGCGCATGTAGTAATCGCCGCCGATGCGGACATGCGGGTTGCCCTCGGGGCAGCTGGCTTCGACCCATATCACAGGACGGGTCTCACGGACGTAACGTTTGGTCACGGGCCAAGGCCGCGTCAGCGCATTGTCAATTGTCGTGATGTCGTCGTGCAGAATGTTCGGATTTGCCTTGTCAAGGTAGATGCGCTCCTTGACGACGGTCTTGCCGTCCTCGTGGAAGGGAATGCCGCTGGGGTCGTAGGCACGCGGGTTTTTCAGGAAGCGAGTCTCGACTTCGAGCACGTCGTACTTGCCATCGCCGTCTTCATCGATCCATTTGCCGATCGAATAGCCCTGGTAGGACGAATCGAATTCCTCATCCTTGGGAAACGCGCGGCCGTCGGTGAAAATGCGCCGCTGCTGGGTCAAATATTCGATCAACATGTAAGTCGTCTTCTCAGTGACGATAATTTCCATCGGAAAGATCACGTTCATCACCCGCGGCATGCCGTCGGGGATGCAGGTGAAGGTTGGATCGGTGCCCTGTCCGCCTAAATTCTGGTCCTGCAGACCGGCTTCCCACTTGAGCTGATATTCGCGTGTCAGGGGGGGCACCTGCCCCAGACGCTGCGGCTTGCTCGTATCAAATTGATTGGCGATTCCGGGAGGCCGTTTCCACTGACCGCCAAAGTCGGGATACTTCTTGTCGTCGTGCGCCTCCGCTCCGGCGATCCCCACCGCCATCGCCGCCGCCAGCGCAATGGCACCGATTGAGCTTCTGTAGTGCATGGATTTTCTCCCGCTTGGTGACCAAGCTCCGGTTCGATCGGAGGCCGTCGCATTGTTATGAGTTAAGGGGCCTCCGAACAATCCAGAAAATCTAAATTCATGCTAACCTGCCATGCCGAAAAGGCGCAATCGGTTGCCGCAACAATGACGGCCGAAAGGCCCAGAAATCCATGGGAGGCGACATGTTGAGGCTCGTAGCAATTGGTGTAGTGGCATCCATGGCGATGGTGAACGGCGCATCGGCGCAGCAACTTCTGGCTGAGCGTGGCGCCTACCTCGTCAACGGCA
>Ga0209131_1002936_pt1 | contig 11455 bp, 12 predicted proteins | sample GraSoi_2013_40cm_FD_185826 | JGI IMG/M metagenome (GOLD analysis project Ga0209131, IMG submission 185826) | Grasslands soil microbial communities from the Angelo Coastal Reserve, California, USA - Sample 9_17_2013_40cm (SPAdes) (version 2) | ecosystem: Environmental > Terrestrial > Soil >...
CAGGGTCATGAACTCAACATCGTGGTCTCGCTCCCGCCGTACCAGGTCGATGGAGCGGAACCCGCGGACGACCACGAGCGCCGTGCCGAGCACCGAGGCGGCATCGCGACAGGATCCTCGGCGGGGACCGCGACGCGGTGGCGCCCCCGCACTGCGCCGCGCTCATCGTCAGGGCTGGCGGAACCGGTTGATCTGATCGGGGCCCAAGTCGGCGAGGTGGGGCCGGTTACTCGGCGAACTTCTGCGCCGCCCGAGCCGCCGCACAAGGAGCGCACAATGGCACATCAACATCGCCCAGCAAGTCCGAGCTGTACTGCCCGGTAATCACGGCGTCGAATGTCTCGCAGATGCCGCGGTCAGCCGGATGAGCCCTTGGGCAGAAGCAAAGGCAGGGCCTGCGGCGCACGGCCTTCTCTGCACGCTCGATCACCGCTCGGACCTCAGGACGATTCGTCACCGCCGCGAGCGCATCGAAGGTCGGCCGTATGCGCTCAAGCGCATCAGTCACGGCCTGGCCGATTCTCCTGCCGACTTCTGCCAGGGTGTCGGCGAGCTCGGTATCCCTGTCCTCGCTCACACTGGCATCCTCTCACCGGCACAGACCCAGAGCCATAGCCAGAGAGCACCCGCAGGAGCGGTCTGCCGCCCAGCCGGGCGTTCGACGAACGGGTTGATGACAACAACCCGCCTGATGGCGCGCCTGGTTGACGCCGGTCAGGGTGCGGGTTGGACCTTGCCGGCGAAGCGGGTCGAGCTCGTTGACGGAGATGAAGTGCGACGGCAGCCCGGCGAGGTCGTCGACGGCGGCAAGTAGGGGCCAGGCTAGGGGTTGTTCTCCACGAGGGAGGGCAGTTCGGCGAGCTGATCGGACTCGTTCCAGCCGTAGGCGCCGGAGATGTACGGAACCATGGCATAAACTCCGGCGATTGCCGCGAGGTTGCCGTCGTGCTTGGCGGCCAGGCTGGTGGCCAGGCATAGGTTGGCGCCGCCGGATTCACCTTGCAGCACGATGTTGATCCGGACCATCACGTAGCCCAAGTCGCGGGCCGGCAGGGGCAATTGCATGCGCGAGGAGCGCTCCTCGGCGGTCAGCAGCGCTTCGAACAGTTCGGTCATCCGCGACTGGTGAACGCCCGCGCGTGTGGTCAGCATCTTCAGTGGCCCGATCTGCTGACCGCTCCCAGCCGCGGCGACCATCAGCGCGTCATGGCCTACCCCATCTGACCGGCAGCTCGCAGAGGCTGTGCAGGGCCATGCCTGGCTTGAACCTGAGCTCTTCGGCCGGTATGGCCAGCTTCAGCTGGGGCATCCGGCCGAGCAAGCCGCGGAACGCCTCCTGGAGCTCCAGCCGGGCAAGCTGTGCGCCGAGGCAGTGATGCACGCCGACGCCGAATGCCAGATGGTTAGCGGGCGCGCGGCTGATGTCGAACCGGTCAGGGTCACTGAAGACCGACGGGTCGCGATTGGCGGTGGCGAAGAGCGGGAGTACTGCCTCGCCTGCCCGGACCGTGACGCCGCCAAGTTGCACATCCTCGCTGGCTACCCGGGCCGGCGGTAGGCCGCCGCCGAGCCGGACATACCGCATCAGCTCCTCCACCGCACCGGGAATCAGTCCTGCGTCAGCCCGCAGCTTGCCCATCTCGGCTGGGTGGTCGAGCAGGACGAGCAGCGACAGGTTGATCTGGTTGGCGGTGGTCTCATGCCCGCCGATCAGCAGCGTGCAGCCCAGCGTGGTTAGCTCTTGCTCGGACAGCCGGTCGGCTTGGTCGCGCGCGGTGATGAGTGCGGTCATCAGGTCATCAGCAGGCTCGGCCCGCTTGATCTCAATGAGGCTGGCGAAGTAGTTATACATGTCGGTCAGGGCTGCCATGATCTGGTCGGAGTCGCCCTGCCAGTCGCCGAGGATGGTGTCCGACCAGGCGTGGAACTGATCCACGTCCCCAGCGGGCACGCCGAGCATCTCGCAGATCACCTGAACCGGCAGCGGCAGCGAGAAGCCGGCGACCAGGTCGGTGGGCTGGGGTCGATCGAGGAGCGTGTCGATCAGCTCATTGACTATGCTCGCCACTCGCGGGCGCAGCGCCTCCACCCGCCGGGCGGTGAACGCGCTGGCCACCAGCTTGCGCAACCTGGTGTGCTCGGGCGGATCAAGCCCATTGATGGAACCTGCCGCGAACACTTCCGTACCCTGTAGTGGCCGACCGGGGGCGACCGCTAATGCCCGGGAAAACCGCTGATCCACGAGCGCCTGCCGGACCTCCTCGTAGCCGCTGACCACCCAAGCGGTGCTGCCATCGGGTAGCTCCGCCCGGACTATTGGCCGGTTCTTGAGGAAAGTGCGGAATTGCGGGACGGATTGGTCCGGTGAGGGGGGAGCGGCAACCGGTAGCTTGATCGGGCTGTCCTCGACGGTCATGTGATCAACTCCTCGTACGGGCGTTCAGCGCCTCTGGATGATTCAGATCCGAAGTAGCGATCGGCTGCACGTCCTTCGTTGTCGATGAAGATTGTTTCGTTGCCTGGATGCTAGGCCCGCCGATCGCGCTTATGAAATACCTGATCTCTGAGACCGCGCACGCTCGACAGCTGAGGTTCGTGATCTCCACGTGAACCTGACGGGCAGCCGGGAGCTTAGGGCGGGCCCGCACGCGGGGGCTGTTTAACGGTCGGTGCCCGCCAACCAGAACAGGGCGGGTTTCAGCAGCTTCGGGATAGAAGGCAGCTCGGGCATGGCCCAGTCAGGTCGCAGAGCGACCGCCGTCGGCGGCGACGACGGCGCCGGTCATGTAACTGGCCTTCGGCGATGCGAGGAAGGCGACGATCTCGGCGATCTCGCCGGGCTGAGCGGCCCGGGACATGATGGTGGTGGCGCCGATGGCCTCTGTCACCTCGTCGGGCTGGATAGCGGTATAAACCGGCCCGGACGCGACGGCGTTGACCCGGACCCCCGCAGGGCTGAACTCGGCCGCCCAGGAACGCGTCATCGACGCCAGCGCGCCTTTGGTGGCGCTGTAGGCGGCGCCGCCGGACATGCCGATCTGGCCGGCCATGCTCCCGATGTTGATAATGCTGCCGCCTCCCCGGGCCGCCATCTTCGGGGCCAGCGCGGCGACGAGGAAGTACGGCGCCCGGACGTTGTCGGCCATGAGCTGGTCGAAGGTCGCCATGTCGATCTCGTCCGTCGGTCCGAACCACGAGAAACCAGCGCTGTTGACCAGGATGTCAACATCCTCGGCCTGCCCCGCCAGATCGTTCAGCTCGGCGGGATCGCCGAGGTCGGCGGCAGCGAAGCGAGCCTGCCCGCCGTCCGCGGTAATCGCGCCCACCACCTCGGCACCGCGTTCGGCGTCGCGCCCGTGCACGATGACATCCGCGCCGTGCTGGGCCAGTTGCTCGGTTGCCGCCCGGCCGATACCCGAGGTCGCGCCAGTGACCAGCGCGCTCAGGCCCTCCAAGTCTCGTTGCTCGTTCATGTCGTCTCCTTTCGGAGGAGCCGGCCGGGACGCGAGCGGTGCCGAGGAACCGTCCTCCCGCGTGGATCTTCCGTCAGGCACTTCGAGGAGGTGGTGTTACTTGTTCGCTGTACGTTCGCCGTCGGTGTTCATCGCGGCCGAAGGCATGGAGTACCGTGCCCTCGTAACCACCAGGCAAAACGGAACAAGGCCGGAGCGCGCTTGCAGTATCCGGAATCATCTGTCACCCGGGCGCGGCTCGTCCTCGACAGCCAGCCAAGCCTGCAAATTCGCAGCCACCGGAGACACCATGACCCTTCCACCATCGGCCGCCTCGCCGGCTTCGGAGGCCGGATCACGGCCCGGCGTAACAGGCCATCAGCGGTTTCATAGCTGGGCGGTGCGCCCATGACGCCGGATCCTCCGCGCGACCCGATGGCCGCTCTCAACGAGGTGCTCAGCGAGGTCATCGACGTCGTCATGGCCCTGCGGCAGGCACATCGCAGGGTGCCGGAAGGACACGAGCTGCACGCCGAACTCGACCAGCTGTTCAGCGACGCGAAGTCGTGGGCCGAACTGCTGATGGAGGCCGATACCGTTCGTGGCGTGTCAGCGCTCGCCTACATGCCGAGCGTGGCTGGCCGACAGCCCCCCAACCTGTGGCACGGCCCAGTGCACGACGACGACGTCCGCCGGGTAGTCGTGGAGCAGCTGGACCGGCTCGCCGAGCACGTAGGGGTGGCATTGTCGGACCAGGACGACGACCGCGTTCGCGAGCTGCTCGATCAGATCAACGCACAGTTGCAGTCGCATCTCGACGCGCTCAACAAGCCGTGAGTTCCGGGCACGACTGCTCTCAAATGGGCTGAGTCATCTGCGCTCGGCAGGCGGACGGTCAGCGGGCGGGGTCGGCGCCTGGCCGTGCATCCTCCGGCGCAGGACCGTCCGCTCGGCCAGTGTCCATGCGGTCGTCGTCACTAGGTAGAGCCCGGCGGCAAGCGGCACGAACGCGGCAATCACGACCGTGAAATATGGAGCCAGCTTTGTCAGCGCAGTGAACGCTCCGCCGGGCTGAGCTGTCGGCTGCCGGTCGGTTCCCGCAGTCAGAATCCCCGCGGCTGGCGGGGGCATCGCGCTGCCAAGCGTCCGGGCGTGCAGCCAGCCGATGAGGGTGAGCAGCAGGAAGATCCCGGCGAATACAGCGCCCTGGGTGCTGAGGGGCCCGGCCCCGGCCAGCCAGTGACTGCCAAGCGGTGCGCCAAACAGGTTGTGGGTGAGCAGGCCGTTCGGCTGGCCGTCCACGATGGGGGAGCGGAACAGCAGGTACATCACGCTGAGGAACGGCGCTTGCAGCAGGACCGGCAGGCAGCCCGACAGTACGCCGGTGCGTTCCCGGTGGTACAGGGCGGTGATTTCGGTGCGCAGCCGGTCGGGCTGCCGGGCATAGCGCTGCCGCAGTTCCTGGATCTGGGGTGCCAGCCGCGCCTGTAGGTGCTGGCCGCGCATCGCGTAATAGCTGAGCGGCAGCACGGCCAGCCGGACGGCCATCGTGAAGGCCACGATCGCCGCGGCGACGGCCAGGCCTGCTGGCATTGCCGCCAGACCAGCGGCGAGTTCTGAAACGAGGTGATAGGCGAGGTCGACGAACGGGTTGAAGACAGCGAGCATGACGGGAACCCTCCAGCGGGTCAGGAATGGACTGATTTGCTGGAGGCGGCCGCGTTCAAGCACCCGGTGACGGCATCAGGGGCAGACTAACGGCGCTGCGATGCGGCACGCGGGCACGATCGCCGCAGCGCTCACGCCGGAGTCACGGGCTGTGCTGGATTAGGCGGCCGCCGGGCCCGTCGAGGGAGCTCGGGGACGGCTTCGGCCCGGCGCATCAGGATCACGCTGCCGGATGAAAGCCGCCGACCAGGACTTCTTGCGCAGGGCAGCAGCCCGGCTGATCAGAGGGGCCGGAAGAGCCGTGCGCGTGAGCAACCCGCCCAAGGCCAGCATCGTCACCAGTACGCCGGCCAGCACCGTGGTCGCGAGCATCGTCGCGGCGAGAGCGGGCACCCCTGCGGGCGTTACCAGCATGTGCCCGGCGATCTGCCACAGGCCGACGATCAGCGCGAATGCGCCGGAACGCCCAGTAGCAGCAGTCACGGCCACCTCCGAGAGCCTGGCCTGAAACTCACTGGCCCGAGAGCCATTCTCAGCGTAGCCCACCCCTGTGCCGGAGCCGTAGGGGACGCGAACCCGGCGGCGAGGTCGTAGGTCTGCGCCGCCATGGCTTTGGTTTCGTTCCGCTGTCAGTGGCTGGTGCCATGCTGAGTCTCGACTACATCGGCCTGCGTGGCCGACACCGTTCGGTCCGCGGCCAGCGAACGTGACGTTGCCGGCGAATGTGACGTTGCCGGCGAATGTGACAGAGAGGAGATCAAGCCAATGCTTACGACCAACTACCTGCCCGGGGCGCCCAACTGGGTGGACCTGGGAACACCTGACATCGATGCTGCTGTGAGGTTCTACGGGGCCCTGTTCGGCTGGCAGTTCCAGTCCGCCGGGCCCGATGCGGGCGGCTACGGCATGTTCACCCTGGGCGGGAAGACCGTGGCTGCGGTCGGCCCGCTCACCGAGCAGGGTGCGCCACCGTCATGGACGCTCTATTTCCACACCTCGGACGCAAACGCCACGGCGGACGCGGTCAAGCAGGCCGGCGGGACGATCGGGGCCGAGCCGTTCGACGTGTTCACCGCCGGTCGGATGGCCCAGTTCACCGACCCCGCTGGTGCGCGCTTCGCGGTGTGGCAGCCGGGCGAGACCGTTGGCCTGGACGCGGTCACCGATCCGGGCACGCTGTGCTGGACGGAACTGCACACGACCGACCCGGCGGCGGCCAGGTCGTTCTACCAGGCCGTCTTCGGCTGGGTTACACAGGACATGCCGATGGGCGATTTCAGCTACACCGTCATCCGTCCCGCTGGCAGCGGGGATGACAGCAGCCAGGGTGGCATCATGCCGCTCAGCCCCGAGATGGCAGCTGCGGGCATGAGCACCCGCTGGCTGCCGTACTTCGAGGTCGCTGACTGCGACGCGGTCGCAGCCAAGGCGGCGGAGCATGGCGGCAGTGTGAACGCTCCGGCTCAGGACGTCCCAGGCGTGGGCCGGTTCGCATCGCTCACCGACCCGTCCGGGGCGGTGTTCTCCGTAATTACGAGTGTCCCCGCCTGACGGCCTATGCCCAGGGGTGCGCGGCAGCCGATCAGGCTCGGCGTCGTGGCGGGCGGTCTAGCTGGATGATGGTTCTGGCCCGCGCGGCCCGGACGGCGTCGGAGAGCGTGGCGATGTCGTAGGCGCCGTGGTGACGTTTGCCGTTGATGAAGAAGGTCGGCGTGCCAGAGACGCCGCTGAGGTCGGCGGAGTCGGTGTCTTCGGAGATCTGGGCTTCTCCGGCGTGGTTCCGCAGGTCGCGGGCGAACTGGTCGGTGTTGAGGCCGAGATCGGTCGCGTGCCGGATCAGGTCTTTCGCCGTCAGTTCGCCCTGGTGGTCGAGCAGCTGGTCGTGCATTGGCCAGAACTTTGCCTGGATGGCCGCGGCCTCGGCTGCCTCGGCCGCCAGCTGCGCGTGCGGGTGGACGTCGCTGAGCGGTAGGTGCCGCCATACGTAGCGGAGATCGCCGTAGTCGGCGAGCAGCTCGCGGATGACAGGCTCGGCCTGGCCGCAGTAGGGGCATTCGAAGTCGCCGTATTCCACGAGCGTGACCGGCGCGCGGTCCGGGCCGCGGACGTGGTCGCGCTTCGGGTCGACCGGCACCGCGAGGTCGACGATTGTGTCGGTGGTGCCGAGGAGCGCGCGCAGGCGCAGCCGTTTCGGCAGCATCGCGGTGACCCGGAAGACGAGCCAGGTCAGGGCGGACGCGCACAGCGCGGCGGACAGGATGCCGACCTTGGCCTCGGCCAGCTCGATGCCGTGGAAGGCCAGCGACGCGATCAGCAGGGACACGATGAAGCCGACGCCAGCGATCGTGCCGACGCCGGTGACGGCCGCCCAGCCGATCGGCGGCCGGATCCGGCCCCGGCTGATTTTGGAGAGGAGCCATGCCACGCCGACGGTGCCGATCGGTTTGCCGAGGACGTAGCCGAGCAGGATCCCGAGCGTGACCGGTGAGGTGTAGGCGCGGGCCAGGAAGCTGCCGCTGATCGTTATCCCCGCGTTGGCCAGGGCGAACAGCGGCACGATCAGGTAGCTGGTCCAGGGATGGAACAGCTGCTGCAGCCGGTCATTCGGCGAGATCGCCGTCCGCACGCTCTCCCGCGCGTCCCTGGCCAGACCCGGTGTCGGCTGCTCGCGGAACAGCCGGAACGACGCGGACGCCTGCTCCAGGTCGATCCGGGTGGCCGGGTAGGCCACGGCAATCATCCCTATGGCGAGGCCGACCAGCACCGGGTCGACACCGGATTCGAAGAAGGCGATCCAGGCAGCAAGCCCGAGCAGCAGGTAGAGCGGGCCGCTCCGGATGCCGCGTGCGCGCGCGGCGATGACTAGGGCGAGGAAAGCCAGCCCGATCGCGACTGCGGGCACCGCGACATGGCGGCTGAAGGCCAGCGCGATGACCACGATCCCGGCGACGTCGTCGACGATCGAGAAGGTGAGCAGGTAGGTGCTGACCCGGTCGGGGGCGTGCGCGCCCACCAGGGCCAGCAACCCGAGCGCGAATGCCGTGTCGGTGGACATCGCCGTGCCCCAGCCGCCCGCCGATGCCCGGCCGGCGTTGAGGGTGAGGTAGATCCCGATCGGCACGATCATTCCGCCGAGCCCGACCACCAGCGGCAACGCCAGCCGGCGGCGGATGCGCAGCTCGCCCATGTCGTACTCGCGGCGGGCCTCCAGGCCGGCGACCAGGAAGAAGAACGCCATCAGCCCGGAATTGACCCATTCCCGCAGGTCAGCGGCCAGGCCTACGGTGCCGATCCGGATCGACAACTCCGTATGCCAGCTACGGGAGTAGCCGGAAGGGTCGATGTTCGCCCACGCCAGCGCGGCAAGAGTCGCCGCCAGGAGCACCGCCGCGCTTCCCGTCTCGGTTCGCACGAACTGGCGAAGGGGCGTCTCGAGGCGCCGCGCCCACGCGGTTCCGGGCGCGAACTGCCGGACCGCCGGGCCTGGCTCGGTCACACCGGGATCCTCTCCTGCACGCACAATCCGATGATCTCAGAGTCCACTCAGGCCGAAGAGGCGCAGGAAGCTGTGGTGGACCGCGTTGCGGGCATCGTCGATGCTCATTCGCCCTGCTTTGACTTCGTCTTCGGCAGCCCGGCCGATGGCGAGGCCCGCGGCAAGGAGCCAGTCGGGGGAGAGGCTGGCGTCGAAGTCCCCGCTCTCCTGCCCGCGCCGGATCAGGTCGCGTAGCCGGTCGATAACCGGGCCATGTCGCTCGAGGTCTTCTTCTGCGCTCACGGCGGGCAGGTGCCACAGGAGCGGGTAGCGGGCGCTCGCTGCCCAGCCGGCGTCGAGAAGCCCGATCAGGGACTCCGCCAGCGGCGCGTCATCGAGCCCGGCCGCGGCCGCGAGCCTGGTCGTCATCCTCGGGGTCGCCATCGGATTCCGCCCGGCCGGCGGTGCGCCGGGGGTAGCCGCCGGGATCGGCGTCTTGCTGGTCTTCTCGCTCAGCCTGTCCTGGGTATGGACCACCATCGGCTTGCTGGTCCGCTCGCCGCAAGCCGTCATGAGCATCGGAAGCGTCGTGCTTTTCCCGCTGACGCTGGCCAGCAGCGTGTTCGTACGACCCCAGACGATCCCCCGCCTGGCTGGAAGCCTTCGTCCACGTCAATCCGGTCAGCCATCTAGTCGCCGCCGAGCGGGGGCTTATAGACGGCCACCCCGCCGCGGGGCAGATCGCCTGGGTGCTGCTCGCATCCGCGGTACTGGTCGCGGTATTCGCGCCCGCTACAGTCCGCCTCTACGCCAGGAGACCCTGACCGGGATCCTCCAGCCGGCCCGCAATCTCGCCGATCTGGCCGCAGAATGAAATTCCCGGTGGTGAAGCGGTCATCGACAACCGGGGCTATCGCTCACTACGCCGGACTCAAGACGGGACACAGCCATGGACATACCCAAGCCGAGCGAGGACGACCGGCAGTACTTCCGGTCCCTGATCCCTGATGAGCCCGCCGTCGAGGTCAAGCCGATGTTCGGCAATCTTGGCGCATTCGTGAACGGGAACATGTTCGCCGGGCTGTTCGGCCCGGACGTCGGCATTCGGCTCGATGACGCGAGCCGCGCCGAGCTGGCTACGCTCGATGGCTCTGGCCCGTTCGGCCCGGCCGAGCGCCCTATGGCCGGGTACATCACCTTGCCGCGAGCCTGGCGCGCCAGCCCGGAACTCGCCGCGGGCTGGGTTGAGCTGGCACTCGCGCATGCCCGGTCGATGCCGGCCAAGGTCAAGAAACCGAAGCCAAACAAGGAGCGGTAGCAGTCTGCGCTCGGCCTTACCCGCGACTCGATCAGCGGACTACGGCTGTGACCTTGAAGCGAGCCGGGTCGCGGACGGCGAGGCAGCGGCCCGGCAGGGCGATCTGGTCGACGTCAGCGTGATCGTGCCTGGCCGGGCCGCGCCGAAGTAGGCGCCGGTGACCGCGCGCGCGAGCGCCATCATCCCGCTTAGCCGGCCCTGGAGGACCCCCGAACTGGACTGGATGCTCCGCACAGGTGCGCCTGGGTGCAGTCGGCTCCACAGAGCCCTATGGCCTCCGCACGGCGGGCAGAAGCTGCCTTTAACTAGCGGCGCTTGGCGGGGCTCCGTTCGTCCGCCGCAGCCGCTGGCCGGCCGGACGCCTTTTGCCGGGGGAGCAGGTTTCCACCGCCGCGGCAATCTACGACGGCAGCGGCGACGAATGATAACCGAGGGCTCAAGCCGACAGGGCAACGCGCGGCGAGCCCTCTTCCCTGCCTGGTCTGGCTGACCTGGCTGCCCTTCACATTGCCGAACGCACCAGGAGAATCAATGCGCTTTCTGATACGTAGCAGGCCACGGCCGGTGCTGGCCGGATTCGCGGCTGCGGCCGCGGCCATGGCGGTGGCCGTGCCCGCGGCCGCTTCGGCCTCGACCGCCTCCGCCGCGACCGTCGTGTCCCCGGTGGTCGGGCACGTTTACGTCAACGACAACACCGCCGGAGCGAACACCATCGGGGCGTTTGACCGCCATTCGGACGGGACGTTGACCCCGGAGGCCGGATCGCCGTTTGCGGCCGGGGGCGCAGGAACTGGTGCGGGACTGGCATCTCAGGGTGCGCTGCAGATCTCGCCGGATGGCCGATTCCTGATCGCTGCTGACGCTGGCAGCAATCAGGTCTCTGTGCTCCGGATCGGGTCCGGCGGGTCGCTCAAGCTCGTGCCTGGCGGCGTCATCTCCTCCCGTGGGGTTCTGCCGGTCAGCGTGGCGGTCCACGATGACCTCGTCTATGTCGCCAATGCCGGCAATGGCGGCAGCAACTACACCTAGTGCAGGCATCGTGGATGAACGACGAGCCGGCGCAAGGGCCTTGTCAGCCAATCGCCCCGGATCTTCTGGTGGCCGGGGAAGCCGCCTCAGCCAGTAAGGATTGCGTGTCGCGTAGTCGGCTGGCTATGTTCGGCAGGACAATCTTGTTGTCCGATCGTTCGTGGGGTGTGACCCCCGGTGAAGCTGCTGAACACTGCTGCCGAAGACGACGTAACCGGGTTGCTGGCCGCCCTAGCGGTGCGCACCAGCGTCTACTGCGTATCCGACCTGGGCGCACCCTGGGGGTTTGAGGTAGCTGGCGCCGACGTAGCGAAATTCCATGTAGTCCTCGACGGAGGCTGCTGGCTGCGGCTCGCCCGCACGGCGCCGGCGCGGCTCGAGCGCGGAGACCTTGCGATCTTGCCGCGCGGCGAGCGGCATACGGTGAGCGACAGCCTGGACTCACCAGTCACCGGCCTGGACCAGCTCATCGACAGCTACGTCGACGCTGGCGCTCGGCTGTGTTGCGGCGGC
>Ga0209131_1002937_pt1 | contig 11452 bp, 7 predicted proteins | sample GraSoi_2013_40cm_FD_185826 | JGI IMG/M metagenome (GOLD analysis project Ga0209131, IMG submission 185826) | Grasslands soil microbial communities from the Angelo Coastal Reserve, California, USA - Sample 9_17_2013_40cm (SPAdes) (version 2) | ecosystem: Environmental > Terrestrial > Soil >...
TCCATGCCGATTCCCCTGGGTGATAACGGAAAAATAGATTTGGGATTGGTGGCATCTTCCTCTTTAAAGAATCTGCGCCGTCAGGCCGGGCTTGTCCTGCGCAGCGGGGCGATCCGCAACCTGCACGATATGATGATGTGTCTTGGTATGGGCGCCGATGCTGTGGTGCCTTATCTGATATTTGAAACCGGATTTCATGAAGCGGCCAGCGCGGAAGAATCATTGGAACGATTGAAAAACACCCTCAAGGCTTTACGTTCCGGTGTTGAAAAATGCACAAGCACCATGGGCATTCATGAGTTGCGCGGCTATGGTCGTTTGTTTTCCAGCATTGGGTTAAGCAACAACCTGGTTTCTGCGCTGGGCACGAATAATTACGCCGGCTCGGACTTGGGAGGGTTGAAATGGGAACAGTTGGATTCGGATATCAAGTTACGATCGGATGTTTTTAATGGAGCGGGCCGCGGAGAACTATCGCGTGTCAATCACTTTTACCCGAAGATCTGGAAAGCGGCCGGGAAGCTCGGGAAAGGTGAATCAGACTGGGGTGCGTATGAAGCGCATACTGAAAGCACAACCAAAACCAACCCAGTGAGTCTTCGCCATGTGCTTGATTTCCGTTATCCAGACGAACCCAGCAATATCGAACCGAATAAGGTTGGAACGGATATTACTTCACATAGTTTGCCATTCCTGATCGCTTCGATGTCTTTTGGCTCTCAAGGCGAAGTGGCCTATCGGGCATATGCAGAAGCTGCCTTCCGTTTAAATATGATCTCGCTCAACGGCGAAGGAGGCGAGATCCCTGATCTGTTGGGTAAATATCCATTCAATCGCGGTATTCAGATCGCTTCCGGTCGTTTCGGGATTACCGCCGAAACGATCAATGCAACCAACCTGCTGGAAATCAAGGTGGGCCAGGGTGCAAAACCAGGAGAGGGTGGACACCTGCCGGCTCGTAAAGTCACTGCAAAAGTTGCAGCAGCACGTCATGCCCAGCCGGGGGTTGATCTGATCTCTCCGTCCAATAATCACGATATTTATTCGATAGAGGACCTGGCCCAGTTCATTGAAGAACTAAAGACGATCAATCCGAAAGCGCGCGTGGCGGTCAAAATTCCGGTAGTACCTGGCATTGGCATTATCGCGGTTGGGGTCGCAAAAGCGGATGCGGATATCATTTACTTAACCGGATATGATGGTGGAACCGGCGCTGCACGCCAACATTCTCTCCGCTATGTAGGGTTGCCTGCCGAAATCGGTATTGTGGAAGCGCATCGAGCTTTAAGCGAATCCGGGCTGCGCGGAAAAGTGGAGATCTGGGCTGATGGGGGAGTGCGCTCCGCATCGGACGCGGTCAAACTGATGTGCCTCGGCGCGAATCGTATTGGCTTTGGTACTCTTCCAATGGTTGCGATCGGTTGTACGATCTGCCGGGATTGTCAACTGGGGACATGTCATACCGGTATCACCACGCAAATTGAAACGACAGACGAGGCCCATTCTCTTGGGCTCAAGCATTTTATCCCGCGTGACTTTGAGCAGGCTACCGAGGCTCTTGTCAATGTATTCTCCGGCCTCGGACAGGGTGTGCAAGAGATCGTTGCAAAACTTGGCTTTGATAGCGCCCAGGATATTGTCGGCCGCTCCGATTTGCTTCAACAGATTTCTCATTACGACCGAATTGACTTGCAGGAAATGCTTGTTCCCGCAGAAGATTATTTGATTGCAAAACGACCTGTCCGAATAGCAATGCCCGTCACCGAAATGGTTACGATAGATCGCGGGCCTCTACATCGGCCGCGAAATCATCTGACCACTGTGATTTCCAATCTTGTCATGGAAAGTTTTACGACTTACAAGCAGGAAGCCATCCTCTTTGAAGATGACAAGGTAACTCCAGTGGATCGTGCACTTGGAACGCATTTAACCGGTGCATTGACTCGCTTCCGCCATAATTGGACATGGTCCCCCGGCCACGGCGGCTTCGGCGGTCATCGCGAGACCTGGCGTCAGCCGGTTGAAACGATCGACACGTTCGCTGTCCCAAATACATCGCTTCACTTTGTAAGTAGTTCTGTCCCCGGAAATGGACTGGGTGCGTATAATGCCGATCCTGTTCATATCCTCGTTGAGGGCGGCGCACAGGACGGAGTTGCCAAGGGAATCTCCGGCGGCCGCGTGGTGATCATGAAGGGCTATAACCACGATGGAAAGCTGATCGATGGTTCTGTGGGCAAGAGTCTGGCTTATGGCGGCACAGGAGGTATGGTGATCGTTCAGGGAAACGCCGACTCACGCGCCTGTATTCGCCTCTCCGGTGTGGATGTGGTGATCGGCGGTGAAATCTTAAAGCCGCTTAATGATAGCCTTGGATTCATCGCCGCGCGTGCCAATATCAAAGGTTTTCTCTGCGAATATATGACTTCCGGCCGTGTGATCGTGTTGGGTGATCCAGGTCCGTGGATTTGTGCGGGAATGACAGGCGGTGTTCTTTATCTTCGTCTTCAGCCGCACCTCAATTTCGATCAAGCCGCCATCCAGCGCCGGCTGGCGAAAGGATCAAAGGTTGTTGTGCAAGAAGTGGGTGAGAACGATCTTAATAACCTGCGAGAATTGTTGACGATTTATGCCGAGGAGTTGAAACTTAACCATCAAATCGAAGATGCTCAGAAAACGTTGAACTTACTAGTGGATTGGAAGAACACCTTTGTCCGTGTTGTCCCGCTGGGCAAACAGGAAGAACAACGCTTCGCGACGGAATAAACTATCTTCCCTCCTCCTTACGATGAAGTAGCCCGCAAAATGAAATTTTGCGGGCTACTTCCATTTTACGGGCAGGCGAACACCCAAACTCACCTCTACAAAGTTGAGAACTCTCTAAAATTTTTGCTGTGCTCAGCCGTAGAAGCGATTTTCTGTTGAGAAATACCCCTTAAGGAGAATGGAAAGAGATTACCTATTCTTCTATAATTAAGTTAAGACAACTTTTCCTTTTGGGCTGATTGGATCTCGCTCTTCTTGTACATTCCCTTAGATGGGAAACATATAGCGGATGGGATGTTGCCCCCATCCGCTATATGTTTAAGTATCTGTTTGTGTAATCAACTTATTGTCTCGTTGTGCTCATCCATTAGGATAATTTGGGAATGCTCCATCTGGGTGAGAGATTTTCGTTTTTACTCATCCATAAAGATTATCTATCGATGTGAAATACTCCATTGGGGTAATAGGAGGTTTAGTCCTGCCCCCTTAGAATATGCACCATTGAATTCGTATTATTCCTTAATTTTATTCAGAGGTGATTTGTGATCTTGACTGTGACTGTGTTTATCCTGGCATATGTTGCGATAGCGAGCGAGAAATTTCCACGCCATTGGGTGGCCCTATTGGGTGGTGCGTTATTGATCTTGTTCGGTGTACTGACACCGATCGATGCCCTTTCCTATATTAGCTGGGAAACGCTCGGGCTGATTGCAGGAATGTTTGTATTGCTTTCGATCCTGTATGAGGCGGGCTTCTTCTCCTGGTTAGCCATGAGCGCTGTCCGAAGAGTGAATTATCATCCCGCATCCTTGTTTGTAATATTGATCTTCATGTCTGCCCTTCTCGCAATGTTAATGGGTAGTATCACGGTTATGTTGTTTCTCTCAGCCTTGACCTTGCAACTTTGCCGTCTGCTGGGAATTGACCCTGTGCCATTGATCATTGCCGAGGTATGCGCTGCCAACACAGGTGGGGCGGGGACTCTGGTTGGTGACCCTCCCAACATGATTCTAGGAACTACTCTGGGCTTCAACTTCTCGGACTTTGCCATGCACGCCGGGCCTATTTCTCTGGTTACTGCATTACTCTTGACTGCAATTTTTTATGTTGTGAATCGCAAGGCACTAAAAAATGCACACAGTGCATTAACTGCAGAAAACATTGAAGAAGTTGAGAGACTGCATAGCGAACCCATACATGCTCATTTGACTCGCGTGGGTCTCACCGGTTTCTTCATGGCAGTGCTCTTGCTCGCCTTTCACATTCCACTGAGCAGCTTAACTGGTCTACCGATCAATGCCGCATTGGCTGCTCTAATTCCGGCAGGCATCGCGTTGATTGCCATACGCGATGATCAGCGCAAAAGGATCCTACTAAAGGTAGACGGTGAAAGTATTTTGTTCTTTACCGGCTTGTTCGTGATCATAGGCGGGTTGGAAAAAGTTCAAGTTTTTGAGGCGCTGGCCGCTGGCTTGGCACGGGTCAGTTCAACCAATCCGACTGCCTTGGTCTTGGCATTGCACTGGGGACCAGGCTTGGTAAGTGGGATTGTAGATAACGTTCCGTTAGCTCTGGCAATGACCTATGTGCTTAAAGATCTGGCGGTTATCCCAGGTATGCCTGCATTGGGCCTAATGGTCTGGTCGTTGGCTTTGGGCGTTGATATCGGAGGCAATCTGACGCCCGTTGGTGCTTCGGCAAATGTGGTGGCCTATTCTTATATCGAGCACAATCACGGTCTCGTTGGTTGGAAGCGCTGGATGATGATCGCCGTGCCACCTACGATTGCGGCAATGATTTTGGTCTCATTCCTTATCTTACTCAAGGGTCAAATCGGCTGGTACTGATCAGTCGTTCATAATTTTCAAGAAAGGATATTTCATGGTTATTCTTCAGACTGCCACTTTTATATTGATTGTTTTGTTATTAATGAGCATGACAGCAAAGGCTCGTCCATGGAAGAAAACTCCACCGCCGGGCAAGCCTTTGGAAACTGTTCCAATGGGTTTCTTTCCAAAGTTACTTACGTATCGATCCAGTTTGCTGGCATTGTTAACCGGATGCATTCTGGGCGTCGCTGCCGGTTGGCTGCCGCTGAATATGGCTGCGATGGTCGGTATCTTTGCGTTGGTGATCGTGCTCCTGCCCGTACGCTATAGTTTGACAACCAAAGGGGTAGCTGTCGGGGATATGTTTTTTCGTCCATGGAGCGAGTTCTCAGGATTCCGCGCGAAGAAATCCAGCTTGGAACTGGTGCACCCCTCTAATTTTGGTCGTCTAACGTTGTTCCTCAAACCCGCCGAGATGAACAACGTTTTGAAATATGTTGAACGACATATTAAAGTTCAGTCCTCAAATTCATAAATCGAAGGAGAATAAGAAATGAAGAATTTAAAGAAACGTTTGTTATTGGTTGTGCCATTAGTGGCGATTCTTGTGCTTGCTTTTGCTACTACTGTCTATGCACAGGATGGCAATCCACCCACCGCTGACCAGGTTAACGATGTTACCTTGAGCATTAACATCATGTGGATGATCATCGGAGGCTTCCTCGTGTTTTTCATGCAGGCCGGTTTTGCTCTGGTGGAGACGGGCTTCACTCGCAATAAAAACGTGACCCATACCATGATGATGAACATGATGGTCTTTGGTATTGGCGCAGTAGGCTACTGGCTCACCGGCTTCGCTTTCCAGTTTGGCGCTGTTAACGCTGCCTATCCGGCAGTGAACACGATTGGTGCTGTTGCAGGCGAATGGGCGCATTCCCCGATCACGCTTGGTGACTGGACTGGTTTAATGGCCTCGCCCCTTTTGCGCTTTGGTCAGTTCGGCATCCTCGGCGGCAGCGGCTTCTTGCTAATGGGTATTCCAGCTACCGCATCTGGTATTTTTGCCTTCTTCCTGTTTCAAATGGTCTTTATGGATACGGCTGCCACTATTCCAACTGGTTCGATGGCTGAACGCTTGAAATTCGTCGGCTTCGTACTCATGGGATTATGGGTCAGTATGTTCATCTACCCGCTGGTCGGTGGCTGGGTTTGGGGCGGTGGTTGGTTGCAGAACCTGGGCCGTATCGTTGGCTGGGGTAATGGTGCAGTGGACTTTGCAGGTTCCGGTGTTGTGCATATGATAGGTGGTTGTGTGGGTCTGGCAGGTGCAGTTGTACTTGGCCCCCGCATCGGTAAGTTCAATAAGGATGGCTCCGCCAATGCCACACCGGGTCATAATATTACAATTGGTGTACTAGGTACGATCATCCTGTTCTTCGGTTGGTTCGGCTTTAACCCCGGTTCATCACTTGGCTTTACCGGTGCTTTCCGCAACCTGGCGGTCATTGCAGCAGTCAACACCTTGTTGGCAGGCGGCGCCAGTGCCTGTTCGGCCATGACCTATATGTGGCTATTCGGCCCCACCAAGAAACCGGATGCGGGCATGTCCGTGAATGGTATGTTGGCTGGCTTGGTAGCCATTACTGCGCCATGCGCTTTTGTGGACTCTTGGGCTGCAGTAGTTATCGGCATCGTTGCCGGTGTGTTGGTCTGCTTGGCCGTATTTGCACTTGAGAAGATGCATATTGACGATCCGGTCGGCGCTGTACCTGTACATATGGTCAATGGCGCTTGGGGTGTGCTCGCGGTCGGCATTTTTGCGAATGCCAACCCGGATACGGCTGCCTGGAACGGCATGGAAAGCGCTGTTACCGGTTTGCTATATGGCGGCACAACTCAGATCCTAGCCCAGCTTACCGAAGTCATCGCCATTTTCGTTGCGGTCTTTGGTCTATCATGGGTCTTCTTCAAGATATGTTATGGACTCAAGCTTATGCGTGTCTCCCGTGAAGACGAACTGGCAGGCTTGGATTTGCCCGAAATGGGCTCCCTCGCCTATCCTGAAGATTGGGTAGCTCCCAAGGGTGCAGTTTAATAGTTACAAAAAGATTTAACATTCAATTACGTCAAGTTATACGTGAGTAGCAGGGAGTCGGGGTTCCAAGGGGATGGGTTGTTTATCCACCTGCCTTCTGGGACCCCGATGTTATACTGTTTTTACTGATTCAGTTCATCAATATTCACTGGGATTGACTAGCGCTTTTTATCATTGAAAAATCACCATGCCTGAAACCACTTCGAACATCCCTGCTCCGGCTTTAATTTATATCGCAATGGGCCTGGTGATGGCCCGTATCATTTTGGATAGAAAAAGTACGCGCGGCTTTAACTGGCTGCAATGGCTTCAATATCTGGTGGATGCTGCCCGGATCGTCCTGCTCTGGCCGCTTGTGTTGTTTATCGAAAAATTTGAAGCCTGGTTGAAATCAGATTCCAGTGACGAGGTAAAGCATGACCGTTGAGACCAATCCCAACCCGGTTCGCAAAACGCTTGGGCTGACGGGTATCACTATCAATGCCATGGCGCTCACTGCGCCTGGCGCATTCCTGTGGCTGCTCTATCAAGTGCAGGCTGTTGCCAGTATTGATGGTGTCGCTGATATATGGCCGGGGGTATTGCTGGCTTTGTTAAGCACGTTGCTGACTGCATTCTCATTTGCCGAACTGGCTCGCCGTCACCCGGAAGCCGGCTTCCGCAGCGCTTATCATTTCGCTGATCGAATTTTTGCTGCGCAGAAACATCCGCGCTATCGTGGCCTGGCACAGCTTGCCAAATTTGCAACAGGCTGGGCGGCTCATCTATATTATTGGATTTATCCCGGGGTAATGATCGCCTTCCTGGGTGTCCTCGCAGATTATTTGCTGCGTTATCTTGGTTATTCTCCAACTGTTTATGGAGAAGCTCTGCTCGCGATCTCTTTTGCTGCATTTATTGGGTTTCTCGCCCTGCGCGGGATTACCGGCACAACGACCTCAAGCGTGGTGCTTAACACCATGCAGTTGATCATGCTGATCATCTTTGTCGCGTTGGCGATAGCATTTCGTCTACTCAATCCGGCCGGGCTTTTTCCGCTACAATGGATTCACCTTTCTGCGGCCTCGGTCCTGCTCCCGCATAGCCTGAGCGGAGTCTTGTTCCAAGCGGCACTGGCAATGATCTTGATGGTCGGCTTCGAATCGTCCACGGCGCTGGGGGCCTCGGCCTCCAACGCGCAGCGTGACATTCCTCGCGGCACCATCCTGGCACTCATCATCCAGGGAGTGTTTGCCTATTTGCTGGGCTACTTCGCTGCCGGGTTTGCTTTAAATGTACACATCGATGCTGCCGCTTCACACGCTCCCCTCGGCGATCTGGCGCTGCAAATTGGAGATGCCTTGCTAGGTGGGAATGGCACCACGTTGATGCTCTCCATCGGTTTCACCGTTGCCATCGCTTTGCTCGGTGGGACTCTAACCGCCATGAACAATGGTGTACGCATCAGCTTTGCCATGGCTTTGGATGAAGAGATGCCCGACCTCTTGGGCTTTTTACATCCCAAATATTCCACGCCCTACTATACGGTTATTCTGCTCAGTGTGGTTTCGGCTCTAGTTGGCGCAGCCGGGATTATCGGTGGTCTGCCTGTTTTGATGGGCATTATCCTTGCATCCAACCTGGGTGCTTTCCTGCTTTATGCTTTACTGTGCATTCTTACCATTATTACTTTTGTTGGAGATCCTTCATTCAACATTTTTCGTCATGTGCTTTTGCCGGTTCTTGGGCTACTTGCCAACATGGGTATTGCCATCGCGACTGCTGCAATTGGCTTGGGCGCCGGAGGGCTTATTACCCAAGCCAGCCTGATCGCTCTTGGCATTGCTGGAGTGTGGCTGATTCTTAGCATTGCGTATTATTTCGTAAAACGTAGATGATGTTTTGATTGCAATTTGATGCCATTCAGATAGCAAATAATTGTTGGTTAGGGCAGATTTATTTCAATATTATCCACGAGATACCCCGTTCGGGTAGTGGCAGATGGGTACGTACCCTCATAAAATATAGTTACCCTATGCCTATCCAATTAAGTATAAGTGGTATCCAAAAGATGCTTGGGCTAACAGGCGTTATTGACCATGCGATGGCTCTTATCGCGCCTTAAAGAGAGCATCGATCTTGAGAAAATATATACCAGAAATTGAAAGTGGTGGCTTGAGTGTCGTTGGCCCGGTTCGAGACGATAATCAGGATTCTATCCACTTGCCAAATCATGAACATCCCATTGGGCCGGGTTTGCTCTTTGCAATCGCAGACGGCATGGGCGGCTATGCATATGGGGGTGAGGCTAGTCTTTTGGCATTGGAATCTTTCTCAAGTACTTTAGCTGTGGAGAACGGCAACTCAATTCCAAAGACATTACAACGCGGAGTCGAAGCTGCTAATCTGCAAGTGTATCGAAAGGCTCAACGATTAGGCGCGGGCCGAATGGGTACAACGCTTACTGCAGCTTATGTGTATGGTGAGATCTTGTATTTGGCGCATGTGGGTGATAGTCGCGCTTATCTAATTCGCGATGGGCATTCCATCTGCCTGACTGCAGACCATACAACAGTAGGCGATATGGTTCGCTCAAAGTTAATTTCGCGCGACAAGATACGTACACACGCACAGCGTTCTGTATTAACTAAATCTGTTGGAACAGCTTTATTTGTACAGCCCGATATCATTCAGGAAAAGCTCAAAGAGGACGATCGTTTGATATTGTGCTCAGATGGGGTTTGGTCTGTCGTTGAGGATGAAGAATTTGCCCGGGTTGCCAGCCAGTCGTCTTCTGTTGATGCGATCAGTCGAAACTTAATAGATTTGGCGCTTAAGTATGAGACAGACGACAATGCCTCGGTGGTGGTTTTCCATCTCCGTAAATTGATGCCATCTTCAACTGAACATAAATCGGATAATGAGAAAAATACCAATTGGTTTCAAAACCTAAGGAAATTGGTGTCATGAGTTGCTATGCTATAATTCCGGGCAACATGCTGCAAATCGGGGATCAGTTTGACCGTTATCAGATTCAGGCACATATGATTCAGGGAGGAATGAGTGACATCTACCGGGCCTTCGACCTGGTGAATCGCCGTGAAGTAGTGATCAAGATTCCTGACCAGTCCATGTTAGGTGACCCTGCGCAGTTCGAACGATTTCAACGTGAACTGGCTGTCATGGGCACACTGAGCCATCCCGTTATTCTTAAAGGATTGGGGTCAGGGAAATATAATCGTATTCCTTTTCTGGTGACCGAATTTGTAGATGGCCGATCCTTGCGAATACTGATCGAATCCTCGGCTCCTTTTCCAACCGATAAAGCTGTTGCGTTGATCCGGAAAATTGCTGACGGCATGGCCTATTGCCATCGAAATGATGTGATTCATCGAGACTTGAAGCCTGAAAATATTCTGGTCACTATCGACGATCAACCCGTCATTATTGACTTTGGCCTGGCTCTTACGAAAAGTGCCCATCGGGTGACCTATTCGAATCTGAGCGCTACCATGGGAACGCCCGATTATATGGCTCCGGAACAGATCGAAGGTCAGCGAGGCGATCAGCGTACTGACATTTATGCCCTGGGCACGATTATGTATGAATTGCTTGCAGGGAAACCGCCTTTTACAGGTGATACGAACATGGCTGTCATGGCCCAGCATCTGAATAATACTGCTCCGCGCCTCGATCGGATTAACTCTTCAATCACCCCTCAATTGGCTGCGATTGTCGCTACTTGTCTGGCTCGGAATCCCAATGATCGTTATAAAGATATGACTGCCTTGATCGAGGCCATTGATCATCCAGAGAATGTCGATCTATCCATTTTAGATAAGGAAGAATCTTCTTCCCGATCTTCAATGCCTTTGATACAAGCGCAGACTATTAGAGGTATCTTGATCGCTATCGCCATCATTGGCGGGCTGGTTCTGATCGCTTTAGGTTTACAATATCTTCACCATTAACAAAAAGATACGGGAAGGGCAGCCATGAATAACTCCGCAGATTTGACCGCCAGCATCTTGGCGCGTACTGAACAGAATCATATTAAGTTTATTGATTTACAATTTACCGATGTGGTTGGGGTGGTCAAAAATGTTACGATCCCTGTACACCAACTAACAACAGCTCTTGAAAACGGTATCTGGTTTGATGGCTCATCAATTGAAGGCTTCGCGCGCGTGGCTGAGAGTGATATGCACTTAAGACCCGACCCATCGACCTTTGCACTTATCCCGTGGCTCACCGGAGAGGACGCAACTGCGCGCCTTATCTGCGATGTTTTTACACCGGATGGTCAGCCATTTCCAGGAGACCCGCGTTCGATTCTTCGACGCGTGATCAATGATGCGGCTCAAATGGGCTTTGAATATCATACAGGCCCGGAGCTTGAATTTTTCCTGCTCAAACCAAATGCCAATGGCGGGCTGATCCCGCCTGTGCCGCACGATAGTGCAAACTATTTTGACGCCCCTTCTGATATGGCTGCCGGCCTGCGGCGTCAGATGGCAAATACACTTGAGGCGCTTGGCCTGCAAGTGGAAGCCATGCATCATGAAGGCGCGCGCGGCCAGCAGGAGATTGACTTCCGTTATTCTGATGCCCTCACTACTGCCGACAGCGCGGTCACACTGCGCGTAGCGTTGAAAGTGATTGCCCAGCAAAATGGCCTGTACTGTACCTTCCTGCCGAAGCCTATTCGTGGAATCAATGGCAGTGGGATGCACGTTCATCAGAGTCTTACATATATTGCTAATGGCAAGAATGCTTTTTCCGA
>Ga0209131_1002941_pt1 | contig 11448 bp, 15 predicted proteins | sample GraSoi_2013_40cm_FD_185826 | JGI IMG/M metagenome (GOLD analysis project Ga0209131, IMG submission 185826) | Grasslands soil microbial communities from the Angelo Coastal Reserve, California, USA - Sample 9_17_2013_40cm (SPAdes) (version 2) | ecosystem: Environmental > Terrestrial > Soil >...
TACATGATGAGGAGCGTCCGTACGGGTACCGGCTTGCCCTTGAACTTGTCCTCGCCCTTGTAGGCATCGAGCGTCGCGTCGGCCATCGTCATGCCGAGGTAGGGCTTGCCGGTGCCGATGAGCTGGAGATTCGCGACCGAGCCGCCGGTGACTTCAGCGGTCGCCTGGATGCCGGGCACATACTTGGAGAGCACTGCCGCCATGCCGCCGCCGAGCGGGTAATAAACGCCGCCGGTGCCGCCGGTGGCGATCGAGATGTTCTGCGCGTGCGCCGCCGCTGCAACTGCAAATAGGGCGAGCGCCCGGATGATGAGCCGCATTAAATCCTCCTCAGGTCTTAATGGCCGCCGATTCTAACGCCAAGTTTGCGCAGGGCGCCCTCCCGCCGCTGGCGCGCGGCGTCGTTCACATCGGCATAGAGGCTGCCGCCATGACTGTCCATCGCCACGACCAGCGGCCCGAAGCCGCGCACGCGGAACTTCCAGAGCGATTCGGGATTGAGATCGTCGAGGTCGACCTCCTCGATCGCCTCGACCCAGGTCGTCTCGAGCGCCGCCGTGCCGCCGATGATCGCGAGATATGCGCCGCCCATTTCCTTGAAGGCGTTGAGCGAGTCCAGGCGCAGGCCACCCTTGCCGATCACGAGGCGCACGCCGTATTGCTGCATCAGCGGGCGCGTGAAGCGCTCCATGCGGTCGCTGGTGGTGGTGCCGATGCACACCGGCGCATAACCGGTGGGATCCGTCGCGCTGCGCTCGACCTTGCGCACATTCGGCGCGGTGTGGATCGCCGCATGACCCGAGAGATCGAAGCGCGTCTTGCGGCCGCGGTCGAACATGTGGATCAGCGTCGCATCGCGCAAGCCGAACAGCGTGCCGTTCAGCGTGACGCTGTCATCGACGCGCAGCTTGCGCGCCTGCTCCTCGCTGATCGGCATCGTGAGGTCGTAGTGCGCCATTACGTGCCGAGCAGCGCTTTCTTGAGATCGTTCTGCACCGGCTTGTCGCCGAGCCAGATACGCAGCAGCGCGCGGTAGAAGTCCTCGCCGGGAATCGGCTTGCCAGTGGGATTGCCGTTCACCATGAGGCGCGTCGCCGTGCCGGTCCAGTCGAGCGCGATGACCATGCCCTTCTTTGCTTCCTTGATCTCGGCAAAGATGCCGGCGAGATCCTTCGCGCGCGGCTCGAGCGCCTTGTAATCGGCCTCCGGGTGGTTCTCTTTCAACCCTTCGATCAGCGCATCGGTGAACTGCTCGGCGCCGACGTCGCGCAGCATATGGATCGCGGCGCGCTTCGGCCCGGCGAGCTGCAGCACCGCTGCCGGATCGCTCTTCTTCTCCGGGAGATAAAGCCCGATGACGTAGACATTGAACACCACGCGCTTCCTCAGCCCCGCGCCGTTCAGCACCAGCTCGCGCGACTCCACTTGGGTTTTGTCGTCCAGCCTTACACCCGCCACCTCGGCCGCGCTCGCCGCAAATGCCGTGAGCGCCAGCATCAAGGCCGTCCCCGTGCTTGCCCTCATATCGATCAATCCTTCGCGACTTCGTCCTGTCTGAGTAGCGCCCGCTTCAAATCGGGTTGCGCGGGATGCTCGCCGAGCCAGATGCGCAGCAGCGCGCGGAAGAAATCCGGGCCGCGCATCGGGCCGCCCTGCGCCGCGCCGTCGATGAAAAGCGTGGTCGCGGCTGCCGACTGCGAATAGTCGAGGACGATGCGCATGCCCGTGCGCGCCGTGCCGACCGCGCGGATCTTGGCGAACAGCGCCTCGGTCTGCGGGCGCACCAGATCCACTTCGGCCTCGCTGTTGTTGTTGACGAGGCCGCCTTCGATCGACTCGCAGAACTGGTCCGCCGAGGCATCGCGCATCATCACCAGCACCATGCGCTTCGCGCCCGCGCCCTCGATCGCGCTCTGGGCGCTGGTGACTTTGCGCGGCAGGTAGAGGCCCGCGACGTAGACCTTGAAGACAAGTCGCGTGCGCAGCGCCATGCCGTTCAGCTCGAGCGCCTGGCCGTCGACCTCGATGCGATCCTCGAGCTGCACGCCTTCCAGTTCGCCCGCGTGCGCGCTCCACGCCAGCAGGGAAATAATTACGACCCTGGCCCCGAATTCAGAAACCATATTCGATGCCCGAAGGACGCAGGGTCGCCCGCGCGCGGCGCGCGGAATGGCACTGCATGTTCACCGCGACCGGGTTCATGGTGATGTGCGTGGCGGCGGTCTCGACGTGCACGGCAAAGGCGGTCGAGTCGCCGCCGAGGCCCTGCGGGCCGACGCCGAGCATGTTGACCGCCTCGCCGAGCTCGGCTTCGAGCTTCGCGCCTTCGGGATCGGCGCAGCGCGAGCCGAGCGGACGCGTCGCCGCCAGCTTGGCGAGATGCACGCAAAGATCGGCAGTGCCGCCCACGCCGACGCCGACGATGGTCGGCGGGCAGGTCTTGCCGCCGGCATCGAGCACGCAATCGACGACGAAGGTCTTGATGGCGTCGACGCCCTCGGCCGGCACCGCCATGCGCAGCCACGAATTGTTCTCCGATCCCGAGCCCTTCGGGATCATCTCGATGGCGAGCGCCTCGTCGTCGGAGAAGTCGATGTTGATGACCGGCACGCCGCGGCCGCAGTTGTTGCGCTGGTTGACGCGCGTGAGGGGATGGACCACCGAGGAGCGCAGCGGATGCTCGTGCGTCGCGCGCTCGCAGCCGCGCCGGATCGCTTCCTTGAGCGCCATGCCGTCGACCTCGACGCCGCGGCCGATCCAGACGTTGTAGATCGGGATGCCGGTGTCCTGGCAGAGAAGATTGTCGGTGGCCTCGGCGACCGCGATGTTGCGGATCATGGTGCCGAGCATGCGCTTCGCGCCGGCGTCGCTCTCCTGCTGCGAGAGGCGCGCGAAGCCCTGCTTGATGTCCGGCGGCAACTGCTTCAGCGCCCGGATGTAGAGCTCCTTTGCCGCCTCCTCGACCTGTCGCAGTTCGACCTTCACTTGACCTCGATCTTGCGCTCCCTCACGACCCTGGCCCAGAGCTGGCTCTCGGCCTTCATCGCGGCGGCGAACTGCGCCGGCGAGTTGCCCACCGGCGCGAGCCCCTGCGCATAGAAGCGCGCCCGCATCTCGCTCGACTCGAGCGTCTTTCGCGTGTCCTCGTAGATCTTCTGCACGATCTCCTTCGGCGTGCCTGCCGGCGCGACGATGCCGAACCAGCCGACGTTCTCGAAGCCCGGCAGCGTTCTTGCGATCGGCGGCACACCGGGCAGCTGCGGCGCTTCTTCCGTGCTCGTCACGCCGAGCGCGCGCAGCCTGCCGCCGCCAAGGTGCGGGATCGCCGCTGCGAGATTGGTGAGCGCGAAATTGATCTCGCCGCCGATGAGGCCCGCCATCGCCGGCGCCTCGCCCTTGTAAGGCACCGACACTCCGTCGACCCTCGCCTGGTAGAGGAAGCTCTCGGCGGCGAGATGTGTCTGCGTGCCGATGCCGGCGTGGCCGAAAGTCAGCTTGCCGGGATTGGCGCGCGCCGCATCGATCAGCTCCTTCACCGTCTTGTACGGCGAATTCACCGGCACGACCAGCACCTGCGGCCCCGAGACGACGTTCGTCACCGGGACGAAGTCGCGCTCCGGGTCGTAATTCAGCTTCGCGTAGACGTGCTGGTTCGCCGTCATCACCGAGCCCGACGGAAAGAACAGCGTGTAGCCGTCGGGCGTCGCGCGCGCCGCCTCGGCCGCGCCGAGAGCACCACCGGCGCCGGCGCGGTTCTCGATCACTACGCTCTGGCCCCAGGCCTGCGACAGCTTCTCGCCGAGCATGCGCGCCGCGATGTCGGTCGCGCCGCCGGGCGCGAACGGCACGATGAAGCGCACCGGCTTTTGCGGCCACGATTGGGCCGCCGCAATTACGCTGAACAGTGCGCCGAATAGAAAACCGAGCGTTCTCATGCCGGCCGATTCTACAGCGCCAGTGCGAACGCCAATCCCGCGGCGAGCACCAGCGCGCCGGCCAGCGCCGCCAGACTTTTCTGCCACTCGTGCCAGTCGAGAAATTCGATCGCGAGCACGCGCAAGCCGCCGCCGAGATGCGCCGCGAGCAGCACCACGATGCCCCATTCGGCGAACTTCACCAGCGGCTGCTCGGTCCAGCGCAGGAACGCATCCATCTCGAGCCCTTTGCCGAGCGCCCAGAAATGCCACGGAAGAAATATCGCCAGTCCGACTCCGGATAGGCGGTGAATCAGCGCGACGTATGACCCCCTGATAAGGGGGTCGCGAGCGAAGCGAGCGGGGGGTTTCGTCATGCGAACACCGTAAGCACCGCCCGCATCCCCATCCACACCAGCGCCGTCGCAAATATGAACAGGACTACATCGCGCGATCGACCCCGCCAGCCGAGCCACTCCGTCAGCACCGGCCGCAGCCCGATGGGCGCATGCACCGCCACCGCGAGCACGAAGACCGTATAGAACGCGAGCCAGCCAACGCTGCCACGCGTTCGCGCAAAGATCTCCGCCGCGGTGAGCCCGCCGCGCACTGCGTAAACGATGGTCACCAGATGAACGGTCACGCACACGGCCAGCACGCCAGCGCTGGCGCGTTGCGCGAGCCAGAGCTTGGTGTCCGAGCGATAGCTCACAGCTTCCCTTCGAAGGTGGCCTTCGCCACGGCGCGCTTCAGGCCGGCAATGCCCGCCGTGGGCGAGATGTGCTTCGGGCAGCGCTCGGTGCAGCTCATGTGCGTGTGGCAGGCGTGGCAACCGGCATCTCCTGCGACGGCTTGCAGGCGCTCGATGGTCTTCTCATCGCGGACATCCTGGACCAACGTCCACGCACGGTTCAGCGCCGCGGGGCCAAGGTAGTCCGGATTCCAGCTCACCACGTCACACGCGGCGTAGCAGACGCCGCAGCCGATGCACTCGATGCCCGCATCGATGGTTTTACGTTCTGGAGAATCCGGCGGCACGCGCGCGAAGTCATCGGCCTTGGTGCTCGCGCCGTCGAAGTGCCCCTTGGCGCGCTCCCACTTGTCGAAGAACGTGCGCATGTCGGCGACGAGGTCGCGGATCACCGGCAGGTTGCGCAGCGGTCCGATGGTTAACTGATTTTTCTGAACGACCTTGTCGACATGCGTGCGGCAGGTCCAGCGCGGCACGCCATTCACCGTCATCGCACATGAGCCGCACATTCCGACCCGGCAGGCGTAGCGATAGGCGAGCGTGGGATCGAGCTTGCGCTGGATATGCGTGACGACGTCGAGCACCGTCTGGCTCGGATAGCGCGGCACTTCGAAGGCCTGAAGCGCACCGTCGGCGCCACCGCGCCAGACGCGAACGCGCAGCATCAGTCGATGATCCTGTCTGCGCGCCCGTTCATTGCAGGGCCAAGCTTGGCGCCGATGAGCTTGGCCGTCCTGCGATTGACGATCAGGTAGAAGCGCTGCGGCTGCTCGACCGCCAGATCGGCCGGCTTTGCGCCGCGCAGGATCTTGTCGACCAACGCTGCCGCCCGCCGGTAGTTCTCTTCGCGCGAGGTGCCGTAGCTCAGCAGAGCGCCATGCTCGGCGAAGGACAACTGGGCGCTGAGCACGGCTAACTTGGTCTTAAGTGCCAGAGCGCCGATCTCGCTCTGATTGGATCCGAAGATGGCAAGCTGGCCGATGATCACGGCATCGGTCTTGCGCTTGGCCAACTCGGCAAATGCGTTTCCAAGATCCTCGCGACGAGAAATCTTTACTACGAGCGGCGTGAACTTCTGCCGCCGAGCGGTTGCCTCGAAATCTTCGAGATCGTACTTGTGTGCCGGGTCAGCCTCGTGCGTCAGTAGCGCAAGGCGTTTCGCGCCGGGCAGGGCTTCGCGTGCGACTTCCACGAGCTTCTGCGTGAGCTTCGGGTAGACGAGCACGCCGGTAATGTTGCCGCCCGGCCGCTGCAGGCTCGAAACGAAACCCTGCTCAACCGGATTGGCGAGCGAAGCGAAGACAATCGGAATGGTGGAGGTCGCTTTGCTACAAGCCGCAACGCCTGCCGTCGTAGCGGTGACGAGCACCTCGGGCTTGCGCGCCACTATGGCCGCGGCTAGAGCGGGCAAGCGCTCGGTCTGATCGTCCGCCCAGGTCGCCTCGATCGAGATATCGCGACCTTCGATGTAGCCGAGCTCCTTCAGCCCGGCGCGGAAAGACTCAAAGACCTCGGCCTGCGTGCCCGAGTGCCGGGCGGGATGCAGGAACGCGATGCGCCGCAGCTTCGGCGCCTGAGAAAACGCAGGCGCCGCCGCGGCGGCGAGCAACGCTCCGCCGGCCAGCAGCAGCCGGCGCCGCTTCATGCGCTCTCGTACAACCGCGTCAGCACGAACTCGCGATGGCCGAGCGCTTCGGCGGCGGTGAGGCGGCCGTTGGCGGTGCGGAACATGCACTCGAGGAGCTTGTCGCCCGCCTGGTCCATGTTGAGTTCCTTGCGCGTGATGCCCGAGACGTCGACGTCGATATGCTCGGGCATCGTGCGCACGGTGCGCGGGTTGGCGCAGAGCTTGATCACCGGGAGGATCGGGTTGCCGATGACGTTGCCCTGGCCGGTGGGGAAGAAATGCACCACGTAGCCGGCGGCCGCGCACAGCGTGACCATCTCCGCCGCGGCGGAGGAAGAATCCATGAACCACAAGCCCGGCCCGGTGGGCGTCTCGGCCTTGTCGAGCACGCCATCGACGAGGCACTTGCGGCCGATCTTCTGGATGTTGCCGAGCGCCTTTTCCTCGATGGTGGTGAGACCGCCGGCGATGTTGCCCTTGGTCGGCTGCGAGTCGGTGAGGTCGTTGGTCTTGTGCCGCTTGATCACATCCTGGTAGCGGTCGAAGACGAACTGGAATTTCTTGCGCACTTCGTCGTTGCGGCAGCGCGCGGCGACGAGGTGCTCGCCGCCGGTGAGCTCGGTGGTCTCGCCGAAGACCAGCGTCACGCCCTGCGGATAAAGCTTGTCGAACGCATTTCCCACGCAAGGATTGGAGCCGATTCCGGACGTCGTGTCGGACTCGCCGCACTTGGTCGAGACCCAAAGGTCCTTCAGCGGCCGCTCCTCGCGGCGCAGCTCGCTCGCCATCTGCAGGAACTCGCGCGCCGCCTTTGACGCCCGCATGATGGTGTCGTGGTCGCCGTGCTGCTCGATGCCGAAGTGCGCCACCGGCTTGCCGGTCGCGCGGATGCCGTCGGCGACCTTCTTGGCCCACTCCTCCTCGATGCAGATCACCACTACCGCGGCGACGTTGGGATTCGAGCCGGTGCCGATCAGCGTGCGGAAGTGCAGATCCAGGTCGGCGCCGAACTGCAGCCGCCCATAGGGATGCGGCAGCGCCAGCGTGCCCTTGATGTTGTTCTCGACCGCCTGCGTGGCGGCATTCGAGAGATCGTCGACCGGCAGGATGACGACGTGGTTGCGCACCCCGACGCGGCCGTTTTGCCGTTTGTAGCCCCAGAAAGTTGCTTTGGAGAGTTCCATGGTTACCAGCGCTTGGTCTTGACGTTGTGCACGTGAAGGTGCTCGCCTTTGGCGATGGGCTTCACGACCTTGCCGATGTCGACGCCGTACTTGATGACGGTGTCGCCTTCGCGATAGTCCTTCAGTGCGAGCTTGTGGCCGATGGGGATGTCGTTCCTCGCCACGACCTCGACGTCCTTGTCGTCTTCCATGATCCAGCCGTTGAGATGCTGGCCGGCTCTTACGCCTTCGACGACGACCACGCCGACACCGTCGCCTTCCTCGTGCACCACGAAGTGAATCATGCGTTACCTATTGCAGAATGTCGGGCAGAAAGGCCTATTCTATTCGCATGATCGACCGCCGCCGCTTCCTGCTCACGCTGGGCGCGCTCGCCGGCACGCGCGCGTTCGCTCAGCCCAACACCAGGCCGCGTTTCAGCGCATCGCCCTTCACGCTCGGCGTCGCGTCGGGCTATCCGCAGCCCGGAGGCTTCGTCCTCTGGACGCGGCTCGCTCCGGTGCCGTTCGCGCCGAATGGCGGCATGGCGCCGGAAGTGATTCCCGTCGGCTGGGAAGTGGCGCGCGACGAGGCGATGCGAAACATCGTTGCCCACGGCACCGCTTACGCGACGCCGGAATGGGCGCATTCCGTGCACGTGGAGGTGGCGGGCCTGCAGCCGGCGCGCCCGCACTGGTATCGCTTCACTGCCGGCGACGCGGTCAGCCCCGTCGGCCGCACGCACACCGCGCCGGCGCCGACGGCGCGCACGGCGCGCCTGCGCTTCGCCTTCGTCTCCTGCCAGCACTATGAGCAGGGCTACTTCGGCGCGTATCGGCATCTGATCGCCGACGAGCCCGATCTCGTGCTGCATCTCGGCGATTACATCTACGAGGCTTCGTGGGGGCGCGATCTGGTGCGCAGGCACGGCAGCGGCGAGGCGGTCACGCTCGACGATTACCGCAGCCGCTACGCGCTCTACAAGACCGACCAGGATCTGCGGGAGGCGCATGCCGCCTTCCCGTGGCTCGTCACCTGGGACGACCACGAGGTCGAGAACGACTACGCCAACGACCGCTCGGAGAACCTCGATGCGCCGGAATGGTTCCTCGCGCGCCGCGCGGCAGCGTACAAGGCGTGGTACGAGCACATGCCGGTGCCGCGCGCCATGGTGCCGTTCGGTCCGAACGCGCGCATCTACACGCGCTCGAGCTTCGGCGGCCTCGCCAACTTCTTCGTGCTCGACGACCGGCAATACCGCTCGCACGAAGCCTGCCCGCGGCCCGGCCGCGGCGGCTCGAATTCGGTCGATGCCGCGCAATGCGCGGAGCTCGCCGATCCGAAGCGCACCATGCTCGGCGCTGCGCAGGAGCAATGGCTCGATGCCGCGCTCACCGGCTCTCGCGCGCGCTGGAACGTGATCGCGCAGCAGACCCGCATGGCGCAGATGGACGAGAAGCCCGGCGCCGGACGCGGCGCCTGGACCGATAGCTGGGATGGCTATCCCGCGGCGCGGCAGAGGCTGCTCGAGTCTCTGGCGGGGAAGCCAAACCCCATCGTCATCGGCGGCGACATCCACGCCTTCGCCGCAGAGTTCGTCGGCAGCTCCATCACCTCGCAAGGCTGGTCGCAGGATCGCCTTGACGCGCTGCGTCCCGACAACCCGCATGTCCTCTACTCGGAAGCCCGCTACCGCGGCTACGTGCGCGTCGAGGTCACGCCGAAGCGCCTTAGCGCCGACCTGCGCGGCATGGAGTCGGTGCAGAGCCGCGACGCGAGCTGCAGCACCGTCGCCTCCTTCGTCGTCGAAGACGGCATCCCTGGCGCCAGGAATTCGGGGCCAGGGTCGTAATTATTCGCGCCGGATGTAAGATTGCTCATGACCAAGTTACTGCAGAAAGCATTAGAGCAAGTAGAGAAGCTTCCGCCATCCGAGCAGGATGCATTGGCGGCAATAGTTTTGGATGAACTCGCCTCTGAGCAGCGTTGGGGCGCGTCCTTCGCAAAGTCTCAAGATGAGTTAGCGAAACTCGCACAACAAGCGCTGGCTGAATACAAGGCTGGCCGTACTAAGCCGCTCTAGAAGGAGTGCAATCCCGGACCACCGAAGTATTTCGCAAGCTTTTGGCTGCGGCGCCCGCGGCCATTCAAGCAAAAGCCGAGAGCGCCTACAGATTCTGGGCAGAAAATCCCGCCCATCCATCGCTGAGATTTAAGAAGGTGCACGACACGCTACCGATCTACGCGGTCAGGATCGATCTCGATTGGCGTGCCGTGGGAGTAATGGACCAAGGTGTGATGGTGTGGTTTTGGATTGGCCCACACGCTGAGTACGAAAAGCTGCTAGGCAGCTCTAATCGAAATCAGCGGCAGCGCAGGTTCTCGGAGAACTCGATCGGCTTGGTGCAGTCCTGCTCGACGATGACGCGATCCGGTTGCATTTCCGCCGGCGGCCGCGCCCCCATCCAGTCGTAAAACGGCCTGAACGGCCGCGGCTCGCGCAGATCCTGCGTGGCACCCGCAACGAGCGTAGCCGCGACGAGGACGGCAGTGAGCGCGCCACCGCCTTGCACCTGCACTCCCGCGGCATTCGACGGCGCCCCGCTCACATTGCTGGTCCCGGCGATCTGCACGTGAGTGCAGGCGCTGGCCAGCACTAGAACCAATACGACTGCCACGGCGCGCATGGCGCGATGTTACCCGGTGGCACGCCGCAGTCGATCCAGCACCGCGGTCCAATCCGCGCCTTCCGGCGGCGCCTCGATCAGAATGGCTTCGCAACCGGTGCTGTCGAGCTCGCGCAGCGCGGCATAGAGCTTCCGCGCATAGGCCTGCGCATCGCGCGGCATGCGCAGCCAATAGTCGACGCGCTCGTCGGGCCGCGAGAAGGCGAGCACCGCGACCTTGTCTCCCAGCCTCTCAATCTCGCGATCGAGCTCATGGGTGGGGACGAGCCGCGCTGGCGTGCGCGGCGCGTAATGGCGCTCGAGGCCGCCGGAGTGCCGCGGTGACGCAGCGGATTTCTCCCCGACCTCGGTGCCAAGCGCTTCCTGGAGTTGCTGCCTGGAGATATGTCCGGGCCGCAGGAGCACCGGCGCATCGCCGGAGAGATCGAGGATCGTGGACTCGATGCCGACTTGGGTCGCGCCGCCTTCGAGCACCAGGTCGACATCGGTGCCGAGATCCGCGAGCACGTGGCTCGCGGTGGTCGGCGAGACCGCGCCGAAGCGATTCGCCGACGGCGCAGCGACGCCGCCGCCGAAGGCGGCCAGCAGCTCGTGCGCGACCGGATGCGACGGCACGCGCACGCCGACGTTGTCCTGGCCGCCGGTGATGAAGTCCGGCGCCTTTGACGTGCGCTTGAGGATCAGCGTCAGCGGCCCCGGCCAGAAGCGCTGCGCCAGCGCTCGTGCCGAGTCCGGAACTTCGCGCGCCCACGTGAATGCCTGGTCGGCAGAAGCGAAGTGCACGATGACCGGATGATCGGCCGGCCGCTGCTTTACCGCGTAGAGCTTCTTAACCGCAGCCGGATTCCAGGCATCGGCGCCTAGCCCGTACACCGTTTCCGTCGGAAAGGCTACCAACCGACCTTGCTTAAGGAGTTCAGCCGCCCGGCGAATTTCTGGGCTCATTCGGTCTTTGTCGAGCTACTTGCTCCGGCGTTTGATGCGCGGTCGCTTCGTGACCAACTGCTTACGTTGCTCAGCGAGGAGCGTTTCCTGCTCTATTGCTTCAAGCATGAATGCATGCGCACTCTTGCCGGTCCCTTCCACCAAGGAAGCAACGCGTTCCTTCAAACCCTCGGGCAGCTTCAGCCTGGTGGCCACGCGTTCGCCTCTGTTATTTGATATGCGCATCGCGGTAGGCGCGCAGCAGGGCATTGATGCGAGTCTGATAGCCGCGCCCCTGGGAACGGAACCAGTCGACCACGTCTCGATCCACGCGAATGCTCAAAAGCGCCTTACCGGGCCGGGATAAAGGGCCGCGCGTCAC
>Ga0209131_1002944_pt1 | contig 11446 bp, 10 predicted proteins | sample GraSoi_2013_40cm_FD_185826 | JGI IMG/M metagenome (GOLD analysis project Ga0209131, IMG submission 185826) | Grasslands soil microbial communities from the Angelo Coastal Reserve, California, USA - Sample 9_17_2013_40cm (SPAdes) (version 2) | ecosystem: Environmental > Terrestrial > Soil >...
TTGATTATCGCCGCGGACATAAGTTCTCGACCTATGCAACATGGTGGATCCGTCAGGCTGTCACCCGCGCTATTGCTGACCAGGGACGTACGATTCGTGTACCCGTGCATATGGGAGACCAGATCAACAAACTCCTGCGCGTACAACATCAACTGACGCAACGTCTCGGCCGCGAACCCAGTGTGGAAGAGCTTGCCGAAGCATTAGACGTTCCACCCAAAAAGGTGGAAAACATGATCCAGGTGGCACGCCGGCCGCTCTCTCTTGAAACGCCGACGGATGATGAAGAAGATTCTGTCCTTGGCGACTTCATTGAGGATGATGAGGCGCCGCCGCCAGACGATACTGCAACCTACAATCTTCTTCGCGAGCATCTGGGTGAGGTGTTGAACGGACTTCCTCCACGAGAAGTCCGAATTCTGCAGTTACGCTATGGCTTACTCGATGGCCAGGCATATACTTTAGAAGAAGTTGGCCGCAAGATGGGGGTTACCCGTGAACGGGTAAGACAGATCGAAGCACAGGCGCTGAGCCGCCTAAGGCACCCATCCATTCGGCGCAAATTGCGCGACTATTTGGGCGAGTAAAGGATTGCAACTTTCAAAATGGGCGAGGACCTCGCCCATTTTGCGTTTAAAATAACTACATGCAGAATAAACCATCCTCCGCGCTGGCATACGTGCCTCGTCTCGTGGATATTATTTTCATCGCAATACTTTTCATGGCATTCCTGTTCGGACCCAGAATGTTGAGCATCGATTCGGATTTAGGACGACACTTGACAATTGGCGGTTATATTCTTAAAACAAGAACCATTCCCATACACAACATTTTATCGTATACAAAAGCGAACGAATCGCGCCCTGCGTACGAGTGGGCGGCTCAGTCAACCTTTGCGGTCGCCTACAATCTATGGGGACTCGATGGTGTCATCCTTTTATGCAGCCTGATAATCGCAATAACTTTTTCATATTTGTATATCGAGTCTGTGAGCTTAACCGGACTCCCCTTGACCTCGATGTTCATCATACTGTTGGCAGCAAGTGCTTCAAGTATACATTGGCTGCCGCGTCCGCATGTTTTTACATTCCTGCTCTTATCCTTTTGGACCAGCTTTCTTGAACGTGCCAGGAAAACAGATACAGATTCGATCTATTGGCTGCCCCTGATCATGTTATTTTGGGCCAATCTCCATGGCGGATTTATTTTTGGTTTTCTCATTTGGTTTGCATATCTTATGGGCGAAATATGGGAATGGGCAGTGTCCAAAGATGGAACTCCACAACGAATTGCGAAATTATCGAAAATCGGTGTGTATTCACTAGCGGCAAGCATGATTACGCCGGACGGCTGGGGTAATTGGCTGGCTGTATTGGGAAATAACAGCAAATATATATTAGCGAACACAATCGAAACCATGCCACCGGATTTCCATCAGGCCGGCACCTGGCCCTTCGTAATTTTGTTGATCCTTGTGATAATTTTGCCCGTCTTGACCCGAACCAGGCTTCATGCGAGCAAGATCTTCCTTCTGGCAGGCATGGCCGTTTTGGGCCTGTATATGGCGCGAAACATTCCTCTATTTGCAATAGTTTCAATCTCATCCATTAGTGAATGCGCCAGATCATTTTCAGAACGTGTGACACAATGGAACAAGTTTGAGGCCCGGATTTACTTACTACAAGAAGGTATCTATTCGAGACTTTGGCCGATCATCGCGACGATTGGGCTTATCTTTTTTATTAGCATACGCTCCTCACAGCATTCAGAATTAACATATCGCTTCAATGCATCTGTTTTTCCGGTCCAGTCCGCCAATTGGCTAAAAGAACATCCGCAATCTGGAAATATGTTCAATGAATTTAATTGGGGCGGCTATCTGGAATTTAGATTATGGCCGCAACAACTCGTATTTGTAGACAGTCAAACAGATTTTTATGGCGAATCGATCATTCGCGAGTACCAAAAGGTCATCTCGATCGATCCGGGCTGGGAAGAGGTCATTAAGAAATACAGCATCAAATGGGTGATTGTCAAAGAAGATAGCCCATTATCGAGAAAATTGATGTCGCTGGACATTTGGACATCAATATATCAAGATCCAGTTACAATCATTTTTCGTAAGAGCAAATAATTCATGAAAGATAAATCTGAATCCTTCGCTAAAAAGGAGTCATTCCAACTCATTATTATTCAAGCCCTTCTATGGATCGGCGCAGTCTCGACGATTGCGTGGCTCTGGAACCATTGGTTTCTCTCAGGTCCGCATGGCCCTTACCATTGGGTTGGCATGGATTTTATTCCGTATTGGGTGGGAGGCAGAGAGATTCTTACAGGTGCTAACCCTTATAGCGCCGAAACCACGCTTAAAATTCAACAACTTGTGTACGGCGGTCCGGCAATGGGGAATGATCCAATGATGTTTGTATATCCTGCATGGATCCTTGTGTTGATCATCCCATTTGTAGTATTGCCTCTTAGTTGGGCTGTTGTTCTTTACGCAGGTTCCCTATTATGGGGATTGACGAATCTGATACATTTGTTGGCCGCCCAATGGAATGACAGTCATTTCTATGGGCGAGTATTCTGGATGATCCTGCTTACGATTGGGAGTTTGCCATTTCTGATTATTTCGGTCACAAAAGGTCAATTGGGCTATATTGGCTTAATCGCCCTTTTTATTTCCCGGAAGATCTGGGGGCAGCACCCATATTGGGCTGGAGTTGTGCTAGGCTTGGCGATGATGAAGCCTACAGTGACTATTATCCCAACTGCAGGATTTATGTTATGGGCGTTATTGGAATACAACTGGAAGTTCCTGGTTGGATTTGCTAGTACCATGATCTTCCTTATAGGAACCAGTGTATTGGTTGTAGGTAATTGGTTACCGGGATATATTGAGATGTTAAAAATCAGCGGCGGTGCACCAGTGTTGTGGAGCCTGGTCATTTTACCGTGGCCATGGAATGCACTCTTTGCAGGCGTCTTTATAGGCATCGCTGGTTACGCTTTTATCGTATCACGGAGTCAAAATGACCGCCAATACTGGCTTTCCGCGACCATTTTGGTTGGTATTGCGCTCTTCCCTATGCGTTGGATTTATGATTTATTCCTAGGCATTCTCATTCCATCGGAGGAAAAAAATCTGGCCAGCATCTCTGCGATTTGCACAGGAATCGCGGTCGTGGCGCCATGGATTCTAGTGGTATTTCCAGAAGATATTCGTTGGAACGCAGCTGTGATTGGCCTGCCTCTCATCTGGGCGGGAACTTTCGTGGTAAATATTTTCCGCCGAAAGCAAAATATTTAACTGGATGGAACATCTTTCGAGCAGGAAATTTGTAGAGACCGGTGCAAAGGCGTTAATTGCAGCTGCTTTAGTTGTTTTCATTTATATAAACGCCTTGTTTGTGATTGGATCATCAAATGACCTATATGATTTTGGTTCGTTTATCGCGTCGGGGCAGCTCGCCAGCGCTGGGAAAAATCCATATTCGACCGAGTCGCCATTAATTCTTCAGGTCGAATTTCCAAAGATTAATCATAGTGGAATCTCGCCAAATCTCAATCCGCCAATCTCAGTAATGCTTTTTCTGATCATTGAGGATGCAGATCCGCACAAGTCGGCGACTGTCTGGCGAATACTAACAATCATTCTATATATATTCTCAATGGTTCTTTTACACCAATCCCATCCAGATCATCCGCGTTCACTTTGGTTAGTGGCATGGTCACTGAGTTTGGCAGGCTTTTGGCACACCGTCCTGCTGGGTCAAATATATATGCCCTTTGTTCTCGCCGCAGTTGGCGCATGGATATTGATTAAAAACGGGCAGTTTACCTGGGGCGGAATATTACTGGGCACCCTGATTGCTATCAAACCAAATTTTATTTTTTGGGCACTGACGCTGCTTGCAATTGGGAATTGGGTCGCATTTCTCTCAGCTGGAATCACAGCAATAATGATTAGCGCCATCCCACTCTTTTTCTATGGGATCAAAATTTACATCCAATGGCTGGATGCCGTTGCCGCCTATACACCCAATCTGTTAATCTTTCCCGGCAACAACTCTTTACAAGGTCTTACATCACGCTTTGGCTCAGCACAGGCTGGCGTAATACTAAGTATTATCTTAGGTGGCTCAGTACTTTTCTACATATACAAAAATAAAACTTCTACAGCTTCAACAAATGCCTTGGGGGTTTTGACTTCGTTATTAATCTCGCCACTCGCCTGGCCCAGCTACATGCTGCTGGCGCTCCCAATGTTTTTCGCAAAGAATCAATGGACCTGGAGATTGTGGATAGCCGCAATCCTGTTTGCGATTCCATTCTATTTCCCGCTTAGACTGTTTGACAGATCGTTTTTTAATTTTGTATTCTTTGGATGGTTTTATGGATGGGGATTACTATTGCTATTAGCCGACGTATTAATCGAAACCAAAAAACAGCCAGAGTATCATGTGTAATATCCAACAGATACACAAAACTGTGCGACAACCCTCATATGACCGCGTCAATCATGATTGCCAAAAAGATAAATGCTAAATACATGCTGGACCAGCGATACATCGTCCAAGCGACTTTATTACCGCCTTCCCGCCAGACGCGCCATGCCGCATACAGAAGTAAACCGCCCAAAACCAATGAAGAGATTAAATATACAGTCCCGGCCAAATGGAAAATCGGAAGTAGCAGGGTCACCCCAATAAGCTCAATTGTGTAAATCAAGATCTGTCGGCGTGTCTCCTCTTCACCGCGTACAACAGGCAGCATTGGCACACCCGCGCGTTCATAATCCTTCATACGGACAATTGCCAAGGCCCAAAAATGTGGCGGGGTCCACATGAACACGATTCCGAAGAGAATCCATGCGGCTAAACCCAAATGACCAGTGGCAGCGGCCCAGCCCACCATCGGCGGGATCGCCCCCGCCCCACCACCGATGACGATATTTTGGACTGTGGCCTTTTTCAAGAGAACACTATAAAAAATCACATAATAGAAAATTCCAGCAAGTGATAGCAAGGCAGCAAGCAAGTTTACAAACCCCGCCATTATGTAATAGCTGGTCAGGCATAATGCAAGACCGTAAGATAGACCTTCAGCAGCCGTTAAGCGCCTATCTGCAAGCGGACGCTTGGCGGTACGCTGCATATTTTTATCCAACTCACGATCGATATATTGATTCAACGCGCTTGAACCACCTGCTGCCAGCGCGCCACCTAATAGAGTCCAGAACGTGACTGAAGCAGAAGGCCATGCTTTCGTGCCAGCCACCAAGCCAGCATAGGTTGTGAGCAATAGTAAGGCAACTATCAAAGGCTTGGACAACACAAAGAAGTCTTTTATGCGCTGGCGATAATCAAACAGGGGGGATTGGATTGTATCCTTTGCAAAGACCCCCGATGTAAAAACCAGTGCGCCTAGGGAAATCCACAATGCGATCGCGCTAATGGCGTGCAAAATCACCAAATGCGTTGAATATGCTCGTGCAACTTCGATGGCACCGATCAATGCCTGACCGAAAAATAAAACCCCAGTAACCGTAGTGAGAGGCAATAACAGTTTTTCTTCGCGTTGCTCCCGCCACGCCTTACGCAAAGTCCATATCATCAGGATCGAAGCTATACCGGCAAGTATCAGATGGGCCAGCTTTAAATATCCCGAAGGATCCGAAGGCGCGCACAAAGGCCAGTCTGCACAATCCATCCAGGCACCAGTCAAGGTTACTGCCCGCCCAAACAAAGTGACCAGCAAAATGCTGAAGAACAATGCAATGATCAAACGTGAAAAAGATGACTTAAGGGAATATTTCATAATTAACCCTGCTTTCTTAAGTAAAACAGATATCCCACAAACAAGATCGTCGCGAACGAAAACCATTGTAAAGCATATCCAAGGTGTGGGCCCTCTGTCAAGTCTAGCGCCGGCTGATAGACAATAGGAGGCTGAGCATCATTTTTGTCCATATTCGGTTGAATGCAAATCGGCAAAATCGGATAGGGAATCTGCTCGGATATTCGTACCAAGTCAAGATTATTCCATAGGTCAAGGCGGGTCCGACCGGGACTCAGTTCCGGATCTGCGACTCCGCCATAAACTGGTTTACTCCCCCCAAGTCTGATCTGCCCCGTGATAGTCAACTGACCCACTTCATCGTATTTGCGCCAATCTGCCGGCAAGGTATTTCCCTCAGCCGGGATCCAGCCGCGATCGACAAGAACAGCTCCCCTGTCGAAGAGCAGCGGGGTAATCAAATGATATCCATACTCACGATCATCATTATATTGATTCCGCAAAGCCACTTGATTCCCGAAATCGTATTTACCTTTTACTTTAACTGCACGCCATTCCATGGAATCGATATCTTTCGGCACATCCAGATTCAAATCCAGCGCTTCAGCAGCGCGCATCGATTCCACCCGAGCATTAAAAGCGCGTCGCTGCTTAAGTCGATCCAATTGCCAGTTACCAAGGCCAACGAGAATTACAGCGCCAATAAAAACAAGAAATGTTGTAAGCAGCCATTTACGGCTGAACATCTTTGCAAGGATCATTTCTTTGTCTTTTTCGTTTCAGGCATAATGACGAAATATAATGCGATCAAAATTCCAAGCGGCAGACCTGCATAGAGAATCCCATACAGTCGCGTGGAAAGTGTCAATGGCTCTCGTACATCGAGACCGATAACTTTACTGGGCTGAAAAGAGCAGTCAAATGCGAGGCTTGCCACCTCGCCAAGATTTAATTGACCAGAGGCGCCGGGCGGAATCCAGAGTGGGCCCAATTGATGATCTACAGAATCTTTATTCTCTACTGACAGGATGTCACCAACAACGAACGTCATATCCTGCGGAAGAGTCGGAGGCTGTTCCCCTCGTGCAACAAGATCAGCAGTGCCGGGCGGGATAACGATAGCAATAGTCTTGGGCTTTCGGGCCGTCTCACCAACAAATAAAAATGTCAGTTCACTGACTGCCAAACCTATGAGAATACCAGCCGCAAAAGCAAGTAGTATGCGCTGGATGACGACACTTTTTTGCATAGTTATTGACTCAATAGAATATCGATATCATTGACTATATCTTCCAGCGGAGTTTGAAAACCATAGGACAAACGCAGGTTCCCGCGGGCATCTATTAATGTAATACGTGCCGTATGGTTGATTACGTAATTCGTCGCAGTCCCTCCCTGTGCAACCTCACGAAAGATGCCATATCCCTGCCAGATCGGCTGAAGCTCTTCCAGAGAACCGCTTAAACCAACGAACGATGAATTGAAACGTTCTACATAATTTTTTATTTTCTCAGGAGTATCTCGTTGCGGGTCTACAGAAATGAAGACAACCTGAATGTTTTTCGATTTGTCACCAAGCTTGCCAAGCGCAACATTTAACTCGGCAAGCGTCGTGGGACATACATCCGGACAGGATGTATATCCGAAGAAAATCAATACAATTCGGCCCTGTTGATCACTGAGGTGAAACGATTTGCCGTCTGCCTGCTTTAAGTCAATTTTGGGTGCAAGAGGATATGGTTCGCTATATGCTGTACCACGAAAGTCGGACGGCTTTGCAAAGACCATATACCCCAGGACAGTAATTGCTACTACTAAAAATGAAATCGCCCCAACCCAAAAAATTTTTTTATTCATCAGATTTGTTGCTCCAAAATCGGGGCGACCCAGATGAGGCCGCCCCGATCATGTTTGCTTCATTATTCTTTTATATTGGGATCATGCTGTAACAATTTTATCCGGGCAATTTACCAATAAGATATAGCGCAGGATAAAAGAAAATCCATACCAGATCCACGAAGTGCCAATAAACTGCTGCGGCTTCAATCGGATAATCCTTATTATCATACAGCCCTTTACGGGCATTATTCAAGACGACCAGAAGAAGTATTACGCCTGTGAGCACATGCAGCGCATGCATGCCGGTCATCATAAAGAATGCCGCGCCATAGGTGTTCAAAGAAGGAACAACACCTTCTGCGATTGCGCGGGGCCATTCGACCCCCAAAACGCCGGCAATAAAGCCGATCCCCAGGACAAGGGTGATGATAATATTTTGAACGAAACCTTTGCGGTCTCCATGTTTCATGGCGGTTTCCGCCCGATTCATGAAAAAGGAGGAAATTAACAATACAGCCGTAACAGCCAGACCCAGGATTTGACTTAGGTTGGGACGCGTCAATCCAAGCAGGTTGAAACGCATCACTAGCAAGCCAGCAAAGACAAACGAATCGGACAGCAGGAACAGCCACAGGCCGAGTCGATTGGTGACGGTCTTATATTCATACGAATGTTCATCAGCCCCGCCGTCCTCATTCAGTTTATAAATATGCATGTAAAAATAGATGACTAGCGCGGCTTTCACCACTGCAACAATGGCCAGTATCGAAACTCCATTGAACGTGACCGCGATGAAGTATTCCAGCGCAGTCAATACCGCCAGATATACAAAGATTACTATTCCCTGAAGAAGCGCGGAAGATTTATCTTGAGTGTGAGACATTTGGCTCCTGCCCTTTATTAATGGTCGCCTTTAGCAGGCGAGGTAAATTCAACATACTTCGAACCGGGCAGGCCGTAATCATACGGTTCACCAACCACTTCAAAGGGTTGATCATAGTTATGGGTGGGCATCGGCGAGGGGACCTGCCATTCCGGCGAACGTGAATTCCAGACGTTCCCCTCCGCCTTTTCTCCGTTCTTCATGCTGTTAAAGAAGTTGTAGAAGAAGATCAGGACCGAAAGGCCGATCAGATAGCCGGCAACGGTTAGAACAATGTGCGTACTGCCAAAACCAAGTGCTGGATCGTAATCCACAATGCGGCGACGCATGCCGAGCAAGCCGATCCGCATCATGCCAAATTGCAAAACAAGGAATGACGGGGTCATGATCCAGAAGTGGAGTTTGCCCAGCGTCTCACTCATTCTACGTCCAGTGGCTTTGGGAAACCAATAATATAAAGCCGCGAAGAACGGAAAGACGAAACCACCAAATATTGTGTCATGAAAGTGGCCCACGACAAAGTATGTGTCGGTCAAATGAAGATCCAGTGAGATGGCAGCCAAAGGAGGGCCGGTGATGCCTCCCAATAAAAAGACAATGATCGCACCGAGCACGAAAAGCATCGGCGTTGCATATTCCACTTTGCCTTTCCAAAGCGTTGCGACCCACGAAAAGAACTTTACACCTGTGGGTATTCCAACCAAAAGAGTGCTGTACATAAATGGAACGCGCAGATATTCATTCATGCCCGATGCGAACATATGATGTGCCCAAACAAGGAAGCCCACCAGCGCAATCCCAAGGGAAGACATGGCGACCCAGCGATAGCCAAATAACGGCTTGCGTGCAAAGACAACCAAAAGCTCGGAAATCACACCCAACCCAGGCAGAACAAATACGTAAACAGCCGGGTGCGAATAGAACCAGAACAAATGCTGGAAGAGTACCGGATTACCGCCTTTACCAGGGTCGAAAAAGCCCATCCCAAATAAACGCTGGAAGATCACCAATTGGAAGGCGAGTGCGATCAACTGCGTGGCAGTCATCGTGATAATGGAGGTTGCGACACCTGCCCACACAAAAATAGGCATGCGCAAGGCGTTCATACTTTTGACCCGCACTCGAACAACGGTGGTAACTACATTCAACCCGCCAAGAATGGATGACCAGCCCAGAAAAAAGACGCCAAGAAAAAACATCTGCATGCCAACAGGAGCGCGTGTTGAAAGCGGCGGATAACCCGTCCAGCCGGTATCAAAACCGCCCAGAAAAAGACTCGATAGCAAAGTAATTGCTCCAGGTACAGCGATCCAGTAAGAGAATGCATTCAGACGAGGAAAGGCCATATCCTTTGCGCCAAGCAAAAGCGGAACTACATAGTTGATAATACCTGCCACGCCCAACAGAATGCCCTGGATCATCAGCATCCCGTGCAGAGACATCAGGGTATTGTAAAGTTGTGGGCCATTCTGGCCAAACAACTTCAAATCCAATTTCAGGAACTGCAACCCGGGTTGAGCTAACTCCGTGCGAAAAATAAGTGCAAACAGTCCACCGATACTAATCAACGCCAGCGCTGTAAGCGTATATTGAACGCCGATCACCTTGTGATCTAATGAATAGTTGATGTATTTTTCCCAGCCATGATAATGTTCTTCATGCTCTTCAGGCGTATCGATCCCGCGAGACCATTTGAACCAATCTGCAACTGAACCATTTCCTGCCAGGAAAAATAGACCGCCAAGGAAGGCTCCCAATACCCAGGCAGGTTCAGAAAACCCGAATGGGCCAAATGGTTCATAGTCTGGAAGGATCGCGCGACCAATTTCTACGATCCCCGCGCCGATCAGGATACCAATCACCTGCCAGAGCAAACCACGCGCCAGTGAACTAGCAAAAAATTTCTTCATCTTAATCATTCCTCTATTGATTATTTCAGCGTCTTGATATACGCGACAATATTCGCGATCTCTTCATCGGTGAGAACGAATTGAGGCATGGTGCTTGGAGAATACCCCTTCACTTCTTTGGCCTTCGGGGTTTTTATCGATTCAGTCAAATAGGCATCATCCGCTATCACGGTGGTGCCGTCTGCCAATTGCACTTTAGAACCAAAAAGCGCAAACCAGGCAGGGGCTTGCGGTAAGGGCGAGCTTGTTAGTGAGTGGCAGCCAGTACAGCCGTTCTTAACCGTAAGCAACTGACCCTGACCTTCAGGCGTCTTACCTTTTTCTTTGGCGATTGCTTCCTGCTCCCCCACCCAGGAAGTAAATTGTGCTTGATTGCTCACGATGACAGGCTTTTGCATATAAGCATGAGAGGTGCCGCATAACTCCGCGCAGCGAACTTTGTAATCACCAATTAGCGAGGGCGTGATCCTGTAATCGGTGACGCGCCCAGGCACAACGTCCTGTTTGACACGGAACTCAGGCACCCAAAAAGAATGGATCACATCTTTGGAGTCCATCTTCAACACCACCTGCTTATCTACAGGCAAATGTAATTCGTCGCTAAAAAATCCGTAATCGGGATATTCAAATGTCCAGGTAAATTGTTGGGCATGTACATTGATTACCATTGCAGTAGGGTCCACTCGACGAATATCGCCAAGAGATTTTGCCCCCATATAAGCAAAAACGATCACTGCGAACAACGGAAGTATTGTCCATGTGATCTCTAAACTGGTATTACCTTCAATATGCTCCCCATCACTTGTGTCGCCTTTCCTGCGGCGAAAGACAACCATGCTGTAGAACATCGGCACAGCGATGAGCGAGAACAGGAACGACATCGCCACCACTTCCCAATTCCACATCCAGTCAATGGAAACTGCCTGCACGCTGGCTTCAACTGGCATCAAGCCTATAGAGTTCAATCCGAGATAAATGAGAACGGCCGTGACAATGACCAAAATTCCCACGATCA
>Ga0209131_1002945_pt1 | contig 11445 bp, 12 predicted proteins | sample GraSoi_2013_40cm_FD_185826 | JGI IMG/M metagenome (GOLD analysis project Ga0209131, IMG submission 185826) | Grasslands soil microbial communities from the Angelo Coastal Reserve, California, USA - Sample 9_17_2013_40cm (SPAdes) (version 2) | ecosystem: Environmental > Terrestrial > Soil >...
TGCAGCGCCGCCCAGCGTCGCGGCTGCAATCGTGGCGTAGAAAGCTTTTGCCTCTCTGGGGCGGCGGTCGAGGCCTTCCGTCCAACGAAAAATCTCGCTTACGGCATAGGCCGCCGAACCGGCGAGTACCGGTACGGCCAACATACCGGTTGCAATGATTCCGGCCGCGAACAGCGCAAATGTGAATGCGCCGGCAATCGGCCGAAGCGCCTCTGCCGCTTGAGAGGATGTCTGGATGTCGGTGACGCCGTTGGCATTCAGTGTCGCGGCCGTGGCAAAGATGATGAACAACGCAATGAGGTTGGAAATTCCCATTCCGACAATAGTGTCGGTGCGGATGCGCGACAGTTCGGGCCCGGCGTCGCGTGGAGTGATGCACAGTGCCTTGACATGGCGTCGATGCAACTCTTCCACTTCCTGTCCAGCTTGCCAGAAGAACAAGTACGGGCTGATCGTTGTGCCAAGAACAGCGACCATTGCCATGGCATGAGGCGCGTCAAAAACGAGATTCGGAACGAGCGTGCTGTAGAGCGCCGATCCCCAAGGTACTTGGGCGGCGAAGACGACGGCCACATAAGCGAACAGGCACAGCGTTGCCCATTTAAGCGCCGCGGCATAGCGCGCGTAGCTCATAAACGTTTCGAGCAAGATACAAATGAAGCCGAACAACACCGAATAGAGGAGTTCGGGGCCGCCGATGAGCAAACCCAGCGCCGCGCCCATCGCGCCAAGGTCTGCCCCGAGATTGATCACGTTGGCGACCAGCAAGAGGAACACAACCCCGCGCAGGAGCCATGGGGAGTAATGACGCCGGAGGTTTTGTGCGATGCCGTAGCCGGTGACGCAGCCGATCCGCGCGCTGACCGCTTGGATCACGGCCATCAACGGGAAACTGAACAGCATGGTCCATGCGAGGCTATAACCGAATTGGGCCCCAACCTGGCTGTAGGTTGCGATACCGCTTGGGTCATCGTCTGCGGCCCCGGTTACGAGGCCCGGTCCCAGGCTTTTCAGAAATCCGACCGGCTTCAGAGGAGGTCCAATTGATGCAGTAGGAAGGCGCGCGCCCGGTGTGTTCGTCTCGGGAAGCGCCTCCATCATCATCTACCTCCTATGTGAGTGTTACCCAGGTTTGCTTGGCGAGGCGATATGGACCTCATCCTAATGAGCCAAAAAATGGCGCCAAGCTTCTCATGGGGCCATCCAAGTGAGGAGTCTTGTCATTTTATTCTCGGACGCGGTTGCGATTGATTCACTCAGGATCGCTCTGCCTAGTGAAACGCGCATACGTACATAGCACTTCCCCGTAGGGGATTTCCCTGAATTGTAATGTCATGCACCAACGAAGACTCTGGGACGCACAATTGAGGAACGGCCATGGACCTCTATCGATGTTTCGCCTTCGAAAAAACCGGGACCCGTCCTGGATATCAGCTCATCCATGCGGAGGCAGACGGCCATGCGAGAAGGATCGCGATGGATTTTCTGCTTGATGACCCGGGCATTGAGAAAATGGAAGTCTGGAGGGGGGCCGATCTCGCCTTCCGATTGACGCGGAATCAGGCGCGCCTGGAGCGGTCCGGGGACGACAGCACTTCATGAAACTCATTTTGCGCTCCTCGGCGCTGCCGGGATGACCTCGTCGCCCACACGGACTGGGATGCAATTGATCTGGCGCATCTGCGCCGCGGGACGATGCGATAAATTCGCCTTTTGAGGCCGCGGTCATGTCCGTCCGCAATCTTGATGCGATTTTTCGCCCTCGATCCGTCGTGCTTATTGGAGCAACAGACCGACTGGGCTCGGCCGGTCGGGTCACGATGCAAAACCTGCTACATGCGGGATTTCAGGGCTCAATCCTTCCAGTGAATCCGAAGCACAAGACCGTGGCCGGGATGCCCGTTTACGCGGACGTAAAGAGTTTGCCGTTGGCGCCGGATCTCGCCGTGATCTGCACGCCTCCCCAGATTGTTCCTCGATTGATCGCTGAATTGGGCGTTCGCGGAACCAAGGGGGCGATCGTAATCACTGCTGGCTTTGCCGAACTCGGCAATGAGGATGGCCGCCGGCTGCAGCAGGCGATGCTAGACGCGGCCCGGCCGCATCTTATGCGGATTGTCGGGCCGAACTGTCTGGGAGTTCTCTCAACGCCCGTCGGGTTGAATGCCTCCTTCGCGCCCGGCAATGCCAAAAAAGGCGGCGTCGCCTTCATCGCGCAATCCGGTGCCATGGTCACGACGGTGCTGGACTGGGCCAACGTGCGATCTATCGGGTTTTCCCATCTGGTGTCGCTCGGCGACATGGCTGATGTGGATTTCGGCGATATGCTCGATTATCTCGCGTCCGATCCAGCCACAAGCGCTATTCTGCTTTATATCGAAGCGGTCACGAACCCGCGCAAGTTCCTTTCCGCTGCGCGAGCAGCCGCACGCTTGAAGCCGGTGATCGCCATAAAGGCGGGGCGCCATCAAGCAGCAGCGAAAGCAGCAACCTCACATACGGGAGCCTTGGCCGGCAGCGACGCGGTTTACGATGCTGCGTTCCGGCGTGCTGGTATTCTGCGAGTCAATGATCTTGACGAATTGTTTGACGCGGTCGCAACGCTCGCCAGGGCGCCCCGTTTTTCGCGTGACGACCTCATTATCCTGACCAATGGGGGCGGGCCTGGAGTGCTAGCCACCGATGCCCTTGTCGATTGTGGCGGCGCAAACCTATGCGAAACTAGGCGCCGTGCTCCCACCAACCTGGTCCCACGGTAACCCGATAGATATCATCGGCGACGCGTCCCCAGAGCGCTACGCCGCCACGCTGGAAATTCTTTTGGGTGCGCCGGAAACCAATGCCGTTCTGGTGATCAATTGTCCGACTGCAATCGCCTCGAGTGTTGAAGCGGCGCAGGCGGTCGCCCGCGTCGCTTCGGCGAAGCATGGCCCGGTACTAACGAATTGGCTCGGATCTCAAAGCGCGGAACGCGCGCGTACGTTATTCGACGAAGCGGGACTCGCCACCTATGAGACACCCACGGCGGCGATCCGCGGCTTCATGCATCTCGTGAACTACCGAAAGGGCCAGCAGGTCATTACGGAAATCCCGTCGTCAGTAGCGACCGAGTTTACGCCGGACGATAGCCGAGCCCAACGGATCGTCGCACGTGCTTTGGCCAGAGGCGAATCATGGCTCAACCCGGTAGATGTCTACCGGCTTCTGGAATGCTATGACATCCCCGTACCGCGTGCTGCTTTGGCGGCAAATCCCGCCGAAGCCGTGCGGCTTGCCCAGGAATTCGGCGTTCCCGTCGCCTTGAAAATTGCTTCGCCCGATATCACGCATAAATCGGATGTGGGAGGCGTCGCGCTCGACCTCAAAGATGGCGATGCGGTACGCAAGGCGGCCGAAATGATGCTGGCGCGAATTGCCGCCGCGGTTCCTGAGGCGCGGGTTTCGGGATTTGTGGTTCAGGAGATGATCCGGCGGCTAGGCGCCTATGAACTCATCGCCGGCATGACAGTCGACCGCCAATTCGGTCCGGTGATTCTCTTCGGCCATGGCGGCACGGCGGCCGAAATCATCGCAGATCGGGCGCTCGCATTGCCCCCGCTCAATCTGCGTTTGGCGCACGAGCTGATCGCTCAAACCCGAATATTCCGGCAGTTGCAGGGCTATCGGAATCGCCCGCGAGCCGCAATCGAGGAGATCGCTCTGACACTCGTCAAGCTTTCACAGCTCGTCTGCGACCTCGATGAGGTCGTGGAAATTGATGTCAACCCGCTCCTTGCAGATGCGGAAGGTGTGCTTGCCGTGGATGCACGCATTCGGCTTGAGCGCCAAGTCACGGTGCGTGGCACTCGGCGTGCGATCCGTCCATATCCTAAAGAGCTCGAACGAAAGGAGCATCTCTCATCGATCGGTAATATGGAGCTGCGCCCCATCCGGCCTGAGGACGCGCCGCTGCTCGCTCAACTCATCGCGGATCTCACGCCGGAAGATGCAAGATTCCGCTTTTTCACGTCTGTTCGTAGTGCGGACCCAAGGGTGTTGGCCCGCTTCACCCAAATCGACTATGACCGCGAAATGGCCTTCGTCGCTTTCGCAGACGGCATACCCGATCGCTTGCTCGCGGTTGTCCGGCTTGCGGCTGATCCAGACAATATCCGTGCCGAATTCGCCATCGTTGTGCGGAGCGATATGCACCGTCGTGGTTTGGGACGTCTCTTGCTTGCGCATCTCATCGAATATGCAAAGAGCCGCGGAATATCGGAACTGTTCGGAGACGTGCTCGCTGGAAATCGACCGATGCTCGAGCTCTGTTCCCAGCTCGGCTTCACCATTTCGACGACGGAATCTTCGGATGCGCTACGGGCAACGTTGGCTCCGTATACCGCCCTCTAAGTAGAACCACCTAGGTGCTTTTCCTGAATTTTCTTCGCGTCTGTGATCGCTCAATCTGCATGTGTTCGAAGCAGTCAGGGGAGCCGATCATGTTCACAGCCCAAACCGTCAGACCCGCCGCCGCCAATCCCTCCCAACCTCTGGCCTGGCCCGTCGTCGGCGCACGCAGGAGCGTGTTCGGCACCTCTTTAGGAGCCGAGGACGATGTCCGCGCCCTGCAGCAGATCGGTACCAAATTGCGTGTGGTGCGCGGCAAGACCATTTTCAACGAAGGCGATCCCGCTGAAAACGCCTACAAGGTAGTGAGCGGCGCCGTGCGGCTGTGCAAACACATGGCCGATGGCCGCCGGCAGATCGCGCAGTTCGCGTTTCCAGGCGACTTTGTCAGCTTCATGGAAGTTGGCGAGCACAACTTTACTGCTGAAGCGGTCACCGACGTCGTCCTCATGTGCTATGCGCAGCGGCAGATCGACAAACTTGGCGCTCAGTGTCCGCGATCGCTTCCTCACGCTGATGTGCCAGCGCGTCTGCGATATGCAGAACCATCTTATGGTGCTGGGTCGCCAGACGGCCAAAGAGCGCGTCGCTTCGTTCCTTCTCGTGCTCCTGGACCGCATCGGCTTTGAAGAGGACGATGTTCTCGATGTGCCCATGAGCCGGCAGGATATCGCCGACCACCTTGGCCTTACCATCGAGACGGTCTGCCGGACTCTCAGCGAGCTGAAGCGCGGAGGGGTGATCGATATTCCCAATCAGCGCCAGCTCCGTCTGTTCGATGTCGAAGCGCTGCAGTCCCTTGCCGCGGGAGAAGACTGATGTCGTCGGAAACCATGGACAAACGATTGAAACGCGTCCGCCTCGAACTGGCCCGCACGCCCGAATTCCCCGACGGAAGCCCGAAATACGGCTATGAGTTCATCGCTCCGTTAACGCAGGACAACCACATCGACGCTGATGCCTGGAAGGGCGTGAAGGACCATTGTGGCGTTCTTCGATTCTGGGGCGCCGACCAGCCGGAGCGCGGCATGTTGCGGCGCGTCGGCAATGGTTGGCGGTTTGATTACGACCCTCGTGACAACGCGGATGACGAGCCATTCTTCAAACTCGATCGGCATTCTCTGGCGGTCGGAGATTATGTGTCCGTTACCGAGCACGACGGCGTGCAACGTCCGTTCCGGGTCGTATCCGTGAAGCCCATCGTCAGAACGGCTTGGCGGTGATTTGAGCTCCAGCGGTGTCAACCCCTGAAGGAGGGATTGTGATGTTCAAGACGATTCTGACTCACATGACGGGCACCGATTGCGATCAACCGGTACTCACGATGGCATCGCAGGTCGCGCAGCTTTTTTCAGGACATCTGGAATGTCTGCGCGTCGTGGCAGACTCGACGGCATTGGTGATGCAGGCCGCGCAGATGGATCTGGTCACCTCGACAATGCTGGCGGACGCTCTGAATGTCGTTGAACAGCAAAACCGCGAAGATACCCGGCGGGCTCGGGTCACATTGGCCGAATTTTGTAAACAGGAGGACGTTGTCTTCGACGACAAACCATCGGGCGCGGAGGGCGTTAGCGCACATTGGCGCGAGAAAACCGGCGACGCGTTCGATGAACTGACGTCCCATGCACGTTTCCACGATTTGGTGGTGTTGGCGGGAGGTACCGAGCGCAAGGGACGCTTACCCCCTGAAGGGATTGGACAGATCATCGTTGGCTGCGGCCGGCCGGTGCTTCTCGCGGCGGAGAAGCCGCGGAAATCCTTGGCCAAAACGATTGCCATCGCCTGGAAGAACACTCCGGAGGCGGCGCGGGCCGTTACTGCGGCGATGCCGCTGTTGTCCAAGGCGGAACGGATCGAGGTGCTGAGCGCCAACGAAGAAGATGTTAGAGCGATGGAATGCGTCGATTTTTCCGACAGCATTGTGCGTCAGCTTCGTTGGCATGGCCTGAACGCCTACAGCCATTTTGTGATTCCGGCCGGTCGGATTATTCCCAATGCGATTCTCGAAACTGCGCATGGCTTAAACGCCGATCTCCTGGTCATGGGAGGATACGGACATAGCCGATTGCGCGAGTTCATCTTCGGCGGTTTCACTCGACGCATTCTCGATGGCGTGGATTTGCCGGTTCTGGTGTTTCATTAGAGGCCCTGACGCGAGTATTGATCCGCGAACCGGACCAAAATAATCGCGCAAAGCGGATGGTACGATCCTGGATGACTCTCAAACTCACTTTTTTGGGTGCCGCTGGTACGGTCACGGGCTCAAAATATCTGCTCGCTACCGGCGATCGAAACAATCTCATCGATTGTGGATTGTTCCAGGGCTTCAAACAGCTCCGCCTGCGCAACTGGGCACAATTTCCCGTCTCGCCCGGCAGCATCGACGATGTCTTGTTGACCCACGCCCACCTAGATCATTCGGGATATCTACCCTTGCTCGTACGCAATGGCTTCCATGGCCCGATCGTCTGTACCGATGCGACGCGCGCGCTGTGCAGTCTTCTCCTGACCGACAGCGGACATCTTCAGGAGCGTGACGCCGAATTCGCAAATCGCCGCGGATTTTCGAAGCACAAGCCCGCGTTGCCCCTATACACCGAGGCCGATGCCGAAACGGCGCTCGGGCGGTTTCAGTCGGTTCCATTCCACAAGACCTTGCCGATTGCTCCCGGTTTGGATGCCAGGTTCTTGTATGCCGGCCACATTCTCGGCGCGGCAATGATTGAACTGAATCTCGGGCCGACGAAGGTCTTGTTCTCCGGTGACCTCGGCCGCTCCAACGATATAGGTCTTTTCGCCCCAGAGCCGGTCGAAAACGCTGATTATCTGGTGCTGGAATCCACCTATGGGGACCGCAAACATGACCCTCGCGATCCGGAGGACGTGCTTGCCGAAGCGATTGCACGCACAGCCGCCCGTGGCGGCACGGTCCTCATTCCAGCCTTCGCGGTAGGGCGAACGCAAACCATCCTTTTCCATCTGTATCGCCTGAAGGCGGAGAAACGCATTCCCGACCTGCCGATCTATCTCGATAGTCCCATGGCCATGGATGCGACCGATATCTTCGCCGCCCATAAGCAGGATCACCGCTTCAGCCCCGATGAGGCCCGCGCCGCTTTCGCGGTCGCGCGCTATGTGAGAACAATCGAGGAGTCGAAAGCCCTAGATACCCAGGGCACGCCGAAGATCATCATCTCCGCCAGCGGAATGGCGACCGGGGGGCGAATCCTCCATCATCTCGAGGCCTACGCCTCCGATCCGCGCAATCTCATTCTCTTCGCGGGTTTCCAGGCGGGCGGTACGCGGGGGGCGGCGATGACGGAGGGCGCGGAAAGCATCAAGATCCATGGCCAGTATATTCCCGTTCGCGCCCAGGTGGAGAATCTGCACATGATGTCCGCGCATGCCGATGCCGACGAGATTCTGGCTTGGCTCCGTCATTTTCGTTCACCGCCGGAAATGACTTTCATTACGCATGGCGAGCCGGCCGCAGCCGACGCCTTGCGCCGTCGCATTGCCGAGGAGCTTGGTTGGGCATGCACTGTTCCTGACTATCGAGATCAGGTCGAACTCGGATGAATGAGATCCGTGTCATGACCTCGTTCCGGCCGGCGCTTTGCGAAGTGTTGGCGGTTCTAAAGATTTCAAATATGCAATTAGGTCGTCGATCTCGTCTACCGACAAAATGAACGTCGGCATCTGGCGCGCCCCTGTGTTACCAACGACAATGCCTTCGGCAAGAGCCTCGGCTAGGCCATCGACGTCGTATTTCCGGGGCAAGATGCGAAACGGCGGCGCAAGCGGATATGGGCTGAGACCTACTGGTCCCACGGCGTGGCAGGTGGAACAGTTTTCTCGTGCATAGAATTCCCCCCGCGCTTTGTTCCCTGCGGCCCACGCCGGCGCAGCAATGGTAAATAGCCAAACTGCGACGAACGTGAACGGCACAATCGTGCGGCGCTTCCTCATCAGCGGGTATGCTGCTCCAGCCAGAAGATTTGCGATGTGCTCCAGTCCATGGCTCGATCCTTGGAATTAGCGATAACCCATTCTGGCGTTTTTCGGCACACGCAGTTTGATCTAGATCACGTGCAGTATCGGTCGGTGCCTTCTTAGAAGTGCTCACCAAGACGAAACGGGCCGTGCCTCGTTGACGCCGAAACGAGATAGGCGGTCGACCAGCCAATGAGGATGAAGCCGTTGATGGCTTCCAAGGACGCGAGCAGCCGCCATCGCGGATCGATGATGACGTCACCATAGCCAACCGTCGAAAACGTCACGGTAGAATAATACAGTGCGTCCTGAAATGGGACGACCGCCTTACTCGCGAAGAACGGCCCGGCCCAAATCCAGATTTCAACGGTGTGAAGAAGGAAAAGGCCCAGAACCGTCGTTACCATCGCGACGCTCTTGCCAAAATCGTGTCGGTGAAGCCTGAACCAGTGGACGACGCCATTCATCGTGCGCGTCAGGGCGACCAGCCCGACGGTGTGGAGAAGAACGGTAAGGGAAATGAACAACGTGCCGAGAACTAGATTGTTCAGCATATGCATCCACCGCCCGTCCTTCGCGACTACTTCCGGACGGGAATAACGGACACCACTTTGAACGGGCGCTGTACGCCGTCATGCTCCGTGACCGATACATAGGCACCGGGCGTCAGGGCATGTTGGTCGAGCTTGAAGAATGGCTCGTCATCTGTGTCGTCCGCTTCGTCATAGTCGAAGCGCCAGCCCTTTCCGACGTGGCGCAGGAGGCCGAATTGCAACTCTTCGTCACCCCAGACCCGCGTCACTTCGCAACGATCTTTGACGTCTCTCCACGCCTCGGCGTCTATATGTGCATTCTTGGTCAGGGGCGCCACAAATTCATACCGGTGAGCCGAGCTCCCTTGCGGAAATTCTGGCGTGCGCGCGAGTTCAAGGCGAATAAAATTCAAGTTCACAAGCGAATCTCCGGTGATACCGGCCATCAGGCGCCACCTTCTGCTAAGGCATACAGTGCATCTACGTCGCTAATGATGAGCTGATGGATATTGGGTATGCCGATTGCGCGAGACCGTCGGAGTTTTGTAAGCACTCGGCAAACGGTCTCGATGGTGAGGCCCAAATAATCGGCGATATCCTGGCGCGACATGGGGATATCCAGGGCATCGCCCTCACCGGTACCCTTGCGCTCCTTTAGCGACAACAAGAACGAGGACACGCGCTCCAGCGCAGTCTGGCGGCCCAGGAGCATCAGATGATCGTGCATCCTGTGCAACCGCTGCGACATCAGTACGACGAAGCGCTCTCGAAGACTCGGGTCCTGTGCACCCAGACGGACAATCTGACGCTGAGGGTAAGAGATGAGAACGACGTCGTTGACGGCTTCAGCCGTCAAACTATGCCCGGCCAATTCCATGAAGCTGAAAAGATCGCCTGGGAAAAGGAATTGCACAATTTGGCGCCGGCCATCGGCCAGATGCTTGCAGAGGCGAACAGCGCCGCTCAACAGTCTATAGGCATGCTCCGCCGGGTCACCTTCGTTAAAAATTGTCTGATTATGATTAAACCGCAGTCTCGTTCCGATGTTTCGCAGCGCGATGAGGTTTCCGTCCGCCCCAGGGAATACTCCTTGACCATCGCTGGAAAGCGATCGGACCGGCGGGCGCGTGCGAGACCCAGTAGATTGCGCTGTTTCTGCGATTGACATGTTTTCATCCCGTTGCACTCAAGCGCACGAACCATGCATGGGATCGGATCAGTGGAAAATTCAGGAAATCCACCTAGGGGTTTGTACTTAGATCGACCATTCTTATTGCCCTGGAAGGCTGTTCAGATAGGCAATGATGTCATCGATTTGCTTCCGCGAAAGCATGATTCCAGGCATCGGAGGATGAGGGTCCATAAGCCAGCCGCGAATCCAGGCGGGACGCAGCTTGTTGTCCTTAGCGATAAAAGACAACGGTGGAGCACCGTCGGTGGTCGTCGCGGTTGTACCGGTGTCGTGACAGCTTGAACAGGATTGCAGGACAAGCTGGCGTCCCGCTCCGACGTCTGCTGCCGGCGCCCCCAATGCGGGGATCGAGGAAGTTAAGATAGCGGTAAGCAAAGCAAGAGTGCGTACTGACATGAGATGATCTCCTAGTGGAAGAAGAACAGGGGAAGAGGGCTTTCACGTAGCAAGTCGCGGGTAACGCCACCGAGAACGAGTTCGCGCAGCCGAGAATGGCCATAGCCCCCGGAGACGATCAGATCCGCTCTGTTCTCACGCGCGGATTTCACGACGGCGCCCGCGACAGTGTCGTCGCCGGGAGTGAGATAATGAGCCTCAGAATTGACGCCGTGCCAGCGCAGTTGCTGGGCTGCACGTTCTGCGGATTCCATGGTCGCAGCAGATCCGTACCCGTCCTCGACACTTAGAATGAGAATCCGATCCGCCCTGGCCAACAGGGGCATCGCAGCGCTTATCGCGCGAGCGGATTCGGCAGTTTCCTTCCAGGCGATGGCTATCGTCGGAGCGAGGTTCTCGGGCCTCCGACGCGGAGCAATCAAGACGGGCCGGCCGGCACTAAGGATAAATGACCCGAGATCGTTGACGCCGTCCTGGTGGGCCACAACGGCGAGGTCGTGAAATCGCGCCTCGTGCATCGTTGCCCGCCAAGTTTCGCCCCAAATTTCCCGCAATGTGACCGACACTCTGCCTAAGAGTGGCTTGGAGTCTGACGCCGATAGTTGCCACCGCTTGCAGAACTCGGCGAGGTGCAGGCGGGCACGCCACCGTGTTGCTTTCGTCTCCTGCTCGAAGGATGCAATGAGATCTTGCGATAAGATCGGCCCGGACATGTCATGTGCCGCGGTTCTCGCAGCCCTTGCAACTGTTGCCGCCCAGTCGGGTGAAATATGCAAGCACTCGAGGTGGGAATCGAAAAGGCGCGCCACAAGATAAGCCGTCTCCAGCGTGCTTTCGTCGCTTGGATCGCCAGTCAATTGCACCAGAATGGTCTTGATCACGTCGCTCCTCACTAGTGCCAAAGGTCCATGTGAGTGGCGGGCTCGGCAGGAGCAAAGGCCG
>Ga0209131_1002946_pt1 | contig 11445 bp, 8 predicted proteins | sample GraSoi_2013_40cm_FD_185826 | JGI IMG/M metagenome (GOLD analysis project Ga0209131, IMG submission 185826) | Grasslands soil microbial communities from the Angelo Coastal Reserve, California, USA - Sample 9_17_2013_40cm (SPAdes) (version 2) | ecosystem: Environmental > Terrestrial > Soil >...
CATGTCGAACGGCAGCCCCTTGTCGCGCATCTCCGTGAGGATGTAGTTGCAGGTGCCGTTGATGATCCCGGCGATCCACTCGATGCGGTTGGCCGACAGGCCTTCGCGGATCGCCTTGATGATGGGAATGCCGCCGGCCACCGATGCCTCGAAGGCGACCATCACGCCTTTGCGGTGGGCCGCGGAGAATATCTCGGTGCCGTGCTTGGCAAGCAGCGCCTTGTTGGCGGTGACGACATGCTTCCCGGCTTCGATCGCCTTCAGCACCAGCTCGCGCGCGTCGGTCTCGCCGCCGATCAGCTCGACGACGATGTCGATGTCGGGGCGCGCCACGATCTCGCCCGCGCGCTCGGCAAGCTCGATGCCTTCGAGCGAGACGCCGCGCTCCTTCTTCAGGTCGCGGGCGCCCGCCACCTTGATCACGATGTCGCGGCCGGCGCGGCGCAGAATCTCCTCGCGGTTGCGCCGCAGCACCTCGATGGTGCCGCTGCCGACCGTGCCCAGGCCGAGGAGCCCGACGTAGATGGGCTTCACTTGCGCTTCAGGCCAATGGGCCGGTCCGAGAGGACTTGCGTGAAGTGGAAGGACGTGACCGTCATGCCCTCCCGGAAATAGAACTTGTGGGCCTGGCTGCGCTGCACGCCCGAGTCGAGCGTGAATGCGTCGGCACGCCTGCCTGCGCACAATGAGCGCATGTGCTCCATGAGCGCGTGGCCTACGCCCGTCGAGCGCCGGGTCTCGTCGGTCACGAGGTCGTCGCAGTACATCTCCCGTCCGGAGAAGGTGCGCTCCACCATGCGGTAGACGGCCACACCCAGGATCTCGCCGCCATCGAGTACCACCGCCATCTCGGCGCCGGCAGCGATCACCTCGCGCATGCGCGGCACGTAGTTGCCCGCGAGATGCGGACGAAGCTGCAGGTGCACGCGCTCCGCGGCCGCGAGGAGCTGCGCGTCGGCGATCTCGCCCTTCTCGTTGGTGACGGCGACGACCTTCACTTCACGCCGTCCTTGCGAAACATCTCCTTGATGCCGCGCACCGCCTGGCGCAGGCGGCTTTCGTTCTCGATCAGCGCGAAACGGACATGGTCGTCGCCGAAATCGCCGAAGCCGACGCCCGGGGATACCGCCACCTTGGCGTCGCGCAGGAGCTTCTTCGCGAACTCGATGGAGCCCATCTCGCGGTAGCGGTCCGGGATCTGCGCCCAGATGTACATCGACGCCTTCGGATTCTCGACCGGCCAGCCTGTCTCGTGCAGGCCCTTCACCATCACGTCGCGGCGCTTCTCGTACTTGGCGCGGATCTCCTCGACGCACTCCTGCGGGCCTTCCAGGGCGGCGATGGCGGCGACCTGCAAGGGCGTGAACGTGCCGTAGTCGTGGTAGCTCTTGATGCGCGCGAGCGCGTTCACGAGCTCGGGGTTGCCCACCATGAAGCCGATGCGCCAGCCGGCCATGTTGTAGCTCTTCGACATGGTGAAGAACTCCACCGCCACGTCCTTCGCGCCCGGCACCTGCATGATCGAGGGCGCCTTCCAGCCGTCGAACGTGATGTCGGCATAGGCGAGGTCGTGCACGACGAGGATGCCGTGCTGCCTGGCGAGCTTCACGATCTTCTCGAAGAAGTCGAGCTCGACGCACTTCGCGGTGGGATTGGACGGGAAGCCCAGGATCATCATCTTCGGCTTGGGGATGAGCTCGCGGATCGCGCGCTCGGCCTCCTCGAAGAAGTCCACGCCGGGCGTCATGCGCACCGAGCGGATGTCGGCGCCGGCGATGATCGCCCCGTAGATGTGGATGGGATAGCTCGGGTTGGGAACCAGCACCGTGTCGCCGCGATCCAGCGTGGCGAGCATGAGATGCGCAAGGCCTTCCTTGGAGCCGATGGTGACGATGGCCTCGCGGTCCATGTCGATGTCCACGTCCCAGCGACGCTTGTACCATTGGCAGATGGCGCGGCGAAGCCGCGGAATCCCCTTGGAGACCGAATAGCCGTGCGTGTCCTCCCGCTGCGCGACCTCCACCAGCTTGTCGACGATGTGTCGCGGCGTCGCCCCGTCGGGGTTGCCCATCGAAAGGTCGACCACGTCCTCGCCGGCGCGGCGCGCGGCCATCTTCAGCTCGTTGGTGATGTTGAAGACGTACGGCGGCAGGCGCTTGATGCGCGAAAATTCCGGCACGATGGGCTTGGACGCGTCGTTCAGGTTCATGCGGCGGATGCTGCAGTGCAAAAAGAAAGATTCTAGCTTGAAATTCGAGCGCGACGCCCCCGACGGACGCAACACTTTCACCGGATACGGGCCGGGTTACGTCGAAGTGAACGGCAAGCGCTATTCCTCGAGCCTGGTGGTTTCCGGCGAGCGCCTCATCGTGGACTGGCCGGCGTCATCGGTCGACGCCCTTGCCGCCGACCACCTCGCCGCCATCCTCGATCTCGCGCCCGAGGTCGCCATCATCGGCACCGGATCCACGTTCCGCTTTCCCGATCCGGCGCGACTCGCGCCGCTGCATCAGGCGCGCATCGGCGTCGAGGTGATGGACACGGCGGCTGCATGCCGCACCTACAACATCCTGCAGGGCGAGGGCCGCAACGTCGTCGCGGCCCTCATCGTCACGCCGGCCCAGTAGGCTCTCGCTTCATCGAAGTGGCGGCAAGGGTCGATCCAGTCGCGATCGCCCCTTCGAAGCGTCGGCAAGCCTCGAGCCGGCGCGATCGTCCCTGGAGGCGTCAACTCGCTCGCTCCGACCCCTCACGCTCGAACTGCCGGCATCATTTCACTTGCCGACCACCGGTGACGCGCGCCTCTCGAGTCTTGCCGCAACGCTTCGAAGGAGGCTCTGCATCGCGATGCCCGCTCGGCCCACATCAGTGTCGACGAGTGATTCGTGCGACGAAGGCATGGCGTCTTGAGCTTCAGCGAAGTGTTGCGGCAAGGGTCGAGAGGACCGCGTCACCGGTGGTCGATCTGGCGACGGTGCGGCCACTTCGAGCGTGAGGGGTCGGAGCGAGCGAGACGGTGATTCCAGGAACGATCGGTCCGGCTCGACCATTGCCGCCACTTCGATGAAGCGATAGCCGGACGCTTTAGGCCAGAGTCCTCAATTCGCGCAGGAGCACCGAAAGCATGGCCAGGTCGAGCGTGCCGCCGGTGCGGCGCAGGTCCTCGATCATGCTCTTCAGGCGAGTGATCGCCGGGCCGTAGCGCTCCTTCCACGCGAGCAGCATGCGGCCCGGGTCGTCGTCCTGCGCCGAGAGCTTCGCCACCGTCGCCGTGATGGCGCGATGTTGGGCGGCGAGGTCGTCGCGCAGCGCGTTGCGCGCGAGCGCCTGCCACGACGTATCCGTCGGCAGCAGCGAGATGCGTTCCGAGATCCAGCGCAGCTCCAGCTCGCCGCCGAGCGCGAAGTAGAGTGTCGAGATCACCCCCGCGCCCTTCTTCTGCTCGTGCGAGACCTCGGTCACGTCGAGCACGCCGTAGATCGCATCCAGGTTGGCGATGCTCTGGGCGAGGTTGCCGGGAACACCCTGCTGCGTGATGCGCGCCACCGATGCGTCCCACGCGGCGCGATCGGCGGGCGACAGCAGCACCGGCATGCTCGTGCGCAAGGCCGCGACTCCGGGCTTGAAGATGTCGAGCACCTGCGCGATCGGAAGCTTTTCGCGGCGCCGGCGCAGAAACCAGAGTGTCGCGCGCACGACCAGGCGCCCCACGTCCGTCAGCATCTCGTACTGGAGCTGCGCGGGGACCTTGTTGTCGAGCGCGTCGATCTCGAGCCACAGTGGCTCCAGCCCGAACACGTCGCGCACGACGATGAAGGCGCGCGTCACTTCCTCCGCTCCGGCGCCCGTCTCCTCCTGCATGCGGTGCACGAACACGCTGCCCGTGCGGTTGATCATCATGTTCGCGACCACCGTCGAGACGATCTCGCGACGCAGCGCGTGCCGCTTCATGTAGTCGGCGTAGCGCGCGCGAAGCCGCGGCGGGAAGTAGTCGATGAGCGTCCTGGCGACGTACTCGTCGTCCGCCAGCGCGGCGCCGGCGAGCTCGTCGGAAAGCACGATCTTCGAGTAGGCGAGCAGGACCGCACGCTCCGGCGGCGTGAGTCCCGCCTTGGCGGCGCGCCGTTCGGCGATCTCGTCCTCGGAAGGCAGGAACTCCACCGCGCGGTTCAGCTTGCCCGCCTTCTCCAGCGAGCGCATGAGCGCCGCCTGCGAATCCAGCAGCTTGTCAGCGCGCACGCCCTGCACCGCGAGCGACTGCGTCTGGTAGTAGTTGTCTGCGAGAACGAGTGCAGCGACCTCGTCGGTCATCTCGGCGAGCAGGTTGTTGCGCTGCTTCAACGTCATCTCGCCGTCCTCCGCGAGCATGCCCAGGAGGATCTTGATGTTGACCTCGTGGTCGGAGCAGTCCACGCCCGCCGAGTTGTCGATGGCGTCCGAGTAGACGCGCCCGCCCGCGAGGGCGTACTCGACGCGCCCGAGCTGCGTGAACCCGAGGTTGCCGCCCTCGCCCACCACCTTGCAGCGAAGCTCGGCGCCGTTCACGCGGATCGCGTCGTTGGCGCGGTCGCCCACCTCGGCGTTCGACTGGTGCGAAGCCTTCACGTAAGTGCCGATACCGCCGTTGTAGAGCAGGTCCGCGGGCGCGTTGAGGATCGCCTTCATGAGCGCCGCGGGCGCGAGCTCGCCCTCCTCGATGCCGAGCGCGGCGCGCGCCTCGGCCGAAAGCTGGATCGACTTCGCCGTGCGCGGATGGACGGCGCCGCCCTTCGAGATGAGCGACTTGTCGTAGTCGTCCCACGACGAGCGCGGCAGGTTGAACATGCGGCTGCGCTCGGCGAAGGAGCGTGCCGGGTCCGGAGACGGATCGATGAAGATGTGGCGGTGGTCGAACGCCGCCAGCAGCTTGATGTGCTTCGACAGCAGCATGCCGTTGCCGAAGACGTCGCCGGACATGTCGCCCACGCCGACCACGGTGAAGTCCTGCGACTGGGTGTCCACGCCCAGCTCGCGGAAATGGCGCTTCACGCTCTCCCACGCGCCGCGTGCGGTGATGGCCATCTTCTTGTGGTCGTAGCCGGCACTCCCGCCCGAGGCGAACGCATCGCCCAGCCAGAACGAATACTCCGCCGAAATGCCGTTCGCGATGTCGGAGAACGTCGCCGTGCCCTTGTCTGCGGCGACCACGAGATAGGGATCGTCGGGATCGTGGCGCACGACGTCCTTCGGCGGCACGACCTTGCCGGCCACCAGGTTGTCGGTGACGTCGAGCAGTCCGCGCAGGAAGTTGCGGTAGCACTCCTGCCCCTCGGCGAGGAACGCCTCGCGCTGCGAAGGCGCCGGCGCGTTCTTCAGCACGAAGCCGCCCTTCGATCCGGTGGGCACGATGACCGCGTTCTTCACGACCTGCGCCTTCACAAGGCCCAGGATCTCCGTGCGGAAATCCTCGGGACGGTCGGACCAGCGCAGCCCCCCGCGCGCCACCTTGCCGGCGCGCAAGTGGATCGCCTCGAAGCGCGGCGAGTAGACCCACACCTCGAAGAGCGGTCTCGGCTCGGGAAGCTCCGGCACTTTCGCCGACACGAGCTTGAGGGACACGTAGGGCTTGCGCTTGCCGTCGGCGCCTCGCACCCAGTGGTTGGTGCGCACGGTGGCGCGGATGAGATCGAGCATTCGCCGCAGGATCCGGTCCTCGTCGGCGTTGGGCACGGCATTGAGCTGCGCCTTCACTTCGTCGGCGAGCTCGTTCTGCAGTTCCTCGCGTCGCGCGGCGAGCGCGGGATCGAAGCGCGCCTGGAAGAGCGCGACCAGCTTCGCGGCGATCTGCGGATGCGCGGCGAGCGCCTGCTCGATGTAGGCCTGGCTCAGCGTGAAGCCAGCCTGCCTCAGGTACTTCGCATACCCGCGCAGGACCAGCACGTCGTCGGCGGACAGCGCCGCACCGGGCGTGAGCCGGTTGAACCCGTCGTTTTCCACCTCTCCCCGCGCGATGCGCAGCAACGCATCCTCGGTGAGCGGCTTGATGGCCTCCACGTCGGGAATGGGACGGGCGCTGCGCAGCCCGAAATCGTGGAGGAACACCGGCTCGGCGCCCACGCGCTGGATCTCGTGCGATTCCTCGTCGAGCACCTCGAGGCCCATGTTCTCGAGGACCGGCAGGCTTCCCGACAATGGAACCGAGGCACCGGCGCGATAGACGCGCAGGCGCAACGTCCGGTCGTCCGCTTCCACGGGGCGGTAGAGATTCAGCGTGTAAGGCTGCGCCGGGGTGAGCTTCCTCATGAACGCGATATCGCGCACGGCCGCGCGCGGCGACACCGCGTCGCGATAACCGGCGGGGAATGCGCCCTCGAAGGCGCGGATCGCCTCGGTGGCGCGCTCCTCGCCCAGCGAATCCACGAGTGCCAGCTTGAGGTCGTCCTCCCAGCGGCGAGAAGCCTGCGCGATCTCCGCTTCGATCGCATGAATGTCGTAGTTCGGAGCCTCGCGCGGATTGGAGCGCACTAGCATGTGCAGGCGCGCGAGCACCGCTTCCGACAGGTGCACCGTGAACTCGACCGACGTCCCGTGCAGGTGCCGCTTGAGGATCTCCATGATCTTCAGGCGCACGTCGGTGTTGAAGTTCTCCCGCGGCAGGTACACGAGGCACGAGTAGAAGCGCCCGTAGAGGTCGCGCCGGATGAACACGCGCGTCTTGCGCCGGTCGCCGAGCCTCAGGATTCCCAGCGCGGTCTCGAAGAGCGTGTCCTCGTCGACCTGGAAGAGCTCGTCGCGCGGATATGCCTGCAGGACCGAGAGGAGGTTCTTGTACATGTGGCTGAACTGCCGGAATCCCGCGCGTTCGACCACGCGCGCTACCTTGCGGCGCAGCAGCGGGACCTCGCGCGGGTCCGCGTGGTACGCCGACGACGTGTACAGGCCCACGAAGCGGCGCTCGCCGACCACTTTCCCCGCCGCGTCGAAGCGCTTGATCCCGATGTAGTCGAGGTAGCCCGGGCGGTGGACTGTCGCGCGCGCGTTCGCCTTGGTGAGCACCAGCAGGCGCGGCTCGCGCGCGAGCGCCTTCAGCTCCCGCGGCAGCTCGCTGAAGCTCGCCGACACGCCGCCCAGTACGGGCTCGCGCAGCACGCCCAGGCCCGAGCGCGCGACGATGCGCAGCTGGTCTTCGCCGTCGATCGAACTGAGCTCGTAGTCGCGGCAGCCTAGGAAAGTGAAGTGATGGTCCGCGGCCCATGCGAGGAAGGCGCGGATCTCCACCGTCTCGGCGGCGTCGAGGAAAGAAGGTGGCGCCTCGAGCTCCTTCACGATGGCCTCCATGCGCAGCCGCATGGCGGTCCAGTCCTCGAACGACGCCCGGACGTCGGCGAGCACGCCGAGGATCCCGGTGCCCAGGGCGCGAAGCTTCGCCGCGTCGGTCTCGCGGTCGACCTCCACGTGCATGAACGATTCGTGGCGTCCTTCGCCCGAAGCGGGCCCGAAGGACGTCAGCAGCCCTTCCGGATCGCGCACGGTCGTGACGATGGGGTGGTTGAACAGGTGCAGCGTGTAGCCCTGGCGGTTGACCTCCATCGAGACCGAGTCCACGAGGAACGGCATGTCGTCGTTCACGATCTCGATCACGGTGTGCGGGCTCGACCAGCCGTGCTCCTCCGTGCGCGGGTTGTACACGCGAAGCTTCGGCGTGCCCGAGGCGAACGTGCGCGCGAACGAAAGCTGGGCCATCGCCGCGCCGTAGAGGTCCTCGGGGGCGCGATCGGCGAGGTCCTCGGGATCGACGTTGTCGTAGAAAAGGGCGATGAAGGCGCGGGCGTCCTTCGCCGGGCCGGGGCCCAGACGCTGGTCGGCCATGCGCAGCACCTGCTCGAGGAGCGCCTGCTTCTGCTCGTGCGTGGGGAAATGCATGAGGCGGACGGAAAGCGGAAAGCATTATTGTCCTCCAATCCGCGCCCGAGTATCCTAGCCGCCAGAAGCGGCCCGGCTCCCCGGACGCACCCCAGCCGCCAGTCTCGTCCCCAAAACCCAGGAGGTTCGACAATGCATCGCACAATGAAGGCCGCCGCCGCGGCGCTGGCCTGCGCGCTCTTCGCCGCACCCGCGCTGGCGCAGGAAGGCACCCTCGACAAGATCAAGAAGACCGGCACCATCACCGTCGGCCATCGCGACGCGTCGATCCCGTTCTCGTACTACGACGACAAGCAGCAGCCGGTCGGCTACGCCGTCGACATCTGCATGCGCATCGTGAGCGCGGTGAAGCAGGAGCTGAAGCTCTCCAGCATCCAGGTGAACTACCAGCTCGTGACATCCGCCAACCGCATCCCGCTGATGGGCAACGGCACGATCGACCTGGAATGCGGCTCCACGACGAACAACCTCGATCGCCAGAAGCAGGTGTGGTTCACCAACACCCACTTCGTGACCGCCAACCGCTGGGTCGCCAAGAAGTCGTCGAACATCAAGACGCTCAATGACCTCAAGGGCAAGACCATCGTCTCGACGGCCGGCACCACGAACATCAAGCAGATCACGGAAATCAATGCCGCCCAGAACCTCGGCATGAACATCATCTCCGCCAACGGCCACCCCGAGGCGTTCCAGATGGTCGAGACCGGGCGCGCCGTGGCGTTCGTGATGGACGACATCCTGCTCTACAGCCTCGCGGCGCAGTCGCGCACCCCCAACGACTACGCCATCTCCGCGAACGCGCTTTCCGTCGAGCCGTACGGGATCATGATCCGCAAGGACGACGAGGCCTTCAAGAAAGTCGTGGACAAGGCGACGGCCGACCTTTACTCTTCCGGCGGCATCAAGCCCATCTACGAGAAGTGGTTCCTGAAGCCGGTCCCGCCCAAGGGCATCAACCTGAACGTGCCCATGAGCGATCCGCTCAAGAAGGTGTTCGCCAAGCCCACAAGCTCCGGCGACCCCAACGATTACAAGTAACTGAAAACCCGAATGGGGGCCTTGCACGGCCCCCGTTCGTTTTCTAGCGGAGCGCACGCGTGAAGCTGGACTGGTCGATCCTGCTGCAGCAGGAGCCGGGGGGCACCGGCACCTATCTCCAATACCTGATCGTCGGGCTCGGCTGGACGCTCGTCACGGCGCTCGCCGCCTGGGTGATCGCGCTCGTGGTCGGCTCGGTCGTCGGCACGCTGCGCACGACGACGATGCCCTGGGTCGTGCGCCTCGGAAACGCGTACGTGGAGATCTTCCGGAACATCCCGCTCATCGTGCAGATGTTCCTGTGGTTCTTCGTCTTCCCCGAGGTGCTGCCCACCGAGTGGGGCGACGCGATCAAGCAGATGCCTCCGCCGTGGAGCTCCTACATTCCCGCGGTGCTCTGCCTCGGAGTCTTCACCTCGGTGCGCGTGGCCGAGCAGGTGCGCGCGGGCATCAACTCGCTGCCGCGCGGCCAGCGCATGGCGGGCACGGCGATGGGCCTCACGCAATCGCAGACCTACCTCCATGTGATCCTGCCGCAGGCCTTCCGAATCATCCTGCCCCCGCTCACCTCGGAGTTCATGAACGTCATCAAGAACTCCTCGGTGGCCCTCACCATCGGGCTGCTCGAGCTCACGGGCCGCGCGCGGGCGATGCAGGAATTCAGCTTCCATGTCTTCGAGGCGTTCGCGGCGGCCACCGTGATCTACCTCCTCACCAATCTCGTGGTGGTGCTGTTCATGCGCTGGGTCGAATCACGCGTGCGCGTTCCCGGTCTCATCGCCGCAGGCGGCGTGCAGGCGGGACACTAGATGGGCGGCTTCGACTGGGATGTGATCGAGCGGTCCCTCCCCTACTTGTTCAGGGAGGGGATGACCTTCTCGGTCACGCTCACGCTCCTCGCGATGACGGGCGGCATCATCTTCGGCACGATCCTCGCGATGATGCGGCTCGCGCCTTTCAGGATCGTCTCGATGGTCGCCGGAGCGTACGTGAACCTCATGCGCTCCATTCCGCTGGTGCTCGTGATCTTCTGGTTCTTCTTCCTCGTGCCCTACCTCGGAGCGTGGGTCCTGCGCGAGTCGAACCCGATCAAGGTGGGAGCGTTCTACTCGGCCCTCATCACCTTCACGATGTTCGAGGCGGCGTACTACTGCGAAATCATGCGCGCGGGCATCCAGTCCGTCGCGCGCGGACAGGTCTGGTCAGGCTACGCCCTGGGCCTGAACTACTGGCAGACCATGGGCCACATCGTCCTGCCGCAGGCGTTCCGCAACATGATTCCGGTGCTGCTCACGCAGACCATCATCCTTTTCCAGGACACTTCGCTCGTGTACGTGATCTCGGCGACGGACTTCCTCGGAGCAGCCGCCAAGATCGCCAACCGCGACTACCGCCTGGTGGAGATGTACACCTTCGCCGCCGCAGTCTATTTCGTGATCTGCTTCAGCCTGTCGTTCCTGGTGAAGAGGCTGCAGGCGAAGGTCGCGGTGATTCGATAAGGAAAAGCCCCGCATGGCGATGATCGACATCAAGGATGTGAGCAAGTGGTACGGCTCGTTCCAGGTGCTCACCGATTGCACGACCAACGTCTCCAAGGGCGAGGTCGTCGTGGTCTGCGGTCCCTCGGGCAGCGGCAAGTCCACGCTCATCAAGACAGTGAACGGGCTGGAGCCCTTCCAGAAGGGCAGCATCACCGTCGACGGCATTTCCGTGAACGACCCGATGACGAACCTCTCGAAGCTGCGCTCGCGCATCGGGATGGTGTTCCAGAATTTCGAGCTGTTCCCGCATATGAGCGTCGAGAGGAACCTCACCCTCGCGCAGATCAAGGTGCTCGGCCGCCCCGATGAGCAAGCCCGCGACAAGGGCCTGAAACTTCTCGACCGGGTGGGCCTGCTCGCCCACAAGGACAAGTTTCCCGGCCAGCTCTCGGGCGGCCAACAGCAGCGCGTGGCGATCGCGCGAGCCCTCTCCATGGACCCCATTGCCATGCTCTTCGACGAGCCGACTTCGGCGCTCGACCCGGAGATGATCAACGAGGTGCTGGACGTCATGGTGGAGCTCGCCCGCGAGGGCATGACGATGATGGTGGTGACGCACGAAATGGGGTTCGCCCGCAAGGTCGCGAACCGCGTGATCTTCATGGACAAGGGCCAGATCGTGGAGGACCTGCCGAAGGACGAATTCTTCGGAAAACCCCGCTCCGAGCGCGCCCAGGCATTCCTGTCGAAGATCCTGCACCACTAAAGTGATCCAGGTCACTGCGGGCGGGTCTGCCGAGGGGGGTCGAAACCGCCTCGGAACCCTTTGGAAATCATTGACGAATAGGTTGTTTTTGGCGGAAACTGCGGGTCTATGAACCGCCTTACGGCCATCGGCCTGGCTTCGCTCGTCGCCTACGGGCTATTGCTGACGACGAAGTACATGGGTGTCGTCTCCGCCGCGCGCGAGGACAAGGGCGCCGTTTCCGCGTTGAACGAAGGCCAGGTGGTGGGCTCGGCGGTT
>Ga0209131_1002948_pt1 | contig 11442 bp, 7 predicted proteins | sample GraSoi_2013_40cm_FD_185826 | JGI IMG/M metagenome (GOLD analysis project Ga0209131, IMG submission 185826) | Grasslands soil microbial communities from the Angelo Coastal Reserve, California, USA - Sample 9_17_2013_40cm (SPAdes) (version 2) | ecosystem: Environmental > Terrestrial > Soil >...
CGAGCCGGCTCTTGTATTGCTCCGTGGCTTGTTCGCCCATGCGGCCATAGATGTTTTGCATCTCTTGCTGATGGGCGGCGGTCATCGCTTTCCAGGAATCTAGCAGGGGGGCAAATCCTTCAGAGACCTTCTTCTGGGCTTCCGCCACACTCGCGTCGAGCGCCCCGCTCATGGAGGATTGAAACCTCCGCAGGAAAGCCTCCTGCTCGGCGGTCGTCTGCTGTGCAGACTCCACGCGTGCCGCGTCCAGTTGCTGCCGCGCTTCATCCTGGGACCGGCGCACCTCTTGGTTGAATCCATCGAGCTCCTGGCGGCCGGTGCGCTGAACTTCATCGGTGAACGCCGCCGCGGTGGTGTCCGCGGCTTCCGCGAAGAGCGCCCGTGCGCGCTCAAACGATTCCCGCACTACCTCTTCCATCTGCGTCTGCGCATGTCCCACGAAGCTGCGGCTCGTATGGTCCAGCTCGCTGGCGAAGACGCCGGAGACTTCTCCCGCCTTTTCGCGCAATTGGTTTCCGGCGTGCTCGATGGCCCTTTCCGTCAGATTTTGAATCTGCGTCTGCGCTTTCTTTTCGTACCACTCAGCGGATTTGAGCAGCTCCTCAACCATCTGATGCTTCAAATCGCCGGCTTTCCCTTCCAGTTCCGCCAGGTTGCCCCCGGTGATCGTTTGCGAGGATTCCTGCAGGATTTGCTCGACGGTGCCGAGATTCTCTCGGAAGCGCGCCAGCGATTCCGCGAAAGCCTCGTCCGCGGAGTTGCGAATGCGGTCCTGCTGAAGCGTGAGCGCCGCATCTAGCAGGGAACGCCCTCCTGCCAGCCTGTGCACCGCTTCCTCGGCGCTCGTCACCTGTGGCTGAACCATATCTTTGATCTGCTGCTCAAACTGCGCCACTGCCTGGCGGCTGGTCTCGTCAAATGTCGCGCGAATCTTCGCGTTAATCTCTTCCTGAATTGCTTCGGACCGGCGCCGCATTTCTTCACGGTGCGGGCTCAATACATTTTCGAGTTGCGATTGGAATCCGGCGAGCGATTGTTGCTGCACGTTTTCCAGTTGCGCTGAGTGTTGTTCGAGCCGGTGGCTAGTCTCTGCCGCAACCGCAAGCACGGACTCCAGCCGCTGCGTCTGCTCCTGCAACGAGTCTCGTAACGCAGCCAGCCGCTGTTCCGCCTCCAGCGCCGCGTTGGCCGCCGATTCGCGCGCCGCCGCAGCGTGCCGCGCTATCTCATCCTGCAGCTGATCCATCCACCCGCGCGCATGCTTATTCAGGCCGCCCGCCGCGCGATCCTGGGCTTCCGCGAGCGTACTCTCGATTGCCGCCTGCCAACGCGCTTGTGCTGCTTGCAATTCGCTCGCGAGGTGCCCGTGCAAGGACGATTCCGCCGACGCGAGCGCCGCTTTTACCTGTTGCTGAATCTCGTTGGCGGCCGCGATCAGCGTGTCGCGCTGGGCGGTGGCATATTGTTCGTGCTGCCGCGCTGCTTCCTCAAGCGTTTTTGCCGCAGCCTCCGCTTGCCCCGCGATTTGCGCTTGCGTTTGTTCAGCTTGTGTCTTCAGCCGCGTTGCCGCGTACTCGCCGTATTGACCGGCCTTCCGCAGCGCATCCGTCATGCTTTCCAGTTGTTGCCCATGTTCATTACGCTGAGTTGCACCTTCGCGGGAAAGCCTTTCTGTCAGATCGCGGGTGAGTTGCTCGAGTTGTGGCGCGAGCCAGCGCGGCAATTCGGTCCGCAGGGCCTCGGCCGCTGCCGCGTGCGCTGTCCGTGAATGCTCGTCCGCTTCCAGGTGAAATTTTTCAATGGCTTGATCAGTTTCATTCTTGATTTCTGCTCTGCGGCAAACTTCTGCTCCCACTGTTCAAACGACAGCCGCCGCTCCGCCGACACCGCCTGCGAAGCCGCTTCGCGTGTCGCTGCCTGGATTTGCTGCTTGGCATCGGCTACGAGTCGCGCAACCTGTCGCGCCAATTGGAGTGACGCATCCGTCGCGCTCGCCGGTGAAGGAAACACCCTTAAATTGTCAGCTTCAACGGGCGGCGGAAGCTCGGTCTCTCCCAAATGCGATGCCGCGTCCGGTTCGGCCGTCGATGCCGGCATTTGAGATGTTTCCGATCCCGTGTCCAACTTCATCACGATCTGGCCCGCCTCGGGGAACGAGGTCCAGTCTTCGGGCGGAAACCCGATGCCCCAGACGTTGCCGGAAACTTCCAGCTCCAGCGCCACTTGAAAGAGCTGTCGCACCGTTCGCGGGCGCTGAATCCACGCCACTCGTCCACGCACTTTGCGAGGCGGCTGCTCTGTTTCCGGGTGCGGGATTTCCATCGTCACCCACATGTTTTTCAGGACGTAGTGTTTCGACTGGTAGCGACAGCCATGGCAGTTGATAATTAGTGAAGACGTGCGTTCGACGAACGGACGTCCCAACGCATCGACACCCGTCACCACCAGAGGAACCGCCTGCACGATGCGCGTGCTGCGCCTCTTCCTTAATTCCGCGCTGGCGTTATTGGCGCCTTCAGACACCATTTCCATTGTCTCATCGGCAAAATTGCCGCCTGAATCGTTCATACAGACCGCCGCCGTCCCTCAGTATTTTAAGATTGCGCGCAGACGATCGGGATCGCTGCATCTACTTCATTGCGTCACTTTGCGGAGTACCTTCCGAGGTCGGCCTGCGGTGCGTGCCCGTTAGGAACATCCATGCTTCTTTTGCAACCCAGATTGGCCCAACCAACAAGTAAATCGGCCCCTGGAAAAACGCCGGATGGTTTCCCTCGATCCGGTGGCCGAGAAAGAGGAACACCCATCCGCCTAGAAAAAATCCCGCTCCCAGGATCCATTTTGTGAAGAGCAGAAAGATAATCCCGGCAAAAATCATAGGGATGCCCACGCCATGGAGGAATTTGTTCCAGCCGGATTCGTGCTCGTGATCGTACTGCGTCATGTAGTGCGCCAGGCTCGGCATTTAGCGCACCTCCTGTCAGCCATGTGCGGCTGCCCAAGGTTTGGTAGGAGACAGCCACCGTAGCAACAAAACTCTATACCGAATTGGGCAGAATGGCTAGAGCGTACTGAGCGTACTAAGAGTCATGCCGCCGCTCGCCTATTGCGCCCTAAAACGAGATGGAAGCTTGTGACGTTGCATAAAGCGGTTTTTCTGAATGTTGAATGGGCGCGGAACGTTACAAATCTCGCCGGCCTTCCATGGCTTTCAACATCGTCACTTCGTCGGCGTACTCCAGGTCTGCGCCCACGGGAATCCCGACGCCGATTCGCGTGACGCGCACGCCCAGGGGCTTTAGTAGCTTAGAAAGATAGATTGCAGTGGCTTCGCCTTCGGCTGTAGGGTTCGTTGCGATAATAATCTCTTCGACGGCGCCGCCTTTTAGGCGCTCGATCAGCGATTTGATATGCAGTTGATCGGGTCCGCGCCCTGAAAGGGGGGAGAGTGATCCGCCCAGTACGTGATACATACCGCTGTAAGTACGCGTTTTTTCGATGGCCATGATGTTGTGGGCTTCTTCGACCACGCAAATCGTTTTCTTGCTGCGCGTCGGACCCACACAGTAAAAGCAAGGATCCGAATCCGTAATGTTGTGGCAGACGGAGCACGCACGGATTTTTTCCTTGGCGTCGCGAATCGCGTCCGCCAGTGCCAGTGCATCCTCGGTAGCCGCACGCAGCAGGTGAAAGGCCAGACGCTGCGCAGTCTTCTGGCCAATTCCGGGGAGATGTTTCAGTTCATCGATGAGTCGTTCGACAGGAGCGGCAAAATCGGGCATGCAGCATGTGTAGCATAGCCGCGCGCATCAGCGCAAACGGCCTAGAGATCGCGGTACATGACGTAGGCGTCCACGTAACCCAATATTGGATGTAGAAATGCTTTCGGAAGTGTGCCAACGATCTCGAAGCCGAAGCTCTGCCAGAGCCGAACCGCGCGTTCGTTGGTGCTGACTACGAAATTGAATTGCATGGCGCGAAATCTGCGGTCTCGAGCCCGGCCTAGCGAATGCTCGCACATGGCGCGGGCGACGCCGCGGCCGGTTGCCGTGACGGCAGTTATGTAGCCGCAGTTTGCAACGTGCCCACCGCCGCCTTGCTGATTTGCTTGCAGAAAATACGTGCCGACAATATCGCCGTTCTCTTCCGCAACGAATACTTCATGCGCCTCACACAGCCAATACTCAATCGCGGCCGTCTTGTCCATGTTGCGTGGAAGCGTATACGTTTCACCCGCCCGAATGATGGGCTCGATGACGTTCCAGATGGGGTTCCTGTCTCCATCGGCTGCGGGCCGGATCAGCATGCTCGTAGTTTGCCATGAGTGTTTGTAAATGCAGACGGGCCCCCGATCCGATCGGGAGCCCGCGTCATCTAGTCTCGACTAGACTAGCTTAGTTTTCAAACTGCGACTGGAAAACTTCGCCCGGGAGGACAAATCTCGCGGGCTTCTGAAGGGACTCCACGCGAGGCAGATTGACCGGCAGTCTTTCCTGTTTTTCGGGAAGCCCAGCCGTATCATCCGCGCGCAGCCGCTCCATCTTGATGCCGAGCGCGCGTTCCAATTGGAAGAGTTCGGAGCGTTGCTCTTTCACGAAGAGCGTGGAAGCCACGCCGTGTCCGCCGTTGCGTCCGGTTCGCCCAACGCGGTGGATAAAATTCTCGGCTACTTCGGGCAAATCGTAGTTGATGACGTGCGCGATGTCCTGTACGTGAATGCCGCGCGAAGCGAGATCCGTCGCCACCAGGACGCGGAAGCGGCCTTGCTGGAACCCGGTCAGAGCCGCGGTGCGTTGCGATTGCGAGCGGTCGCCATGAATCATGGCGGCGGAGAAGCCTCTGCGGTTCAAACTCTCGGCAATCCGTTCGGTTCCGCGCTTGGTTCGCGCAAACACCAGGCACTTTCCCTTTTCCTTGGTCAGCAAGCGCTGCAGCATTTCCTGCTTGCGGTCCATGGCCACTTCAAACGCCTGCACGCGCACATTCTCGTTTGGTTTCGAGGTCGAGCCGAACGAAAGACGCACGGCGTTGTGCAGATAATCCTTTACGATGCGCGTCATATCGCCTTCCATCGTCGCGGAGAAACACATCGTCTGCCGCTCTTTTGGAAGAATCGAGACTATGCGCTTGATCGCGGGAAGGAAACCCATGTCCAGCATACGATCCGCTTCATCGAGGACGAGCATGCGCAGCGCGTTAAAGTGGAAGAGTCGACGGTCGAGGTAATCCTCAAGCCGCCCGGGAGTCGCGACTACGAGCCTTGCTCCCTTGCGAATAGCCTGCAGCTGCGCGCCTTCGGACAATCCGCCAACGACTAGCGCCGCAGGCAGCAATTGCTTGCCACGCAGAGCGTTGTATTGCTCCACCACTTGCATGGCCAGCTCGCGCGTTGGCACCAGCACCAGCGCGGCGATTCCCGGCGTCTTATCCTTGAGTAGCTTTTCGATCACGGGAATCAGGAACGCCAGCGTCTTGCCGGTTCCTGTCTGCGCCGTTGCCAGCACGTCTTTGCCTTCCAGTGCTTGCGGGATTGCCGCAGCCTGAACCGGAGTCGGCGTGGTAAACCGCGCCGCAGCCAATCGCTCCTTCACATAAGGAGAAATCAGCATTTCGGAAAATCGCGCCGAGGCGCGTTCCGCCAGAGGCTCTTGAGAGCCCTCTGCATTCACTTCTGAAACATTCAACATTCAATATTGCTTTCTTGCTGGCAGAAGCCGTCGCGATGCGCACACGAATTCTCGGGCGGACCGGCGGCTTGCTTTGCCAGCCTTGTTTTAGATTACGCGTAAGACTTACGGAGGAAACTGGAGGCGGGAGTCTCAGATCAGGAACTGCACCAGAGGGACCGCACAACACAACCGAGGTATTAAGCGCAACAACACTATATCACACTCGCGGGACTCTTCGTAACCATTAAATTACTGAATCTAATCTCTTCCGGCTTAAGGCAGTGAATTACGAATCTATTGTTACCAGTATGTCATTCATTTAGAACATCTTACAGCGGGGAGTTACTTGCAGGGCCGCTTAGGGAACAAAGTGCAAGATTCCTCTCTGCCATCGTTCTAACATGGAGACAAAGAAACACGCACTCCCAAGGACGCCCAATGCCCATGGTCGAGCTGCTGGTCTTTTTGATCGCGATCTTCCTGATCGCTACCCCCATCATCGCCCTCATCCTTCTGGTGAGGTACAGCAAAGTTCGCTCGGAGCTTAATCGGCTTGACGAGGAAAACGCCCGGCAGCACGCTTCCTTCCAGCGTGAACTCGCTGATCTCAAGCGGCAACTTTCCGTCGCGGTCCGTCCCGCTGCACCAGCCGCTGAAAAACCATTGGAACGCCCGGTCGTCGCTCCGTCACCGGCCGCGACAACCATGCGAGAAACCCCTGCCCCCTCTCCACGGGTTGACTTGCCCGCGGCAGTCAAGGTGCCCCCGCTCGTATCGGTGCCTACTCCTCAGGCGCAGCCGCCAATCACACCCACGGGCCTGCCCGCGCAAAAAGTGCCGGTACTACCCGTGTCTGTCGAACCGAAACCAGTTCTGCCGGCGGCGAAAACGCCCGTTGAAGTAAGGCCGTCCGGCCCGGTTGTGCCATCACAAACGACCGTACCGACTGTTCCTTTGTCGCAGCCGTCTGCGCCGCGCATTCCGGCGCCAACGCCGCGTGTGCAGACTCCTGCCGCTGCGGCCGCGCGCGTCTCTGTGCCGCCGCCGATCTCTCCTTATCGTGTGCCCGCGCCGAAGCCCACGTTTCAGCAGCGGATGAGAACGGTATCCGCGATCGAAGAGGCACTGGGCACAAACTGGCTCAACAAACTTGGCATCATCATTCTTGTGGTGGGCGTCGCGCTCTTCGGCATCTATGAACTTGGCGCTCTTGGCCCGCTGGGCAAAGTCGGCATTTCTTACCTCGCCTCTGCATTTCTACTTGTGGGCGGTATCTATCTCGAAAAAAACGAACGCTATCGACTTCTCGGCCGCACCAGCATCGGTGGAGGCTGGGCGCTGCTCTTTTTCAGTACGTACGCGATTCACCACGTCGCGGCGATGCGTGTCCTCGATTCCCTAACTCTTGACTGCATCTTGATGTTGATTGTCGCGATCGCGATGGCCGGGCACACTCTGCGATATCGCTCGCAATTCGTCACCGGCCTGGCGTTTCTGTTGGGTTACACGACCGTTGCCTTGAGTCAAGACACCGTGTACGGTCTGACTGCCGGCGCAATCCTTGCCATCGGGCTTGTTTCCATTGTCCTGAAAATGGGCTGGTTCGAGCTTGAAGTCTTCGGCATTCTCTCCAGCTACTTGAATCATCTTTATTGGCTTTTCCGCATCCTCGGCATCGAAGGCGCTCGCGGGCGGCACTTCGAGCAGTACCGCGCCAGCCTGGCTTTGCTTTTCTTCTACTGGCTGACCTTCCGCATTTCCTACATAGCCCGCAACATCAAAACCGACTTCGAGGAGCACATCTCCACTGTCGCCGCGGTCTTGAATATGGGGTTGCTGCTGGGCTGCATGAAATTCCAGTCCGTTCAGCCGGAGCTTGCCTACATCGCCCTTCTCGTAGTCGGTGCCGCTGAATTCCTTTGTGCACAAATCCCTGCCACCAAGCGCCGACGAGAAGCGTTCGTCGTCCTGACCGTGGCAGGAACTGCCCTCATGCTGGCGGCTGCTCCGTCCCATTACACGTACGAAGCGAACGACGTTGCCATCCTTTGGCTCGTTGGTGCTGAGGTTTTTCTCATCGCTGGCGTAATTGTGAAAGAAGTGGTTTTTCGCAGGCTTGGCCTCTTCACCGGACTGCTCGTTGGCTTGCATCTTGCGGGCACCGACTTCCGCCAGCTGGTCAACTTTCGCGCGTCAAGTGAGAACCTCGCCTTGGCTTCAGGAGTGCTCTTTGCCGTGTGCGCATTGGTCTTTTATATCAATGCCCTCGGCGCCGGCTCGCGCTGGAAAGACTTATTTGCAGACTCGCCTGACGGGCCGTTGCTGACGATCCACTCCTATATCGGTGCGTTTGCGGCAGCGTCTGCCGCTTGGGCTCTTTTCTCGCACGATTGGACGGCGCTTGCGTTCGCTGCCGTAATGCTCATCGTCGCGGCTCTTGGCCGCGCGCTCGAATCGCTGCATCTGCAGGTACAGTACGCTTTGCTCGGCGCGCTCACGGCCTATCGGGGCATTGTCTTCAATCTTCATCTCGAATCTCCGGAGCATGCTCACGTGCGCTTGCGGCTGGCGACTCTTCCGATTCTCGCCGCGGCGTTCTATCTCACTGCCAAGCTGTCGGTTCTGCGGGACGGTCGCGACCAGCGCATCATTCGCGGCCTCTTCGCCGTTGCAGGGAGCAGTTTCCTCGGTTTGCTCATCTGGTTCGAAGTCCCGGAGCTTTGGCAGCCTCTCGCATTCATCGTTTTCGCGGTGATTCTGTCCGAGGCCGCTCGCGCATTGCGATATCACGCGCTTGCTTGGCACTCGCATCTTCTCACTGGCCTCGCAATCTTCGCGGCGCTCACTGTCGATCAGAGCGCTATCCACATCTGGCACACCATTCCCGTGCGCGCTCTCAGCGCACTGCCGGTTGTTGTCGGTGGCTACTGGATCGCGAAACGGCTCGGGACCACGGACGAACGCCATTTAGCGCTTGGACGCGTGGCCTACACGTGGGCTGCCACCGGTATGATGGTCTGGGTTCTGCAAGATGCGCTCCGCGCGCCGTGGATTGCCGTCGGCTGGATCGTTTTCGCGGTCGTGCTTGCGCTCTCCACGCGCTGGATTCGCTACCAGCAGCTTGCTTGGCAAGCGAACGTCGTTGGTCTTTGTGCGCTCATCCGCGCCTTCTTCTATAACTACGACGTCAAACAAAAACTCTACGGCCCTATCTCACTGCGCGTGTTCACGATCTCACTCGTTGCGGCGGGCTTGTACTTCCTCTCACGTAAAGCCGCGCCGGAAGACCGCTACGCCCGCACCGTCGCCTTCCTTCATTCGTTCGCGGCTACCGGACTGCTGGCCCTGCTTGCATGGTACGAGTACCCCAACGGCTGGCTGGCCCCGCTGTGGGCTGCATTCGCGCTGGCACTGGCAATCGTTGACCAGCGCCTCGAGCTAGAAGAATTGCCTTGGCAATCGCACATTCTCGCCGGGATGACGCTGCTCCGCAGCATTAGCGTGAATCTCTACGTCACCGACGTCTGGCACGGCTTCAGCGTGCGGCTCTTGTCGCTGGCCATCGTCGCCGTAATTTTCTACGCGCTCTCACGCCTCATTCGCATGCCTGACGAATGGCGGCAGCGCGACATTCACCACATTTATTCATGGGCGGCCTCGTCCATCGGCGGTCTGCTCCTCTGGTACGAGTTGCAAACGCAGCCGACCAGCATCGCCGTGGCCTGGGGCGCGTTTGGTCTAGTGCTCTTTGAGTACGGCCTGCTGCGCAAGATCACGCAGTTCCGCTATCAGGCTTACGTCGCGCTCATCGCCGCTTTCACCCGGCTTTTTTATTCCAATCTTACTTCAAGCGAACCCGGCGAATTCTGGGGTCCGCGAATGTACACCATCCTCCCGCTTGCCCTGATTTTCTTCTTCGTCTATGCGCAATTGCCGGACAAGGAAGAAAACACCAGCCGCGACCGCCGCCTGCATTTTGACGTTCTCCTCGCGTATCTGGGCACCGCCACCATCGTGGCACTCTTTTATTTTCAGTTTCCGCTCGAATGGGTGATCACCGCCTGGGCTGCCGTCGTCTTCACTCTTCTCGGGGCCGCGCTGCTTCTGGATCGTCCGCTCTTCCTGCATCAGGGGCTGCTTCTGACCGTCATGGTTCTCGGTCGTGGCATGGCGCACAATCTTTTCGGCGGCAGTTATTTCAACGGTGACAATTGGAAAGGGAACTATCTGGTGCTCAGTTCGACTGCCGCTATTCTGCTGACAAGCTTGCACTTCGCTTTCCGTCTTCGGGGGCGCTACACCATTCCTCAAACCGCGCACCGTTGGATCAAGCGGCTGGCGGTGATTGCCAGCCGCCCCGAGCAAGTGGAATTTTTCGTCTCCATGATCCTGATTACCTGCATGCTGGGAGTGAAAATGAAGTCAGGCATGGTCACCGTTTCGTGGGGAGTTGAAGGCGTGTTGATTTTTCTATTTGCGCTCGCACTGAAGGAGCGTAGCTTCCGCCTCACCGGTCTGGGCGTGCTTTTGCTTTGCGTCGCAAAAGTTATGGTCCTCGACGTCTGGGGTCTTCAAGCGCGAGACCGGTACGTCACGTTAATCATCGTGGGTGCGGCGCTGGTGTTTGTTTCGTTTCTCTATACCAGATACCGCGACACGATCCGCCAATACCTATGAAGCGCGTCATTGTCTTCGTCGTTTTCTTTCTCATCCTCGGCTTCGCGCTCGCAGGCCTCTACTGGAGCCAGCGCCGGCCCAAGTCCGCTCCCGTGTCCGCCAACGCCATTTTGAATATGGCCGCCGACGCGCAGCGCGACCTCTCCCGCATCCCTATGCACTTCACGCGCCTCTCGGATGAGCAGGAAATCGGCATCGGCAAAGAACTTGCCGCTCGCTACGCAATCCAAGCGCGCAAGCTTACTCCCGGGGAAGAGGGCCTCGAAAAGTATGTCACGCGCGTCGGAAACACGGTGGCCCTTCACGCTTATCGCCGCTTGCCGTACACCTTCACCGTTCTCCCCGATCACAACATGATCAACGCCTTCTCACTTCCTGGCGGACCTGTCTACATCGGCGAAGGCATGCTCGACCTGATGATGAGCGAGGATGAGCTCGCCAACGTTCTCGCCCACGAAGTCGAGCACATTGACCACTATCACTGCGTCGAGCGCGTGCAATTGGAAGCGAAACTAAAAAATCTCAATCTCGATGTCCTTGGCGCGCTGCTGCAGATTCCTCTTGATTTCTGGGAAGCTGGCTACCACAAGGACGAAGAATTCGAAGCCGATCGTGAAGGAATATATCTTGCGGTTCGGTCCGGGTACTCTCCGTACGGCGCCGTGGACACGTTCGAGCGCTTCGCCAAGTTGCACGACGAATACGCCATCCATGCGCAAAGCCCGGAGGAGGAACTCTCCGAGCTGGCCATTCAGAGTTTGAACGGCTATTTCCGTTCGCATCCCCTTCCCTCCGAACGTCTCGCGCAAGCCAAAAGTATTATCGCGGAGCAACATTGGGAGGACCGCAAGACGCAAAAGCCCTTCCGCGTCGAGTACGAAGTTCACAGCGGGGAATACGCGAAGTAAGAGCGTCGCCGCGACCCGTGAGCGTCGTGCCTGCCTGAATGATCACCGTCAAGCGGAGTTTGCCCAAGTCGCCGCGCGTTTATGCGTTATAGTGTGGGGAATTGGGGCGCGCGGTGAAAACGATCAAGTTCTCCACAATCTTGAAGTGGGTAGGCTATGCGACCGCCATCCTTTCGTTCCTCTTTGGC
>Ga0209131_1002949_pt1 | contig 11442 bp, 13 predicted proteins | sample GraSoi_2013_40cm_FD_185826 | JGI IMG/M metagenome (GOLD analysis project Ga0209131, IMG submission 185826) | Grasslands soil microbial communities from the Angelo Coastal Reserve, California, USA - Sample 9_17_2013_40cm (SPAdes) (version 2) | ecosystem: Environmental > Terrestrial > Soil >...
TAGAGCTCCGAAGAGTTGATGATGATCGATGACTTCGTTCTCCTCAGTTCTTTGCCCAAACTGAATATTTGTTCCCAGCCTTTGCCTCTGACGCTTTGCCGTCCTGCCCCATTATAAGTATTATATTAGTATGTATATTACATGCTTGTCTTGTAGTCAATTGTGATAATATACCAATTGTCGGAGCAGGTGTGTGCCCAAACACCAGCCGGCCTGGTCTCTTCCAGGCTCATTGGACCCGCCGAACTCAAACTCATCGAACGGCTGACTACGTGCCATGGCTACGCTTGACACCATAGACCAGTTTCAAGGCATGCATACGGTTCGCTGACTCTTCTCACCTTTCTAGCTGTTTTTTACCCAAACCACCCTGCCTCTCCGCTCTCATCAGCATCAGCAACAAAGACCACGAGCAAGACCAAGCACGGATCCTCGCTAATCTAGCAAAAATGCACAACTCTATACCACGCCCAGAATTCCGCCCCTTCCCAGACTTCGATCCAAACCAATGCTACCTCTTGCCTCCGCCTCTAACAGCACCGCTGATCACCCAAGCCGACGTGCGCCCTTCGTTGGTCCCTGTCATTTCTATCTTGAGAATCAGCATCCCCGAAATCACAGCCGCGAGTGACAGAGGGGGTATGAAAGTCACTCGACGTTAAAGGACCTATGTGCGAAATGTTCCGCCCACACGGTCATCGTGCGTTAGCCCATACGGGGCTTACCAGCTCGATGACTGGTGGTGTTCGCATTGGCTCAAACGCCGAGGAGCTTGAGATAGAGATTGTTGAACGGGAAGAGAAGATGAACAAGACGACGCTTAGAAGTCATTCGAGAACAGCTAATGTCACACTTCTCAGTACTCCCGTCGCACCTTACACCCACCTCCCTTTGACTACGACTACGCTGACTACGTCCAGAACGGATACGCATACGCCAGCCCACCAAGTTTGCCCGTCTACGCTCCGAGCAGTCGACCCATTCGCGCGCAGTTTGAGTACCCAAACGCGTCGCATCAGCCCGCGGATATGGTGCAGCCCTGCAACTGCCGATCCAACTCACCAGCCCAATCCAGTACCGCCGCCCATTCTCGCCGCGAAAGCATCCCGCGCAGCAACAGCAACAGCAAGGCGCGGGTACGAACGACGAGCCGACGCCGGTAGTACGGCGTGTGTATGGGTACCACCGACCTGCCTGTCTTGTCACTTCCTGGTCCCTTCCTTCGCGTCGCCCATACCCCCTCGTCGAGCCTTCTTCAACCATCCAGAAAGTACCGTCACACACTCGGCCGCTTGTGGGAGGCACGTTTGCTATCGCCTGCTTTGACGTCGACGTTCGTTGGCCGAGTCTTCGCCCCAAGGCAGGCCACAACTTTCATTTCACGCACTCGACTGAGTATGAGAAACGTTGGAGGTACCTATATCCCGCGGATAGGCAGCCGGCTCTGCTTCCCCGACCTGCAAATGCGGCCGTCGCATGCAGGACACCAGATCATGGCAGAAGCACGATTGTATCGTCCCCAGGTAGCTCTGGCGACTCTGTGCGTGCCGTTCAGGAAAGAATGGTGGCTGGTGGGCTTCACGAGGGCGTCCCGTACACCGATCTCAGGGTACGCATACAGCGCTCTGACTCATCTCCTCGACGCACATATTGACTCTTTTACCTTTTAGCTGTTACTTACCCACCCACAATCTTATACCAATACGAACGAACATGGGTACTCCCGTCCTGCTTCCCAGCCCTCCCTCGAACTGGCTCTACTCATAACGGCGCCCGACTCGAACAACGGACCGCAGGTCTTCCACACGACCCAAGAGCTCACGACGGACTTCCTCAAAGACCCTGAACTCACCGTGCCCTGCATACCTACTATTCACAGTGCGCCCGCCTGGCCGAAGAGAGACATCAGTCGCGTAATTGGAAGTCAGGCGACAATTGGGTCATCCACCGCAGTGGTAGATTTAGTACCTTCATGCCGCTCGAGGAGCCACACTCGCACCCGCGCGCTGGATCCAGCGCCAGTAGTAACAGTGGTGGAATTGAGCGCCCTGCTAGCGCGCCGCCTATCCTCAAAGGACGACGATATGACGACCATCGAGGCCGATGTCGAGGCTGGTGCCGGCGCCAACCGGCAGCGTGAATACGACCAGCACGCGTGGGGTTACCGTGACGAGATAGGCTACGGCGGTGGTGGTGGTGAGGGTGTGAGCGACGACGACGTCGTACTCAGTGCCGATGAGCGCAAACGCGCCAGGATCGGTAATTGTGGGATTGCGAGGCGCAGAGGTTTTGGGGATGATAAGAGGCGGCCTTGGTCAGCGGTGCTTGCGTTTTCTTTTCTTGCATGATGATGCATGCTCACACTCTCTTGTGTGGTAAGTGTAGATCCCAGCACGTTTTGTGTATTGACCTGCTCTTGAATATAAGAAGCATACCACTCGTTGCCAAAGGATTGCGAAGCTGACTTATCGTCCTTGCGTCTGAGGCGTGTATATCTATCAGATTGCTTCATATACCGTATTATACTGTCTCGGCATCTATGGACAAAGCCCAATCTCTAAATCAATACCCATCTTAATTGATTCTCTGGTTGTTCTCGAAACCTCGTCATATCAACACCCGACCACCACACATCCACGCACCCACCACTCTTTCATGTGAATTTACCAACCAAAATCCTATTGACCGCGACGTGCCTGCTCTTCTTTTCCGCCGAATGTTCTCCTCTGGTCTTCTTGGTTTGAAATATGCACCATGCTCATAGGGAGGAATAGAGTGGTCTCTGGTACACGAACACGTGGTATTCATACTTTATGCGTACAGGGAACCTTCGACTTTTCTGCATGCAACAATTCGGTATGGTCTATTTACTTGCGTTATTCTAGAATTACTGGCGCTTTCCACTCCCAGGTTTCGAGGGGAAATGTACTTTGGCGGGGCTAGTAGTTCAAACCACTCCACCAGCCTTAGAAACGGATAAAGAACGATGGGAGACACGTTAATAACCAAAGGAGCAACCATTACATGCGCAGGATTCAATGGAAAATGGGCTAAGAAGATGTACATTTGACAATTTGAGTCCATGAAGTTCCAAAGGCAAAGTCGTCAAAGTCAAGAGAAACGGATCGATAACGAGATGTAAGGGGGATTGTCAGAAGGGCGGGTGAATGCACGCCTGGACGAATATCAAGGGGTACCCAGTATAGTAAACCACCTTCTGAGTCCCTGACCCAACCACTAATGTCAGGCTTCGCAAAAAAATCAGGATGGACTGGGTCACAAGAGGAAGATGGCAGGGGAACATGTAAAAATGGATCCAGCACAAGGGTAGTCTCATCACAAGACCCAGAAGCGATGCGCTTCCGATCTGAAGAGTAAGCAATTGAATTCACCACGCCCGTATGCCTCCCCGGAGGATTGCCAACTGCAGTACCATTTTCCGCCTCCCAGATTCGAATGGTGCGGTCGTCGGATCCGGAGATGATGTGGTGCCCATCGGGAGAGTAGGCAACGGACCGCACCGCGCTCGCATGCCCCTCGAGGGGATTTCCAATGGCTGTACCAGTCTCTGCATCCCAGATTCGAATGGTGCGGTCGTAGGATCCGGAGATGATGTATCGCCCATCGGGAGAGTAAGCAACGGATAGCACGTAGTCACCGTGGCCCTCGAGGGGATTTCCAACTGCATTACCAGTCTCCGCATCCCAGATTCGAATGGTGCGGTCGTCGCATCCGGAGACGATGTGGCACCCATTGGGAGAGTAAGCAACGGACCGCACCCAGTCACTGTGCCCCTCGAGAGGATTTCCGACTGCAGTACCATTTTCCGCCTCCCAGATTCGAATGGTGCGGTCGTCGGATCCGGAGATGATGTGGTGCCCATCAGGAGAGTAAGCAACGGACCGGACCGCTCCCGCATGCCCCTCGAGAGGATTTCCAATGGCAGTGCCAGTCTCTGCATCCCAGATCCGAATGGTGTGGTCGGAGGATCCGGAGATGATGTGGCGCCCATCGGGAGAGTAGGCAACGGACCACACCAGGCGCGCATGCCCCTCTAGAGGATTTCCAACTGAAGTACCAGTCTCCGCATCCCAGATTCGAATGGTGCGGTCTTCGGATCCGGAGATGATGTGGCGCCCATCGGGAGAGTAGGCGATGGACCGCACCAGGCTCACATGCCCCTCGAGAGGGTTCCCAACGGCATTACCGGTCTCCACATCCCAGATTCGAATGGCGCGGTCTTCGGATCCGGAGGTGATGTGCCATCCATCGGGAGAGTAGGCAACGGGAGAGTAGGCAACCGACCACACCGCACCCGGATGCCCCTCGAGAGGATTTCCAACTGAAGTACCAGTCTCCGCATCCCAGATTCGAATGGTGCGGTCTTCGGATCCGGAGATGATGTGGCGCCCATCGGGAGAGTAAGCAATGGACCGCACCAGGCCTGCATGCCCCTCGAGAGGGTTCCCAACGGCAGTACCGGTCTCCGCATCCCAAATTCGTATGGCGCGGTCTTCGGATCCGGAGATGATGTACCGCCCATCGGGAGAGTAAGCAACGGATAGCACGTGGCCACCGTGGCCCTCGAGGGGATTGCCAACTGCATTACCAGTCTCCGCATCCCAGATTCGAATGGTGTGGTCGTCGCATCCGGAGACGATGTGGCACCCATTGGGAGAGTAAGCAACGGACCGCACCCAGTCACTGTGAGGATTTCCAACTAAAATACCAGTCTCCCCATCCCAGATTCGAATGGTGCGGTCGTAGGATCCGGAGATGATGTGGCGCCCATCGGGAGAATAGGCAACGGACCGCACTGCGCTCGCATGCCCCTCGAGGGGATTTCCAATGGCAGTACCAGTCTCCGCATCCCAGATTCGAATGGTGAAGTCGTCGGATCCGGAGGTGATGTGCCGCCCATCGGGAGAGTAGGCAACCGACCACACCGCGCGCGCATGCCCCTCTAGAGGGTTTCCAACTGAAGTACTAGTTTCCGCATCCCAGATTCGAATGGTGGAGTCGGAGGATCCGGAGATGATGTGCCGCCCATCGGGAGAGTAAGCAACAGAATTCACCCCCCCTGTATGCCCCGTAAGAGGCTCGCCAATTACAGTACCGGACTCAGCATCCCAGATTCGAATCGTTTTGTCAGAGGATCCAGAGACAACACGGGTCCCATCCGGCGAGTAACACACGCTCCAGATGCTTTCAGCGTGTCCAGTCCACTCCAATGGCGGTGCTGGCCATGACGACAGCATCCCCACTCGTATATTGATGGCCCTAGTAAATTCTCGGCTGAACATCCTCGACAAAAATGACTGTGAGGGCAGGAATGGTCGTGTGGAGATATAGATGTGTGGAGTGCTGAAGGAGATGGCAGTGTGAAACGTGATCAGGAAGTTACAAATATCTTGAATGCTCTCAAGAAGCGTTGGATCCGCACCCTAAAGCCAATTCGAATCACTTTGGAATGCACACTATATAGCGGCAAGCCGCGGATGTACTCACCCTGACCCAGGATAGCAACCTTCGAATGCTTTGAGCGCCAATTGGGACCACCCCCATAATGCTCAACACTTCCACCCAAAATAATGGGTACAATCCTTCAAAGAATTTCTTCAAGCCTCTCAATACCAACACGCGCTGATCGCGGTTATCCGAAGGAAAGCAAATATGGTTCGACCAATGGAGACAACTATACTGTAAGGGGTCTGAAATGTTCTCTTTCAATCGGGATGGGAGATCTATGATGTCTGCATTCGGGAGCCGGGAATCTTCGAGCTTGCAGATGTTGAAACGAAGTTGTGTAGTCATCACTATGAGGCAAGAAATCCCCAGCTGCACGTCCGCGTCTCGGATATTCACTTGATAGTTGCAGCGATCGCTGACAAAGAAATCGTAAACCGACAAATGCCGGACACGAATCCCTTTATTGGCGGCTTCATCTCGATACAGTAAAGAGCTGAGAGCGTCCACCCATTTTTTAACGAGATTGGGTTTCACTTCCGCCAGCTCTGCAATCGTCTCATCGCATAGTGCGCGGTACGGGGATGTTGTAAGAAGTGCTCCAATCATTTGCTGAAACTTGACATTTTCGTGCCCTATTTGTGTTTCGAGGATACTGGAGTAAAGTTCGTATAGAGGGTCAAGGCCAGTCCTGGCTGAGTCTTGCAAAGCTGCCTCCAAAGACTCTTCAGGGTCCTCACAGCGTTCGAGAGCAAGAACAAGAGTCTTAACGAAGATGAAAAGGCCATTCGCCCGAGAGATAACTCTGTTAAAATCCAATTCTTTGGGCCATGGCTTGTCGAGATGCCAAACCGAGGCCACCGAATCGAACTGACTTCGGGCGAAGGTTTGCAAATCGGCACTGGCATCTTGATCTGCGGCCAGATCATATGGTAGATACGACGATTGGGTGAGAGTATCGAAGAAACGTTGGATATCGACTTCGGTTCTGCTGGTGATGATGATCTTCAGCCACGGAGCCTGTGCAGCGGTGTTGGTCAGAACCTTCAGGAGACTTGGGCGACTTCGAGCGTCGCCACATTCGTCAAATGCGTCAATGACGAAGACGAGAGAGTGCTCCGGGTGGCGAGGAAGGGAGCAGATGAAATCAAGGAAAAGAGAGCCTTTCATTGACTGCGGAGTAAGGTTTGGGTCGTCACGAAAGTGTTTTGCCACTATGGTTCGAAAAGGAGGGAGGAGTATTGCGAGTTTGTGGATGAAAGTCGGAAGGATATTTAGGGGCTCGCTTAAATTCGGGTCGTCCCTCCGGCAGAAAAAGGCACCAGCAAGGTGGTTTTGCTCGTGAAGGCTTGCACAGATCGAATGGGCTAACGACGTTTTTCCGATTCCGGGTGAGCCGTAGAGCCAGTACGTATTACTCCGCTGAACATTCTCTTGACCCGATTTATTGGCTGCCCAGTCCACGATGTGATTGAGGAGAGATTGGCGGGTGCCGTCCATACAGCAGAGGTTGCGGTGATAGCCAGTGTCGACAGGCTTCAGACGCCTGAGTTCTACTCGCTCTTGCTCTACTCGCTCTTGCTCTGTTCGTTCGTGCTCTGCCCGCTCTCGCTCCAATCGCTCCAATCGCTCTCTCTCCAATCGCTCTCGCTCCACACGCTCTCGTTCTAATCGCTCGCACTCCACACGCTCTCGCTCCGCGCGCTCTTGGTTTAAACGCGTCCGCTCCGCTCGTTCTACTCGCTTTTGTTCTATACGCTCCTGCTCTGCTCGCTCTACACAAAACTCCTAAGGATCAAATATCAACAGATTGAGAACATGAGAGCTTACTGGTTTCATTGGCTATGTGGAGCGCCTCAACGTACACTGCACGGTCGAAATCTTCGATAATGTTGTTTAACTCTTTGTCCATTTCTTCGATCATCTCCTGGTATGCAGGTCCGCCGATCGTTCTCGCTGTGATCATCAGCACGTGTCAATCCCAGAGAATGACTACCTACCGCGTTTGACATAATCGCATGATAATTTCGCCGCCCTGTACATTACTTCAAACATTCGCGGGATGAGCTCCATCAAGATTTTTGTCTCTTCGGAGACGATTTCATCTGCAACCTGCTTTGCCAAAGGCAATATTCTCTTCACCCGATCGCGAAGTCCCGATGGCATCTGGTCATACTTGTTCTGTTCCTTCAACAGCTAACCATCAAGCGTTACTTCCAATTCCAATATGCAACTAGCGGGCACATACCTCAAACGTGACGCTGGCAACACTAAAAACAGCCTTTGCAATTGGGCTCAACTAAAAGGTGTCAATTTCTGGCTCATTCTATGTGAATATGGGACAACTGACCTCTGCGAAGGCAGCGCCATATTTAATTGTCCTGTCCACGAGTTTCTCCATTGATCTACTCATCAGTGGGGAGTATTCCTCTAGCAATTCTTCGAGGGAGACGAGCGACGAGCGTAGGACTTCGTCCTGCGCGAAGGTTATTAGCTGATGGGACGGGCTGTGGCAAAGGTACGAACGGTAGTATTTGCTGAGAATCGTACTTCTAGAGAGCCACTATGCTTTCCGATGACAACACCCGCTGTCCTTCTATCAGAAGTTGTACGCGGACTTGTTAGTGATGGACGACTGACTCATTACGGTGAACTCGCGCATTTCAGAGCTCCAGTAATCACTGAAGAGTCCATGAAGCTCGATGAATTGGCTCGCTTCTCGGTACTGTGCCCAAAATGAGTGACCATTCTTCTTTCCGACCTCAACCTGGATCTTGGATGTCGGAGAAGCACCTCTGTATACGCACATTCAAAGTGAGTGTACGTATTGGGGAAATGAGGGACATACGGGCGTTGTGCTGGTATCCAAGTGTGGTTCTCTCCCCTCTGTACTTCGCTTTCCACACCATCTACAATCAACCTCAGCGTATACTCCCGGTTTGGAACGACTTTCAATGTGATATCTGTATGTTAGCTGAAGTGAGCGGTTTGGATGTAAACTGAGGTGAAGCGTCGCACGTTCTAGATACAGGCTGGGATTCTTGGTCAGCAAGAAAGCACGCGGCGCTATTTAGCAATCGAGGGTGCTCACAGGTTCTGTTTCTTGGGACCTTGAGTCGCCATGTTTATTCGATCACTTTGCGGTTACAACGTGGGGCTGTGAGACCTGGGCTTGACGGCTGTCTGACATCCTGCGCGTCGAGCATGAAGAAAGGTCGTTGCCATCGCTGGAAATCAGATGGACGTATGAATATGTTGTAAATATTTCTTATACTCCTTGTGCGCAAACGCCGTTCCTGTGAGCACAAGATGGCCTGTTTTCGCTTGGGATTGGCAAGTAGATCAGGGTGTGAAACCTCTCCACTCGTCCGTCGATGCGCTTCATTATCCCAAGGCGCCGCTTCGACATTGTTACCACTCGCAGTAAGCAAACGATCAAAATCTGGAACTACCTTTTGAAAAGAGACACCCAAACTCTTGAGGGACACACACCTAATGCCTCCTTCGCTGTGTAAATGGGGTTATATGCCAATCCCATCGTACATTCCCCCAGTGGGCGGTTTGACCAATCTCGTCATAATTATTCTATATTTCTCTCGGGGTTTTGGTTGTTGGTCATCTCCACTGGCAGCGATCCATACCCGATGCGTTTTATCCGTCTCAAGACGCCTCAACGTCGTGATTACCACTGGAGGCGAGAAACCGATCAAAATCTCGGACTACATTTCGAAAACCGTCACCGAAACCGTCGAGGGACACACCTCAAACGTCTCCTTCGCCGTATACCAACCCATATTACCGATTATCGCCATTGGATCTGACAGTCGAGATCACCTCTTGGAGAATGGATGAGGTGTCGGCCTGGTATTGTGGTCTTTCAAATGCAGCCGGGACGAGCCGGCCCACTCGACGAACCGTTTTAGTTAACTTGCTTACACTTGCGATAGTGAGGTACTCACATCCATTCTTCGGAGGACGCGACGCCCGGAAGGAGGACGCATTCCACCACCCCGAGACGAATTTGCGTCGACGGGGATATACGCCAATTCCATTGTACGTTCCAGTAATGGGTGACCCGTCAATGTTGTTGAAATCTATACAGCTCTCGCGTGGAGGAACAGGGCTTTTGGACGTGGAAACAGGGCCGGTGATTCCAATACTCATGCAGGGGAGGAAGACAAGTTAAATCTCAAGGGAAAAAAGGACGATATAATGAAGGCTAGAAACTAAGGCCGACCGATGATAAGGATGCCGGGAGTTCATGTTCAATCGCATCAGAGTGGTGTAAATAGGTTGTATTCGACAAGTAATCCTTTCATCCTCTGCTGGTAAATCAGTATGTTACGTCTTGAGAGGCATAAGTGCCGAATACCTGCTAGATCCCGGCGTACTTGGAGGCCATTGGTTTGCTGACGAAACAACCTCGAGTCTCCGACCTCCAACGTCGCGTTTTAGCTTAGTGATCTTAACATCAAATTGTTTGAGTTGTTTGTGTATCTCCTTCAGCTTGGCTACTCATTTTTTAGGTGTCCCAAGGTTGCTCCGCTGCGCTTTCATTTTTTGGATTGCTACTTGGTCGCAAATCGCGATAAAGACCTGCACTAGATATGGCTGCCTTGATTTGCTTAAGTTGCGAGCCACCCATGCTGACGCCCAAAGTCGTCGAGGTTGTGGTACAGAAAAACCGCAAACCACCACACCTTGCCGCCCGCCACTTCCAGCCTTTACTGAGGATACTCAAACCTCTACCAAGTCTTCAACTAATATGTCCATCTCCGCTCTCAAAGTGCTTCCTGGTTCAGCATTTGGAACTTACAAACGAAGTTTAATGTCGGACCAGAAATCCGGCGCTCTCTAATCAATTACCGAGCAAGAAGACAATATGAAAGTGGTCGAGGTCAATGTACTCATGTACAAAAATGTCCTGCTCACCGACGTCGGCACGGTTGTCGTGCGTTACTCTGGTACGGGACATGATAACTGGTGGAGCTTTGGCCTGTGCGCCAAGGAGGAGAGGGAGGTGATAGAGCTGCTCGAGGTGATGGAGACGAGGAGGAGATGAAGAGGGTGGAGAGAGAGGACTCCTTGGAGGATGGTACCCGACGCCCGTCGCGCCTTTACACCTGCGTCTCTTCAACCACCACCTCCTCCACCACGTCCCCAGAACGGGCACGCATACGCCGGCCCGCCAAGTACACCCGTCTACGCCAGTCGACCCATATTCGCGTAGTTTGAGAACCCGCAGGCGTGGGAAATAATCCGCAAGGGTGACGCAAGGCCTGAAACCGCCAATTCAGCTCACAGCACCTCCGCCCGTCCTCGCACCTCGCCCTTCGTCCCTCTAGAACGAGTACCCGCCACAGCAGCAGCAGCAGCAGCAGCAGGGCACGGGTACGGGTACGACCGACGGGCCGATGCTAGAAACGCGGTGAGCGCACGGGTACTACCCCGGCTTCCTGTCGTCCTCCCCTACCATCAGTGCAGTGTCAACGCCCGCGCCGCACATGCATACACGGCCCCACCCTCGCACCACCCAGCTATGTCCTGCAAACCCTTACACATCCCAGTTGTTCCCGGCCCCGTACACATGATATGGTGTATCGACGATTGGGAATGCGTACATCCCCGTTCCAGATGCAAATTCCAACACGAATAGGCATGTATACTTCCTCCCTCCTTCAGTTGCTGCACTCTCTGTTTCCCACCCCGGTTGCTGCAGCTCCGTACTTTGAACTGGTACTACCAACATCGCCGCCCTACTCGAACAAAACACCGTGGTTCTCCACACGACCCAGGTCCTCGAGCACTTTCTCAAAGACCGCGAACTCACCGTACCCCGCATGCCCCCTGTACACAGCGCTCCAAGCGCGCAGTGGGAAAGCAGGCGAGAATTGGATTGGACGAAGTCATCAGTCACGGTGGTGGATCTCCGAGTCGCTTGAGGGGCCACACCAGCACACGCGCCCTGATTCGGCC
>Ga0209131_1002950_pt1 | contig 11438 bp, 10 predicted proteins | sample GraSoi_2013_40cm_FD_185826 | JGI IMG/M metagenome (GOLD analysis project Ga0209131, IMG submission 185826) | Grasslands soil microbial communities from the Angelo Coastal Reserve, California, USA - Sample 9_17_2013_40cm (SPAdes) (version 2) | ecosystem: Environmental > Terrestrial > Soil >...
ACCCGAGGATGGCAAATCAGGAAGCAGCTAGTTCCAGGGAGGAAGAGAAGTCATGAGTAAAATCATTGGGATCGATTTGGGAACCACCAACTCGGTCGTCTCCGTTATGCAAGGCGGCGAACCGGTGGTCATTCCCAACCAAGAAGGGGCGCGCACGACGCCGTCTGTCGTCGCTATCACTAAAGGTGGCGAGCGCCTGGTAGGACAAGTAGCGAAGCGTCAAGCGGTAACCAATCCGGAAAACACGATTTATTCCATCAAGCGCTTTATGGGCCGCCGCTACGATGAAGTGCAAGAGGAAATGAAGCGCGTGCCCTATAAAGTGGTTAAGGGCCCGCACGATGACGCTCGCATCGAGATTTTCGGAAAGGTCTACAGCCCGCCGGAAATCTCCGCGATGATTTTGGGCAAGCTTAAGGCGGCTGCCGAAGATTTTCTGGGCGAAAAGGTGACCAAAGCTGTCATTACGGTGCCGGCATACTTCAACGACTCGCAACGCCAAGCAACCAAGCAGGCAGGCGAAATCGCCGCGATGGAAGTGGTTCGCATCATTAACGAGCCCACAGCCGCGGCTTTGGCGTATGGATTGGACAAGAAGAGCGATGAAACGATCTCGGTCTACGACTTCGGCGGAGGCACTTTCGATATATCCGTGCTGGAAGTGGGAGCCGGCGTGGTCGAGGTGAAGTCGACCAACGGCGACACGCACCTTGGTGGCGACGACATCGACCAGAGAATCGTCGACTGGCTCATCAGCGAGTTCAAGAATGAGAACAACATCGATTTGGGCAAGGACCGCATGGCGTTGCAACGACTGAAGGAAGCCGCGGAAAAGGCCAAGATCGAGCTTTCGCAGATGATGGAGACGGAGATCAATCTGCCGTTCATCACTGCGGGCCCGTCTGGCCCCATCCACATGCAGGTGAAGCTGACCCGCACGCGGCTGGAACAATTGATGAGCGATTTGCTGGATCGCACGATGAAGCCGGTTCAGCTTGCGCTGGAAGATGCCAAGCTTTCTCCGGCCGACATTCAAGAAGTCGTGCTGGTTGGCGGATCGACGCGCATCCCGAAGGTGCAGCAATTGGTCCGCAACTTCTTCGCCGGTAAGGAGCCCCACAAGGGCGTGAACCCCGATGAAGTTGTTGCAGTCGGCGCGGCAGTGCAAGGTGCTGTGCTGGGCGGAGAAGTGAAGGACATCCTGCTGCTGGACGTTACGCCGCTCTCGCTGGGAGTGGAAACGCTCGGCGGAGTGATGACGCCACAGATTCCGCGCAACACCACGATACCGACGCGCAAGGTGGAAACCTACTCGACCGCTTCGGACAATCAGCCTGGCGTTGAGATACACGTCCTGCAAGGCGAGCGCAAGTTTGCGAAGGACAACCGCTCGCTTGGCACCTTCAAGCTGGACGGGATTCCGCCAGCTCCGCGCGGCACTCCGCAGATCGAAGTGACCTTTGACATCGACGCGAACGGCATCTTGAACGTGAGCGCGAAGGATAAGGCCACCAACAAGGAGCAGAAGATCACCATCCAGTCTTCCACCGGCTTGACGAAGGAAGAAGCAGAGAAGATGCGGGTGGAGGCTGAATCCCACGCCGAAGAAGATCGCCGGCGGATGGAGGAGGTCGAGTCGCGCAATCGGCTGGACGGCATCGTCTATCAGGCGGAGAAGATGGTCCGCGAGAACCGCGACAAAATCGCGGAGGCGGATGCCAAATCTCTGGAAGAAGCGATCGAGGACGCCAAGAAGGCGATGAGCGAAGGTGGCACGGCGCGACTGCGCTCCGCTACGGAAAACATCGAGCGGCAACTGCAGAAGGTTGCCGAGGTGCTGTACCGGGCGAGCCAGACGGCAGGCGCGGCGCAGGCCGGAGCAGCGGGTGCGGGAGCTGGCGCAGGGGCTGGCGGCGCATCGGGCGCCGGCGGACAGCAACAGCAGAAGAAACCCGACGATGTTATCGACGCCGAATACGTGGACGTCGACGAAAGCAAGCGTCCGAACTAACGGAACAAACCGGTAGGGGCGCGGCGTGCCTGCCCGAGGCTAGCTGTGCCCCTGTCATTTTTTCAGGTTGTAGATGGCAACGACGACCAAACGGGATTACTACGAACTGCTCGGGGTCCCGCGCAAAGCCGGCGCGAAGGACATTCGCGCGGCATTTCGCAAGCTCGCGCGGAAATATCACCCTGACTTGAATCCCGGCGATAAGTCGGCCGAGGAAAGATTCAAGCAGCTGCAGGAAGCCTACGACGTACTTTCCGATCCGAAGAAGCGGCAGATGTATGACGAGCGCGGCTTCTATAGCGACAACTTTAGTCCTGGCGCCGCACCGCCCGGCGGCGCAGGAGGCGGCGACTCCGACGTGAATTTCGATTTCGGGGGTTTTGACTTTGGCGGGGGCGGAGCCGAAAGTGGCGGCGGAGGCAACTTCCGCGATCTCTTCAGCCAGTTTTTCCGCGGTGGGCGCGGCACGGCTATCGAACCGGAGCAGGAAGCCGGCGGCGACCTTGAGTATCAGATCGAAATCGATTTCTGGGATGCTGTGCGCGGGGCGGTGAAAAAGCTGCAGATCACGCGGCTGGACACGTGCGAAACCTGCCACGGTACAGGGGCGATCGGTTCACCGCAGACTTGCCCGGTTTGCAATGGCAGCGGAACGATCCAGCAGGCCGCGGGCAAGATGCGCTTCAACGTTCCATGCACGCGGTGCGGGGGCACGGGAAAGATTCGAACGCCATGCCGCACTTGCGGCGGCGAAGGCCGCGTGCGTAAGACGGAAACGATCGAGGTGAGAATTCCTCCCGGGATTGCAAGCGGTGCGCGTTTGCGCGTTCCGGGCAAAGGCAATTCGGGAACGATGGGTGCACCGGCAGGCGACCTATACTTGCGGGTCGAGGTACGGCCGCATCCGTTTTTTGACCGGCGCGGCGATGATCTCTACACAAAAGTTCCGGTGACGGTGAGCGAAGCTACGCTCGGCGCGAAAATCGAAGTGCCCACAATTGACGGCAGGTCGCTGGTCAGGATTCCGCCCGGAACAAATTGCGGGAGCACATTGCGTCTACGCGAAAAAGGTGTGCCGAACGCGCGGACCGGAACACGTGGCGATCAATACGTGGAGATCCAGGTGGTGGTGCCGAAGCCGACAGACGAGCGCATCCGCAAATTGATGAAGGAGCTCGAAGCAGTGGAGCCGGGCGACCCGCGGAAGGATCTATTTAGCAAGGCTGGCGGCTAACATGCCAACGCGGACAAAGAAGCGAGCCAAAGCGGGCTATATGATCAGCGCGGTGGCCGAGCTTTACAAACTGCACCCGCAGACATTGCGGTTGTATGAACGCGTAGGATTGCTGAAGCCTTCGCGGTCGCAGGGCAATACGCGCCTTTACACGGACAGCGATCTGGAGCGATTGGATGTTATTTTGACGCTCGCGCGCGACATGGGCGTGAATCTGGCGGGCATCGAGATCATTCTGAATATGCGCGAGAAAATGATTGAGATGGAGCACCAGATGGAGGAGTTCGCGCACGTCGTCCAGCAAGAGTTGTCCCGCGTCGCATCGCGCGCGGAGGACCATCCACAGCGCCATGCGATTGTTCGCGCCACGCCGCGGGTCATACGCGTGCCGATAAGAGAAGGCTAACAACTGACAGATCGGCTTATATTGCTGCGTAGCGGCGGCATCTTGCCGGCGCTTTTATTTTGCGAGTAGTTGCGGCCAGCGCTTCCACAGTTTTCCCAATGACCAGAGCTTGCTGCCGAAAGCACGCGCCCTTATCCTTACACAGACTGAACACGCCGGGCTGAAGCCCGGCTCCTACAACATGGCCCTTGAAAATTGCACGCTTTGCAGAGGAACTGGATGGAAGCTGGTGCCGCGAACCGACGGCCTGCGCGGCAACGTCGCTGTGGCGTGCGACTGCGGCATGGAAGAACGCGCGACTCGCGTGATGGAGCGCGCGCGAGTGCCGAAGCGTTACGAGCATTGCGATTTTGAGAGTTACGTCACCGACCTTGTCGACGGCAAGATCTGGACCACACAACATTCGCAATCGCTTAAGAATGCGAACCTGGTCACGCAAGGATTTGTTCGCGACTATCCAGGTTCGGCAGAAAAGGGACTGCTGTTGATGGGGTCCTCAGGCGTGGGAAAGACGCATCTTGCGGTAGCTGCGCTCAAAGAATTGATACACCGCGGACACGCAGGGCTTTTCTGCGATTACCGCGAGCTGCTCAAGGAAATCCAAGCCAGTTACAACCCGGCTAGCGAGTCCACGGAGATGAGCATTCTGGAACCGATTCGCACCGTGGAAGTTTTGGTGCTAGACGACTTGGGGGCCAGCAAACCTTCGGTTTGGGTTCTGGACATCATCGGGTTGGTGCTAAATGCCCGTTACAACGAGCGGCGCGTCACGATTCTAACCACCAACTATCTCGATGAGGCGCCAAACGCGGAGCCCGCACCACGTTCGCCTGGGGGCCAGCGCGTGGTTGTTCGTGAAGACGTATTAGGCGATCGCATCGGCGCCCGCATGCGTTCGCGCCTCTACGAAATGTGCCGGACTGTCGAAGTATTCGCCCCGGACTTTCGCCGTGAAGTCCGCCAAACGGGCCGCGCCCGAGCATAAATTAACAGTAATAGCTCTCGTGATTCATTGACACGAGGCAAAGGCGGCGCGTATCATTTTCAGGTTGCAGCGTTTTCGACGCCCGCAGCATTTTGTCCTCGGTGACCGCTCGGCGGTTAACCTCCTTGCACAAACCCCTAATGGGCAATCGCAAGGAATTTTATCGACATAAGGATGCCATCTCCCGGAGGCCATCAACCATGTTTCCTGACCACGATAACCCGTCAACCGCGGCCGCAGCCGCTCCCGCACAAGACGCTGAATCAGAAAAAGCCAAGGCAACGAACGACGGAAACTCTGCAAGCGCCGGGGCAAGCGAAGTCGTAGCGGACGTCAACGCGGCTAGGGAAGAAGCTACGGCTACTCCGGTTCCGCAGGCTGACGGCGACTCTCGCCCGGAGGCGGCGGTTGCACCCGCAGCTCCAGCCGGAGCGCAGGAATCGCACGGCAAAGAGGCTGCAGCTCCGGTCGATGCCGAAGCGGCGGCGGCGGCGGAAGAAGCGGCCGGCTCTGAAGAGATGAGTAAGTTGATGGAGCAGTACGGCGAGCCGCAGGAAACGGCTTCGCAGAACGAAATTATCGAAGTAAAGGTTGTCGCGTACACCGAACAGGGCGTGGTCGTTGACCTGGGGCAGAAAACGGAAGGGCTTATTCCGGCGGTGGAGTTTTCGGAGACGGACATCCCGCGTCCGGAACCCAACGCGACGATTGAGGTGCAGCGCACCGGCGAGAGCAAAGAAGGCTACATCATTGTCTCGTATCAAAAGGTGCTGCGCCGCCGGACTTGGGAACGCATTGACGCAGCGTTTAAGGCGAAAGATACGGTTACCGGCAAAGTGGTCGACCGCATCAAGGGCGGCCTTGTCGTGGACGTCGGCGTTCGCGCTTTTCTTCCCGGCTCGCAATATGATCTCCGCCCGACGCAAAATCTGGACAATCTGCTCGGCCAGGAAATCCAGGTTCGCATTACCAAGCTGAATCGGCGGCGCGGCAACGTGGTTGTCAGCCGCCGCGCATTGCTGGAAGAAGAGCTGCACGCCAAGCGGGCCGCGTTGATGGAAACGCTGAACGAAGGGCAAGTCGTGCATGGACACGTGAAGAACGTCACCGAGTATGGCGCTTTTGTCGATCTGGGCGGAATTGACGGCTTGCTGCACCTCACGGACCTGAGCTGGGGGCGCGTCAAGCATCCTTCCGATGTTGTAAAGCCGGAGCAAGAGCTGGACGTTATCATCCTTAAGTTTGATAAGGAGAAACAACGCGTCTCGCTCGGCTTGAAACAGCTCGCGGCTGACCCGTGGGTGAACGCCGCGGAGAAATATCCGGCGGGCGGAAAAGTCAGGGGCAAAGTCGTTGGCGTGGTGGATTACGGCGTCTTCGTCGAGCTAGAGCAGGGCATCGAAGGACTGGTGCATGTCTCGGAAATGAGCTGGAACAAGAAGGTCACGCATCCTTCCAAGCTGGTTAAGGTCGGCGAAGAAGTCGATGTCGTTGTGCTGGACATCAAGCCCAGCGACCGCCGCGTTTCTCTCGGTATGAAGCAGGCGCTGCCTGATCCGTGGCTGCAAACCGCTGAGAAGTATCCGGTGGGCACGGTGGTTACCGGCAAGGTGCGTAACATCGCTGAATTCGGCGCATTCATTGAAATCGAAGACGGGTTCGACGGACTCGTGCATGTTGGCGACGTCAGCTGGACTGGGCGCGTCAAGAATCCGCACGAAGTCTTCCGCAAGGGCGAGCCAATCACCGCCAAGGTGCTCAAGATCGACCCGGAGAATCGCCGCGTTTCCCTTGGCATCAAGCAGGTCAACGATATCTGGGGGGACTGGTTCAAGTCACACAAGGTCGGTCAACTGGTGAAGGGCAAGGTTTCGCGCATCGCCACTTTCGGGGCGTTTGTCGAGCTGGGCGAGAATATCGAGGCGCTCTGCCATAATACGGAGATTGAGGACCGCCGCAGGCGCGATGAAGGCGCGTCTATGCATCGGCCCACGACGGGACCGCTGAAGAGCGCCGGACCGCTGGAGCCTGGCAAAGAATACGATTTCAAAATCATCAAGATCAGCCCGGAGACGCGTCGCATCGGGCTTAGTTATCGGGCTGCGGTCAAACAGGTAGAGCGTCGCGAAATCGAGCAGTACAAATCGACCACCAAGTCGTCATCGACAGCGACTATCGGCGACGCCATTCAGTCCAAGCTTTCGGCGCGCTAGAAGTCAGTTCCTATGCAGCAAGGTCGGTCAGGGGCAAGCGGCATAATTTCATTTACCTACGGGTCGTTTTAATGATAGGAAGAGGGGCACATCAAGCAGTGCTGCTCTTCTAAGCCATTTGGCATCATGGGCTAGGGCGACCACAGGCAGTGGTAGGCGATCCATTTCAAGCAAGGTGACGAGGCGACGGGACGATGACCAAGCAACCCACACTGACCAAGGCCGACCTCATTGAAGAGGTTTTGCGCGTAACGGAGCTCCCGCGCAAGGAATCCGAGACGATCGTCGAGACCATTTTTGAGAGCATTATCGGTGCGCTCCAAAAAGGTGAAAAAATTGAGATTCGCGGCTTTGGCAGCTTTCGCACTCGCGAGCGCCGCGGTAGAGTGGGCCGCAATCCCAAAACTGGGGAAAAAGTGGAAGTGCCCGCGAAGAAGATCCCCTTTTTCAAGCCGAGCAAAGAGCTCAAAGATTTCGTAAACACCGCGGACGGCGAAAGCGCCTCCGTCTCCGCGCCCTCTCCTAGTTAAATCGCCTGACAGCGTTTTGGGTACGAGCCGTACGCTTTCGAGGCACAAGCGACTTCATGGACTATCTCTGGACTCCCTGGCGCTACCAATACATGAAAGAGGCGGCAAGCGGCGTACAGCGGGAGTGTATATTTTGCGACGCTGCCGCCGGCAAAGACGACGCGGAAACACTGGTCGTCTATCGCGGTGGGAAAGCGTTCATCATTCTTAATCGTTATCCTTATACTTCCGGCCACGTCATGATCGTTCCGTATGCTCACGTTGCGGAACTCAGCGCCTGTGAACCAGATGCTCTGAGCGAAATGATGCGCCTTGCGCAGCGCGTCGAGACGGCCTATCGAACAAATTACAAGCCGGACGGCATGAATCTGGGCATGAATCTTGGACGCGCGGCGGGCGCCGGCGTTGCTGGGCACATCCATCTACACGTGCTGCCGCGCTGGTTCGGCGATTCTAACTTTATGACCGTCGCCGGCGAGACCCGCGTGCATCCTGAAGATTTAAGGACGACGTATCAACGTTTGCGTGCGGCACTATCGTCTTAGCGTCTGGCAGGACAAATACCATGAACCTTGAACTCACCGAAGAACAAGAGCTACTCCAAAAAACGGTTCGCGAATTCGCCGAATCCGAAGTAAAGCCGCTGGCTAAGGAGCTTGATGAGACCGGGCGCTTCCCGCGCGAGACGTTCAAGAAAGCCGCTGAGCTCGGCCTAACCGGTATTGCGATTCCAGAAGAGGAAGGCGGCGCGGGATTCGATCACATCGCTTACAGCATCGCCATCGAAGAGATTTCTCGCTGCTGCGCTTCCACTGGCGTGATCCTTTCCGTACAAAACTCACTTTACTGTGATCCGATTCATCGCTTTGGAACTGAGGAGCAAAAGAAAAAGTTTGTTGCGCCCTTTGCGCGTGGAGAAAAGATCGGCTGTTACGCGCTGACCGAGCCGCAGGCCGGTTCCAACGCCGCCGCGCTGCAAACCAAAGCGGTGAACAGAGGCGAGAAGTACGTGATCAACGGAACGAAAGCGTGGATCACCAATGGCGGCGCCGCCGATGCTACGATCGTTTACGTGAACACCGATCCGCCGAAAGGGGAAAAAGGAATTACCGCCCTTGTGGTCGAGAAGGGCACGCCCGGCTTCAAAGTCGGCAAGGAAGAAAAAAAGCTCGGCATCAACGCTACTGCTTGTTGCGAACTAATCTTTACTGACTGCGAAGTGCCCGCCTCCAATCGCATTGGGAACGAGGGCGAAGGGTACAAGGTTGCGCTCTCCACGCTCGATGGAGGACGTATCGGAATCGCCGCGCAAGCCACCGGCATCGCTCAAGGCGCGTTTGAAGCCGCGCTCGCCTGGTCGCAGCAGCGCATGGCTTTCGGCCATCCGATCTCGCAATTCCAAGCGATCCAATTCATGCTTGCCGATATGTCCACCGAGATCGACGCAGCTCGCTTGCTCGTTCGTAAAGCCGCGTGGAAGCAAGATACCGGCGCTCGCTTTAGCATGGATGCCGCCATCGCGAAGCTTTTCGCCAGCGAAATGGCTACTCGGGTCACGCACAAAGCCATTCAGATTCATGGCGGCTACGGCTACAGCCGCGAGTATCCGGTCGAGCGCGCCTATCGCGATGCTCGCATCACCGAAATTTACGAGGGCACAAGCGAAATTCAGCGCCTGGTCATCTCCTCTTGGGTTCTGAAGTCGTAGGCTGCGTAGTATCCTGAAGTGGTGCTGGAACTGGATTGCGGACTTTCCTTCGATCTTGCTGACTCCAACGATTTCTTCTCCATGCTGCCGCCGAGCCCCGCCGTGTGCCTGATTGAATTGCGAGAGGAAAGCGCGGAGCCGCTGCTAATCCGCACGCAAGATTTGCGCCGCCGACTGCAACGGTTGCTCGGACCGGCTGATCCGGAGAGCAAGCGCCTGAACTTGCGCGAGGTCGCGCGCGGCATTCGCTACCGCCTCACGGGCTCGCGCTTCGAACAAATCTTCACTTACTATCAACACGCGAAACAACTTTTTCCCAACCGCTACCAGAAGTTAATGCGGTTGCGCCCTCCCGCCGTGCTGAAGGTGAGCTTGCGCAACGCCTATCCACGCTGTTATGTGACGCGCCGCATTCCGGTGGATTCTGCGGGAACCCCCACGGCCGGTGCCTACTACGGCCCTTTCGCTTCGCGACGCTCCGCGGAAGCCTTCGCCGGCAGCGCGCTCGACTTTTTCAAAGTGCGCCGCTGCCAGATCAAAATTCGCCGCGATCCTTCTTTCCCGGGTTGCATCTATTCCGAAATGAAGATGTGCCTGGCGCCTTGTTTCGCCGGCTGCACAAAAGAAGACTACGATGTCGAGGTGGAGAATCTAGTGCAGTTCCTCGACACCGGCGGCGGGTCCCTCCGCAATTCCCTCGAGCGAGAAAGAGAAAGCGCGAGCGAGCAGCTCGATTTCGAACGCGCCGCGGCCTTGCATAAGAAAATTGAGAAGCTAGACGATGCTCTCCGCGGCTCTCCGGAGCTGCCGCGCCGCATTCAAGATTTGAACGCGGTGATTCTTCAGCGCAACGCCGAAGAACAGACCATTTCGGTCTACGCGGTACGCGGTGGATGGCTCGCGGAGCCGACTTTCGTCCGCTTCAACGAAATCGCCGGCCAACCACGTTCCGCCGAACACATTTTTCGCGAATATCTGGAAGCTCCGGCAACTCAATCATCAGAAAGCTCTTCTTCCATAATCGCGCCAAACAAAAACATCGTGAGCGAACATTTGTGGCTGCTGGCCCGCTGGTATTACAGTAATCCCCGCGAGGGGGAGATTTTCTTTCGCGAAAAGGATTGGCCGTACCGCAGAATCATGCGCGGATGCTCGCGCCTGCTTGCACCGAAACCGGAATCGGACGCTAACAACGCGTCGCCAGCCCCACCTGCATCGTAAGGAGCGATATGAGCAAATCGTCGACAGCAGAAGGAACCGCGCGCTACGTCAAGAGATTCTCCGGCACGGCCGCGCCGGGACATTTTCGCGAGGCGCAAACGCTCAACGTCGCTTCGCTGGGCATCGGCACCTACCTAGGCCAGGCCGACGACAAGACTGACGGCAGCTACGCCGCTTCGGTCATCGCGGCTGTCGAGAACGGCATCAATGTCATCGATACTGCTATCAATTATCGTTTCCAGCGCAGCGAGCGGAGCATCGGCTCTGCTCTCAAGCAGCTTGCGCAAAAAGGTTTCTCGCGCGAGGAATTCATTATTTGCACGAAGGGCGGCTACCTCACGCCCGACGGCTCTATGCCGTCCGAACCCAACGAATATTTTTACCGTGAGTACATCCAGCCGGGCATTTTCAAGCCCGAGGAAATCGTACAGGGCAGTCACTGCATGACGCCTCGCTTCCTGGAAAATCAGCTCGGCCGCAGTCTGCGCAATCTCGGAGTGGATTCGGTAGACGTCTACTATCTGCATAATCCTGAGACGCAGCTAACGGAAGTGTCGCGGCCGGATTTTATGGAACGCGTGCGCGACGCCTTCATCTATCTTGAATCGGCAGCAGCAGCGGGGAAAATTCAGTTCTACGGTATGGCCACCTGGAACGGCTTTCGCCAGGAAGCCACCGCGCGCGAATCCCTGCAGCTCGGCGAGCTTGAACAACTCGCTCGCGACATCGCCGGAGACAAGCACCGTTTTCGCTTCGTGCAACTTCCGTTTAATCTCGCGATGACCGAAGCCCTGACACTCGGGAACCAAACCATCGACGACGAATCAAAAACGGTGATGGAAGCCGCCAGCGAACTGGGAATCACGCTCATCGCCAGCGCTTCTCTTTTGCAAGGACAAGTCGCGCGAAACTTGCCGCCCTTTGTTGCTCAGGCATTAGGATTGCAAACCGATGCCGAGCGCGCCCTGCAATTCGTCCGGTCCTCCCCGGGAATAACCGCTGCACTCGTCGGCATGTCGCACGCGGAGCACGTGCAGGCAAACGCGCGGCTTGTAGGCATTCCGCCGGCAACGGTCGACGAATTCAGCAAACTCTTCAATCGCGAATCCGCGTAACGCTCCCGGCTGCAT
>Ga0209131_1002951_pt1 | contig 11437 bp, 11 predicted proteins | sample GraSoi_2013_40cm_FD_185826 | JGI IMG/M metagenome (GOLD analysis project Ga0209131, IMG submission 185826) | Grasslands soil microbial communities from the Angelo Coastal Reserve, California, USA - Sample 9_17_2013_40cm (SPAdes) (version 2) | ecosystem: Environmental > Terrestrial > Soil >...
ACGATCGCCATCGTCGCGGCAACCAGCAACATCGTCGGCGGCTTCCTCATTACCGACCGGATGCTGAGAATGTTCAAACCGAGCGGGCCGAAGAAACCATGAGCAACGTGCTCGCTTCGGACACCTTTATCGAGATCACTTATCTGATTGCCACCGCGCTCTTCATCCTCTCGCTCAAGTGGCTGAGCTCTCCGACGACCGCGCGCCGCGGCGTCTTTGCCGGCGAACTGGGCATGCTGCTGGCGATTGCCGGCACATTGCTCCACCACGGCATCGTGGAATACAAATGGATCTTTATCGGCCTGGTGCTCGGAACGATCATCGGCGTGCCGCTCGGCGAAGTCGCCATGACCGCCGTTCCTCAGCGGACCGCGCTGAGTCACGCGTTTGGTGCACTCTGCGTGACGCTGGTCGGCACAACGGAATTTTATTTGCGCACGCCGGGTGTGCCGCGCTTCATGATGGGCGTGCTCTCGCTCGAAGTCATCCTCGGCTCGCTGACGTTCACGGGCAGCTTGATGGCCGCGGGAAAATTGCAGGAAATCTTGCCGCAGCGGCCCATCACCTATAAGGGACAGAACATCGTCAACCTCGGACTCCTGGCTATCGCGATTGTTGTCGCGGGTATGCTGGTAGCGCACCCGGAAAAAACGCAGCTCTTCCCGCTGATCGTCGGCATTCCTCTTCTGTTCGGCGTGATGATGATCATTCCCATCGGCGGCGCCGATATGCCCACGGTTATTTCGCTTTTGAATTCCTACGCGGGGCTTTCTGCCGCGGCGATGGGATTCGTCCTCGACAGCAAGCTCCTGATCATTGCGGGCGCATTGGACGGAGCTTCCGGTCTCATTCTTTCCGTGAACATGTCGAAAGCCATGAACCGCTCGTTTTCGAATGTGCTTTTCGGAGCGTTTGGACAGGAGCAAACGGCGGTCGCGGGCAAGCAGGAAACGCGCCCGGTGCGCAGCGCGACGCCGGAGGAAGCCGCCGCGATTCTCGCCGCGGCGAGCAAGGTCGTCATCGTGCCGGGCTACGGAATGGCCGTGGCGCAGGCGCAACACAAAGTACGCGAGCTGTACGACGCGCTGACGAAGCGCGGCGTCGACGTAAAGTTTGGAATTCATCCGGTCGCCGGCCGCATGCCGGGGCACATGAACGTTCTGCTCGCGGAAGCGGACATTCCATACGACAAGCTGCTGGACATGGACGATATCAACGGGGATTTTCCGCAGACCGATGTGGCGCTGGTGATCGGAGCGAATGACGTCACCAATCCTGCAGCACGCACTGACACTTCGAGCCCGATCTACGGCATGCCGATTCTCGATGTGGATAAAGCGCGCACGGTGATGGTGATCAAGCGCAGCATGGCCGCGGGTTTCGCCGGAATCGACAATCCGCTCTACTACCTTGATAAAACTCTTATGCTCTTCGGAGACGCAAAGTCATTTGTCGGCTCCATCGTGCGCGAACTCGGCGTCGGCCACGAGTAGTTAAAATTCGCGATGCTCGATAAAAAGTAAGAGCATAGAGCAGAGCGCCGAGAGAATCTATCCGATCTTCACCGTCAGATTAGTCTTCCATCGCAAGCCTAAATCCAAGTGTGTGTGCCGATCGCCGCCTGCCGCGACTGGTGCTTAAATCATCTCTGATTCGGTGCTATAGTGGGGCGCAGGCGGGGTGGACTAATCCAGGCATTTTTGCTGCCGGAGTAAGGCAGCAAAACCTTTCCAAAGAAAAGATTCGCACGTCTGAGGAGGACCGGGTGAAGAGCGACGAGATACTTTCAAAAGGTTCGCGGAGGACGTTCCTCCAGTTGTCGGCCGCGGCCACCGCGGCGATGGCGTTCCGCATCGCTACCGAGGCATCCCTCGCTGCGGAAGATCGCAAAGTTTTCCATCCCGGAGCGGTAGTGATCGACGCAAACGAAAATCCGCTGGGTCCATGCGACGCCGCGAGAAAAGCCATCGTGGACATGGCGCCACAAGGCGGCCGCTATTCCTACTGGCTGAAGGAAGAATTCGTCAAAACATTCACGGAGATGGAGGGCCTGAAGCCGGAATACTTGCACGTCTTTCCCGGCTCCAGCGAGCCGCTGCATTTCTCCGTGCTGGCGTTCACTTCGCCGTCGAGGAGCTACGTCACCGCCGATCCCGGCTACGAAGCCGGAATGCGCGCGGCGAGAATTTCCGGAGCCCGCATCGCCAAAACTCCGCTGACGAAAACGTATGCGCACGATGTCAAGGCGATGCGCGCGGCGGCGCCGGACGCCGGGCTCTTCTATGTGTGTACCCCGAACAATCCGACCGGAACGATGACGCCGCACTCCGCTGTCGAGCAACTATTGGCCGCGAAACCGAAAGGCTCGGTCGTGCTCGTCGACGAGGCCTACATCCATTTTTCCGATGGCGTGAGCGCCATCGACTTGGTGAAAGCCGATCAGGACGTGATCGTGTTGCGAACGTTCTCGAAAATTTACGGCATGGCGGGTATTCGTTGCGGACTGGCCATCGCGCGTCCCGATTTGCTGGCGAAACTGGAGAACTTCGGCGGCTGGAGTGCGATGCCGATCACCGCGATGGCCGCGGCAACCGCAAGCCTCAAGCATGAGCATCTAGTTTCGGAGCGCAAACAGTTGAACGCCGGAATCCGCCAAAAAACATTTGATTGGCTCTCCCGCCAGGGCTATTCCTACGTCCCCTCCGAGTCCAACTGTTTCATGCTGGATACCAAGCGCCCCGCGAAAGAAGTCATCGACGCGCTGGCCGCGCGCAATGTGTACATCGGCCGGCCGTGGCCCGTCTGGCCGACGCATGTGCGCATCACCGTCGGCAGCGAACCGGAAATGGAAGCCTTCCAGGCCGCCTTCCAAGCTGTAATGAAGAACTCGACCACCACGGGCTATGACCCTTCGCCATTGCTAAGGAAGCGCCGCTCCTATTCCGACGGCCAGGCCTGGGCCAGCATTTCTTCCTGACGACTCTAAACTAATCGGTTGTTGAAAAGCACGCAGCGTAGGCTATCATTCCGAGCGAAGCGAGGAATCTGCTTTTTTCTGAGACCTCAGAATTCTCTCACGCACCCGTCTCCGGACCGTTTCGCGTACCGTCTCCGCGCGAGCTGGGGTGAGCCCGCTCAGCACCCCAATATACTTCTCTGCCGCCGCGTGCAGTTTGCGCTGCGCCTCATCTCTGGGGGCGTCCAACCCATTTTTCACTTTCTTCTTCATTCTTCTGCCCAACTCTTATTAAGTGGCAGGAACAATCGTTTCCGGTCAATCCAAGGCGAAGTCTGCAACGCACCTGACGGGCACACCGCTCTGATTGTAGCGATTCCGCCAGGATTCAAACAATTCTATTCGGTTTGACGTGTTTCCAGGCAAAGGAGAGGGGCGGGAAGGAATCCCGCCCCTCGCAAGTTTTCTTCTGGCGATTGAGCGTCAGGTGTGTGCTTCTGAAGTATGCCCATTCGACGGCGCGAGCGGGACGGCGCCGTGAAACTGTTCGGCTTCCGTGGAGCCAGCCAGTGCGGTGGTGGAAGAATTTCCGCCGGAAACGACCTGGGCGATTTCATCGAAATAGCCGGTGCCGACGAAGCGCTGGTGCGTGATGGCGCGGTAGCCGAGTTCCTGCGCGGCAAATTCCTCCTGCTGGAGTTTCGAGTAGGCGGTCATGCCGGCCTGCGAATAGCCGCGCGCAAGATGGAACATGGACATGTTCAGCGCGTGGAAGCCTGCCAGCGTGACGAACTGGAATTTGTATCCCATCTTTCCGAGTTCCTGCTGGAAGTTGGCGATGGTGACGTCGTCGAGTTTTTTCTTCCAGTTGAAAGACGGCGAGCAATTGTAGGCCAGCAGTTTCCCTGGGAATTTTGCATGGATGGCGTCGGCGAAAATCCTCGCTTCGGCGAGATCGGGCGTGGACGTTTCGCACCACAGCATATCGACATACGGCGCATAGGCAAGGCCGCGGGCGATGGCCGCATCAATGCCGCCGCGGAATTGGTAGAAGCCTTCGAGCGTGCGTTCCCCATAAATGAATTCGCGGTCGCGCGGGTCCGCGTCGGAAAGCAAAAGACCGGCGGAGTTCGCATCCGTACGCGCGATGAGAATCGTAGGCACGCCGCAGACATCGGCGGCGAGACGCGCGGCCACGAGTTTCTCGATGAACTCGCGTGTGGGCACAACGACTTTGCCGCCCAGATGGCCGCATTTCTTCGCGGAAGAAAGTTGGTCTTCGAAGTGAACGCCCGCGGCGCCCGCTTCAATCATCGCTTTCATCAGTTCGTAGGCGTTCAGCGAGCCGCCAAACCCGGCCTCAGCGTCGGCGACGATCGGCGCGAACCAATATTTGCCGGACTTCTTGCCCTCCGCCGATTCGATCTGGTCCGCGCGCAGCAACGCGCGATTGATGCGCTTCACCAGATTCGGCGCGGAATCGCAGGGATAGAGACTCTGGTCAGGGTAAACGTCGCCCGCAGTGTTGCCGTCGGCGGCGACCTGCCAGCCGCTGCCATAAATCGCTTTCAGCCCCGCCTGCACCATTTCAATAGCCTGATTGCCGGTGATGGCGCCGAGCGCGGGAACATAGGCGTCGGTGTGCATCAAGTTCCAGAGGCGCTCCGCGCCAAGACGCGCGAGCGTGTACTCGATCTGGATGGAGCCGCGCAGCCGCACGACATCCGAGTAAGAATAAGGACGCGTGATGCCGGACCAGCGGGGATCATTGGCCCAGTAGTTGAGTGGCTGATGCTTCTTGCCGTCGCCGTTGCTATTGCCGTGGCCGTTGGCTCCATTGCTTCCGTTAGCTCCGTTTGCCGACATTTCTTATTCCTTACCTTTCTTTTCGCTTGCGACTGCCAAATCGAAAAACTAAAAAAGCTTTCCGGATCACAGCTGGGGCAAGGCCCGTTTGCACTTAAACCTAGAAACTTCGAACCAAAAAACCAAAAACTAAGAGCAAAAACCAGAAACTGAAAACTGACCACGGACAACTGACAACTGAAAACTCATTTCACGCTGGATTGAACTCCTCGCGCCGGATCATCTCCTCGCTGATACCACGGGCCTCGCGAAGCGTGGCCGCCAGCTGGGCGTCATTGCTCTTCCCGCTCTCCCGCAACAGACGGTCGAGTTCCTCGTCAAAAAGATCGCGTATGAGCTCCGGCGTGTGCCGAACGGGCGCGCCTCCTTCATCGAGAACTTCGACTCTGTCCGAGTGCTTCATGCGTTGGGCGATCATCAAGCGATAGATGCGATCGGTCGCCAGATCTTCCATGTAGCCATCGAGAAGACTTGCGCCCTTGCCGTTGAGCACGCCATTGCGGTAGCGCATGACGGTGCGAACCGCGGCGCGCGTTCCCGCCAGCGTGCGTTTGCCAACTCCCGTTGGCAGCGGACGAAGATCGGGATGCGTCGTGGCGTTGGCGGGACGAGCCTGGAGCTGGTTCGGAGCTGGGAACTGGCTCACGGCGATTTCGTTTTGATCCGGATGTCCTGTCCAGGCGCCGTCCATCAGCGAATTGGCTTCGTTCTTCTTGTCTTCCGCAAGGATCTTCAATGCCCGCGCGTTCAGTTGCGCATCTTCGCGGCTGGGGTAAAGAGCGGTCATGCCGCCGATGGCGAGCATTCCGTGTTTGTGGCAAATCTCCGGCAGGAGATTGCGTAAATTCTGAAAGAAGGCCACGTTGTGTGGAATAGTGTTGCGGTCGGGAAGCACCCACTCGGGATTTTCGAGATTGAAATGGATCAGGCTGGCCATGTAGTCCCAGCGGCCGAGATTCAGCCCCACGATATGGTCGCGAAGATTCCACGCAAATTCTTCCATCTGAAAAGCCAGCGGATGCGATTCGACCAGCGCCATGCACTTGATGGCATTCGTTGGCAAGCCCTTGAGGCGGGCAATCATCTGGAAAAGATCGCGCCACCAGAGAGCCTCATCGGCGGATTCGGATTTCGGAATGTAAATGCACAGAGGATGATTCAACGTGCCGAAGTCCACCTGATAAGCCACCATCGCGACGTCGACGAGCGAAGCCGGAAGCAATTCCCCGGGCAGAACGCCGGCCTGGTGTAAATGCAAGCCGCGGGGCCGCGTGAAAATAACCGTGGCACTGGGGTTGATGCCCACCGTCTTGTTGCGCTTGCGATCGAAGTAGGTAAGGCGGCCGGCGAGCGCTTCCAGAATATTTTTTATCCCGCGCGAGTTGTGCTCCCAAGCATTGGCGGTAGAGTCTTCCAAATCGAGCATGACGCCCGGCGCCCCGGAATTCAGCATTTTCACGACAAGATCGGCGTCATCGGCAGGGCCGGTCATCTGGTTCCGCTGATCCGCGCACCAGGCCGGAAGCTCAATGCGCCAGGAATTCGTGGTGGCCACCGAAGGCGGCAGGTAATCGGGAACCTTGCCGGCGTGGGCTTCGGCCAGGGCGTAATCGCGCCGGGCGACCAACGCGCGCTGCCGCAGTGTAAGCGCGGCGTGCAGCGGGGCGAGAAATTCGAGAAAGCCCGCAGGGAGATCGCGAGCAACATCGAAATCCGGTGGAGCGGAATTAACCGGCACGATGCGATTCGAGAAGGGCAAGGGAGCGAGCGCCGGATTCGGCTTGGTGGTAGCGGTAGCCATGGTAGCGGTCAGTCCTTTCCGATGCGAATTCAAACGAAAGCCGGCCGGCGAATAGAGAAGGCAATTCGAAGGCCAACCGGCAAAAACGCGCGATCTCTAAGATCCATTCCCTCAAGGAGATAGCAGGTCCCCTCGCGGAGCGAAAGCAGGCAGTGACGAAAAGCAGACACAGAGTCGAGGAATTTGCACACCGCCGGCGAGTTCTTTCCTCTCCGAATCCGTCTGTTCAGCATATTGAACACATGTTCAACTCTCTTTTCCCCTTCTACCGGAGCCGTCCCGCGGCTGCAAGTTCGTGTTCAGTATTCCGAACACTTATTCTATACTTGGGCGATAACTATTTGTTATGGGAGGCGGCCATGCCAGCCACGGAAACCAGTCCGGCGACGGCGGTGGAGCGGGCACTGAATATCCTCGAAGCAGCCGCGCAACGCCGCGAGGGACTGACCAACGCGGAGATCAGCCGCAAACTCGCGATACCGAAAAGCTCCGCGAGCTACATTTTAAGGACTCTGGAAAAACGCAGCTACTTGCGCCGTGAAGCGGAAACGGGACGGTATCGGCTGGGCTTGAAGATTTTGAGTCTCGGCGGAGACGCGCAGACAAATCTGGATATCGCCCACGTTGCACTGCCCTTCATGAGATCGCTAGTGGAGAAGATTCGAATGACATCGCACCTCGCCGTGCTGGACCAAGGCGAAGCGGTTTACATCGAAAAGGTTGAGGCGCCTGGGTTTTTCAAGGTGAATACCTGGGTGGGGCGGCGGATGTTTTTGCATTCCACCAGCGTCGGGAAATGCCTGCTGGCCTGGCTGCCGAAGCATGAGGTGGAGACGATTGCGAAGCAGCAAGGTCTGAAGAAAAGAACGCCCGAGACGATCACCACCATCGCGAAGTTGCTTGCGGACCTGGAGCGCGTGAAGCAGTCGGGATACGCCGTAGACGACGAGGAAAACAGTTTGGGCGCGCGGTGCCTTGCGGCGCCTATCTTTGACACCATGGGAAACGTTACGGCCGCGCTCGGCGCCAGCGGGACGCTGACGGAAACGGATGAGGCCAATATGCCGCGGATCATCGAAGCGTTAAAGGAATCGGCGCGCCGGATATCGCGGCAATTGCAGAAAAGCGGAGCGACAGGGGCCGCGTAGGGAGCGGCCCCGTGCACGCGAAAGATTACTTGATCTAGCTCGCGACGACGAGATTGTTCTTCACCGAAAAAACGTTCGGCACTTGGCTGGCTCGCATATAGGCGAGATTTTTGTCCGTTTCGTTGTCCACCGCACCCTCCAGCGTGACGTTGCCATTCTTCACGATGATATGGATGGAAGGCACGGCCTGAATCGAGTAACGCGAGAGGCCGGAGTCGCCATAAATGGCGCGGTACACGGCGCGGCGGAGCTGGTCATCCATCGGCGAGGGTGGAAGAACCTCGATGTTGTTCACGACCGAAGAGACTCCTTCGATGCTCTTCACGGCGGCCTCCGCGTCGGATTTCAGCGATGGCCGAGTCACCTGGCCGTATAGAATCACCTTGTCGCCCTCCACCTGATAGGCGAGATTGTCGAACACGGAATACCACGGCAACATGACGAGCTGGTGCCGGACTTCTTTGTATAGGGTCTGTCGATTCTTCGGTTCGCCGCGCTGCGGCTTCTCATCCTTTGGCCTGGCCGCCACGGAATATGGCAACGCCACAAGGGGAGCGGCGAGCAGCACCGCTACAAACAGGGCCCGAAGTTCCTTTCTCATGATTTCCTCCTAGACGGACGTCCTGCGGTCTTTCGACCCGTTAGATTCAAGATGCAGGGCAAATGGGTGCACGGTTCCGTGCCGCGGGCAGGTGTTAGCATACTCTCTATACGGGCTGCAGGGAGTCTGGAATTATTTCGGAGAGAGAAACTTTGTGAGAGCGACGGTGTTAGCCGCATGTGGTTTGAGACGCGGAGAATAATTTGATGCTCGTCATTGCACATCGCGGGGCATCGGGGAACGCGCCGGAGAATACGCTGGCGGCGTTCAGGAAAGCTGTTGCGCTGGGGGCCACGTTTATCGAAACGGATTTGCAACTTTCGCGCGATGCGCATTTCGTGGCCATTCACGATGCCACGGTGAATCGAACCACGAACGGGCAGGGAGCCGTGCACGACATGAAGCTGGCGGAATTGCGGCGGCTTGATGCCGGGTCGTGGTTCGGGAGCGAGTTCTCCGGAGAACGCATCCCCACGCTGGAAGAGATTTTGGAATTTTCCAAGAAAAATGATGCGGTGTTTTACCTGGAGATGAAGCCGTTCGGCTCGTGGGGCGGGGAGCATGCGCTGGTGGGCGCGTTGCGCGAATCGGGAGAGATACCGCGGGCGGTGGTGATTTCCTTTGACGCGGAGATCGTGCTGAATTTGCGGAAAATCGAGCCAACGTTGATGACCGGGCTCCTGTACGACGGGCAGATCGAGAATCCGCTGGAGAAGGCCGTCGCCATCGGGGCGCGGCAATTGGTGGTACGCGGAGATCTGGTGACGCCGGCGCTGCTCGCCAATGCCCGGAAGAAAGATCTGCAAGTGGTGTGCTGGACGGTAAATCATTCCGCGCACATGCGGATGCTCGCCGCCGCGGGAGTGGACGGAATAATGAGCGATTATCCGGACCGGCTGGCGGCAGCGGTGAAAAAAGAAGCCGAGAATATCTCCCGATGGCGGAAGATCTAGATAGGGAAGTCCCATTGTAAAGATGGAGAGCGAGCGTCCATCACGAACCACCCAGCAGAGACCGAAGCGCGGCGAGTTCGGCAACGGGGAGCTGCTCGGCGCGGGAGTCGGGGCGCAGTTTCAAAGTGGCGAGTGCTTCACGGACCTGATCGGGTTTGGCGAGAGACCGCAGATTATTGACCAGCGTCTTGCGCTTCTGCGAGAAACACAATTTCACAAAATCCAGGAAACGAGATGCGTCGTCGAGGGATGAGTCCGCCGGCGCGCCTGCGGCTGACGAGGCGCTGGAGCCGAAGGCGAGCTTTGCGCGTTCGCCGGGCAGGCGGAGCGTGACGAGGGCGGAGGCGACTTCCGGCGGCGGCTCGAACGCGTCGCGAGGAATTTCGAAGACAAATTCGGGACGCGTGTAGAACTGGGTGACGACGGAAAGATAGCCGTAGTCGCGCGTGCCCGGTTGGGCCGCGAGGCGAAGAGCAACTTCCGTTTGAATGACGATGTGTATCTCGTCGATGAGGCCGGCGAAGGTGAAGAGGTGATGAAGAATCGGCGAGGTGATGTAGTAGGGCAGATTGCCGTAGATGCGCATCCGACGGCCGGAAGCGATGGCAGCGAGGTCGGCTTTGAGAATGTCGCCGGGAACGACGGTGAGGTTGGGGAATTGCTTTGCGAGGTGACGGAGGCCCGCGAGGAACGCCGGATCGATTTCGATGGCGTGGACGGGAGCGCCGGCGGCGAGAAGGTGCTGGGTCATTTCACCGTGTCCTGAACCAATTTCGATCCAGCAGTGCTGATCGTCACGCGGGAGCGGAACGGTGGAATGCGGCGAGACGCGAATGGCGCGCGCGGTCTCTTCGCGCCAGTGGAGATCGGCAAGGAAGTGTTGGCCGAGGCGTTGGCGAGCCATGGGGGGAACAGTGTAGCAAGAGGCACGCGAAGCGCGCCGAGAGGGAACGAAGTAAGGAGGTAACGAGGTAACGAGGTAAGGAAGAAAAGAGCGTTGGACGTACAGTGTGACAATTGGCGTCGAGTGGCGAGATCCAAGATGCGGTGAGAGGGGTACACCCTCCGTCGCGATGAAAAGAGTGCGTAACTGATTGACTGGAAAAGAGTTGCGCCGGTGCCGTTGTGTAGGAGAGTGCGCAAGGCTATGAAAAAAAAGGGGATAGGGGGTAGCGGAAAGGGTGAGTGCCAGCTTGGAGAGACAGCCTCGCTGGAAAGTTGGGGACCCCTCCCCCCTATTCTTGTAAGTGTTGCATCTAAAGAAGTTATGCGGACGATGTGTTGGCGAGAAGGTAACTGGGTGGGATGGGAAGATTTTGAAGAAGTTAGAAGGACCGCGTGGCGGAGGCGCATGGTTCGCAGGGCATGGGAAGAATCGTGCCAACTTACAAAGGCATTATAACATATTGGTACCGTATGTCAATGATTACTTGTAAGTGGTTTGGATGCAGCGGGATAGCAGTGTGACTGTTTCCGGCGGGGGAGGAAACTGCAATTGGATGGGCACGGGGAAGTGGGTGAGATCGCGCCATATCTGGCGCAAAGGAACTAAACCCGTACAGGAGCGCTGAATTCTCGCGCAGCACCGATCCATCAAGGCACGCCGCTTACTCAAGTGTTTCATGGCGCAATAAGGTTCGCAGATTTCTTGAGCCGTGCACTACTCGTAGAATCTCAACTCCCTCAGGAAGAGGACGATAGAACACGGGCATTCTTTCGAAACCCGACACCTAGAAAACTCGCAAGGAGTCCAAATTGGGGTGCTTAAGCCGAGGATGCCATCCTATTTGGGGGCTGCGTGGTCAGCAGGACAAACGTCTCATGGGCAGCCAGGAGGAAGCGGTGACCGAGCTCTGGGCCTGCTTGAGTTGCAAGGTAATATGCCTGGTCGTCAAGGTCCTGGTCGGCCTTGGGGCGGACGACGTAGACAGCGCTCACCGTGCGCTGGTCTTCCTCAGGCGTTCGTCGAGCCGGAGATGCTTCTCTTGCCAATAAGCCGGTCCAACTTCGATCGGCGCGCCGAAGTTGAGCCCTTCGAGGGCGAGGGATTCCAGTTCCTCCGTTCCCTGCTGATCAGCACGGACGAGGCGCTCCAAGTAGGTTTCGATGCTG
>Ga0209131_1002953_pt1 | contig 11433 bp, 10 predicted proteins | sample GraSoi_2013_40cm_FD_185826 | JGI IMG/M metagenome (GOLD analysis project Ga0209131, IMG submission 185826) | Grasslands soil microbial communities from the Angelo Coastal Reserve, California, USA - Sample 9_17_2013_40cm (SPAdes) (version 2) | ecosystem: Environmental > Terrestrial > Soil >...
ATATCTGCCCATCCCGGGATTCAGAGTGACGTCCTTTAATAATTGCCGGAAGTTACCGAATGCGTTCTTATCGATCGCCTGCAGATAAGGAGCGTACCAACTCGCCTCGTTATTGTTCATGTCGCGTCCGGCCACGACGATCATCTTGTGCAGAGCAAACGCCACTCGTTGCCGCAACTGATCTGGTTGGCTCAGGGCGTTCGTCATGAACTGCTTCTGAAGTTGATACAGCGTGTAGTTGTCTCTCACACAGTTCGCATCGCAGACCGGTGGAGTCGGCTGGCTGACAGGATATAGAGGCATTGCAGGATAATTCGACGCCAGAGAAGGATTCGCCGAACCGTCAACGAAAAGGGGGGGCGTGCTGAATTGTTCGTTCAGATAAGCTTGCATGCCTACGCTCCGCAGGTGCGCCAAATCTGCGTCCGTCGGTCCCCACGTCGTCTGTTCCAGAAACCTGATCCCATCAGTGCCGGCCGCCATCGATGGATTGCTAAACTGCGCCTGATACTGCGCCAACGTTAACAGAGTCGTTGCGCTCGGTGGTGTTTGCGGCGCTGGGGTCCCCACCGCGCCGAGATCATCCGCCGGTCCACCACCAATAGCACCAATCGCCACTCGCACGCGATTGCTGCTCATGCCGTGCAAATTCAAGCGAATGAGTACGTCGCCCAGATTGCCGCTCATTGAGTCATTCAGTCGCATGACAACCATGTAGATGCCTTCGAAGCTGGGCACCTGACCGACGTATTCGACTTTCAGCGGATAATGAACATGCGTCCCATCCTCCGCATCAACCGTCAAAGAGTTCACCGTTTCGCCGGCCAGCAGATCGAGATTCATGACAAAGAGCGTGATGCGCGTCCGCGGATCGTTGGGACTAAAGTTGGTCTCGGCAGTGAGCGAGAAAGGTTCGGACAACATCGACACGGACTCCAGCGCCACGGCTCGAGTCGAGCCGGCTGAGACGCTGATCAATGTCGGACTAATGCTCGTGGCTGCTAAAGCCGGCGCTGCGGCGCCGATGGAAATTAGCGCCAGACCTACGCACAGAAATGATGCGAGGCGCTTGCCTGAAGCAAAAGCACGGGTTTTCATAGGGTTATGCTCTCTCTGTTAAACGACCGAATCGATCTAATCGAGATGAGGCTGGAAAAAATAGAAAAGGTGGAGGGGCCACCGGGCACTGCACCCTGGTTCAATTGAATATACACACCGCGCCAGAGAGCGGTCAACAACTTTTAGACGAAGCAAACAAGAAATTGTATGAAGCTTTTTGACCGATGAAGTGTCGAGGTCGAAGCAGTTTTCGGCACTAGGACAGCTTGGAAGTCATACGAATGAACTGGTAAAAGCCAACCACTGCGCCGAGCACGATGCCGGCGACGAGCAGCCAGGGCCGAGTTCCCAGCCAACGATCCATTAACCAACCGGCGATCAGACCGGCTACCACCGCCGAGAAGAGTGAGAAAGCCGCGGCGTAAGCCAAACCGGATTTGCGATTGGTCTCTTGCTGATCGTCCTCGGATTTCACGGTGAGAAGATTTAAGCCTGGTCAAACGAAACCTTGTCATAAACGTCGCGGAGAGCCAGCGAGCAGCTTATCGACGAAAGCTCAACGAGGTTGTCGAGCGAGCTACACTCAAACAGTAGCCACTGTCCATCCGGCTGCTTAACGTATTGCTCCAGGCGAACTTCGTCTTGCGCAACGAGCAGGTGTTCAGCCAAAGAGTCCAGCGTGCGGTAGTAGGACGACTTTGCTATGCGGTCATAACGTTCCGTTGATGGCGAAAGCACTTCGACCAGTAGCGTCGGGTCCAGCAATGTGTCAACGTACTTGTCCTCAAACTTTGGCTCGCCGCAAACCACTATGACGTCTGGATAAGTGTACAAGCCCGTAGCTGTGACCTTCACACGCATGTCTCCCACGTAAGCCTCGCACTGACGACTCTTCAATTGCTGGCTCAGCTCTCTAAAGATATTGCCTGCTACGAGGTTGTGCTTGCGGCTGGCCCCAGTCATCGCGAATATCTCGCCATTAACGTATTCGCTTTTGTACTCCGACTGGCGCTCAAGCCTCAGGTATTCTTCAGGACTGATGTAGGGAACGATCTGTTGAGACATTGCCAACTCCTCCCCACCAGTCTACCACTTTTCCCGCGTCATATAATTCTTTGGTCCTTCATACAACAGAGCTTTTCGCGAGTGACGCATTGAGTCGTGGATGAAGCACACGTGGGTGCACCAACAAGCCTTGCCGCCATCGATGGCGTTCAGTTCGGTCTGTCTTCCCTCTGCGGCCCATAATGCGCCAAAGTCGTAATCGTAATCAGCCAGCGTGCCAAACTTTTCCCGCAACTCGCAGGCGCGCACGTCCCCGTTATAGTCGATGACGGCGATCGTTTCGCCCGCAGTGCAAGGAAACGGCCAGGCGGTTGAGCGATCGAAGTTGGCTCGTTGCGTCCGGTAGTGAGTGGTGATCGTCCCGACGTATGCGACATTCTTGGCAAAGCGTTTTGGTCCGTCGTCATCGGCAAACATGCGATCGCCATAGCGCTTGGTCAATTGCGAAGCGTAGGAATACATTCGCGGCAGAGAGTCCGGCGGCACCTGCTTGATCTCATCACCGGCCAGGGTCTCTCCGCGGACGATGTTGAAGTACTGGCCGTCGAGCTGAAAGTTCTCCCACATGTACTCACCAAGCTTTTCTATTTCCCGGAAATTGTCCGCGCACACGACTGTGTTGGCATTCAGCCGCAGCCGATCGCGATACTTCGCTTTCAACGGGTAAAGCGTGCGGATGCAGTCCAGCGTTTTCTCCCAGTGACCGGGCACGCCCCGAACCTGATCGTGAGTCTCGCCATAACCATCCAGGGCAAGATTTAGATAAAGATCCAAATCCGGGTGTGAACTCAAGGCTCTATCGACGATCTCGTAGACGCGGGCCTTCACCAATCCGTTGGTCGGAATGATCAAGCGCCGCACGCCGTTTCGGCGCACGAACATGTCGATGATCTCCGAAGCATCATGACGCAGAGTGGGCTCCCCGCCCGAAAGCCACAGGTCAGTGATCGGCGGCATCGTGCGCGAAACCTTTTCGATCTGCGCAAAAGTCATATCGCCGGGGCGATTCAGCTCTTCGTGATAGAAACAGGTGCGGCAGAAAGAATTGCAGCGCGAGGTCACAAACAGAATCACCGTGCCGAGCCGCTTGTCGCGTTTCGTCGACCTTAAGAGCTGAACGAGTTGAATGGCTTTATTCGGCATAGTCTATTGAATGGAGCGCGGACATGCTGTCCGCCAGCGTGCGGAGCACGCTCAGTCGCAGCTTGGAGCAATTCAAACGGTGTTCGCGCTGCGCGCTCAGGCGGACAGGATGTCCGCGCCCCCTCCTCTATTTTTGCGGCAAAGGATCAGCGACGTCGATCACCAGCTTCCAGTCGCCCAAAACTTTCTTCCAGACGCGCGCATAATTTCCTCGTTCGGAAACGATGCCGGCTTTCTCACGCAATTCGTAGATGCCATACGTGTAGCCCAAATCCCCGGAGATGGAAACTCCAGCGAACAAAGACGTCCATGTCCATTCGGCCGTCACCGGGGCCAGCGCATCGGCAGCGGCCATCTTGCCGACAAAGGGAAAGTGGTCATTGCGAAATAGTCGAACATCTTTTGCGGCGTATAAAAGGAACGATTCACGCGCACCCAATTCCGCTGAGACCTGCGAGAATTTGCGCTCGGCATCCAACAAGCCGGACCGAGCAAGCTGCTGATCGACTTTCGCAGAGATCTCCTGGTCCATTCGACCCTGGCCCGGTTGCCAAATCGTCACCGGGTCTTTCGGTTCGGGATTGCTAACTCCAAGATCGAGTGCAAACTTCCAGGAACCGTCGGCCTGCTTCTTCCAGACTGTCATGAAGTTGCCGAAAGCAGTTGGCTGAGCGTCTTTGATGTCCTTCTTGTATTGCCACGGCCCGGTTGTGTACCCGAGATCTCCGGCACTGGAAACGAAGGCGAAGATGGGTTGCCATGCAAGCAAGGGACGCGTCGTTGACGGCGGCAGCGGATTCTCCTGCATCCACTTTTTTCCCAATACGGCAGTCGGGCGAAACAGGATTCCTTCGTCGGCGATGAAGGCAGCGAAAGCCTCGCGAGTCCCCTTTTCTTCCGACCTGCGGGCAAACGCGCGCTCAGTCTCAACCATCGATCTGAGATCGTTGACCTCGGTCTTCTTCTGGGCCGCGGTAGACCCACCTAAGAAGCAGAAGACCAGCAGGAGTAGTAGCAGACTTCTTATTTTCATTTTGCCGGCCGGGTCGAGCTAATCCGATTCGCGCGACAGAATGACAGTTTCGGTGGGTGATTTCAATTCGTAAGTAATTCCGCGCCAGGTAATTTGCCGGGAAAACATCGCTGCGAGTGCATTGTAGAGATAAAGCAAAGAAGCCAGCGGCCAGAGGGTGAGCTGCGCCCACGTCGTCCCGAAAGAACGTATGCGCGGGTCGGAAATCACTTCGGACACGGCGCGCAAGCGGAAGTGCGATTTCATCGAACCCAGAGCGAAAATGATCAGCAGGAGCGCGAGCGGCGTGATGAACGAAAGTCCCAGCAAAGCGCGGGCAATGACCAGAGCTATACCGCCAAAGAACACCAACACGAACAGGACGCTGCCAATCAGCACTCCTCGCCACAGGTGAGCGGCATAGGCGCGAGTGATCTTTAGTTGCCGTGTGGTGAATTCGATGAGTTCCTTTAAGGTGCAGTCCTCAACTGACGCTGTCAGACATTGGGGCACAAACTTGATTGGCAAGTCGCCTTCATGCAGAGCGCACGTCAAAGCGAAGTCGTCCGATACCGTGCCTCTCCAATGTTCGGTGACTTTGCGTTGGTAGAATGTCTCGCGCCGGATCGCAGTCGAACCACCCCAACAAAAGTTTTTCTCCAGCCGCTCGCCCAGGGCCGAAGCAATTGCCGCATTCCAAACCGAGCGCAAATGCGAAGCTAGCCCGCCGCGAATTGAAACGAACCAGCGATAGCCCGTCGTCGCGCCCAAGTTCGGATCCTGCAAGGGCCCGACCAGGGCCCGCAACCAATTCGGACTGGGCCGCGCGTCAGTATCAACGAATACGAAGACCTCGCTTTGTGAAGCGGCCTTAGTAACCGCCGCGCGCAGGTTGTGCACTTTTTGCCCGCAGTCGGTTGCCGGTCCGGAAATCACAAATCGCATCGTGGGCCCTGACTCGCCCGCGAATGATCGCCGCGCTTCATCGATAACCGCAAATGCGGGATCGTTGGCGCGGTCGCTAACAAAAACGATTTCAAACTCCGGATAGTCTTGCGCAAAGATCGAGCTGATATTTTCTTTCAGGCCTTGGTCGACGCCCCGGCAGGGGACAAAGACTGTGGCGAAAGGCGTGAACTCCGGGTAATCCTTTGCCAATTCAGATTGGAAGTAGCGCACAAATCGCACTCCGCCGCGGAGCGAAACCAGCGCGAGCCCGATTGAGATTGCGGCGAAGAAATAGAAGATGAGAGTGATGGGACCCAGTAGCGGAGGCACTCTTAGTCTCCGTTTGCCGGCACAGCTTTGCCGCCGCTTGTCTTTACGTCCTTGCGCTGATAAACGGCCGCGTTTTTCAGTTTTGTTGCAGCGCCTCTTAGACCGAATGTGTGCGTTCGACCGCCACCTCCCGATCCCGCAGTGCTCGCCTCATATTTCCAGTCTTCTTTGGTTAGGAACACTACATCGACGCGCCAGATGATAACCGGCTTGTTGGCTTCAAGTGACATTGTGGGATCAACCAAATATCGCCAAACGATGTACCAACCAGAATGATCGTAGTGAGATTGGAGCGCCCACGGACGTTTGCTGGCCTTCGATTCCAGCGAAACTAACGGCGCAGGATCCGGCCCGCTTCCCTTCTTCCTCAAATCCGGAAAGCGCTGTTGGGCAATATCCTGATGACGATGCTTTTCATAAACACTGGTTGCATCCAATGCCTTAGCACCATAAATTCCTACGAGCGCGCTGAAGACATTCGCCTGCTCGAGATAGATTTCGACCAGATCAGCTAATCCTTTCTCGATGTAGTCTATTGCTTTCTGAATAGCGATGGTTGTCAAACCGGAAGGCAGTGGGACCTTGCGGTTAAAGTCTTCTTTTCGAGCCATGAATTGTTTCTTATTAGACTTCCAAATCAACGAGACGAGGAATTGCTGATTTCGCCATTGAGAAATACTCTGCCCGCAGTTCGAGCCCTATGCTCTTGAGGCCACAAGCTGTGGCCGCCGCAACGGTAGATCCTGAGCCCATGAATGGATCGAGGATCTTGCCTTCGCCTAGTGGGAGCGCTGCGCGCACAATCTGTCTGAGAAAATTCTGTGGTTTCAATGATGGATGCGGGGCGATCTCTCTCTCTCGGCCCCTGGCTGGTGAAGATAGAATAAGATCTTTGAACGGCTCGGACTCTGAAATGCGCCGCAAGCCACCAGTTTTCCACTTTCTTAAATTGTCCTGAACTCTTCCTTCACATGGCTTGCGAAAGAGACCCCATGGTTCCCAACAGGATTTGGGCATCACGCTTACATCGGAAAATTCATCATGAGCATTCTTAGGCCGGTCTCCACCGCGCAAGGTATAGACCGTGCGAATTATTTCCGCTCTCTTCTCAAACCCGTTCTTCAGGAAACTCTCGTAGACCAGATGAGATATGAGAGGGTTCGTTGCGATGAAAACATGCGCGCCAGGAACGAGGACGCACTTCAACAAAGTTGCCAGCCGAAAAGAAAAATCTCGCAGTGATTTTTGATCAGACTCAGTTAACACAGTGAATCGAGGTAGAGGCATTCGCTTGCTACCATCGAAGGAAGGAGGAAGACGCCAAATTCCGCCCTTGCCGTTCTTAAGCTTGGTCAGCTCCTTGTCGGAGTATTCAACAAGACCGTAAGGTGGATCGGTCACAACGGCTTCAACCGAATTCATCGGGGCACTATTAAGCCACTCAAAGGCGTCAACATTCTCAATATCATAAAGATGCTTGCGAGAAGACGTTTTCGCAGACGTCGATAATTCGCGGGCTTGTAAATCTCTTAGTGCTTTGTGGAGCTGCATGGGATCTGAACCGAAGGTATCAGGACTCCAATGATCGCGCAACCGCGGCGCTCTGCACGCATTCGGCTGCTCGTTCGAAACTTACCAGTCTGCGAATCAGAGCATTGTAACGCGAATGCGCGGAATCAGGCTCGTCTTTCGCTAACAGGTCATACAGGCGGTGTTCAGGATCTTCCGGCAGCCTGTCAGGCAGTTCAATGCCCAGCCGGCGAAGCCGCGGTGATCCAATCGCAACCAATAAAGCCGCAATCGTCTCTCGTCCCTTGCACAGATCTGTGACGCCTTCGTCAATCAAGTCTCCGCCGGGTAAAGCTGAGTACATGGTGCGAGTGTAGGGCTTCGCAAGCAACTGCACAATCGCGAGTGGAGCTAGTCGATCGCTTCAAGGGGCAGAGATTCGATCCACGAAATCACACGGACCATGATAGCTGCTCTCTGGAGAGCCTACTTCGGTTCTGAGATGATGCTCCCGGGTTGCCGTTTTGGAGCTGCTGGCACAGTGATTTGGGTTGTGGGAAAGAGTTTCTGGGCCAGGACGATAAAAGGCTGCGGATAGACGCCGATGAAGAGAATTCCGACCAGGGTGGCTACCAAAGCGGTGCGCAATGCCGGCGACATCGTTAGGGGCTCGGCATCGGCGACCCGGTCACCGAGATACATCACGCGGATAAAACGCAGATAGTAGAAGAAGGAGACGACGATGTTTATCGCCGCCCAGGCAGCCAGCCAGACGTACCAGTTTTTGCCATCGGCCTTGGCGCGATCAAACAAGCCATACAGCAAGTACCACTTGCCGATGAATCCGCCGGTGCCCGGCAATCCCCCCAGCGACAGCATGAAGATTCCCATCATGGCCGCCATGCCGGGCGCCTTCTGCGCCAGGCCAGTCATGTCGTCGACGTTATCGCCGATGATCCCGCGGCGTCGCAGGCTGATGATTACACCGAACGCCCCCATATTCATTAGCGTGTAGACCAGCAGATAGATCACCAGTCCAATGTTGCCGTACGCGTTGTTGGCAATGACTCCCAGCAGCAAATATCCGGCGTTCGAAATCGACGAGTAAGCCAACAGACGCTTTGAATTCTCCTGAGTAATCGCCGCCCAGTTACCCACGACAATTGTCAGCGCTGCGACGATACCCAGCAGCGGCGCCCAGTCGATCTGCATCGGCGCCAGGGCTACGAAGAAGATGCGCGCGTAGAGCGCAAAGCTGGCGGCTTTTGATCCGGTGGAGAGGAATGCCGTGACCGAAGTCGGCGCGCCTTCGTAAGCGTCGGGCGCCCACATGTGAAATGGCACGGCGGCAATTTTGAAAAACAAACCCGCGGCCAGAGCGATCATTCCCAGCACCAGCACCGGCCGCATCGCCGTGCCCGGGGCCAACCCCCCGATGCTGCGTCCAATATCGCCGAGATTCGTCGAACCCGTCACACCATAAAGCAGAGACATGCCGTAGATCAGAATGCCTGATGAAAAGGCGCCCAGCAGAAAATACTTCATGCCGGCTTCGTTCGAGCGCCGCTCGCGCTTGGTGAAAGCCACCAGGACATAGAACGTGACGGCCATTAATTCGAGCGCGATGTAGAGCGAAATCAGGTCGTAGCCACTGCCGAGAAACATCATCCCGACAGTCGCAAACAGAACCAGCGCATAGTATTCGCCGTGCTGTTCGCGCTCGATGTCCAGATATCGCATCGCGATTAGGATCGCCAGCGCAGCCGCAATCAGGAAGATGGCTTTGAAAACGAGGGCGAAACCATCGATGCGGATCATTCCATAGAAGCCGTCAACCGCGGTCAGATTTTGCAGGGCGCTCAGTTTGAACGTGCCGTTCATACTGACAAACTGGGCCCCCAGCGAGACCAATGCCAACGCGATTCCCGCCAGCGAGAAGTGCGCAGTCCATTTGCTCAACTTGTAAGGAAGGATGACTTCCATTACCAGCGCCACGCATGCGGTCACGGTAATGATTAACTCAGGCGCGATCAATTGCAGATCGCGAATGCTGATCAGATTGGTTTGAAAAAGGAATGGCATTCGTTAGATAGTCGTCATCATTGGTAAAGCCCTGATTGAGTCCGCGAAGCGGACGATTCGAAAATAGCCCCAGCACTTTAGTGCTGGGTGCTAAGCAAGAAGTGAATCAAAGCCCGTGGAACGGGCGACAGAAGGTACAGAAGCGCGAGCGGTAGCGACCGGATGCGAGCCCTCAAGCTGCGAGCAATGAGTTCGTGGCATTCTCTCTCAAGTTACTTCTAGCATCCCCTCGCTACCGCTCGGGGTTCTGTAACCTCCATCCGTCTGTTCACGGACTGAAATCAAAACTTCATGTTACTGACCTAGCGATAAATCGCTGGGCTATTTTCGTCCGTCCGCATCGCGGACTAACTTCTCATCTATTTCTGGGCCCGCACCGGCGTGACGGTCACCGGCTGTCCCGGGATCGGGTAGTTCGGCCGTATTTGTTTCACTATTGCGTTGACGGGCCTCTCGATGTAACGAAGAAACGGCCCCGGATAGATACCAATCCACAAAGACATGACTACCAACGGCAGCATGTAAGCCCACTCGCGCAGACTCAAGTCCGGCAGCAGCTTGTTCTTTTCGTTTTCGATTTCGCCAAAGAACATGCGCTGGTAAAGCCAGAGCATGTATCCGGCATTCAAGATGATTCCCAGCGCGGCCCATCCGGCCCAAGTTGGATTGGCCTCGAAAGCGCCCCGCATGGCCAGAAACTCGGAAATAAAAACAGCGAGTATGGGCAAACCAATCGCGGTCATGGCCATCAGCAGAAAGACGGCAGCATAGCCGGGCATGACGTGGGACAATCCACCGAACTCGTTTACCTTGCGCGTGTGACGGCGCTCGTAAATGATCCCGACCAGCAGGAACAACGCGCCGGAATAAACTCCATGGCTGACCATCTGCATCACCGCGCCGTTGATGCCGTTTGGATTCAGCGCAAACAATCCGAGCATGACGATGCCCATCGAAGAGACGGACGAATAGGCGACCAACTTCTTCACGTCACCGTCTTTCTTCACGACAAAGTACATGGCGGCCAGAGCGCCATAGATGATCGAAACGATCGCCAGCAGAATCATCACGCTCCGCACGCCGAATTGGTGATTGGTACCGCTAAAAAAGTAGCTCTCGTCGGCGGACGCCTTGGGAAACATCGGCAAATTGAACCGATAGAAACCATAGGTGCCCAGCTTGAGCAAGACACCGGCCAGCACAACGGAACCGGCGGTCGGCGCCTCGACGTGCGCGTCAGGCAGCCAGGTGTGAAACGGAAACATCGGCACCTTGATCGCAAAGCCGAGCGCAAACGCGAAAAACAAAAGCACCTGCAGTGTTCCCATGGGCAGAGCTGAGCCTATCGCCTGCATGTAAAGGATGCTGAAGTTCCCGGTACCATTCTGCGCGGCCGCCTGCACAGTAGTGGCCACCATCGCGCTCGCCTTCGCATTCCCGGCCAGCAAATCCAAAGTCGCCTGCGTTACCTTGGCAGTCAAGGCCGTGTCCTGCGTCAGAAAATACATCTTCAAAATGCCGAGCAGCATCACGACTGAACCGACCAGCGTGTAAAGAAAGAACTTGATCGCCGCATAGAGTCGGTTTTCTCCGCCCCAGATTCCGATGAGGAAATACATGGGCACCAGAGAGACTTCAAAGAACAGATAGAACAGAAACAGATCCATCGAACTAAAGACGCCGAGCACGAACGCCTGCAGCAGCAGCAACAGAATGTAGTATTCCTTCTCGCGTTTCGCGATGTACTTCCAGGACGAAAGCGCCGCCAACACTCCCAGGAAAGTTGTCAGCACCAGCAGCAGCACCGATACGCCGTCCGCACCCATCTGATAGCGCGCGCCGATGGCCGGAATCCATTGGTGATCTTCGAGGAACTGCATTCCGCCAATGCCGCGGTCATAGCCCAGCAGCCAGAGCGAGGCGATAAAGTCGAGCACCAGCCAACCGGTCGCGAATTTCTTGATCAGATCGTTCTGTTCTTTGCGAAACAGCGCCAGGATCAGAATCGCGCCCAGGGCCGGCAGCCAGGTGACAATGGAGAGAATGTTATTAGTGAACACGTTTAATCCTCGTCATCTTACCAGAGCGGCCGATCAGAATTATTCCTTCGGCATTTGGTTTCAGGCCCGAAGGGCCGACAGTTAATTGCATAGCGGCGATGCCGCCCGATGTGCGGAAAGGCTCTGCCTTTCCATGATGAACTATTATTGATAGCGAGGCTGCGCCTCGCGTCGGAGGCTTAGCCTCCTAAGAATTTTTCAGCAGCCGGACGGAAAGCCATAGGC
>Ga0209131_1002955_pt1 | contig 11431 bp, 8 predicted proteins | sample GraSoi_2013_40cm_FD_185826 | JGI IMG/M metagenome (GOLD analysis project Ga0209131, IMG submission 185826) | Grasslands soil microbial communities from the Angelo Coastal Reserve, California, USA - Sample 9_17_2013_40cm (SPAdes) (version 2) | ecosystem: Environmental > Terrestrial > Soil >...
CATACTCCACACCCTTGTAATAGCGCGGGTCACTGTTGCGGCGATAATTTCCCAGGCGCGCCTGATAATCAAGGATCTCATCATCGTCCATCCAGCGGGTCTCTTCGTCGGGATATCCCTCCGCGTAAATATTCTGGAACGCAGAAGACAACGCCTCCCGCACTGCCAGCGGCGCCGTCGATTCCGACGCGATCAAGATCAACTTGCGGTACTGCCGTTCCTGCTCCAGTTGCGTTAATTCATAAACGTCAGGGTCAAGCTTGGCAAGGTTACCGCGGAATAAATAATCAGCCATTCTATGTTTTCTCCTTGTGAGAGTTTATTTTGCATTGTCAGACGAATGAATTGTAGAACGGGAGAGGAGGAAGGTCAAGTGAGAAATGACATATAACATTTCAGGGAACGAGAGTTATTGTTCCCTGAAATTTATCGATCAAACGTAAATGGATAATTTATTGAGCCGGCAGGGAAACGTTGTCCCCTTCGGCGCAGGTACGCAGAGAGGGCAACTTGGCAGGTTCAACCACCACGATGACACAGGTGAACTGGTATCCATCTTTGAAATTGGCGGTGACCTCAACAGTGCCGATCAATTGTCCGTAAGGTTTTCCCAACAAAGTGTAGGGCACGCCGAGGTGGGATGCCAACTCAGGCAGATCGCTGAGGGGAAATAATTCGTTCACTTCAGTAGAGTTAGTAGCTGCCGTTCGCAGGCGATCATGAATATTGCTAACTCCGATAAAAGTTGAATCATCCCAGCGAGTCAACGCGAAGCCTGCCAGCCCGCCGATGACAAGCGTGAGCGCTGGCAGAATCAAGATGCGACGCGTTCTCCACGTCATTTCTTTTTCAACAATTTCAGCGTGACGCACACCCAACAATCTTAATGTGATCGTCGCCAGTAAACTGATCGCGATCAACGGCAAAACCAGCAATATGATCTTGCCAAACCTGACAGAGAGGCTGCCTTCAAGTGTCAATGTGCTTGCGCCAAGTGCAGTCAACGTCATGACCAATAGGCTGACTACCAAGCCTTCTTCGGTTTGTGTGAACCAGTTGATGAATCCGCCACCCACACTGAGCCAGACAGCGAAGAACAACCATGTTATTAAGAGCTTGCGCCAATCAACGCCTACAGGGAGATTGGGGAATGAAAGTTTATTGGCGATGGCGCTGACAACTGTATAGCTGCTGGCAATGACGAGTCCATACATAGCACCGGGCAGCATCCGTTTTCGGCGCTCGGCGGGTGTCTCTTGTTGGGCAAGGGTTTTGAAGCGTGTGATGAATTGCATTGTGTTACCAGTTTCGAAAATACTGATCGAAATATAGCAACTTCAAGCTAAGAAAGAGGCGAGTAATCCAATTGTAGAATTTGCGGATGGGCAGGTCAAGTATTTTTAGTCCGCGCATGCAAATGCAGCATCGGTCCCGAGGGGTGTAGGCGTGTTGTTGATCAACGTGTTCGGGTCGGGCCAGGTACCTTGTTGAAAGCGGTCAATGTAATCGCGCAGGGTATTAAAGTCGGCGTCGAAGATGAAGGTGTTGCCTTTGAGGTCGGGATCATATATCGTTGAGCGCTTGAACAGTTCAATTGGAAAACTTGCGAAGACGATGTTACCGCCGTGCATTTGCGTGGCGAGGCAGGCCAGTTGATTGATCTGCTCGGGGCTAAGATCAGTTTGCACGTAGTGTTGGAAGTCCTTGATGAGTGTGGGGATGGCTGGGACGATGGCAGAGCTGAGCAGTTTTTTGCGCACAGCACACATGACAATATTCTGATTCTCGGCACGCCCGAAGACGTTGTATTGGCGGATGCGTGCGACCCATAGCGCGGTCTCGCCATCGAAATGGTGCTGGCCCGGCGGAACGGAAAAACCTTTGGGGTTGGACGACGATTTGACACTGACCTCGTAAGGCAGGTAAATATCAATACCGCCGATGGCATCGATAATAGCTTCAAAGGTTTTCATGTTGACCGCAAGATAATGATCGGGATGCGCACCAAAGTTGAGATTCAAAGTCCGCGCCAATAAGCCGGGTCCTTCACCGGGACCATCATAATAGCCAAGTCCTTTGTTGCCGTAAAGGTAAGCCTGATTCAATTTGCCATGTGTGATGTTGTAATGGGCGGAAATATCGGGAATCTCAACCCACAAATCACGAGGCACTTCGAGGATGGAAACGCGCGCATTGACGAAGTCGACGCGCACGAGGCGCATGATATCCGAAAGGCCATAGAGGTAATTGGCGCCGCGCGAATCTGAACCAATCGCGAGGATGTTCATCACCGCAGGACCGCCGCATAACGGTTGGGGGGCGGCAGTTGCTTGAACAGTTGCTGTGCTATCGGCAACGTTCGTTTTAATGGGGAATGTGGAGAGGGTGGAATTTGCGTTTTGCGTTGAAGTTGGCAGATCTAACGTGGGTCCCAGCGGCTGGCGATATAGACGAAACAATTGAGCACCCGCGAATGCCAGAATTATGATTACGCCATATACAACTATATTTTTAAATTTCATTGTTTTCCGCTCCTTGAATTAATAGGTTGAATTGTAGATTGGACGGCTGAGATAGTCAATCCGTTCCACACAATTTACACACAGGCTTATCACAACGGCATAACACCCGTCCGCTAAGATATTGGCAGGTTGGAGGCGCTCCAACCAAATGAAAATTATGGAGAAAACATGAAAAATAAAAAGCTTATTTTGATCGGCGGGTTGCTGGTCGCCTTACTGGTGGTTGGTGTGATCGGCGCAACACACGCTTTCGCACAAGGCTCACCCGCAGCCTTGTTCCATGGACGCGGTCCCGGTGATGGGCATGGTCTTGGGCAGGTTGAATTGGATGCCGCTGCGAAAGTTCTCGGCATGACCAGGAGCGACCTCTCTACCGCGCTCAAAGGCGGAAAGACCCTTGAACAATTGGCAACCGATAAAGGCGTTGATATCAACGCGGTGATGCAGGCGATCCAGGCTGTAAGACCCCTTAGATTGGGAACCAATGAATTAGCAGCGGCTGCCAAAGCACTCGGCATGACCACAGATGATCTCTCCGCTGCGCTCAAGAGCGGCAAGACCCTTACTCAAATTGCCAGCGACAAAAAGGTGGATCTACAAACGGTTCAGGATGCGATCAAGTCTGCACGTACCGATGATATGCGCGCGCAGATCAAACAAGCTGTGACCGATGGCAAGATCACGCAGGCAAAAGCTGACTGGTTATTGGAGGGTTTAGATAAAGGCTTTCTGGATGGACCTGGCTTTGGCGGATTCGGATTCGACGGTCCGCACGGAGGTGATGGATTGGGTAACGGCCCAGTGGCACAACCAACACAGCAAAGTAATCCATAGATCGTTGAAATAAAAGGTTAAATAAAACAGGTGAGGCGTCTCCTCCGCCTCACCTGTTTTATTTCTATTCAAGAGTGGTGCTACTTCAAACCGCTGTTTATTTCAGAGCAAATTGGAACTGAATGGCTGACCCATCGTTCAGGCTGATGAGATACACGTATGTGTTGCCTGCGCTCAAGTCCTTTGTGTCGATGTTGAAAATCCACTGCTGGCTACCAGAGCGAAAGACCGTATCGGACGAGGTGGAAGTAACAGTCTGGTCAACATTGGACGTGCCATCTTTGCTGACGATCTGAATAAGTCTAAAGTTCGTTACAACACCGGGCGTCCCAATCCCGTCGCCGTCCACACCACAGACACGGAACTTGGCGGGCACGGTGCTGCCAGCATTGAACACACTGGAACCATCGGAGTTGATGGGTTGCAAAATCTGATGTCCCGGAACGCCCTTGCAATCGTTGCCAGCAGTTGCATATTGTACAGAAACGGTGAAGGTGCCGCTAGCAGTATTTCCGTGAGAATCAGTTGCGGAACATTTGACAGTTGTTGTTCCTACGGGGAACATCGAGCCAGAAGCGGATGAACAAGTGGCAGCCATTGAACCATCTACCAGATCGTTCGCGGAGACCGTAAAGCTTACTGACGCACCCGAGGCATTCAACGCGGTAACGGTCATGTTGGCAGGCAGTGTCAACACAGGCGGGGTTGTATCCACCACGGTTATTGTGAAACTGCCACTTGCAGTGTTGCTGTGAGAATCAGTTGCTGAACAGTTGACAGTAGTTGTTCCAAAGGGGAATATTGAATCGGAAGCGGGGGAACAAGTCACGGCGACGGGTCCATCAACCGCATCATTAGCCGAAGCTGTAAAGTTGACCAGCGCGCCCGAGGCATTCACCGCCTCGACGGTCATATTGGCAGGTAGGTTCAATACTGGCGGAGTCGTATCCAATGTCACTGTAACAGTGAAACTTCCACTCACAGTGTTGCTGTGAGAGTCGGTTGCTGAACAATTGACGGTTGTTGTTCCAACAATGAAGACTGAGCCTGAAACGGGTGAACAAGTCACAGCTACAGGACCATCCACTTTGTCGTTCGCAGAGGCCGTGAAGTTGACTGTCACACCCGAAGGGTCCAATGCAGCAACGGTTATATTAGCAGGCAGTGTCAATACAGGTTGAGTTGTATCCACTACATTCACTGTGAAACTCCCATTGGCAGTATTGTTTTGAGAGTCAGTTGCTGAACAATTGACCGTGGTTATTCCAAGAGGGAACGTTGAACCGGAAGCTGGCAAACAAGTCACAGCTAGCGAACCGTCAACTACATCACTAGCCGAAGCCGTAAAGCTAACTAGCGCACCCGAGGCGTTCACCGCTTCAACCGTCATGTTGGAAGGTAGAGTGAGCACGGGTAAGCCATAGTCGGCTACTGTTACAGTGAAGCTTTTGTTCGCAGTATTGTTGTGAGCGTCGGTTGCTGAACAGTTGACGGTGGTTATTGTGATGGGGAATGTTGAACTAGAAGCGGGTAAACAAGTTGGGGTGATCGCACCATCCACAACATCATTCGCCGAAACAGAGAAACCAACCACTGCGCCAGAAGCGCTGGTCGCTTGCGCTACGATATTAGAAGGCACGGTTATGGAAGGCGGAGTCGTATCCAAGACATGCACAATAAAGTTAGTCTGCACGGCATGATTGCCCGTAGCATCGACCGCATCGCATTTCACGGTCATATCACCAAGAGCAAACTGCGTGCCAGATGCCGGAGCACAAGTCGCCATGCCAGCACCATCAACTGCATCGGATGTAGTTAGGCTGGTGTAACTTACGATCGCACCTAGGGCACTTGTCGCCTCAGCGATTACATCTCCGTGCGACGTAATTACAGGTGCAGTTGTGTCAACCACGTGCACAACGAAACTAGTTTGCACAGCATAATTACCCGCAGCATCGACCCCATCACATTTCACGGTCGTGTCACCAAGAGCAAACTGCATGCCAGAAGCTGGAACACAAGTCGCTGTGCCAACACCATCGACTGCGTCGGATGTCGCAGGAGCGGTGTAACTTACAATCGCACCCAGAGCGCTTGTTGCCTCAGCGGTTACATCAGCATGGGCAGCAATCGTTGGCGGCGTGAGGTCTGAAGAATAATGCCCGAGCACTGTGGTGGTGCTATTCTCAGCCCCAGAAGTAAGCGGATTGCCCGGGGTTGAAGATACAAATTTATACGTAGTTCCATTACAAACAACCAATGTCGTATAAAAGAACGTAACCGTTGTGGATGGAAACGTATCCAAAGTCAGGGGCGTCAATCCGCTAGTAGTTTGACCAGATAGATTCGTGGGATCAGTGTAACTATTCACCAGTACGTTAGCTGCACAAGGTGCATCAGTGGTGAACACTACATGTGCAGGCTGAGCCGCCAATGCCATTGGGGCGAGCGTTAGCGCAAAAACTATAGATAAAGACATTGCAATTGAAAGCTTCTTTTTCATTCAAAAAACTCCACCTTAAAAATATTGGGACGAAAATCAGATCGAACAAACGGTTCCATGGTCCCCCAAGTAGAAAATCCATTGGCTTTAATCAAATACGCTCCAACCGGAGCAAAAATACCGTTAACAAAAAGGCAACTGTACAGAGCCCGAAGACTGTGCTGAAATATTCCCTCATGAAGCACAGTACGGCTAGTATTTCGAATGATGCGTTGCACAAGATTGCTCATAAAAATAACTTCAATGTACACTTAGTTTATACAGGCGTGATTTCATGACGTCTTTCAATTATGATGGTTACAGTATTTTACCTACAAATGGCTCAAATTTGGTCATTTGTGTAACAAAATGGCTAGTTAGGAATAGTGTCAACATCTCATGGGGCAATAGGATGCCCGCCAGATCGAATCAGAGTGTCAGGCGTCTCGCTGACTTAAACAAAAACAGATAAGACAATTTCTCCGTCTCATCTGTTTTGTTCATTTATAAGCACGATCTATGGAAATGCAACGATAGCATCTATGCTGACTCCGTCATTACTAGTATCAGGCGGATTCGAAGGAGAAATAACGCGGATGTAAGGATAAGTGCCTGCAGGTATGAAGGCGCCTACATTAATGGTGATGCCGGGTGAATTGGTTAACAATGACGCATCAATTAAACAATTATCCGGCTCACTCGTACAATCCGTTGAGTTCGGGGGGAAGGCAGGAATATCTGTATTTGGATTCGGAGCACCATCGCCCCAATTGAGGATGGTATACCAATTTTTGCCATCACCAATTTGAAGAATGACAGCATCCATCTGAAGTGTAGGGGCGGCTGGGTCCGGATAATATACAATATAAGAACTTGAACCCAAGGTTAACGGTGTGCCAAATTTCAAATCAAGAAATGAGCCTGAGGACATATTGAGAGTAGTACCATCAGGGCTTGTGAGCTGGGATGGGAAGGCACTGGCTACAATCAACTGATCAGTATCAGTTGCAGAGTTGTTGCCGGGGGCCGGGTCAGTGATGCCAGCAGGAGGGATAATCATCGCTGTGTTGACTAAGGGTCCACTTGGAGCTGCGATCACAGTAGCATTTGCTGAATAAGTAACCGAGGTTCCGACAGGCAGGTTGACAGCAGAGTCGCTAATATTTCCAGCACCACTGGCAGTGCAGGAAGCGCCTCCGGATCCTGCACAAGTCCATGCAACACCGGTTAGATTAGCAGAGAAAGTATCATTTACAGCTGCGCCGGTGACATTACTCGGACCCGCATTGGAAACTACAATGGTGTATTGAACTGAAATATTCGCATCATAATTTGTGGCGTTATCAGTCTTCGTGATCTGTAGATCTGCCGAAGGTGGTGGAGGCACAGATGTGTTTGTGGATGTAGGTGGCGGCGGAGGCACAGATGTATCTGTAGCCGGGGGTGGAGGTGGGAGACTTTTCTTTGTATTGGTTGGAACCACCACTATGATTGGCGGCAATGTATTCGTTGGAATTGCTGTTTGTGTCGGGATAATAATGGGGGTACTGGTTTTCGAGGGGATGCTTGTGACAGTGCTGGTTGGCAATGGCGTCCGCGTTGGGAGCAAGATACCTGGCGTTAGGAATACATTAATCCATGCTGGTTGGGTGAGGATGGCTGGGTCAATGGGTTCAATGAAGTTAGCTGGGCGGCTGGTGAGGAAGTCACTGTTGGGGTTGAGATTCGAGCCCATATTGGTATTCAGTTTCCAGCTTGGAGCGAAGCGGAGTGCCCATCCACTGGCAAGAATGATGCAGACGAATCCCAATAACAGGATCAGAATAATAATGATGCCCGAGTCTCGGCTTTCTTTCTCACGTGTTTGCATGGAAACGCCCATTAATGGAGAGACGCACGTATACCGTCGAGCCGGGGTAGGTTTGTTCGTTGTGACCCGCGCTCTCTAGCCAGATGCGGCCGCGGTGCGCGTTTATGATACCGCGTGAGATCGCCAGCCCCAGCCCTGGACCACCACCCTTGAATTTTGTTTTGCCTGAGGAATGTAAAAGCACTTCGCCAGTTTGATAAAACTTTTCAAAAATGAGTTCGTGAAACTGAGCATCAAGACCGATGCCAGTGTCTTTGACTGCGATTTCGACTTCAGGGTCCTTAGGGTCTTCAATGATACGTCCACTGACTGTAACTGAACCACCATCTGGCGTATATTTAATGGCATTGCCGACAACATGATAGAAAACTTTGTAAAGCAGCTCTTTATCGGCTTTAAGCACAGGCAGGTCTGATAAACCCTGAGTCTTGAAAGTAATTTTACGTTCTTCAAATGCCGCACTAAAGGTCTTGGTTATTTTTTCCATGATCAGATCGATCTGGGCTTCGGACGGTGAAATTTCAAGCAGGTTGCTATCAATACGCGAGACATCGAGCATATTATCGATGATCTCGACCATGCGACCGGTGCCTTCGAGCATGCCCTTGGTATATCTTTCCATATCGGCATTGCCATTGGATTTTAATTGCACCATCTGAGCATAGCCTTGAACCAGGGTCATGGGAGTACGGAGCTCATGCGCCGATACCTGGATAAAGCGCATCTTGGTCTGATCCATTTGTTCGAGGATGCGATTGGTGCGTTCCAACTCAACCGTACGCTGCTGAAGATGTTCGGTCATTTCGTCAAAGGTGTTGGAGAGCACACCAATTTCATCGCGGGTCTTGATCTTAGTGCGCTGAGTCAGATCACCGTTAGCGATGGCGCGTGAGGCACGCACCAGCGTGGATATCGGATTAACGATCAATCGCGCAACAATATAGCCGATCACGATCACGCCGAACATGGCGATGGAATATAGAATTGTGTAATTTACACGGTTCGTAGAACTCGACTCAACCACAAAATCCAGCGGTAGGATGACTGCATAAACAGCCAGGCGATCCCCCGATATTTTTAGCGGACCACGCGCCACCTTGTACCAACGCCCGTCCACTGAAAGATTATCACCCGTCACTGTTTTATCCTGTTGAATCACTTGTTGATAAGTGGTCGCTGGGATAGAGATCGTCCGCAGGAATAAATCAGCATCAGTGCCCTGTGACATTAAGGTAGTTGCAATTGCCTGTCCGCTGGCATCATAAATAACTACATCAGCCAGAGAGGTATTTTTCAACGCAGGCATAATAGTATTTACAGAAGTGCCCACGACCACTGCGCCGACCACATCTGTGCCTGAAACAATAGGCAGAGTCGTAAAATAATAGTAACGTCCATCCACTGGGTCGAGCGCCAGAACACGTTTGGGTAGGCTATCGGGGTTATTTTCAGCCAATAAGTCGTCAACCACGGCGAAAGGGGAAATACGATTCAATTGACTCACATCCGAGAGCGTCCCGTTGCTTTGTTTAATCAGGTGCAGCTTCTCGAGGCCCTTCTGATCAAAGACCATCATGCTCTCAATATTTGTCCCGCCAACCGCAGGCTTTGCCAAAAGGGTCAACTGCGCGATATCTCCGTCTCGGAGCGCATCGCCAAGCCCACGTGTAAAGGCAATTACGCGCGCCGATTCGATATGTTTATATTCCTGTTTCACCATCAGGTCAGAAACCACCCGCCCGGATTCGAGCAATTGATTCGAAAGCCGCTCTTCCAATGAACTGGCAACCAGGCGCGTGACTACATATGCTCCCGTCACAGCGACGATCAGCGTTAGCAATAGGTATGGCAAAATAACTTTGAAACGAATGCTCACTAAAAATTCTCTCTTACACCCCAGCTATAACGAGGTGATGGTTACATTATACAGAAATATTGTCAATCACACATCCGACAATCCATATTAAAAGCAATATAGAAAGTTACTGCTTTTTCTATATATATGCTCATAATATAGACGGTTTTCCTATGGAAAGGTCACATATTGCACAAGACCCCAACCTTACAGCCTCTATTGCGGAAAACAAAAAGTCTCACCAAACGGTGAGACTTTTGTGGGCGCTAAGGGACTCGAACCCCTGACCCCTTCTGTGTAAAAGAAGTGCTCTAACCAACTGAGCTAAGCGCCCAACGTCCGCTATTATACATCATGTTACACTTGAGGAGATAAACTTCAAGGAGAACTTATGCGCATCATACGTTACCAAGCACAAGATAGCAAAAAGCCAAAGTTCGGATGGTTGTTGGATGATAAAGTCGGCGAGATTAGCGGGAATATTTTCGGGCGTTACCAACGGAAGGAAGCCCTTACGCCTCTCGCGGACGTGAAGCTGCTTGCCCCTACCGAGCCTACCAAAATCGTATGCGTGGGACGCAACTACGTGGATCATGCCAAAGAGCTGGGCAATGAAGTTCCCAAAGTCCCACTTATTTTTATGAAGCCGCCGTCTGCGATCATTGCAAACGGCGAGACCATTTCCCTACCGCCACAGTCAGCCCGGGTTGAGCATGAAGCGGAATTGGTTGTCGTCATCGGCAAACGCGGACGGCATGTCACCGCGGAGAATGGCAGGAAAATTATCCTGGGTTATACCGTGGGTAATGATGTGACCGCGCGCGATCTCCAAAATTCTGACGGCCAATGGACACGCGCCAAAGGTTTCGATACGTTCTGCCCATTTGGGCCATGGATTGATACAGAGTTTGACCCGTCAGATGCAGTAGTCACCTGCCGCGTCAACGGGCAAATGCGGCAGATGGCATCTACACGTGATATGGTTTTCAATGTAGGCGTGTTGATCGCTTATATTTCTTCCGTTATGACCCTTGAACCTGGTGACATAATTTTCACGGGCACACCGGCAGGCGTGGGTGAATTGAAAGATGGCGATGAAGTATCGGTTGAAATCGAGGGGTTGGGAATTATAAAAAATAAAGTTAAGACCGAGGGTCGGTAACCTAGAAATCAGGCGATCAAATGCGTATCACAAAATATCTGCACACGGACCAGGAAACCATCGTCCATTTTTTGGACATGCTCGGAGTAGCGTCGTCGATGCTGAGCGGCAATAAACACGCCCGCCCAGGATTCTTTATCTTTGCTCACACTTTTATGCATGATTACATCGAAGAGAGTTTCTTCAAAAAAGAGGAGTTGCTTTTTAAGGCGCTGGAAGATGGCGGCTTTCCTACTGAAGATGGTCCTGTTGCGGCAATGCGAACAGAGCAGGCAAAGAGCATTGAATCTGCCGAGCACATGGGCAATGCTGCCAGAGGCTGGCAGGGCGGCGATGAAGAGGCGCGCGGTGAAGTTGGCTGGGCTGCCAGTGAATACTCGTTGACTTTTCGCCACCACTTGGAACGACTCAACAATCGGATATATCCTTTGCTTGAGCAGAATATGTCTGATGAAGATGAGCATAAGATCGCCGAAGGTTTGAACAAGATCGCTTTTGAAATCAGCGCAAAAGGCGACGAAGATCAATCCACCAAGCTGGTTGAAGCCCTGCAAGAGGAACTCAATAATTGGAAATAGGTTTTACACAAACCATCAAAAAGGCAGACGTTATGTCTGCCTTTTTGATTTCTCAACTCGGACGGCTAGTATTCATGCTAGCCAAAAGTATAGCTCTGCGCGCTTGACTCGTTTCAGCAATTGCGATA
>Ga0209131_1002956_pt1 | contig 11429 bp, 9 predicted proteins | sample GraSoi_2013_40cm_FD_185826 | JGI IMG/M metagenome (GOLD analysis project Ga0209131, IMG submission 185826) | Grasslands soil microbial communities from the Angelo Coastal Reserve, California, USA - Sample 9_17_2013_40cm (SPAdes) (version 2) | ecosystem: Environmental > Terrestrial > Soil >...
GCCGTGGAGCTGGGCCGCGCTCCTCGTGATCATTCCCACCGGGCTTGCGATGTTCGCGGTCAACGCCGACCTGCTCCTCGAAAGCGGCGTCTTTCGCCTGAAGATGGGGCTGCTCTTCGCCGCGGGGATGAACGCCGCGTATTTCCTCACCGGTCCCTACGCGAGCGTAAAGGCGTGGAACGTCGATGCGCCCGCCCCTCTCGCCGCAAAGCTCTCGGCGATCGCCTCGCTCTTCCTGTGGACCGCCGTCATCACCTGCGGCCGCCTCCTCGCCTATCTGTGAATAAAAGGGTCAGACTCCAATATTCCGTTCTGGGCGATTTGCGCCCCTGAATATTGGAGTCTGACCCTTTTATTCACAATTTCAGCCGCTCGACGGTGCGCAAGCCGCAGCAGCCGTCGGGGCGCACCACCACGATCTCGGCGGTCGCCACCGAGAGCTTGGTGAGGACGGCGATGTTCACGTTGTGCGTCACCATGACGACGTTGCCCGCGACCTTGCGCGCGCCGTATCCGGCGATGCGCTTCTTCACGCGCTCGGTGAAGTCCTCCTCGCGATGCGGAAAGTCGAAGAACGAGGATAGCGGCTCCCAATCCTCCGCCTGGCCGAAGGCGAGCGTGGCCGTCTCGCGGCAGCGGCACCACGGGCTCGTGTAAACGCGCGCGATCGCAACTTTCTCGCGCCGCAGGCGCTCGCCCACGCGGCGGGCTTCCTCGCGCCCGGCCTCGGAGAGATTGCGCTGCGTGGCGCAATCGTCGAGCTTGTATCCGGGCGGATCTCCCAACCCGGGCCCGGTGGAAGCGTGGCGCATGAGCAGCACCAGGCCGCCGCGGCGCAATCGCGGCCAGATGCCCTCCTCCGCGGCGATCCCCACGGGCGAAAAAGCGAGCGCCAGCGCGCCCACGACAAGGCGGCGCCGGGCGCCGTGCCTTGTCGTGTCGATGCGAGGTCTCCTAGAGCTTGACCGCGGGGTTGAGCGTATAGCGCCCGGTGAGCGCGGCCTCGGCGAGCACGTGTCCCTTGACGGCATTGCGCACGTCGCCGCCCCCGAAGCGGCCGCTGACGGAAAGCTTCGCCACGTCGAGCGCGAACACGGTGAACACGTAGCGATGCGGCAGCTCGTCGTTCCACGGCGGGCACGGGCCGTCGTAGCCGTAGTAGTCGCCGGCCATGTCGGGATCGGACGCGAACCATCCGGTGTAGTCGTTGATGCCCTGGCGCGCGCCGTGCGGCGCCTGCGGCCCCGGCTTGCCGCGCGCGGTAACGCTCGAGGAGAACTCCCCCGCGGTCACCCCGACCATTGCCGGGGGAAGGTCGACGAGCACCCAGTGGAAGAAGTCCACGCGCGGGAGCGAACGCGAAACGCTTCGGCCCTCCTGGTTCACGTCGTCGCCGCGGCTGGGCACGTCGGGATCGTGGCAGAGGATCGCGAAGGACTTCGTCCCCATCGGCGCCTCGCTCCACGCGAGGTGCGGGCTGCGGTTCTTCGAGAGCGTGACGTGCGACTTCGGATCCGCCGCGCAGAACGCGTGCTCGGCGGGAATCACGCCGCCGTCGCGAAAGCTCGTGCTCTGGAGCTTCACCCTAGCCCTCGGGGGGCTGGAAGAGGATGCGGTCGAGGTCCACCTCGAAAACGAGCGTGGAGTTGGGCGGAATCGCGCCCGGCGCGCCGCGCTCGCCATAGGCCTTGTCCGGCGGAATGATGAGGAGCCGCTTTCCCTTCTCGCGCATGCCGAGGAGTCCCTCGTCCCAGCCCTTGATGACGCGCCCGGCGCCCACCGTGAATCCGAACGGCGTCGCGCTGCCGGCATTCGAATCGAACTGTTTCCCCTTGAAGTCGCTCTTGCAGCCGTCGTAGAGCCAGCCGGTGTAGCCGACCGCCACGGCGCTTCGCACTCTCACGCCTGGCCCCGAGCCGCCCTTGAGGTCCTTCACCACCAGCTCCTTGGGCGGCTGCGCGCATTCGCTCTTGGCGGAAGCGGCGGGCGCGGCGGCAGCCGGCTTCGATTCCTGCGGGCTCGCGCAGCTCGAGGTGACGGCGATGACGAAGGTGGCGACGATCAATTTTTTCAATTTGAGGCTCCTTGGTTGTGATTCATTCTAGCGCCCTCGCGCCACGCCTTCGCGACGTGGATCCGCTCCACCTTCCCACCCCGACGGCGTGCGCCGGATGCCTTGCAGGCCGCTCGTCAGGTCGATGGCAACGACCTCGTGGCCCATGGCTCTCAGAGTCGGACGCAGGCGCTCCAGTTCCGTGCCCCTCTCGATCTCGGTCGGGCCGTTGCGGCTGCCGAAATTGGGGAGGTCGATCGCGGCCTGCAAGTCCATGTTCCAATCGAGCGTGGCGACGAGGGTCTTGGCGACATACCCGATGATGTGGCTGCCCCCGGGGCTGCCGACGGTCATCTCGAGGGCGCCGGTGGCTGCGTCGAACACCAGGAAAGGTGCCATCGAGCTGCGCGGCCGTTTGCCCGGCGCTACGCTGTTCGCAACCTGCGCGCCGTCCTCGACAGGAAGAAAATTGAAATCGGTGAGCTCGTTGTTGAGCAGGAAGCCGCGCACCATCACGCGGCTGCCGAAGAAGGACTCGATGGTCGTCGTGAGCGACACCGCGCTGCCGTCGCCATCCACGATCGAGACTTGCGACGTTCCCGCGACCTCGTCCACCGGGTCGTCGGCAAAGGCGACTCGCGCGCCCGGTGGCGTTCCCGCCGCGGCGTGGTTCATGGATTTCTCGGGGCGAATCAGCTGCGCGCGCGCGGCGACGTAGGCCGTGTCGACGAGTCCCTTCACCGGGACGTCGATGTAGCGATCGTCGGCGACGTACCGGGCACGGTCGGCGAACGCGAGGCGCTCGGCTTCCGAGAGCAGATGCACCGCATCGGCCGATCCCGGGCGTATCTTCGCCACGTCGTGGCGCGCGAGCATGCCGAGGATCTGCAGCACGGCGATCCCGCCCGACGACGACGGCGGCATGCCGCACAGCTTCCAGGCGCGATACGCGCCGCACAGCGGCTCGACATCGCGCACGCGGTAGGAGGAGAGATCGTCGAGGGATAGCGTCCCGGGATTCGCGTGGCCGCGCACCGCGGCGACGATGTCGCGCGCGATGTCGCCGCCGTAGAACGCGTCCGCGCCTTGCGCGGCGATGGCGCGCAACGTCACCGCGAATTGCGGATTGCGCACGATCGTGCCGACCGCCTTCGGCTCGCCTCGCGCGTCGAAGAAATAGGCGCGCGCCGCCGGCTCGCCGGCGAGGCCCTTGTCGTCGCCTATCAGACGATGCAAACGCGGCGAGACGGGGAAGCCCTTTTCCGCAAGCTCGATCGCCGGCTCGAACAACGTCTTCCACGCGAGCCTGCCGTGGCGCGCGTGCGCGATCTCGAGAAGCCGCGGCGTTCCGGGCACGCCCACCGAGCGCCCACCGACGCGCGCCTCGAGGAACTCCATCGGCTTGCCGCCGGCCTTGACGAAGAGCGCCGGCGTCGCCCCCGCGGGCGCGGTCTCGCGGCCGTCATAGGCGGCGAGCGAACGGGCTTTCGCGTCGTAGTGGAGAAGGTAGGCGCCGCCGCCGAGGCCCGACGAGGTCGGCTCGACGAGGTTGAGAACGAGTTGCGTGGCGATCATCGCATCGACCGCGCTGCCGCCCTTGTCGAGCATCTTCAACCCCGCGTCGACGGCGAGCGGATTCGCCGCCGCCACCATGTAGCGCTTCGCGTGCGCGAGCTGCTTCGGCGTCCAGCCGCTCGCCGTCTCCGGCGCCGGCCTCAGCTGTGCGTTGGCGAGTGTGCTGGCGACAAGGAGTGACGCGAGGAAAAAGCCTTGGAACACAGATGAACACAGATGAACACAGAAAAGACAAAAACGAAAAAACTGATGTGGATTTCGTGATACTGGATCGATCGTCACGAAACTCCTATCGCATTTGACCTTTCCGTGTTCATCTGTGTTCATCTGTGTTCCGCAGCTTTTCTTCCGCGTGACTCCCGCTGCTAAACGCCCCCGATGCAGAGGTATTTGATCTCGAGGAAGTCGTCGATGCCGTACTTGGAGCCTTCGCGCCCGAGGCCGGACTGCTTCACGCCGCCGAAGGGTGCGACTTCGTTGGAGATGATGCCGGTGTTGATGCCGACGATCCCGGCCTCGAGGGCCTCGGCCACGCGCCACACGCGCCCGATGTCGCGCGCATAGAAGTACGACGCGAGCCCGAACTCGGTGTCGTTCGCCTGCGCGATCACGTCGGCCTCGTCCTTGAAGCGGAAGAGCGGGGCCACGGGGCCGAACGTTTCCTCGTGCGAGACCTTCATCGCCTTGGTGACGCCGGTGAGGATCGTCGCCTCGTAGAAACGCCCGCCCAGTGCGTGGCGCTTGCCGCCGAGCATCACTTTGGCGCCCTTGGCGGTCGCGTCCGCGACGTGTTCCTCGACCTTCGCGAGCGCCGCGTCGTCGATGAGGGGTCCCAGGGTCACGTCGGCGTCGGTGCCGCGGCCCACCTTGAGCGCCTTCACCTTCTCGGCGAGCTTCGCGGCGAAAACGTCGTACACCGCGTCCTGCACGTAGATGCGGTTGGCGCAAACGCAGGTCTGCCCGTTGTTGCGATACTTGGAGAGCACGGCTCCCGCGACCGCCGCGTCGAGGTCGGCGTCGTCGAAGACGATGAACGGCGCGTTGCCGCCCAGCTCGAGCCCGAGCTTCTTGATCGTGTCCGCGCTCTGGCGCATCAGCACGCGCCCGATCTCAGTCGAGCCGGTGAAGGTGATCTTGCGCACCACCGGATTGGCGGTGAGCTCCGCGCCGATTGCGCGCGCGTTGCCGGTAATCACGTTGAAGACGCCCTTGGGGATGCCGGCACGTTGCGCCAGCTCGGCCAGCGCCAGCGCCGAAAACGGCGTCTGGCTGGCGGGCTTCAGCACCATCGTGCAACCCGCGGCGAGCGCGGGCCCGGCCTTGCGCGTGATCATCGCGTTGGGGAAATTCCACGGCGTGATCGCCGCGACCACGCCGATCGGCTGCTTGATGACGACGATGCGCCGCTGCGGCGTGGGCGTGGGGATGACGTCGCCGTAAACGCGCTTGCCTTCCTCGGCGAACCACTCGATGAACGAGGCGCCGTAGAGGACCTCTCCCTTGGCCTCGGCGAGCGGCTTGCCTTGCTCGGCGGTGAGGAGAGCGGCGAGATCGTCGGCGTGCGCGACCATCAGGTCGAACCAGCGGCGCAGGATCGCGGAGCGCTCCTTGGCGAGCAGGGCGCGCCACGCGGGCAGCGCCGCGTTGGCCGCGTCGACCGCGCGATGCGTCTCGGCCGCTCCGCAATCGGGCACCGTGCCGACGATCGAGCCGTCGGCGGGATTGTCGACCTTGATGCGCGCGCGGCTGTCGGCCTCGATCCACGCTCCGTCGACGAAGCAACGGTCGCGGAACAGGTTGACGTCTTTCAAACGGGGAACGGCGGGACGTGTTTCGACAACGGCATTCATGGGCATTACCTCCGGAACCCAAAATTATAGCTATGATTAGCGCCTCAACGCACGGAGGGTTCCATGCCACGCTTCACCCTGTCCCGCATTTCGCTCGCCGCGGCCGCCGCGGCACTCCTTCTCGCCGCCCCCTTCGCCGACGCCAAGACGCTGCGCTGGTCGAGCCAGGGCGACTACCTCACCGCCGATCCGATGGCGCAGAACGAGCTGCTCACCAACTCGATCAACGGGCACGTCTACGAGAGCCTCGTGGAGCGCGGCAAGAAGCTCGAGATCCTGCCCTCGCTCGCCGCGAGCTGGAAGCAGATGAGCCCGACGGTATGGGTGTTCAACTTGCGCAAGGGCGTCAAGTTCCACGACGGCTCGGACTTCACCGCCGACGACGTGGTGTTCTCCATCAAGCGGCTGCAGGGCCCGACCTCCAACTTCCGCGTCTACGGCAACGCCGTGGGCGAGCCGCGCAAGATCGACGATTACACAGTCGAGCTCACCACGCCGGTGCCCAACCCGGTGATGCTCGAGATGCTCGCCAATAGCCTCTTCATGATGAGCAAGAAGTGGAGCGAGAAGAATAACGCGGTGAAGGCCCAGGACTTCACCAACGAGAAGGAGGCCTACACCTCCCGCAACGCCATGGGTACCGGTCCCTTCACCCTGGTTTCACGCGACCCGGACGTGAAGAGCACCTTCAAGAAGAACCCCAACTGGTGGGGCCTGAAGGAAAATCGCTTCGACGGCAACGTGGACGAGATCGTCTACACGCCGATCAAGGAAGCCAACACGCGCGTCTCGGCGCTGCTCTCCGGCGAGCTCGACTTCGTGCTCGACCCGCCGCCCCAGGACGTGGACAAGTTGAAGCAGGACAAGAACGTGAAGGTGTACGAGGGACGCGAGAACCGCATCATCTTCCTGCAGATGGACCAGGCGCGCGACGAGCTTCTCTACTCGAACGTGAAGGGCAAGAACCCGTTCAAGGACAAGCGCGTGCGCCAGGCCTTCTACCAGGCGATCGACGTGAACGCGATCAACAAGACCGTCATGCGCGGCCTTTCGATCCCCACGGCGATCAACCTGCCGAACCCGGAGAAGGCGGGGATTCCAAAGTCGATGGACAAGCGCTATCCCTACGACATCGCGGCGGCGAAGAAGCTGCTCGCCGAAGCGGGCTATCCGAACGGCTTCGAGACGCAGCTCGACTGCCCCAACAACCGCTACATCAACGACGAGAAGATCTGCGTGGCGGTGGCCGGAATGCTCGCCAAGATCGGGGTGAACGTGAAGGTGAACGCGATCCCGCGCGCGCAGTACTTCCCGAAGGCGCAGCGCATGGAGGTGAGCTTCTGCATGCTCGGCTGGGGAGGCGCCACCACGGACGCCATCTTCACGCTGCAGCCGGTGCTGCACTCGCGCAACGACAAGGGCGACGGCGATTACAACTGGGGGAACTACAAGGACGCCGAGTTCGACGCGATGATCGACAACGCCAAGGGCGATACCGACGCCAAGCATCGCCAGGAGACGATCAACAAGGCGATGCAATACTTCCATGACCACGTGTACATGATTCCGCTGCACCTGCAGGTGATTCCATGGGCCTCGCGCGCCAACACCGAAGTCATCCACCGCGCCGATAACTGGCTGCAGGCGACGTGGGTAAAAATAAAGTAATCCACCCCAGCAGCACCGCGAACCACAGCGTCGTCACTCTCGAGATCACCGTCGCCGCGCCTGCGGCGGCGGGATCTATCCCGGACCGCAGCAGCAATGCGAACAGGAAGGCCTCGGTGCCGCCGAGGCCGCCGGGAAGGAAGAAGAGCGCGCCCCCGAGGAGCGCCAACGCGTAGATGCCGGTCGCCTCGGCCGCTCCCATCGCCGCTCCCATCGAGGCGACGATGAGATAGAGCGCGTAGCCTTCGGCGGCCCACGCGAGGAGCGACAGCGCGAAGCCGAGCCCGAGTGCCGGGCCGCGCGTGAGCCGCCCCGCCTGCCCTGCGAGGGAGCCGAGAGGTGCGGCGAAGCGGTGCGGAAGCGCGGCGCCCAACCCGCGCGCGCCGATCGCGATCCTGCGGTCCGAAGCCGCGACCCAAAGTGCCAGCACCACCGCCACAGCCACCGCGGCTGCGATCCACGGCCCCAGTGGAAGCATCGCCACGGCGAGCGCGGCGAGCAGGATGAGTGCCAGCACGTCGGAGAAGCGCTCGGCGAGGAAGGCCGCGAGCGAGTCGGTGAAGGGCACGCCGAAGCGCCGCTTCAGGAGCAGCGAGCGAATCGCCTCGCCCGCCTTGCCGGGTGTGGTCGTAAGCGCGAACCCGGTCACGTAGTTGAGAGCGCACGCGAGCCACGGCAGCGGATGCCCAAGCCTCTGCAGGAAGTAACGCCAGCGAACGCATCTCAGCGCATAGTTTGCGAGCGATAGCGCGAGAAGGAGCGCGCCCGTGCCCCATCCGATGCCTCGTACCGCCGCCGCGAAATGCCCGGCGTCGCTCCAGAAAGCGAGCGCGGCATACACGCCGATGGCGAGCGCCACTGATATGATGGCCGCGCGCAATCTGTGGCCGCCAACGTCATGCAGAATCAAGTCCGTGATCCTTCCGTGATCTCGCCGGGGCCCGTTGCCGCGGATGCTGCCGTGCCGATCTGCACCGACCTCGACGGCACCCTCGTGAAGTCGAACATGTTAATGGAGACGCTGGTCGCGGTCGTGAGACGCCGGCCGTGGCTCGCTTTCGCGGTGCCGTTCTGGTTCGCGCGCGGCGGGCGCGCGGGGTTGAAGCGCGAGCTCGCCGCCCGCGCCGTCATCGACTACGCCACGCTCCCGTACGACGAGAACCTGCTCGCGGATCTTCGCCACGAACATGCGCGCGGAAGGAAGATCGTGCTTTCCACCGCGGCCGATTCGATCGTCGCCAACCGCATCGCCGATCACCTCGGAATCTTCGACGCGGTGGTCGCGAGCGACGGCAAGAGCAACATGAAGGGCGAGAGGAAGGCTGCGGAGCTGGTGCGGCGATACGGCGAGCGCGGCTTCGACTTCGTCGGCGAGGATCGCTGGGACTTCCCGGCCTGGTCGCATGCGCGCAGCGCCATTGTCGTCGGCGCGAATCGCGCCGTGCTGCGCAGGATCGACGCGATGGGCTTGCCGAAGCGCTCAATCGAGCGCTCCTTCCATCCGGTGCACGCCACCATCCGCGGCATGCGGGTCTACCAATGGGCGAAGAACCTGCTCGTTTTCGTTCCGCTCCTCACCGCGCATCGTTTCCTCGACGCCGAGTCTTTTGCCGCCTCGCTCCTCGCCTTTCTCGCGTTCTCGCTCGTCGCCTCCGCCGTCTACCTGGTGAACGACCTCGCGGACCTCGAGGACGACCGGCGCCATCCGGCGAAGCGCCGCCGCGCCATCGCCTCCGGGGACCTGGCGATCTGGGCGGCTCTGGCGCTCGCCCCGGCGCTCCTCGCCGGTGCGGCGTGGATCGCCCTCATGCTGCCGTGGGAATTCGGCGCGCTGCTCGCCGCGTACATCGCCGTCAACTTCTTCTATTCGTCGGGATTGAAGCGCATCGCGGTGCTCGACGTCTTCATCCTCGCCGGGCTGTACACGCTGCGCATCCTCGCGGGCGCGGCGGCGATCGACGTGCCGGTGTCGCATTGGCTGCTCGCCTTCTCGTCCTTTGCATTCCTCTCCATCGCCCTCGTGAAGCGCTACGTCGAAGTTTCGAACGTCGCCTCGCGCGACGAGCTGCGCGTGGGCGGCCGCGGCTATCTCGCGCACGACGGCCCGCTGCTGGCGGCGCTGGGCACGGCGGCGGGATACCTCTCGGTGCTGGTGTTCGCGCTCTACATCACGAGCCCGCAGGTGATGGAGCTCTACAGCCGTCCCGCGGTGCTGTGGTTCGCCGTGCCGCTGCTCCTCTACTGGATCTCGCGCATCTGGTTCCTCGCCCACCGCGGCCGTCTCCACGAAGACCCGCTGCTCTTCGCCCTGCGCGATGGCGCGAGCTACGCGACGGGTGCCGCGATCCTGCTCGTGATGTTCGCCGCGACGTGAGCGTCCGGTCGTGGGGCAACTATCCCCGTGTCGATCACGCCGCGGTGATTCCCCTGTATTGGCGCCACCTCGATCTTCCGCGCGTGCCGGGAACGATGCTGCCGGGCGGGCTTGCGCGCAGCTACGGGGACAGCTGCCTGAACGAAGGCGGCACGCTGCTCGCGGCCACAACACTCGACCGCCTCATCGCCTTCGACCGCGATTCGGGACTGATCCGTTGCGAGGCGGGCATTTCGCTGGCGCAGATCCTCGATCTCGTGGTGGCCGCGGGATGGTTCCTGCCCGTCGTGCCGGGAACCGGGCACGTGACGGTGGGCGGCGCCATCGCCAACGACGTGCACGGCAAGAACCATCACGTCGCGGGCTCGTTCGGACACCACCTGCGGCGCTTCGAGCTGCTGCGCTCCGACGGCTCGCGGACCGTTTGTTCCCCGGACGCGAACGCCGAGCTCTTCCGCGCCACCGTCGGCGGGTTGGGATTGACGGGCCTCATCACGTGGGCCGAGATCCAGCTGCGTCCCGTGACCTCGGCGTGGTTCGACGTCGAGACCATCCGCATGGAAAGCCTCGACCACTTTTTCGCGCTGAATAAAAGGGTCAGACTCCAATATTCAGGGCCGCAAATCGCCCAGAACGGAATATTGGAGTCTGACCCTTTTATTCGCGAATACAGCGTCGCGTGGGTGGACGCGCTGGCGCGCGGCGAGGCGGTCGGGCGCGGGGTGTTCATGCGCGCCAACCACGCCGCGGATGCGCCGGCGGCGAATCAGCCCAGCGCTTCACGGTGGACGATCCCGTTCGATTTTCCGGCGGGGACGCTGAACCGCCACAGCGTCGCCCTCTTCAACGCGCTCTACCGCTCGAGAGCCCCGCGCGAATGGAAGGCCACGCGCCGGCACTTCACGAAATATCTGTTTCCCCTCGACGGCATCGCGCGATGGAACCGCATGTACGGCGCGCGCGGCTTCTTCCAGCACCAGAGTGTCGTGCCGCGCGCCGATGCAGCGGTGAAAGTACGCGAGATGCTGGGTGCGGTCGCGGCCTCCGGCGAGGCGTCGTTCCTCACCGTGCTCAAGGTCTTCGGCGACCACGAGCCTGCGGGGTTGCTGTCGTTCGCGCGCCCGGGAGTTACGCTGGCGCTCGACCTTCCGGTGCGCGGTGATTCCACGCTCGCCCTCCTCGAGCGCCTCGATGCCGTCGTGCGCGACGCAGGCGGGGCGATCTATCCCGCGAAGGACGCGCGCATGTCTCCCGAGACTTTCCGCGCCGGGTTTCCGGAGTGGAAGACCTTCGAGCGCCACATCGATCCGGCATTCTCCTCGAGCTTCTGGCGCCGCGTGACGGCACGATGAGCCACGACCGCGTGCTCATCTTCGGAGCCACCTCGGCGATCGCGCAGGCGACCGCGCGGCGCCTGGCGCGTCCGGGCGTGAGCTTTCACCTGGTGGCGCGCGACGCGGCGAAGCTGGAAGCCGTTCGCGCGGATCTCGCCGCACGCGGCTGCGGCGCGGTCAGCGTCGCGGTCTCCGATCTCGATGAGCTCGAGCGCCATGCGAGCCTCATCGACGACGCCGATCGCGCCATGGGCGGCATCGACGCGGCGATCGTGGCCCAGGGCACGCTCTCGGACCAGGCGGCGTGCGAGGCCGACTTCGCGCGCACCGCCGCCGAGATGCGCACCAACTTCATCGCCCCGGCGTCTCTCCTGGCGGATCTCGCCAACCGCTTCGCGGCGCGCGGATCGGGAACGCTGGTGGGAATCTCGTCGGTCGCCGGGGACCGCGCGCGGCGCAGCAATTACGTTTATGGAACGGCGAAGGGCGCGCTGTCGCTCTTTCTCGCGGGGCTCCGCGCGAGGCTGCGCGAAAAGGGCGTGCGGGTGGTGACGGTGAAGCCCGGTTTCGTCGAC
>Ga0209131_1002960_pt1 | contig 11423 bp, 11 predicted proteins | sample GraSoi_2013_40cm_FD_185826 | JGI IMG/M metagenome (GOLD analysis project Ga0209131, IMG submission 185826) | Grasslands soil microbial communities from the Angelo Coastal Reserve, California, USA - Sample 9_17_2013_40cm (SPAdes) (version 2) | ecosystem: Environmental > Terrestrial > Soil >...
GACAAGCCCGCCGCAACACTGCTGCACCTCGGAAGCGGGTTGAGCAACGGCATGGCCAATCTGCACAACGCCCGGCGCGCGTACACCCCGATCGTCAATATCGTGGGCGATCACGCCACATACCACAAGCGGTTCGACGCTCCGCTCGATTCCGACATCAAGGCGGCCGCGGGTGTATTCTCGCACTGGCTTCGAACCTCGTCCAGCACCGCGCGAATCGGGGGCGACGCGGCGGAAGCGGTCGCCGCTTCGATGGACGCGCCCAGAGGCGTCGCGACGCTGATCCTTCCCGCCGACGTGCCGTGGGGCGATGGCGGCCGGCCGGCGGCTCCGCAGGTGCCGATCGGCCCGCGCCCGGTCGCGGATCGTGTGTTCGGCTCGATTGCGGACGTGCTTCGCAGCGGAGAGACGACCACCATTCTGCTCGGCGGCGCGGCCAACCGGGAGCGTGGGCTCCGCGCGGCCAGCCGGATATCGGTGGCCACGGGCGGCGCCAAGGTCCTCGTTGAGACCTTTCCGACGCGGCTGGAGCGCGGTGCAGGTTTGCCGACTGTCGAGCGATTTGCCTACCTCGCCGAGCAGGCCATCGCCCAGCTCGCCGACGTGAAGCATCTGGTGCTCGCCGGCGTGCCCTCGCCGGTCTTCGCCTATCCCGGCAAGCCCAGCGATCTGGTTCCGGAGGGCTGTCAGGCGCATGTGCTGGCGACGCGATCGGACAACGTCGTTGCCGCGCTCGAGACTCAGAAACGCCAACTCGCCCAGCGAATGAAGCACGAGCTGCCGATGGCTGTAATAAACGCCCCTGGGCAGGCCGGTGGTGCCCGTGCTGGACTGGGACAGCCACCGCGGTATCTCGAGGCGTTTTTCGCCATTCCGATGATGGGAGTGGTGCTTCAGCATACGAAGCGCAAGAGATGGCCAGCATAATGGATCGTGACGCTATTTCGGCCGACATTGACGTGCAGATGATCGAAGTGGGCGGCCAGCTCGGCACGAAGCGCGGGGCCGCGATCGTGACCAGAGCCGATCCAAGTGCGACGAGCCCGAGGCGAAACTTTTTTTGCCACAGGACGACCGGCTGGTGCCGCAGCGGGACCTCGTCCGGCGACTTTTGAATTTCACCTGCACTTGGGACAGCAACATTCGAGGCCCACCCATTTCGGCGCAGCGGGTGCTCATGCGAGACTGTCGGCCGCGTGTTCCAACCCACACTGGTTAATGATAACCCTCGCCGGGCAATACCTTGCCGCGGAACGTCCAATAGACGAACGCCGTGTAAACGAGAACCAGCGGCAACACGAAGAGAACGCCCATCAAGCCGAATATCGACGAAGCCGGCGGCGCGGCTGCAGCATAAATGGTGACGGTCGGCGGCACGGCGTAGGGAAAGATCGAAATTCCCAGCCCCAGGAAACCGAACAGGAAGAGAGCAATCGAGGCAATGAAAGGAGCAAGTTCTCCGCGCCGCCTGAGCGACCCATAGGCGAACAAAGCTGCGGCGGCGGTAGCCAGTGGAACCGGCCAAAGCAATGCGAGATTAGTCGGTGTGAACCATCGCTCCGCGATGCGGGGGAATTCGAAAGGAGTCCACAAACTCACGCCGGCCAGAAAAAACAGCACGAAAACGAGCGCTCCTTTAGCGCAGCGCCGGCCGCGGTCCTGAAGTATGCCGACGGTTTTAAAGTTGAGCCAGCATGCGCCCAAAAGGGCGTAACCGGCCACAACCCCGGCCCCGCAAATCAGGCTGAAGGGCGTCAGCCAATCGAATGGTCCGCCCGCGAACTCGTTGTTCTTCACGGTCACGCCTTGCAAGAGACCACCTAGCACACAGCCCTGAGCGAAGCTCGCAATCGTCGAGCCCCAGAAAAAGGCGCGATCCCACCAGTGGTGGTTCGGCTTCGCGACCCAGCGAAATTCGAACGCAACGCCGCGCAGCACAAGGCCCAGCAGCATCACGAGGATCGGCACGTGTAGCGCCGGCATCAGGATCGAATAGGCAAGCGGAAATGCGACGAGCAGGCCGCCACCGCCGAGAACCAGCCATGTCTCGTTGCCGTCCCAGAACGGCGCGATCGTATTCATCATCTGATCGCGCTCGGCTTCGATCCGTGTTGTCGGGAACAAGATGCCGATGCCGAGGTCGAATCCATCGAGGATCACATACATGACAATAGCGAGTCCGAGCAAAAGGCCCCACACGACCGCGAGATAGGATTCCATCGGATCACTCCGCCCGTTGCAACGCGATGGCCACGTTCCCTGCTGACTGGCCCTCTTCGAGCGCCGCGGAAATCGGCCGGTTTGCCAGAATCTCGGGTTCGTCGGCCGGTTTGGCTTCCGGTCCTTTCTTGATCAGACGCCGGATGTAGCGAATGCCGGCTCCGAACACGACGCCATAGACCAGGACAAAAAGCGCGATGAACACCGCAATGCTCATCGCCGGAATAGGGGAGGCCGCATCGGCAGTACGCAGGACGTCGTGCGCGACCCATGGTTGGCGGCCGACCTCGGTGGTCGTCCAGCCTGCGATGATCGCGATAAAGCCGAGTGGCCAGCACCAGCGCAACGCGAGCAGATAGAGCCGAGCGCGATCAAGCTTGCGGAACGACCACAAAATGCCTCCGGCGCCGGCCATGAAGATAAACAAAAACCCGATGCCTACCATGATCCGGAACGACAGGAAGATCGGGAGGACCGGAGGACGGTCTTTTGGCGGGAAGTCCTTCAGGGCCGGAATGCTGCCGGTCAAACTGTGCGACAGGATCAGACTGCCGAGATAGGGGATCGCAATCTCGTAGTCATTGCGCTCCGCTTTCTCGTTCGGAAGCGCCAACACCACGAGCGGCACCGGGCCATCGTTTTCCCAATGAGCTTCCATGCCGGCGATCTTTGCAGGCTGGTGGTGGAGCGTGTTGAGTCCGTGCATGTCACCGATCAGGGCCTGGGCCGGCGCTAGCACGATGGCGAGCCCGAGGCCCATGCGTAGCATGGTGCGGGCGAGTTCCGGATGACGGCCCTCGAGCTGATAGCGGGCGCCGACGCCGGCAACGACAAATGCCACCGTCAAGTAGGACGCGACCATCATGTGGCTGAAGCGATAGGGAAAGCTCGGATTGAAGATGATGGCGATCCAGTCGAGCGGATACGCCACGCCGTCGCGCATTTCGAAGCCCGTTGGGGTTTGCATCCAACTGTTTGCTGACAAAATCCAGAAGGCCGACATCGTCGTGCCAAGGGTGACGGTGACGGTCGCCGCGAAATGTAGCGCGCGCGGCACCCGGTTCCAGCCGAACAGCATTATGCCGAGGAAGGTGGCTTCCAGGAAGAAAGCCCATACCACCTCGTAGCCGATCATCGGCCCAATGATGTTGCCGATAATGCGCGAGTAGCGGCTCCAGTTGGTCCCGAGCTGATATGACATCACCAGCCCGGACACGACGCCCATGGCGAAGGAAATGGCGAAGATCTTGGTCCAGAAGCGCGCCAGCAGATAGTAGCGCTCGCGTCCTGTCGAAAGCCAAATCGCTTCGAGCGTCGCAATCCAGGCGACAAGGCCGATCGTGAAACTCGGAAAGATGATATGGAACGCCATGGTGAAGGCGAACTGAATCCGCGCCAGGAAAACGGCGTCGTCGATCATCGGCCATGTCCTTGCGAGACTTCGCCGAGACCAACGCGGCATCGGCGATCGCGATCGCATTAGCCGTGACAATTTCCCGACCGTTCGACTTCTTCAAGGTTGTGGGAGGTCATTGGAAGGTCATTCTCGGCCACGATCGTTCGGACTGATCTTTGACAGAACCCGCGACTTTCTCGTCGGCCAGGCAGGCCCGCGTTTCCAAAATAGGTAAGGACCGCTACCGTAGTTCGAACGGGGGAGGCGTGTGCAGGTGCGAATGACGTTGGCCGTGCAACCTTTGCGAGGCTCGCTAACGGTGCAATATCTGTACTATCTTTTCTAACGCGAACCTTTCGAATACGTTGATCGCGTTGGGGCAACGAATCCTAGGTGCAATTGTGGGACCAGCGATCAAAATCGGGTTCGGGGAGAGGTTGCATTCTGCGACAAAGCTAGCGGCGATCGTCGAGACACTTGTCAATGAAGGCATTTCGCCGAACGAGGCGTTGTGCGGCGTTCAAGTGCGCTTGGACGAGCTGCACTCTCCCGCGACCCGCATCTCATTGAACCAAATGATTGTGGCGTGCCGTAACGCCATCAGGCTGACGAGTGACCCGCAGCTGGCGTTCCGTATTGGCTCTTCCATCCATCTTTCGACCTACGGAATGTACGGTTATGCGATGCTTTCCGGCACCGATTTCAGAAAGATCCTGGAATTTGCGGAGAAATACCATCAGTTGGCGACGCCGCTTACCCAGATTGCGCTTGAGGTAACCGACAAGTGCGCGATCTGGACAATCACCCCGCTGCCACATCCTCGAATTGACGCCGCGCTCTACCAGTTCATCGCCGAGATGCAGCTCGGCGTCCACATTTCATTGATGCGTGACGTGATGGGCTCCTCGTTTACACCGGACAAAGTCGCTGTCACCTATCGGCCTCCTGGGTGCCGGAATCTGGCTGAATTGTTTGAATGCCCAGTACTGTTCGAACAGCCGGCGAATCAGATCGTATTTGATGCGGCGTGGCTGGATCGGGCACCAACACTTGGAAATCGAGCGACCCATGCTGCAATGCTCGCAATTTGCGACGACCTTCTCGTCGATATTGTGCTGCGCGGCGGCGTCGCGGGCAGAGTGCGTCAGGTTCTCCTCCAGGATATCGCGAACTGCCCAAATTTCGAGACCGTTGCTAAACTCCTGCGGACACCCCCTCGAACCTTGAGGCGTCAGCTACGAGCGCAGAATACATCTTTTCGAGAGCTGATCGATGAACTAAGGGCGCATGTCGCAATCAAATATCTCAGAGATACCGATATGACGAGCGAGGATATTGCTCTCGCGCTCGGATTCAGCGATGCGGCCAATTTCAGGCATGCATTCCGTCGCTGGACCAAAGAGTCACCCAGCATGTTCAAGCATCTGGCGACTGACTATAGGCTTCATTCCGAGAACTGATTGCGATCCGCTTGACCGCAGCAATGCTATATGGGTCATCTCCGTGGAAGTGCGAGCCCTCGCAGTTGCAATGCCTCGTTAGCAGCTCTTGAAGCCTTGCCAGCGCGAGATCGGGTGGCGCGTTGCAGAAGCGTGCCTTTATTCGGCACGGGCCCAGCCTGATTTGCGCGCCACGTTCGCCATGCCTCGGCCTTTTGACCGAATGCAACCCGTTGGCGACCGTTTAGAACCTTCACTAAGATGCGGAGACGCGCGAGGCTATGTTTAAAGTTGGCCGAAAAGTCCGGGCTTGCGTTCTTGCAACGCAGCGGGGGTTGGATCGGACTAACGCGCGAGGAAACCAAGGGGACATCGCAAATGCGTGGCGGCTTGCGCGAGATGCGCATGAGATTGTTGGTGCCTCTGCATGGTCAGATCGTGATGACCAATCGCAAGAGCGTTCGTTCAGAAACCCCGACCGGCAAAGCAACCACTGTTGGCTTGAGCGGCAGCGTAACGGAGAGGGGCCAAATTGCCGGTCCACTGGTCGACCACGGCTTCTCAACGACTGGCCGGACAATCGATCGCAAAGGCAGGATCGGCAAGGAGGCTCGCCGTGGCTGAAATCACTTGCGCAAATATCGCGGAATATACGGGACGCGAGCTTGGGGTATCGGATTGGCTGACGGTGGATCAATCCGTCATCAACCAGTTCGCCGAGTGCAGCGGCGATCGGCAATGGATTCACGTCGATGTCGAGCGCGCGAAGCGTGAAAGTCCGTATCAAGGACCGATTGCCCACGGCTATCTTTCACTCTCTTTTGTTGCGCCGCTTTCGATGCAAGTCGGAGCTATCCCCTCGGATGCAGTAGCCGCCTTCAACTATGGTTTGGACAAAGTGCGGTTCCTGGCGCCGGTCAAGTCAGGCGCGCGTGTCCGGCTGCGTGTGACGGTCATCGGCATGGAGCGGAAAACGGACGGCTCGATGATCCTGAAGACCGGTAACACGTTGGAAATCGAAGGATCGGACAAGCCTGCATTGATCGCCGAATCGCTGGCCCTTGTCGTTCCAAAGAAGGCTGCGAAATCTGAAGCATAGCAAGGGCCGGTAGCAACTGGTTCGAATATGGAGGAGGAGACGATGACTGAAGCAACACAATCATGGCTCGAGATGCTCAAGAAATTTGGGAGTGACCTCAATCTTCCGAAAGTCGACGTCGACAAATTGATCGAAATGCATCGCAAGAACCTCGATGCGGTCGAGCAATCGGCACAGGTCGCGTCGGCGGGCGCCAAATCCCTTGCCGACAAGCAGCGTGAAATCATCGAGACGGCATTTAGGGAGGCGGCGGCGATGGCACGCGATTTCAAGCCCACGGGAGATCCCAAGGAGGTTCTCGCGAAGCAGACGCGAAAAAGGCATTCGACATCACGGTTCAGAACACCCGCGACGTTGCCCAACTTGCAACCCAGACGACCACCGACGCATCGAAAATCATCCGCGACCGATTGCGGGAAAGCCTGAATGAACTCGGGGCCAGCTTGCGCCGCGCCTAAGGGTAATTCCCGAAAACGGGAGCTGACGTTGCCCGAGATCTTCACCACGTGAACAGTAGTGCGGGGTCTCGGTGGCGGCGTTGGTAGCTTTGCACATGAGCAAAGGGTTCGGGCGCACGAGTTGCGTGAAAATTTTCGGGCGAGCGCTGGTCTTGGTGTGAATCTCGAACCGGCGTCCGCCGATAAGGATTTATCAGCCATGAATGTGACCATTAATGTGGACCTGACGCCATCGGAAGCCCGCGAACTCGTGGGCCTTCCTGATGTAAAGCCGTTGCACGACGCTGCCATGGCCAGGATCGAGCAAAGAGTAATGGCGCAGGCGGATAAATTTTCCGCCGACGGGCTGATGAACACGTGGTTCGCAGGAAGCCCCCGGGCGGCCGAGTTGCTCGGCGATATGGTCGGCGGTCTGATCTCGCAGGGCCGCGCGCGAGAGAAACCTGCAGGGAAGTCGAAAGAGGCAACGCGGGAGTAGCAAGGTCTCGGAGTGGGACCGCCCATTCGCGGTGCGGGCTGCGATAAATAGCAATGTGGATCGCGGACAATTTATTTCGTCCGTTAGTGGTTGTCGTTGTCAGGTCGTTTTCGGGGTGCCGTCCGGTGATCGTTCGCGAAAAGCCAACAGCCTGGGAACTGTTCTTTGTTTCCCGCGGCTCGGTCATTCTCCGGATTCTGCCGCAGATGATGGCTGTCACGGGTCTGACCTTGCTGCTGGTGGCGCTACACCGGCGTGGTTGGGCGCAGATTCCAACCATCGCGCCGCTGGGCTTGTCGGTAATCGGCGCTACACTCTCGATCTTCGCTGCCTTTCGTAATTCAGCAAGCTATGAACGCTGGTGGGAGGCGCGCAAGGTCGCCGGGCTGATCGTGGTCGAAGCTCGCAGTTTGGCGCGTCAGGCGCAAAACTACATCGCTGCGGCTCCCAGTGACGATCTGTCGCGCCGCATCGCGCTGCGCTGCATCGTGTTCACGCAGGTGACGCGCGATTTCCTCCGCGATCGTCCGATTGGAGAGGCCGCGGCGCCGTATCTTTCATCCGAGGAGCGCGTGGCGTTAGTGGCGAGCCGCAATCCAGCGAACCGCCTGCTCGCCTCTTTCAGCGCCGACATTGCGGCGGCGGCTGCGGCCAGTCGGTTGTCGCCCCAGATGGCCCGTGCCCTCGAGGACCGGGTGGTCGGCCTGACTCTGGCCTATGGCATGCTGGAACGCACCAAGGTCACGCCAATGCCCTTCGCCTACACCTTGGCCATCCGCCGCATCACCTATCTTTTCTGCTTTCTGCTTCCGTTCGGTCTCTCCGATCTCGTCAGCTATTGGGCGCCGCTGCTCATTGTGATCATCTCTTACATTTTCTTCGGCCTGGATGCGCTCGCCGACGATCTGGAAGCGCCCTTCGCTGACACCTTCATGGTAGTCCCGCTCGATGCGATGGCACGCGCTGTCGAGATCAACGTCCTGGAGTTGCTCGGCGAGAAGGATTTGCCAGAGCCGATCCGGCCGAAGAATTTCGTTCTGACGTGAGAGAAGTCGCAAATAGGAATAGTGACCGGTTCGCCGTTCGGGATGTCCGGTTGTAACCTTTGATTTCACGATGATTGTGAAGATGATCGGTCAAACGGGTCGAGCGTCTCGCGTCCCGGCCGAACGGCCGAGATCAAACTCGAGATCAAGCCTCGGCCACATGGCGCGAAAGTGACCGCGTTCAAAAACAAGAACACTCCAGTATTAAACGATGTCTCGGACCGAGGGAGGAAGTCATGACGACAGCCGCTATGGCGCGCAAGCCGGAATACACCCCGCCGCCGATCAATGGCGACTACTACTTCATCCTCGACTGTCTTGATGAAAAGGAGCGCGCGATCGCTCGACGCGTCCGCGATTTCGCCGAGAAAGAGGTGGCGCCAATCATTACCGACTTTTGGGCCCGGGACGAGTTCCCGCATGAGATCGTCCCCAAGCTGCCGGCGCTCGATTTCGCAGGGGTCGGATACAAAGGTTATGGTTCGGCGGGCGGCAGCTGGCTCCTGAACGGCATCATCTGTATGGAGCTGGCGCGTGTCGATTCTTCGATCGCCACCTTCTACGGGGTTCACACCGGGCTCTCGGCAGGCTCGATCTATCTCTGTGGCGACGAGGAGCAGAAGCAGCGCTGGCTGCCGGCGATGATGCGCTGGGAGAAGATTGGTTCGTTTGGCCTGACCGAACCGCTGGTCGGTTCAGGGACCTCTGGCGGCATGCTGACGACTTGCCGGCGGGAGGGCGACACCTGGATCCTGAACGGCCAGAAGAAATGGATCGGTAATTCGACCTTCTCAGACATCAACGTGATCTGGGCGCGCGAGGAGAGCTCGAACCAGGTCAAGGGCTTTGTCGTCATGAAGGATAACCCGGGCTTCTCGGTGGAGAAGATCAAGACCAAGATGGCCTTGCGTGTGGTCCAGAACGGCCTGATCACGCTGAAGGACTGCCGCGTGCCCGAGGCGGACCGGCTGCAGAATGCCAACACCTTCAAGGATACGGCCAAAGTCTTGAGGATGACTCGCGCCGGCGTGGCGTGGTTCGGCGTGGGCTGCCAGATGGGCGCCTATGAACACGCGCTTCGCTACGCGACGGGGCGGTTGCAATTCGGCAAGCCGATCGCAGGCTTCCAGTTGGTTCAGGATCTGCTCGTGCGCATGCTCGGCAACCTCGTTCAGTCGCAGACGATGTGTCTGCGCATGTCACAGTTGCAGGACGAGGGGCGGATGACCGACGAACTCGCCGGGTTGGCCAAGGCGCTCTGTAGCGTCAGATGCCGCGAGACCGTCGGCTGGGCGCGCGAATTGCTTGGGGGCAACGGCATCCTGCTTGAAAATCAGATCGGCCGCTTCGTGGCCGATGCGGAAGCGATCTATTCCTATGAGGGCACGCGTGAGATGAACACGCTGATTGTTGGCAAGCACATCACCGGCCTCAGCGCTTTCGTTTAGAACGGCGGCGCCACGGCGTGCCGAGTTCGAAAACCGCGGCGCGCCGTGGAGTTCAATCGTGCTGCGGCTCATGGGAAGCAGAGCATGCAAGAAGAAACTCAGAGACATCACACCAACAGCATAGGGAGAGAAATATGGCGGAGAGCGTTTACAAGATTATCGAAGTGGTCGGCACCAGTCCCGAATCCTGGGAAAAAGCCGCGACTGCGGCTGTCAACCGGGCTGCGAAGACGCTGAGAGACCTGCGCGTCGCTGAGATCGTTCAGTTGGACATGCAGATTTCAAACGGCAAGGTGGAAGCTTATCGCGCGAAGGAAGGCTCTCCTTCAAGTTCGAAGACTAGGTCGTCGAAGCCTCGCTTTTTTGGGTTCGCACGAGACGAGTTGCATGCCGAGGCTGCCGCTTCGATCGGTTGCGACCGGCTGACAAAGGCGAGCGACTTCGCAAATGTGAGACAGGGGTTTGGGCGCTTTCGTCCGTTTGACGACAAGGCCATGCAGGAGGCATCCCAATGACGTTGCAGGTGAGGAAAACTGCTGTGCTCGGCGCCGGCGTGATGGGCGCGCAGATCGCCGCGCATCTGGCGAACGCCAACGTGCCGGTCGTGCTCTTCGATCTGACCGCCAAGGAGGGCGATCCAAGCGGGGTCGCCAAGCGGGCGATCGAGAATCTGAAGAAACTTTCGCCGCCACCGGCGGCCACGCGGGACCGTATCGGCTATGTCGAACCGGCCAATTACGACCAGCATCTCGACAAGCTCAGGGAATGCGACCTGATCATCGAGGCGATCGCCGAACGCATGGACTGGAAGCTCGATCTATATAAGCGCATTGCGCCGCACGTCGCGCCGAATGTCGCCATTGCCTCCAATACCTCGGGCCTGTCCATCGAGGAGATGGGCAAGGCGCTGCCGGAAGCCTTGCGTTCGCGCTTCTGCGGCGTGCATTTCTTCAATCCGCCGCGCTACATGACGCTGATCGAAATCATTCCCGTGGCGACGACAGACCCGAAGCTTGCCGACGATCTGGAGAGTTTCCTGACCACCACGCTTGGCAAAGGCGTGGTCCGTGCGCTCGACACGCCGAACTTCATCGCCAACCGCGTCGGCGTGTTCTCGCTGCTCGCAGTGATGCATCATACCCAGGCTCTCGGTCTCGCTTTGGACGAAGCCGACGCCGTCACAGGGCCACTGATCGGGCGCGCGACCAGCGCCACCTTCCGCACCTCGGATGTGGTCGGGCTGGATACGATGGCCCATGTCGTCAAGACGATGAAAGACCGGTTGCCCGACGATCCCTGGCACAAATATTACGAGGCACCGGCCTATATCACGACGCTGATCCAGCGCGGCGCGCTCGGACAAAAGACCGGCGCCGGTCTCTATCGAAGGGAAGGCAAAGAGATCAAGGTGCTTGACGTGGCCAAGCAGGACTACGTGGCGTCGGGAGCCAAGGTCGACCCCGGCGTCGAGGCCATCCTCAAGCTGAAAGACCCCGCGGAGAAGTTTGCTCAATTGAGAAAGGGCGCGCATCCGCAGGCGCAGCTCGTGTGGTCGTCCTTCCGCGACCTCTTTCATTATAGCGCTTATCATCTCGGATCGATCGCCGACAATGCACGCGACCTTGATCTTGGCGTTCGCTGGGGCTTCGGCCATCGCGAGGGACCGTTCGAAACCTGGCAATCGGCCGGATGGGCGGCGACTGCTGCAGCGATAAAAGAAGATATCGCGGCGGGCAAGGCCATGGCGAGCGCGCCGTTGCCGGCATGGGTTTTCGATGGTCGCAACGGCGTGCACACTCCGCAAGGCTCTTACTCCGCCAGCGCCAACACGATCAAACC
>Ga0209131_1002965_pt1 | contig 11416 bp, 8 predicted proteins | sample GraSoi_2013_40cm_FD_185826 | JGI IMG/M metagenome (GOLD analysis project Ga0209131, IMG submission 185826) | Grasslands soil microbial communities from the Angelo Coastal Reserve, California, USA - Sample 9_17_2013_40cm (SPAdes) (version 2) | ecosystem: Environmental > Terrestrial > Soil >...
CGAGCGCGCGCCCGACACGGAGCTCGAGGCGACACTGGAGCGTGTCATCGCGCGCCTGGGCCGCACGCGCCCGACCGCGGTGAACCTGCGCTGGGCGCTGGAGCGCATGCGTGCCGAGCTGGCGCCGTCGCTCGCTCGCGGGGCCGGCGCCGGCGCGCTGCGCGCCGAGGCGCGCGCGGCGGCGCAGCGCATCGCCGACGAGGACGTCGCCAGCTGTCGCGCGATCGGCGACGCCGGAGCGGCGCTGCTGCCGTTCGGAGCGCGCGTGCTCACTCACTGCAACGCCGGCGCGCTCGCGACCGCCGGCTACGGCACCGCCCTCGGGGTCGTGCGCAGCGCCGCGCGCGACGGCCGGCTGGCGCACGTCGTGGCGCAGGAGACCCGCCCGTTCCTGCAGGGCGCGCGGCTCACCGCGTGGGAGCTGGCGCGCGACGGCATCGAGGTGCGGCTGATCACGGACTCGATGGGCGGAGCGCTCATGGCGCAACACGCCATCGACGTCGTCATCGTCGGCGCGGACCGCATCGCCGCCAACGGCGACGTCGCGAACAAGATCGGGACCTACAGCGCGGCGCTGTTGGCGCGCGCGCACGGTATCCCGTTCTATGTCGCGGCCCCGTTCTCGAGCGTCGATCTGTCGCTGGCGAGCGGCCGCGAGATTCCGATCGAGCAGCGCAGCCCGGCCGAGGTGACCACGATCGCCGGGCGGCGCATCGCGCCCGAGGGCGTCGTGGCCCTGCACCCGGCCTTCGACGTGACCCCAGCGGACTTTGTGACGGCCATCATCACCGAACGAGGCGTGATCCGTCCGCCGTTTGCGCCGGGTCTTGCGGCTCAACGGGAGCGACCCAGCGGCCGATGACTCCACTGGATACAACCGTGTTCGCGGGGTATGGCGTCGTTGGAAGTCCTGATCGTCGAGGATGATCGGGCGCTCGCTCGGGTTCTCGCGCGCGCGCTCGAACAGGCCGGCTACAGCTGCCGCCAGGCGCACGACGGAAACGCCGCGCTGAGCGAGGTGGCGAAGGCCACGCCCGACCTGATGCTGGTCGACCTCCTGCTGCCGAAGCGGGACGGGCAGGCGGTGATGAGCACGCTGCAGGCCGCGGAGGCGACGCGCAGGATCCCGATCATCGCGATGAGCGGCGTGTTCCGCGGCGTCGATGCCCTGCGCAGCGTGCTCGCCGCGGGCGGCAAGGCGTTCCTCGAGAAGCCGATCGAGTCACACACGCTGATCGATCAGGTCTCAAAGCTGATCGGGAAGCCCACGCCGCCCGAGCTGGCGACCCCGAGCGACGCCGTCGACCTGGCGAAGGAGCCCGCGATCGAGGCGCTGTGGAGCGCGATGCGCGCCAAGACCACGGGCGCGGTCCACTTCGAGACCGGCAAGCGGAAGAAGATCGTGGTGCTCGAGAACGGCATGCCGCTGGCCGTCCGCTCGAACCTCGCGCGCGAGTCACTCGGCCGCAGGCTGCTCGACGCCGGGCGGATCGACGAGCTCACCTTCAACGAGTCGATCCGGCGCTCGAAGGTTACCGGCAAGCGCCAGGGCGAGCTGCTCGTGGAGCTGGGCGCGATCACGGAGCTCGTGCTGCGCGACACGCTCGCGGATCAGTCCGCGGACAAGCTCACCGAGATCTTCTCCTGGACCGAGGGCCGCACCTGGACCCAGACGGGCGTGCGCGCGGTGAGCCTCTCCTCGGAGCTGCTCGGCTGGACTCCGCGGCTGACCGTGCTGCGCGGCGTGCACCGGGTCAGCCCCTCGATCATCGCCAAGCGCCTCGAGCCCTATCAGGCCTGCGAGGTCTCGACCGAGGTGCTCGCGCTGGAAGACGGCGAGAACGCGGACGCCGTGAAGGTGCTCTACGAGTCGGTCAGGGAGACGCGCTCGCTCGGTTCGCTGCTGAAGGAGCACGCCAGCACCCTCTACGGACTGTGGCTGATCGGCGCGCTGGCGGTGCGCGTCGACGATTCCGCCACGCCCCGTACACTTCCCGGTGTCGGATCGACCGGTGCCATCCGCGCGCTCGAGGGCAAGCTGCGCGAGACACTCGCGAAGCACAAGACCCAGAACCACTTCGAGGCGCTAGGTGTCGCGGAGGACGCCCCGGGCGACGAGGTGCGCAAGGCGTTCATGGCGCTCGCGAAGACCTTCCATCCCGACAAGGTGGGGCGGCGCTCGGCCGAGCTGATCGAGCTCGCCGGCAAGGTGTTCGCGCGCATCTCGGAGGCGCACGACGTGCTCGCGTCGCCCGAGAAGCGCCAGCTGTACGTCTCGCAGCTGAAGCGCACTCGCGGCGCGCAGGGGGATACCCGCCAGGAAGTCACGCGCATCCTCACCGCGGAGCAGCAGTTCCAGCGCGCCGAGGAAGCGATGCGCCGCCGCGATTGGGTCGCGTCGCTCGAGGCCTTGAAGTGGGCGCTCGACCTCGACCCGAACGAGGGCGAGTTCTTCGCGCTGCGCGGCTGGGTCCTCTTCCTCCAGCAGCAGGACCAGGGCCTGCGGAACGCGGAGCCCGCGCTCGAACAGATCAAGAAGGCGATCGCGCTCTCGCCGCAGTCGCCGAGCATCTATTACTACCTGGGTCAGATCCGGAAGGCTTGCGGAGATCACACGGAAGCGGAGAAAATGTTCCGCAAGACGATCGAGCTTCGCCCCGACCACGTCGAGGCGAACCGCGAGCTCCGGCTGATCCAGATGCGCCGCGCCAAGGGCGACGACACGGGCGGCGGTCGGTTGTTCGGGAGAAAGAAGAAGTAGTGGGCGTCGAGAAGACCGAGCGCGTCTGGCACAACGGCGCGCTGATCCCGTGGGACGACGCGAACGTGCACATCCTCACGCACACGTTGCACTACGGCCTGGGCGTCTTCGAGGGCATCCGCTGTTACCGGAGCGACGACGGCGCGGGGAACGTGTTTCGCCTGAAGGAACACGTCGCGCGCCTGTTCGACTCGGCGCGCATCGTCGAGATCGCGATGTCGTACGACCACGATGCGATCGAGACGGCGATTCTCGACACGCTGCGCGCGAACCGCATGAGCGAGGGCTACATCCGCCCGCTCGTGTATCTGGGCGCGGGCGCGATGGGCCTCCTGCCCAAGGACAACCCGACTCAGGTCGCGATCATCGTCTGGCCCTGGGGCGCATATCTCGGCGAGGAGGGCCTGGAGCGCGGCATACGCGCGAAGGTGTCGTCGTACGCGCGCCATCACCCGAACGTGTCGCTGACGAAGTCGAAGACCTGCGGCGATTACGTGAACTCGATTCTCGCCAAGCGCGAGGTCACCCGCCTCGGCTACGACGAGGCAATCATGCTCGACACGAACGGTCTGGTCGCGGAGTGCAGCGGCGAGAACATCTTCATCGTGCGCCGCGGGCGGCTCTTGACGCCGCCACTCGTGTCGGTGCTCGAGGGCATCACGCGCGACTCGGTGATCCGCATCGCCCGCGACAAGGGCATCGAGGTCGTCGAGCAGAGCATCACGCGCGACGAGGTCTACTGCGCCGAGGAGATGTTCCTCACCGGCACCGCGGCCGAGATCACGCCGGTGCGCGAGGTCGACGACCGCAAGATCGGCGCCGGCTCGCGCGGCCCGGTCACCAAGACCATCCAGAGCACGTTCTTCGAGGCCGTGAAAGGCCGCGACCGGAAGTACGAGAGCTGGCTGACTCGGGTCTGATTGAGTTCGCTCGGCTGCGCCTCGCTACCCGATCGCGTAGCCGAAGATTTCATCCATGACGCGGTCTCGCTGCGAGTCGGTGAGTGACTCGTCGACGGGCAGGAGCAGGCCGGTGGCGCGCGCGTGCTCTGCGGCGGGCAGGCTGGCGAGGTCGCGCTCCGCGAGCGGCAGGCGCAGGCGGCGCGCTTCGACGCCGGCCTCGGCGAGCAGCTTGGCGAGGTCGTCGGCGGCGGCGCGCGCGAAGCGCGTGAGACGCAGCAGGTAACCCGAGTAGACCGACAGCGCGTTCTCCGGCGTCGGCGGCACGCGGAACGCGTCGTAGCGCGAGAACTCGGCCGAGTACGCGCTCGCGCTGCGGCGCCGCGCGGCGACGCGATCCTCCCAGCGCTCGAGCGCGGCTAGCCCGGCGAACGCCAGCCCGTCACCCGCGCGCTCCGCGGCCAGCGTCGGCTCGAGATCCTTCGCGAGCGCCTCGGGCAGCGCGAGCAGCGCCGCCTCGAAGCCGGGCGCTCCACAGCCCAGCGGCATCCGGAACACGCTCGCGCAGGGCGCGCGTCCGATGCGCGAGTCAGCGAAGCGCGCGCCGAGGCTCTCGCAGCCGTCCTCGATGACTTCGAGCCCGCGCTCTTCGGCGAGCGCGTAGAGCACGTCGAGCTCTGCAGGCTGGCCCAAGGGGTGCGCCACCAACAGCGCCCGCGTCCGGGCGCCGATCGCCGCCGCCGCCGCGCTGGGGGCGAGCGTGAGTCGCTCCGGGTGGACGTCGGCGAAGACGGGCCGCAGCTCCGCGGCGCGCAGCGCGGCCACGGCGCTCGCCGAAACGACGCCGGGGACGACGACCTCGTCGCCCTTGGCGAGACCGAGCGCGCGCACGAGCGCGCCGAACGCATCCTTCGGCGAGCGCAGCGCGAGCACGCGCTCCGCGCCGAGATAAGCGGCGGCGCGGCGCTCGAGCTCGACGGTCACGGAACCCGCGTCCGGGCGCGAGATCAGCGCGGCGAGCTCGTCGCCGGGCGCGGCACCCGGCTCGAACGGAACCGCGAACGCGTGCTCCGGGCGCGACGCCGCGTGCCGGTCCAGGAACTCCTCGAGGCAGGCGCAGAGCTCCTCGAGCATACACAGATATGCGTCGCCCAGGTCGCTGGCGGCGGGGGCGGCCGGCTCGCGGCGCAACAGCTCCTGGCCGCGCTGGCGCAGGACGATCGCCGCGCCCGCGGCGGAGCCGAACGAGTCCGAGAGCTCCACGAGGCCGAGCCGGCAGTTGCCGCCGATCGACAGCGGAATCTCGGCGTGCCCGCCCAGGGCGATCGCCAGGTCGGGCCGGATGCGGTCCTCGAGCCAGCGCACGACTTCCTCGCCGAGCTTGTGCCCGCTGCGCGCCGGAACTCCGGCGCGGTCACAGAGCTCGAGTATCTCGGGACAGAAGTCCCGCTCGCTGCCGCCCTCGACGCCGATGAAGGCGACCACGCGCTCGCCGCGCTGGAGCAGTCGCTCGAGCACGCAGAGCGCGCGGTAAGTTCCACCGATCAAGAGGATTCTCGGGCCGTTGCGCTGCATGCGCGCCCTCCGAGCAAGTGGCGTGCCTTGCGACACCTGGCGACACACGCCGCCGCCGGGCGAAGCTCCCGCCTCGCGGCGTCTTGATTCCGACGCCGAGCGTCAAAGCCACTGGACGGCGCCGGGGCGCGGGGCCGTGCTACGGTCTGCGCCGTGAACCCCACCAGCTCTCGAAACGACACGCGCGCCATCTTCGCCGGTGGCGTGCAAATCGGCGGCGGCGCTGCGATTTCCGTGCAGAGCATGTGCGCGACCCACACCCAGAACGTGGCCGCGACGGTCGAGCAGGCCGAGCGCCTGGCCAGGGCGGGCGCAGCGCTCGTGCGCGTCGCGGTCGACAGCAAGGCCGACGCGGAAGCGCTCGCCGAGATCCACCAGCGCACGCCGGTTCCGATCGTGGTCGACCTGCAGGAGCACTACCGCCTGGCGCCGCTGGTCGCCCCGCACGTCGCGAAGCTCCGCTACAACCCGGGTCACCTGCACCACCACGAGCGCGACAAGAAGATGCGCGACAAGGTGAAGTGGATCGCGGACGTCGCCGGTTCCGCGGGCTGCGCGCTGCGCGTGGGCGTGAACTGCGGCTCGGTCGCGCCCGAGTACGCGGAGCGTTTCCCGGACGACTCGATCGACGCCATCGTCGCGTGCGCGACCGATCACTGCGCGATGCTCGACGACGTCGGCTTCCACGATTTCGTGGTCTCGATCAAGGACTCCGATCCCGCGAACGTGATCGCCGCGAATCAGCGCTTCGCGCGCGAGCGGCCCGACGTGCCCATACACCTGGGAGTGACGGAGGCAGGGCTGCTGCCCGGCGGCGAGATCAAGACGCGCATCGCCTTCGAGCAGCTGATCGCGCGCGGCATCGGCGACACGATCCGCGTGTCACTCACGCTCCCGAACGACCGCAAGCACGAAGAGGTCGTGATCGGCCACAAGATCCTCGCGGACATTCGCGAGGGCCGCTTCCGCTCGGTGCCGGTGCTGACGGGGCTGAACATCATCTCCTGCCCGTCGTGCTCGCGCGTCGAGAACGAGGCCTTCGTCGATCTGGCCGAGAAGGTGCGCGAGATGACCACTTACGCCGCGAGTCACGACGTGACCATCGCCGTCATGGGCTGCCGCGTGAACGGCCCGGGCGAGACCGACGACGCGGACCTCGGCCTGTGGTGCGGGCCGCGCCACGTGAACATGAAGCGCGGCGGCGAGAAAGTCGGCGCCTTCGGCTACGACGAGGTGCTGGTCCGGCTCCGGCAGGAGCTCGACGACCTGATCGCGAAGAAGGCGGTGCGCGCGTGAGGATGCTCCACACGATGCTGCGCGTCGGCGATCTCGAGCGCTCCCTCGCGTTCTACACCGGGCTGCTGGGCATGAAGCTGCTGCGCAAGCACGACTTCCCGGGCGGGCGCTTCACCCTGGCGTTCGTCGGCTACGGCGACGAGAAGGACAACACCGTCCTCGAGCTGACTCACAACTGGGACACGAAGAGCTACGAGCTGGGCGGCGCCTACGGCCACATCGCCCTGGGCGTGCCCGACATCCAGGCGACCTGTGCCGCGCTGCGCGAGCAGGGCGTGAAGATCGTGCGCGAGCCGGGGCCGATGCAGCACGGCACGACGGTGATCGCGTTCGTCGAGGATCCCGACGGTTACAAGATCGAGCTGATCGAGGGGCGCTAAGCCAGCTCGAAGCGCCCGCTCGCCGCGCTGCGGTACGCGGCGTGAAGCCACGCGAGTGACTGCGCGCCGGCGTCGATGTTCCGTTGGCGGCTGCGCCGTTCGCGCAAGAACTCGAGCAGAACGGCGACCCGCGCCGCGTGCGGGTCGTGCGGCCCCGCGAGCACCTCGCGCGCGCCGTCATCGCGCACGAGAGACGTCTGCGCCCAGCCGATCGAGATCTCGCCGCGGTCGCCGATGCAGCGCGCGATCGGGCGCGCCGTCGAGTCGTTCCAGGAGAGCCGCAGGCTGGCGAGCAGCCCATCGCCGTGGTCGGTTTCGACGCGCACTTCGTCCTCGACCTCGGCGCCCTGGGCGTTCGCGCTCTCGGCCAGCTGAATGCGCTGGAGCGGACCCGCGATGCGTTCGGCGATCTCGAGCGCGTCGCCGCCGAGCTCGAGCAGCACGCCGCCGCCGGAGAGGGCCGGGTCGCCGCGCCAACCGGCGCGCGCGTCGCGCTTGTGCGAGAGCGCGATCTCGAGCGCGCACATGCGCCCGATCGCCCCCGCCGCGATGCGTTCCGCCGCCAGACTCAAGCCCGGTTCCGCGCGGAAGCGCGAGATCGTCAGCACGACGCGGTCGATGTGCTCGGCCAGCTCCGCGATCCGGTCCGCGTCGTCGGGCGTGGTCGCGAGCGGCGGCTCGATCAACAAGTCGGTCCCCGCGCGGAGCAGCGGCTCGGCGGTCTCGAGCCGGAGCGCGGGCGGCGTACACAGAACCGCGACGTCCGGCGCGCCCTGCGCCGCGAGCAGCTCGGCCACGGTTGCGAATGCGCGCACGCCCCGCGCCTCGAGCGCGGCGCGCCGCTCGGGATCCGGGTCGACGCCCGCGTCGATCTCGAGCTCCGGGAGCTCCGCGGCCGCCTCGAGCCAGTCGCGGGCTACGGCGCCGTGGCCGACGAGGACGAGTGACTTCATGGAGACGGCGGACATGGGCAACCCCTCCGGTACGCGCGGCGGAACTCGTGTATTCAGGCCGCGCAGGCGGTGACGAGCGCCGATGTCTCGCGCGCCAGAGTCACTTCCGTGTCCCAGCCCACGCGGCGCGGATAGGCCTGCGCGGCGGTGCACAGAAATACGCGCGTGTTGGCGATGCGCCCGGGGATCGTGCGCCGCAGATCCCCGAACAGCGTGATCGGCTCGGCGGCGTCGTTGTGCGAGATGTGCACGGCCTCGACGTCGCGGGCGTCGAACGAGGGAAACCACTGCCGCAGGCTCGCGAGCGCCTGCTTGCGCACGACGTCGTCCGGCAGCTTGAAGGCGTCGGTGTGCGGGCCGCACTCGTTGCGCACGTAGAGCAGGTGGCGCCCGCCGAGTGACTCCGCGGGAACCACGTGAGTCGCTTCGACCGTGCGCTGGAAGGGCAGAGCGGGGTCCATGAACGCGGTCTGGTAGTACTCGCCCAGGCGCCGCTGCAGGATCACGAGCGCGGTGACCTGGCCCTGATACGGCACGTCGAGGTTCGGGAGCTCGCGCGCCAAGAGCCCGCCCGCGAGCTTCGCGAGCTCTCCGGGCGGAAGCGTCGAGACCACGGCGTCCACGCGCCGCTCCATCCCGTCCACTTCGACCGCGCAGTGCGTTGCGGAGCTTTCGACCGCCGTGATCGACGCGTGCAGCCGCACCTCGCCCCCGCGCGCTTCGATCGAGCGGCGCAAGCGCTCGCCCAGCCAGCCGATGCCACCGCGCAGATAGCCGGTGACCTCGCGCCGGCCGGTCTGATACGAGTTCAGCTGGCGCCACACCCAGTACGCCGGAACCGAGTCCGCGTAGTCACCGAAGCGAACCTCGAGGAACGGGCGCCACCAGGTCTCGTACACGCTGCGGCCAAACACGCGCGGCAGCCACTCCGCCGCGGGAACGCCGTGTAGGTCGAGCGCGTAGCGCTTGAGCTGAGTCGCGTAAGCGAGACCGAGACCCGCGCGCAGCCGGTCGCGACTCGAGAGCCGCGCGAGGCCGGCGGTGCGCAGAAGGTCGGTCGCGGAGCTCACTGGGTAGAAAGCGCCATTCATTGATACCGCGGATCGCGTCGGTCGCCATGCGATCCGGCCGAGGCCGCCGAGGTCCGCCAGCAAGCCACACAGAGCTGTGTCGGTGTTGCGCAGGGCATTCGAGAAGCGATCGATGCGCAGCCCCTCATGGACGATCGGCGAGCCGAGCTGTCCCAGCGCGGCCGACGGCTCGAGGACCAGCGGCGTGTGGCCCGCGCGCGCCAAGTAGTGCGCGCAGCTGAGCCCGGCGACGCCGCCCCCCAGAACCGCGATCCTCATTCCGCTACTCCGTCGTCGCCCGAGAAGCCCAATTGCTCCCGACACTTTCGTGTGTGACCGTGCCCACGCAAAGATGATGCCAGCGATGAAGGGCCCGGGACAACGACGGGGAGCAGTCTCAGCTGAATCGCGCGCGTCACACAATCATTTGCAGATCTGCGGCTGCCAACTGCAGGCTTGGCCGAATCCTACAGGAAATTCGGGCGAAGTGGAGACAAAAGCTCCACAGGTGCGGGCTTGGCGGCGCGCACATGCGCGGTGACGAGTGGGCGTTCCTTCTGGATAGTCGACTACCGCACCTCGGAGGTGGCGCTGCGTGGCTGTGCAGGATCCGAGGTCAAGCACCCGAACTCCCTATGGATCTCGAATCAGTCGCGAACGGGTCCGCGACGCCGTCCTCGGCGACCGGGTAAACTGCCCACCGGAGGGGACACGATGAGCAGAGCGCTTCCAGCCGTCAGTCTTGCCGCGGTGCCGTCTCGGCGCAGAGCCACGCTCGAGCTGGCACGCGAGATAGAGCGGAAGGGATTTTCTGGAATTTACTGTCCGAGCTTCGGTGACGGCCTGGGCCTGTGCGAGGCGCTCGCGCTCGCGACCGAGCGCATCCCCTTCGGGACGAGCATCGCGAACATCTATCTGAGACACGCCGTCGACTACGCCCAGACCGCGTCGCTGGTCCACGAGCTCTCCGGGGGGCGCTTCGCGTTCGGGGTCGGCGTGTCGCACGGACCGGCGCTCGGCGACATGCGCGCGTTCGTCGCGGGGCTGCGCGCGGCTCCGCGCGTCGGCGAGCTGCCGCCGATCGTGCTCGCGACCCTGCGCAAGAAGATGATCGCGCTCGCGGGCGAGGTCGCGGACGGGATGGTGTTCGCGAACGCCGCGCGCTCGCACATACACGAGTCCCTCTCCGCGCTGCCGGCCGAGAAGGCGAACGATCCCCGGTTCTTCATCGGCGACATGATCCCGACGTGCATCTCGGACGACGAGGCCGCGGCTGCCGCGGTCAATCGCAAGACGCTGATCGGCTACGTGTCGATGCCGAACTACCGCAACTACTGGCGCGAGGCCGGCTACGTGGACGAGATGAACGCGATCGAGAAGGCGCTCGCCGCGAAGAACTACGCCGAGGTGCCGCGGCTGATGACCGATCGTTGGCTCTCCGACGTCACCCTCTACGGGTCCGTGCGCCGCGTGCGCGAGGGGCTCGAGGCCTGGTTCGACGCGGGAGTGCGCACGCCGATCCTCGTGCCGTCGTCCGCAGTCGGAAATCAGCTGAAGGCATTCGACGAGCTGTTCGCCTGCTTCGCCTGAAGCGGCGCTCAGCGCCCCTTCCGCTGCAGCCCTTGAACGGAGAGGTACTGCATGACGTCCTCGTCCGGTGGGGGCTCGCTCGCCAACACGTAGGACTCACGGCGCCAGCCCCCGCCCTCGCCTGCGACCGCGAAGCTCTGCCCGACGGGGATCATCGCGCCAAAGCCCGAGCCGTTTCCCTGCCACTGCGCCGACGTGCGGTCGTCGGCGCTGAAGCGGTGGGCGAAGATGCCGACCTCGTAGACCGCGCCGTTGCCGCGCCGCGAGATCCAGTACAGCGGCTGGAACGTGAGCGCGTCGATCCACAGCGAGACACTCGCCACGTTCCCGTCGGGCGTCTTCCGCTTCCCGTCGAGCACGACCGCGCGGCGCAGGTCCCAGCGATCCGACGCGAGTGACAGACCGCTCGGACCGAAGTTCCGGCTCGGGTCGGGCGGGTATCCGGACGCGCGCACGTTCGCCGGCGCGAGCACGTCGCGCGCGCCGCCCAAGGTCCAGACGTAGGCGTTCGGGCGGATCAGCAGTCCGACGAAGCCCTTGCGCAGCGGCTCCGCCGCCGCCATCGAGGGATTCCCCAGGTTCGACGCCTGACCCTCGGGCAGGGTCATGCCGATGTTCCCGACCGAGCGCGCGCGCGTGAAGCTCGGCACGAACACGCCCTCGGCGTTCTGCGGCGGTGAGCGCCGCACCTTGCGCTCGTCGGGGAGATACACGAAGACGTCGTCGCTCGCGGTGTAGTCCGTCTCGACGGCGTCGGGCTGGTACTGGCGCCATGCGAGGCCGCGCGCGGTCTCCGGCGACGTGAAGGCGCCGCCGGCGGCGAAGCGCTCCTTGCGATCCTCGCCCTTCCCGCCGGGTACCCCGTGCAGCGGCAGGAAGAAGAACCTCCCCG
>Ga0209131_1002967_pt1 | contig 11415 bp, 11 predicted proteins | sample GraSoi_2013_40cm_FD_185826 | JGI IMG/M metagenome (GOLD analysis project Ga0209131, IMG submission 185826) | Grasslands soil microbial communities from the Angelo Coastal Reserve, California, USA - Sample 9_17_2013_40cm (SPAdes) (version 2) | ecosystem: Environmental > Terrestrial > Soil >...
GTGACGGTGCGCATCCGCGATCAGGGCGCGCCGGAGAACGGCGATGGCCCGTTCAGGCAGCGCGGCCCGCATACCTTCAGCGGCTACAGCGTCAATACCGATACGATCGTGGCGGCGGCCGAGGCGATTGCCGGGTAGATCAGCAACAGAAGGGCGCACGGAATCCAGCGCATGCTCGGGGGGCTCCTCGTGAGCGCAGGATCCTACCCGTTCTCGCGCTGGAGGAGAAATGCGAGAGACTTGCGCGCGCTTGCGCGCTAGCTGCGCGCGCGCAGCAGGTCGCGAATCTCGGTGAGCAGGACCTCCTGCGCGCTCGGCGCGGGGGGCGCCGCCGCGGGCTTCGGCGTGCGCACTGCGTTCACGGCGCGCACCAGGAGGAACACGCAGAACGCGACGATTACGAAGTCGAGCACGGCCTGGAGAAACGCCCCGTACTTCAGCAGCACCGGCGCCTCCGGGGTTCCACCGATCTGCAGGGCGAGGGTCGAGAAGTTCAACCCGCCCATCAGAATCCCGATGGACGGCATGAGCACGTCGCCGACGATCGAGGTGACGATCTTCCCGAACGCGGCGCCGACGATCACGCCCACCGCCAGATCGATCACGTTCCCCCGGTTGATGAAGTCACGAAACTCGGTGAGCACGCTCATCGCTTCGTCCCCTCCATGAAGCTCCAGCGCACCCCGTTCAAGTCCGTGACCGTGAACAGCTTGGCGCCCCAGGCTTGCTGCTCGGGCGCGCTCGGGTTGCCGCCGGCCCGGCGCACTTGCTCGAAGAACGCGCCCAAGTCATTCACCGTGAGTGACAGCTCGACTCCCGCAATCACGCCGCCGCCGGGTCTTAGCCCGATGCGGCTCTCGCCGGCGCGCACCTCGGCGTACCAGGGAGACGTGGCGCTCGTCCACTCCTGCAGCGCGCGGCGCGTGGCGGGGTCCCAGTAGCCCTGGAAGTCGAAGCCGAGGACCTTGCGGTAGAACTCGACGCTCGCGACCACGCTCGGAACCGCGAGCGTCACCTGCAGCGAAGCGCCTGTGAACATCGCGTGCATCATCTCACTTCTCGCGCTCGAGCGCGGCTCGAGCTTCGGGTAGTCGACTCCCAGGCCTCTCAGCGTCTCGACCAGCGCGGCGGCGACGACCAGGCGCGCGAACCACTTGTGATCCGCGGGCACGACGTACCAGGGCGCGTGCTCGGTCGATGTGGCGCGCACCATCTCGTCGAAGGCGCGCTGATACTCGCCCCAGTGCCCGCGCTCCGCTATGTCGCCCGGCGCGAACTTCCAGTTCTTGTCGCGCTGCTGCAGGCGCGCGAGAAAGCGCCGCCGCTGCTCCTTCTTCGAGATGTGGAGCAGGAACTTCACCACGGCGACACCGTTGCGTGTCAGGTAGCGCTCGTGGGCGACGATGTCCTCGAAGCGCTCGCGCCAGATGTGCTTGGTGAGCAGCGGCTTGGGCAGATGCTCGGCCGCGAGCAGCTCGGGGTGCACGCGCACCACGAGCACTTCCTCGTAGTACGAGCGATTCCAGATGCCGATCCGCCCGCGCTCCGGCAGACAGCGCGTCGTGCGCCACAGGAAGTCGTGATCGAGGTCCTCCTGGGACGGCTGCTTGAACGACCAGACCTGACAGCCCTGCGGGTTCACGCCCGACATCACGTGCGCGATCGTGCTGTCCTTCCCCGCGGCGTCGATGCCCTGAAACATCGCGAGCAGCGCCCAGCAATCCTGCGCGTAGAGCTTCTGCTGCAGCTCGCGCAGCGCGTCGAGGCCCTCGGCGAGCCCCTTCGCGGCCTCCTCCGCCGACTCGATGTGCGCGGTGTCGTCCGGATCCACGTGGCGCAGGCGGAAGCGAGCGCCGTCTTCGACTCGACAGCGGTCCGCGAGCGCGCGCAGGCTGGGCTGGTTGGGCATCCCGCTCCCGGCCGAGTCTATCGCGCGCCGCTGCCACGGGCGCGCCAGATCGCGACGACGTCCGCGTAGCGCCCGCGCGTGTCCGCGACGCGCCGGCGCAGGCCCACGAGCGTGTCGAAGGGAGATTGGCGCACGGTCTCGCGCAGAAACGCGACGGGCAGTGAGCCGCCCGGATCCGCGGCCACGGTGTAGGTGACACGCGTGTGCGTCGCATCGAGCGCATCGAGCTCGAACTCGCCCTCGAGATGCGGCATGCGCACCAGGTCCGCGACCGGCGGGAGGGAGGCGTCCTCGCGGCTCGCAAAGCGCACGCTGAGTCGTCCGGCTCCGACGACGCGCGCCTGGCTGCGAAAGACCACGTCGCGGTCCGTCGCCGGCCAGCGCGCGTCGAGCACCTGATAGACGAGCTGCGCGGAGTCACTCTCCCGCGCGAGCACGCGGCTCTCGCGGCATTGCCACATCCACTGCGTCTGCGCGGGCACGTCGAGAATCACGGCCAGGATCTCGTAGGCGTCGGCGGCAATCTCGAGCTCGCCGCGGAAATCCGGCAGCGCGCGGCCCGGGGCGTCGCGCTCGCTCACCGAGACGCCGTCGTCGCGGTAGAGTGACCGCCAGCTCTCGTCGGCGCGCGCAGCTCGCGCGGCGAACGCGGCGAGCAGCGCCACCAGGACGAGCCCCGCTCTACGTGGGCTTTTCGAGCAGGAACGCGACATAGCGCGAAGCACGCCGTACCTCGCCGTGTGCGCGCATCAGCTCGACGAGCGCCGGCCATTCGTCGCGGCGAATGCGCGTGAGTCCCGGCCGGAGCGCGCACCAGAACGCGCGACCCGCGCGCGTGTTGCCCGTGCGCGCGAGGAAGCTCGCGATGTGCTGGAAGCGGCCGATCACCGCGCCGGTCCAGTCGCGGAACGCGCGCTCGCGAAAGCCGACCTCGCGCGCGATGGCGCGGTAGCGCGCGAGCGGCTCGAACTCCGAGAAGCGCCACGTGTCGCGCACCAGCCGCTCGGGATCGAGCTCCTCGATGCGCTCGGGCCGCGCGTCGCCCCAGGCGAAGTCGACGAGCGCGAGCCGCCCGCCGGGCCGGAGCAGGCGCCAGGTCTCTTCGAGAAATGCGCGCCGGCCCTTGGCGCCGAAGTGAAACGCCGCCTCGAGACACAGAACTGCGTCGAACGAGCCGTCGCCGAGATCGATGCCCGCGCTGCGCACGGGCAGGCGAGTCACATCTGCGACCGCGAAGCGCAGCCGTGGGTCGCTGCCGAAGCGGATCTGCGCTTCGGCGACGTTCTCGGGCAAGAGGTCGAGCCCCACCGCCTCCGCGCCGCGAGCCGCGATGCGCGCGGTCGTGCCGCCGCGACCGCAGCCGGCGTCCAGCGCGCGCTCGCCGGGGGCGGGCGCGAGCAGATCCAGCGCGTGTGCCACGAGGCGCCGCTGGAACGGCGCCATGCCGAACGCGAGCCCGGGCAGCGCTGCGAGTGGGTAGTAGCCGAGATTCACCAGCTCCCCCCAGCCCCAGGCCTCGAGCGCGCGGAATGCGACGCTCGAGCCGTCGTAGGCGCCGCGAATCGTCTGCTCGTCGCTCACCGGCGCAGCATACGCGAGTTGACTCGCGCCCCGTGCTTCCGCCATACATGGTGACGAATGAAAGCTCGCAGCCTCGCGCTCCTCGCCGCGGTGCTTGCATGCGCGTCGCTGGCGCGCGTCGCGCACCCCGCGCAGGCTGTGGCGCTGCCCGAGCAGAAAGAAGTCGAGGACGCTCTGCCCGAGGGCGGTTCGCTGACCGGCAGGCAAATTTTCGACCGCTTCCTCGACAACCGCCTGCACTCCGCGGTCCAGTACCAGACGGTGATCTCGCGCGATCCCGGCGGGAACGAGCAGCGCTCGCGTTTCTGGGTGCGCTGGAAGGACTACCGCGACAAGGACAAGAAGGCGGTGGACGGCGTGCTCGCCAAGACGCTGGTGAAGTTCGAGGACCCGCAGGACATGCGGCAGACGGGCTTTCTCATGGTCGTGAACGAGGACCGCTCCAACGATCAGTTCGTCTGGTCGCCCGCGACGGGCCGCGTGCGCCGCGTGCAGCTGCGCGGGGTGGGCGTCATGGGAACGGACTACACCTTCGACGACATCGCCTGGAAGAACGTCGAAGACGCCGACTACGCGCGCCTGCCCGATGACGCGATCGACGGCGTGCCGGTATATGTCATCGAGGTGACGGCAAAGCCGTTCGTCGACTCGGCGTACAAGACGGCGCGCACCTGGCTCGAGAAACGGCACTACGTGCCGCTGCGCACCGTCTACCGCGACGCGAACGGCGTCGATCTGCGCGAGATGCGCGCGCTGCCGGCCAGCGTGCACGATTTCGCGGGGACGTGGATCGCGACCGAGTCGACCATGTCGAACCTGAAGGAGCGGACCTCGACGACGATTCTCGTCGACAAGCTCGACGCGAACGTGGCGCTCTTCGATCGTCACTTCTCGACGCTGCAGCTCACGCTGCGCCGCTAGGAGACGACCAATGCGACGGACCGCGCTTGCCATCGCGCACCCCGGCGAGGGCGCGATGGAGAAATCCGGCCGCAAGGCCGACGAAGCGGTCGAAGACGCCAAGGATGCGGTCGAGAAGTGACTCAGGCGGCGTCGCCCTGGGCGGCGCGCTGGGCTTCGGCGACCTGAGCGGCTCGCGGCTGCACGAGCTTCTGGAAGCGCACGACCAGCGCCGGCAGCATCAGCACGTCCGTCGCGAGACAGAGCGTCATCGTCATCGCGGTCAGGTAGCCGAACTGCTGCAGGGTCGCGAAGCTCGAGAGCGTCATGACGCAGAAGCCGGTGATCTCCATGGTCGAGGTCACGACCATCGCGCGACACACTTCGCGCGTGCACTCGACGACGCCGCGCTCCGCGGCCATGCCCTCCGCGCGCCGGTGCCGGAACGCCTGCAGATAGTGAGACGTGTCGTCGACGGCGATGCCGAGCGCCACCGAGCCGATCAGGCTGATCGGGATCGAGAGCGGCGCCACCCCGGCACCCAGCGCGCCGTAGAAGAGAAACACCGGCAGCACGTTCGTCGGCATCGCCAGCACGCCCAGGCCGAAGCTGCGGAACACGACGGTCACGATCAGCAGACACATGCCGATCGTCAGCGTGAGCTGCGCGATCTGATTGCCCGCGATCCCGTCGGCTCCGCGGTTGATGCGGATCGCGTTGCCCGTGACGTCCGCGTGGATGCCGTCGGGGAGCCTCTCAGCGTCGAGCTCGCGGTGGATCGCGTCCTCGAGCTCGCGCAGCGCCGCCGAGCCGAGGCGGTCGGTGCGCACGAGCAGGTTCGCGCTCGAGTGATTCGAGGTCGCGAACGCGCGCAGCTTCTCCTTCGGGATCATGAACATCAGCTCGGCCAGCTCGCCGCGCGTGTCCGGTACGCGCGCCTCGGCGGGGTCGCCGTTCTCGAGCGCCTGGCGCGCGACCTTCACCAGATCCGCGGCGGAGATCACCGCAGTGACTCCCGGGAGCTTCTCGATGCGCGCCTCCAGGCGATCGACGGCGCGCAGCGCGTCCGGCTCGCGGAACGTTCCCTCGGTCTGGCCCTCGAGCACGACGTAGATCGGCACCGCGCCGGTGAGCAGGCGATTCACGGCGTCGAAGTCCTGGCGCACCGCGGAGCTCCGGCGGAAGAAGGTGATGAAGTCCGTGTCGGTCACGATCCGCGGCATCAGCGCGCACGCGATCAGCGCGCACACCGCCCAGAACGCGAGCACGCGGCCCTTGTTCCGGATCTGCCACTCCGCCAGCCGCCCGAGCCAGCCCTCGATGTTGTGCTCGAACGCCTCGGCGAGGCGCGTTTGCGGCGAGAACAGCGCCTTGCCGCTCTCGTTGCGCAGCGGCAGGAGACACAGGAGCGCGGGCAGGCCCGTGAGCACGATGACCGTGATCGAGGCGACGCCGAAGACGCAGAAGCCGCCGAGCTCGTTCGTCGCGGGTATCTCGTTGATCAAGAGTGCCGCGAAGCCGACGATCGTCGTGAATCCCGCGATCAGCACGACCTCGGACGTGTAGGTGAGCATGCGCAGCGCGGCTTCGCGGGAGCTCTTGCTCTTCTCGGCGAACTCCTGGTAGCAGGCGTAGCTGTGGACGCCGGTCACGCCGCCGATCGTGATCAGCGCTGGACCCAACACCAGCGTGATCAAGTTCATGTCGGAGCCGACGACCGCCATCGCGCCGTACGCCCAGAACACCGACGTCAGATTGAAGAGCAGCGGCACGAGCGTGCCGCGTACCGATCCGGTCATGAGAAACAGCGCGATCACGGATACCAGCACGGCGATCGGCACGAGCCGCAGCAGATCGTGCACCAGGAGCAGGTGCGCCTGCGCGCGGATGTGCGGCCGGCCGGTGACGTGGAACTTCACGCCCGGGCGGGTGTTCGCGTCGAGGATGCGCGCGATGCGGCCATCGAGGTCGAGCTTCACGAAGTCGTCGTCGCTCATCGCGTTGAACGTGACGTTGATCGCCGCGGCCCTGGCGTCGCGCGAGACGATCGTCTTGGTGTAGAGCGGATCCGCCAGCGCGCGCGCGCGCAGGTCCGCGAGCGCCGCGGGATCGCCGGGTACGTCGTCGATGAAGCGGCCCATCTCGACGAGCTGGCTCTTCGCATCCCAGCGGTACGCGTACACGTCGACCAGGCTCTCGGTGCCGCGCACCCCCGGCAGCTTCTGGATCTGGTCGCTGACACTGCGCAGTGTCGCGAGACTCGGCAGCGTGAAGACGTCGTCCGTCTCCATCGCGATCACGAAGATGTCGTCATCGCCGAAGTCGAGGATCGCGCGCTGGTAGAGCGGCTCGCCGGGATCGTGCTGCGGCAGCAGTGGCTCGCTCGATGCGTCGATGCCGATGCGGAAGCCGAGCGGGTCCGGGCGGATCATCGCGGCGCCGAAGCCGAGCGTCACCAGCGCGAGCAGTGCGAGCACGGTGCGCGGGAAGTCTACGATCCAGGTCGGCCGGAACAGCGCGACTGCGGCTCCGAGGCCGAGCACCGCCCCGCTCGCGAGGCCGAACTGCAGGGCCGTCAGCACCTAAGCCGTTCCGAAGCGGTGCTCGAGCGCGTACTCGAGGAGGGTCGCGAGATACTCGCCGAGCGGCGGGGGCGCGAGGCCCGTGCCGGCGAGGGCCGCGGCGGTCTCGCGGTCGTCGAAGAGCAGCTCGGCGAGCATGTAAGGCACGTGCGTGCGCATCACCTGCGCGCCGAGTGCGAACAGGTCGGCCAGCTCCGGCGTCGCGTCGTCCGGCGAGACGATGCGCGGCACCGCGACCGCCGGCAGGCCGCGCCGCGCGAGCCAGCCATTCACGATCGGCTCCGCGCGCGCGAGGATGTCGGCGATTGCGAGCGCGCGCCCGGGCCCGGCCGAGAGCGAGTAAGTCGCGCCGACGGCCTGGGGCTGCGCGCCGAGCGCGACCAGCGCGTCGCACACGTAGTCGACCGGCACCGCGTCGATGCGCACGTCCGGCCGGCAGGGCAAGAGACTCGTCTTCCCGTAGATCACCCACTTGAACGGGTCGTAGAGCACCCGGAAGTGCGGCGTGCGCCCGGTGCGCGAGTCGCCGACGATGATGCTCGGCCGGTACACCGTCGTGCGTAGCCCGCGCGCGGCGTCGCGCACCAGAGCTTCCGCCTCCCACTTGCTCGCCTCGTAGGCGTTGTGGAACGGCGGGCGCGCGTCGCTGTCGCGCACGCCGAAGACTCCGGCGCGGTCGCCCGCGACGTACGCGGTCGAGACGTGGTGCAGATGCGCGCCGGCGTCGCGCGCGAAGGCGAGCACGTTGCGCGCGGCCGCGACGTTGATGCGCCGCGCCTCGTCGAGCTCCAGATCGAAGCGCGTGCTCGCCGCCGCGTGCACGACCGAGCGCACCTCGCGGCAGAGCGCGGCGCGCGTCGCCGCGCCCAGACCGAGATCCGCGCCGCGCACGTCGCCGGCGAGCAAGCGCACGCGCGCGGCGGCGTCCGGCGCGAGCCCCGCGCCCGCGATCAGCGCCAGCCCGCGCCGCTCGAGCTCGGCGCCGTCGCGCGCGCGCACCACGCAGTAGAGCGTCGACCCGGGCGCCGCGGCCAGCAGACGTGGCAAGAGCTCACCGCCGACGAGGCCGGTCGCGCCCGTCAGCAGAATCCCCCCGTCCGTCCAAGAGCTCAGCATCTTGCGGGCGCAGTATACGTCTGAGCGGGGCCCGGCGCGGCAGAGCCGCGCCACCCGCCTCTTCGCTCGGCTCCGCCTCGCTGCGCGCGTCGCCGCTGCGCGGCTTGCTTGCGTTCCTTACTACGGACTCACAGGGTGCGAGAGGGGCGGTGCTTAGAAGTGCTCGAGCTCCCCATGTAGGACGGCGTCCGTGGTGGGGCGCGTCGCGCGGGCGTCGGCTTCGGCGGTGACGGCGACCTGGCCGGTCACGTCGATCGTGCGCGGCATCTCGGTGAGGAGCTGGGCCTCGCCGTCCTTCGTGAGTTCGAGCACGCCGGCGCGCAGCGGCGCGCCGTCGGCGTCCGTGAACCAGAGCAGGTAGACCTTGCCCGCCTCGGGCGCGCGCAGCGCGGTGACGCGCAGGTAGCAGCCGCCGCTGTGATAGTCCCAGTAGAGGTGACCGTGGCCCTGAAAGCCGAGGCCCGGACCCGAGAGCTCGATCGCGCGCATGTAGGGCGAGCCGATCACGTCGAGCGCCGCACGGCGCGTGTGCGCGTCTTGCTCCGCGCGCGTGACACGAATTCGTGTCGCGAGCACGGTGGCGCCGACCGCGAGCACGGCGGCGAGCCCCGCCGCCAGCGCGGTGAGCGCCCAACCGCCGCGCGCGCCGCGCGCCGTCTCGAGCGCCCGAGAGTCCGCGAGCCGCGTCTCGAGGGCGATGCGCGCGGAGAGCGCGCGGCGCACGCTCTCCGGCGGCGCCACCGGCTCCACCTCGAGCGCGAGCCGAGCGACGAGCGCTTGAGCCTCGGCGAGCGCGCCCAGACAGCGCGGGCAGCCCTCGGCGAGATGCCCGCGCAGCTCGTCGCGCTCGGGGCCGTCGAGCTCCTCGGCGGCGAGCAGGAACACTGAGTCGCGTCGCTCGTCGCAGGTCAACGCACGTCCCCGTTGCCCGGATTCATGAGCAGTCCGCGCAAGCGCAGGAGCGCGCGGCGGATGCGCGTCTTCACCGTGCCGAGCGGCTCGCCCAGATGCGCCGCGATCTCCGCGTGGGACAATCCGTCGAAGAACGAGAGAGTCACCGCGCGCCGCTCCGTCTCCGAGAGCTCGCACAGCGCCGCGCGCACCTGGCGGTTCTCCTCGCCCGAGACCGCGGCCGCGAGCGCGCTCGGCACCCGGCTTCCGCCGCCGAGCTCCGCTGCCAGCGCGGACGGGCCCCCCGCGTCCGCGAGGAGCGCCTCGCGGCGGCGGCGCAGCCGCAGTCGGTCGAGCGAGCGGCTGCGCGCGAGCTGCACGAGATAGACGCGCGCACTACCGCGCTCCGCCGCGTAGCGGCTGCTCGAACGCCAAAGCTCCCAGAACACCTCTTGCAAGACCTCCTCGGCCTCTGCGTGACTGCGCAAGATCCGCAGACACAGCGCGAAGACCAGAGACGAGTGCCGGAGGTAGAGCTCGTCTAGCGCGGAGGCATCGCGCCGCGCCACGAGCTCCATCAGGGTCAGGTCGTCGCGGCGTTCCGCCACCGGCTCTCGCTCCGCCCGCGTCGCACCTGCCATGCGAGCCCAAGAGCCCGCCTCCGACCCCGACCTCCGCGACTTCCTACGTCGCGGGTCGCGAGCGCGGATTTCGGGCCGGGGAAGCTTACACCGATCGGTCAGAACTGTGCGGGGGACGCGGCGCGCACTCCCGTGGCTATCGCCGCTTGCGGCGCGAGCGTTGCGGCAGTGACTAGAGGATCTCGTCCCAGGCCGCGCGCTCCGCGTCGAGCGGCGCATGGACGAGCTCGCACGTGCGGTCGAAGACGAGCGTCGCGCGGCGCGTTCGGTCGTACGCCGGCCAATCGGGCAGGCCCGCGTGAGACGGCTGACCCGAGCGCGCACGTGCGGTCGAAGACGAGCGTCGCGCGGCGCGTTCGGTCGTACGCCGGCCAATCGGGCAGGCCCGCGTGAGACGGCTGACCCGAGCGCGCAAAGGCGATCCAAGCATCCATCATGCGCGCCGCCAGCGCGTCCGCGTCGGCGCCCTTGCCCGCGAAGCGATCCATCGTCGGGGCGTCGAGCGTCCCGAACACGAACGGCAGCTCGAGCGCGTGGCAGGCGCCGAGCGTGCCGCGCCGCGCGGGTGACTCCCAGGTGAAGAAGTACATGTAGGTGCGCGGCTCGTGCGGCCGCTGACTCTCGGCGAGGCGGATCGCCGGCACCCGGAACGTGCGGTCCGACTCGATCGCGTCCAGCAGCTCGCCGGGCTCGACGGACGCGCGGCCGGCGCGTGCCTTGCGGTAGCTCTCGACCACGCGCTCGGCATGGGACTCGTGCGCGCGCAGCGCCGCGAGGCTGGCGCGCACGCGCTTCGCGAGTGACTCCTCCGAGAGGCTCGCGCTCTCCGCGACCCCCAGACGGAACAGCTTCGACTCGTCGCGGTTCGAGCCAACGAGCAGCGCCACGCCCCGGGCGCCGCCGTCGCGCACCGCGTCGAGCGGCGGCTTCGGCAGCGTGGCTGGATCGACCGTCGGGCAGAACGCCAGCTGGCCGAGCGCGCGCCGCTCCGCCATCACGGCCGTCTGCGCCTCGATCAGTTTCGCGGCCGGTAGCGCGCGCAGCTTCGCGAGCTCCGGCGTCGACTGGCCGAGCGCCGCGAGCACGGCTGAAGTGACTCGCGCCGCACTCTCGCGCGTGTGCACGTTGTGCGCTGCGCCGCTCTGTGGGATGGCCGCGCGGAACAGGCCGCGCGCGCCCGGCATGCCGAGCAATGTGGCGACCGCCATGCCGCCGGCGCTCTCGCCGAAGATCGTGACTTGCTCGGGGTCGCCGCCGAACGCGCGGATGTTGTCGCGCGTCCAGCGCAGCGCCGCGATCTGATCGAGCTGCCCGACGTTCGCGTCGCAGCCCGGCAAGTGGAGATATCCGAGTGCGCCGAGTCGGTAGTTGATCGTCACGACCACGACGTCGCCGCGCTCCGCGAGCCGGCCGCCGTCGTAGAGCGCCATCGGCGCTCGGGGTGAAGACGTTGAGATACAAGCAGTCCTCGTCCTGCGCGCCGACGGCCATGCCGGGCAGGGCGCTCGGCGGCTGCGGTGCCGACGGCCCGAACTGCAGCGCCGGGCGCACGCGCGACCACAGCGGCGCGGGCTCGGGTGCGCGCCAGCGGCGCTCACCGACCGGCGGTGCGGCGAACGGAATGCCGAGGAAGCGCTCGTGCCCGCCGCGGCGCTCGCCCTCGATCTTGCCTGACCCAGTCTCGACGATCACGCCCATGACTTACTCCCCGTCTTTAAGGCGCCCGAGCTCGTCGCGGAGCTCGGGGCCGTTCACGCGAGCGCGGCCGTCGCCGAACTTCGCGTCGCGCTCAGTG
>Ga0209131_1002968_pt1 | contig 11415 bp, 5 predicted proteins | sample GraSoi_2013_40cm_FD_185826 | JGI IMG/M metagenome (GOLD analysis project Ga0209131, IMG submission 185826) | Grasslands soil microbial communities from the Angelo Coastal Reserve, California, USA - Sample 9_17_2013_40cm (SPAdes) (version 2) | ecosystem: Environmental > Terrestrial > Soil >...
AGGTGATCCGTGTCCTATCGAAGATTCTGCAGAATGCCTTTGTTTGGTCAAGTAGCAGCAATTTTTGTGATGGCGACAATGCTCTTTCCTGCTGCACTCCGCGCGCAGGTTGCCGGAGGAACTCTTTCGGGCACGATAACCGATCCTACCGGTAGGGCGGTTCCGCAGGCACAGATCGTGATCACGAACGTGGCCACTGGCGTGGAGAGGGTCGTCACTACTAACGCCGACGGCTTCTATACCGCGGTGAACCTGCTTCCCGGAGAATACCAGGTCAAGATCAGCGCTACAGGTTTCAATACGGAAGTAAAAACTGGAATCACCATGAACGTCGGCGCGCAGCAAACCTTTGATTTGCCTTTGCACGTGGGAACGGTATCGCACACGGTCCAGGTAACAACCGAAGCTCCGGCGGTCCAGGTAACTTCTTCAGAAATCAGCGCTACGGTGAATGCAACTACGGTTCGGGAGCTCCCGCTCAACGGCCGCAGTTGGACCGATCTCGCGGCTCTGCAGCCCGGCGTCGAAACGATTCAGACACAGCCGAGCTTCGCAACCGGTTCGGATCGAGGCAATCGCGGTTTTGGACAGCAGTTGACCATCTCAGGAGCGCGGCCACAGCAGAACAACTATCGTTTGGACGGCGTGAGCCTGAACGATTATGCGAATGGGGCGCCGGGCAGCGTGCTGGGAGGAAACCTGGGCGTTGACGCGATCCAGGAGTTTTCCGTGCTCACGAGCAACTACTCCGCCGAATATGGGAAGACTTCGGGAGGCGTCGTCAACGCTACCACGCGCTCTGGAACAAACTCGTTTCACGGGAGCGGCTACGAGTTCCTGAGGAATAGTGCTCTGGACGCGGCAAACTTTTTTGAGAATGCGGGGGGCATCCCGAAAGCACCATTCAAGCGCAATCAATTTGGCGGAGCTATTGGCGGCCCGATCGTCAAGAATCACACGTTTTTCTTTGCCGACTACGAGGGCATCCGACAGTCGAAGGGCATAGCTAACCACAACTTTGTGCCTTCGTTGGCGGCTCGGTCTGGACTAATGTGCTCGAACCCACAGGGTTCCGACCCTAGCAACCCCTGTACACCAACCCAGCTCCAACCCGGGCCAAACACGGACGCCAACGGTGTGGACCTGAGAGTTAAACAATATCTTCCATTGTACCCGCTGCCCAACGGAGCTATTCAGGGCAACGGCGACAGTGCCTTATTCACTTTTTCCGGCCAGCAAGTCATCAACGAGAATTTTGTAACCACCCGAGTTGATCACAAGTTCTCCGACCGGGACAGTTTGTTTGGCACCTACCTCTACGACAAAACGCCTTACAGCTCCCCCGACTCGTTTGGAAACGTTGCCCTTAGCACCCTCTCTTCGAGGCAGATCGTAGCGGTTGAGGAGACTCATAGTTTCACGCCTACCTTCGTGAATGCGGTTCGATTCGGCTACAACCACGAGCGCGTCGACAACGACGCGAGCGTCAAGGCTATCAACCCAGCGGCCGGAGATGTCGCGCTCGGTGCCTTTTCGGGTAGGAATGCGAGCTTCGTGAATGTCAATGGGCTCAGTGCGCTCCCAGGAGGGGTCGGCGGACTGCCCACTTATCTGTATCGCTGGAATTCATTCCAGGCATATGACGACGCGTTCCTCACGCGCGGCACGCACACCATCAAGTTTGGCGTGGCTGTTGAACGCATGCTGCTTCAAGTCACTGCACTAACCGATCCCAACGGAATCTGGTTTTTTGACGGCGTGCAGCAATTCTTGACAAACCAACCGACCAAGTTTCAAGGCGGAATTGCCAGCTCACTGACACCGCGCGATATTCGTCAGACTCTCTTTGGTACTTATGTGCAAGATGACTGGCGCTGGAAACCTAATTTCACTATGAACCTCGGCCTCCGCTATGAAATGGCCACCATACCAACCGAGATTCACGGCAAGCTTTCCAATCTAAGGGACATCAGATCCGGCACTCCCCACCTCGGTGATCCCTTTTTCGCCAGCAACCCTACAACGAAGAACTTTGAACCGCGTATAGGCTTTGCTTGGGATCCATTCCGAAACGGAAAAATGGCGCTTCGCGGCGGAGCGGGGCTTTTTGACGTCCAACCTCTACCGTATGAGTTCATTCTTCTTGTGACCCAATCAACGCCTTTCTTTCAGTACACGGTGCTTAAGAACACGGCCGCAACGCCGATAAGCTTCTTCTCAGGGTTACCGGCCTCATTCCCGGCTAACAAGCTACGAGCTACTTACACCGATCCTAATCCGAAGCGCAACTATGTGACGCAGTGGAACCTCAATGTGCAATACCAGCTTACTTCCAGCTTGGCGGCCATGGCTGCTTACGTGGGATCGCGCGGCGTACATCAGCCGTTCCGCGTTGACGAGGCCAACCTGGTCATTCCCACCAAGACGTCGGCTGGTTATGTCTGGCCTTTTAATCCAGACGGGAGCCCCTTCGACCCGATCAATACCAATTTCGGTTCTATCCGCGGAATGTTTTATCAAGGGCGCTCTTATTTCAATGCCCTTGAACTGCAGTTGGCCAAACGCATGAGCCATGGTTTTCAAATGCAGGGGACCTTCACATGGGGCAAGAGTATTGACACGAGTTCCGCGACCCTCGCGGGCGACGCCTTCAACAATTCGATTTCCAGCTTGGATTGGTTCGACATGAAGTTGACGCGTGGCCTCTCGGATTTCAACGTCGGACGAACGCTGGTGGTGAATGGCACCTGGGAAGTGCCGACCGCGAAGTCATTCTCTGGTCCGGCTCGCTGGCTGACGGATGGATGGGAACTAGGAGTCATATTTACCGCAAGCGATGGTGTCCCGTTCACCCCGACATGGGGCACGGGCGGGGACCCCTCCAACTCCAACAGCAGTGACGATTTTGCGTATCCGAACCGGCTCGGCGGGTCCGGCTGCAATACGCTCACCAATCCTGGCAATCCGAACAACTACATCAAGACTCAGTGCTTCTCCGTCCCGACCGCTCCCGACCCAGCGTTTTGGGGCGCAAACTGCAATCCTTTTCCACCATCTATTCAGCCGAGCGACCCGACGCTTCCACCCGTTCCGGCGACCTTTCCACAATGCTTCAACCTCCGGGGGAATGCTGGCCGCAACAGCTTGATTGGCCCGGGTATAACCAGTCTCGACTTCTCTGTATTCAAGAACAACCATATCAAAAGAATCTCGGAAAATTTCAACGTACAGTTCCGAGCCGAAATATTCAACATTATCAATCATGCGAACTTCGCCCCGCCGGGCCCTGGTGACGGCAATACTGACATTTTCGCTGCAGACGGAACATCCTTAGCCGGCTCGACAGCGGGTGCCCTGGTAAGAACGACGATCCCGGAGCGGCAGATCCAATTTGCCATAAAAATAATCTTTTAGTTGTCGAGCGGGTACGGAAGAGATTCTCACGAGCAGCCGGAGCCAACCGGCTGCTCGTGTCACCTTCTGAATCGAAGCCAAGGGGGTTCTACGGTGAAGTCTTTCAAGTTGCATCGCATCGCTATGTACATCATCGCTCTGGCGCTCGGCGGGTTCGCGCTCGCAAATCCGCCCGAGGGCGGCTATCACCTACTCAAGAAATACGATCTCGGCGCGGCGCCCGGCGGCAAAGAGTATTGGGATTACGTCACGTTCGATGCTGCGACGCGCCGCCTTTACATTTCGCACAATACGGAAGTCAAGGTCGTCGACGCCGATAGCGGAGCGGTCGTTGGCAGCATCCCCGACCTGAAACGAGTTCACGGCATCGCATTGGTTAGCGATCTAGGCCGCGGCTTCATCAGCGATGGCGGCGCCGACGAAGCCGTTGTCTTCGATCTGAAAACCCTGAAAGTCACCAACCACATCAAGACCGGCGGCAACCCGGACTGCATCATCTACGATCCCGCGTCCAAACACATTTTCACCATGAACGGCAAAACCAACGACTCCTCCGTCATCGATCCGTCTTCTCTCACCGTCATCGCCACTATCCCCATGGGGGGCCGGCCGGAATACGCCGTCGCCGATGGCAAAGGCATGATCTACGACAACATCGAGGACAAAAACGAAGTCGTGGCTCTCGACTCGCGCGCCAATACCGTTAAAGCCCGCTGGCCGATCGCACCGGCGGAAGAAGCGACGGCCATGGACATGGACACTCAGCACCGCCGCCTCTTCATCGGTGGTCGCAACAAGCTCCTGGCCATCCTGGACGCCGACACCGGCAAAGTTCTGCAGACCTTTCCCATCGGCTCCGGAGTTGACACCAATATCTACGAGCCGGAAACCGGCCTTCTCTTTACTGCTGTGCGCGAAGGCGCCCTCCACATCTTCCACGAAGACAGCGCCGACAAATTCAGCGTCGTCGAGACCGTGAAAACCGAATTTGGCGCCCGCAATATGGCGCTCGATCCGAAGAACCATAAGCTGTTCATCGACACCGCTGATTTTTCTCCTGCCGCCGCACCTACCGCAGATCAACCCAAACCGCAACCAACACCAATCTCTGGAACCTTTCGTCTGCTGGTGTACGGGCGCTAACGCTTGCTGCGGAGCAATCGTTCAAAAACTGTGCGCAATTTGAGTTCAACTTCACCGAACCTGGCCGCCGCGCTCGCCGCCGCCCTTACGTTTGCGGCACTCCCAGCATCCGCCCAAAAGCCTTGCCAGCAACCCAACTCAACACAAACACCCGCTTCCCTCGATTTCGCGTTTTACAAATCCAACGTCGAGCCCATTTTCCTCAAAACGCGGCCGGGCCACGCTCGGTGCTACGCATGTCACAGCGAAGCGAATCGCATCTTCCATCTCGAGAAATTGCCGCCGGAAGCGGCCGCTTGGACCGATGAACAATCGCGGCAAAATTTCCAGAGCGCAATTCACCTGGTCGTTGCTGGTGCCCCAGACTCAAGTCCGCTCTTGCTTCATCCGCTCGCCCCGGAAGCCGGTGGCGACGCATTCCACTCCGGCGGACGCCAATTCGCTTCGCAGAACGATCCGGACTGGCTCACACTCGCCGAATGGGTGCGCGGCGCGCGGGAAGGCGCGCCATCCGGCTGCGTGCCGCAACGCGCCGCACGCATCTACGTCACCAACAGCGCCGCGGACAACATCGACGTCATCGATCCCGCGACCAACAAAATTGTACAAGTCATCCGCGGCATCGAATTGCCGCACGGCATTAACTTTGCCCCTGACGGCACGCGCGTGTACGTTAGCAATGAATCCGAGAGCGTGCTCGATGTTGTCGACACGCAGTCTGGCGAGATTCTCCGGAAAATTCCGCTCTCCGGCCGCCCAAATAACATCTCCATTACCAAAGACGGCCGCCGCGTCGTCGTTGGTATCCGCACTCTTCCGGGCGCGCTCGACCTCATCGATACCACGTCCCTCACGCTCGTGAAAACCATCCCGGTGAACGCCAGCGTGCACAACGTCTATGTCACCCCCGACGGAAAGTATGCCGTCAGCGGCTCTATCGAATCGCAATCCATCACCGTCGTCGACCTCGAGACGGATGAGATCGCCTGGCAGCTCAAATTGGATCGCGGTGTGCGCCCCATGGCCTTCGAGCGCAATCTCGATGGCTCCACGCGCCGCCTCTTCGTCCAGTTGTCCGGCTTTCATGGATTTGCCGTGGTGGATTTCGCCAAGCGCGCCGAAGTGGCTCGCATCCCCCTGCCCAACCGGCCCGGAGGCTTCGGAGTGGTCGAGGGACGCACCAGCACGCCTTCTCACGGCATAGGCGTTGCGCCCGATGGGAAATCGCTGTGGGTCAACAGCACTTTAGCGAACGCCGTCTTCGAGTACTCGCTCCCAGAGCTCAAGTTAATCGGCCATTCCACACTGCCACTGGTTCACCCGTTCGGACAGGAAGCGACCGGTGCGGTTCCGGAATGGATTACCTTTACACCCGACAGTACAACTGTTTACGTTTCGAATTCCGCCGCTCGCTCAGTGTCTGCCATCGACATGAAGACGCTGAAGTCCCTAGCGGTGATACCGGCGGGAGAGGTGCCCAAGCGCATCAATACGCTGGTTTTGCGCTAACGACTGCGATATTAGGTCGGACAGCGGTCGCACTCGGGACGTCCAGAGTTATAACGGAGACCGAGTGTTGGGGAAAATCGATCACAAAATTCGGTCCGGTTTTGATCGTCTTCTGGTGCAGCGAAACTGTGTGCGGAGTCGCAAAGCTGTTAGCTGAGGTCATCGAGTCCGCACTGATTGTTTCCATGACGGCGTTAGAAGCCACGTGAACCCCACCGATGCGCACTGAAGTGCGCAGCGTCCTCTGCGCGTCTGTATTAACAGCCTTGATGAAAATGTGCTTGCCATCAGCGCTGCGGCTCGCCACCACATCCAAATAAGGCACACCTCTGCCCTCTCTGGTTGTGTCGAATGTGGGACTGCTCACGCGTGTCGTGACTCGCTGAGCGCCAAGGTGGCGATTGTAAAGTTCATTGACGAGGTATGTCGGCGTGACAAATAGGTTGTCTCGGCTGGCTTGAATTACGCCTCCCGACCAACCGTTCACCATGTCGGATACCGCACTCATGGCCACAATGTCGCTGCGCTCGAATACGTTCATGAGCCGCGCCGCATATAAAGCGGACTCCATCGAATGCTGCCGCGGCACCGACAACGAAGTGTTCCATTCGTTGATGGCCAGCTTGATCGGCCGTCCGGGCACGAGCCGATGAATGAGATCACCAACTTGTTTGTAAAAACGTTCGTAGGACAACGGATGGGCCATGAGGTTTAACGGATCACCCGCCATCTCGCTGGTACCGTAATAATGATGGATCGCAAGATAGTCGATATGAGGCCCCGCAAGCTTAAGGATCGTACCGTTCCACTCCATGTTGTTGTCGCCGACAGCGATTAGATGGATGGAGGGGTCAACGCCGGACATGGCTGCGGCGTAGCGTTCGAAGTTCTCTGCATACGTATTGGCATCGCTATGCCCGCGAACCCAGTCTCCCCAGATTTCGTTCCCGACTTCCCAATACTTCACCTTAAATGGATCGGGGTTGCCGTTCGCCGCCCGCAGGGCGCCTCGAACTGAGGATGCTGGGCCATTTGCGTACTCCACCCACGCCGCTGCCTCACTGGCCGTTGCGCCGCGGCCCTCGACATTCACAGTAATCGAGGGTTCAGCGGCGACATTGCGGCACAGACGAACGAACTCATCCGTGCCGAAATCACTTGGCTCCAACTCGTTTCCCCAAGAAAGATTCGTCCACGTGAAACGCTGATCGCGCGGGCCGATGCCCCAGGTCCAGTGATAATCCTGGGCTACGTTTCCGCCTGGCCAGCGAATGAAGGCAGGACGCAGCGCTTTAATCTTCTGGAAAACATCGGAGCGCACGCCATTGACGGCATCAAGAGGCGATAGCGAGATCTGGTCGATCCAGAAGCGGCCCTTTCCGCTGAAGAGGATTACAATCTTGGCAAGCGCATCACTCTTTGAAGGAGTCAAGGTGAAATCATATTTCTTCCAGTCTCCGGAAACATCATTGACCTCCGCAGACGCGTAGGTTTCTCTGCTTGTTTTGTCGGTTTCCAGCGCAATGCGGATGCGAGCCTTGAATCCGTCGGTCTTCACCCACACATAGCCGCGGTAAGGGAGTCTCTGCCGAATTGAGATACCACCTTGGCGGATTCCACGGCGTTGGCCATCGTCCCCGGCAAGGTCCACGCGCAGCGAATGTTCGGCACGCTCGGTCGTAAACTCGTGGCGTACGGGATAGAAAACGTCATCATCCCAATGAAAACGCAGCCCTGGATCATCATTGCGGTCATCTGGTTCGCGTTCCCAATCGCGAGGCAGGCCTATCGCGTTCGGTGCTTCGTCGAAACTCCGATCGCGAATCAATTCAGCGGTTAATCCGCGCTTCACGCCTTCGAACATGAATTCATCGAATTGACCGTAGAGTATGGTGCTTATTGGACCCTCGACCCGATCCGCATCGATCTCTATCTTTGCTACGGCTGAGTCTCGCGGTTCGTGAGCCTGAAGCGCGAACCGATCAAAACGGATAATGCAGAGAACTATGCTAAGCGAAACCTGCACAACTTTCTTCCTGCGCATCTTCAAGGTTTTCATTGGGTTCGTTGGGTGCGGACGGCCAAAAATGTAACACATCGTGCCCGCAAATTCTGGCAAACGCTTGCTCGGGCGTCGATCGAACTCTATACTCAGCGCGTTCGCAGTACTTAAGGATCTTTTTGCAAATGAGAACTCTATACCGGATCTATGGCGGGTTACTGCTTCTGTTCTTCGCAGTGCATTCGTGCTGCTCGCAAGAGGCGGCGCAGAACATAAATATCGATGTGCATGCCGACCAGCCGGACGGATCAATGATCCCTGTCTGGAATTATTTCGGCTACGACGAGCCCAATTACACGTACGCGCCGAATGGCAAGAAGTTACTGAGCGAACTCGCGGCCCTGAGTCCCGGACCGGTATACGTTCGTGTTCACAACCTTCTTACGACGGGCGATGGCTCGGCCTCATTGAAATGGGGCTCCACAAATGTCTATACGGAAGACGCGGGGAAGCCGGTCTATAGTTGGACAATTCTAGATAAGATCTTCGATACGTTTCGCGCGGCTGGAATTAAACCCTTGGTCGAAATTGGATTCATGCCGGAGGCGCTTTCCACTTATCCACAGCCTTACCGCCATACTTTCCCGCAAGGCTCGGTCTTTACTGGCTGGGCTTACCCCCCGAAGGATTATCAGAAGTGGTCGGAAGTGGTCTTCCAATTTGTTCGGCATCTTCGCGAGCGGTACGGCGACTCAGAAGTAAAAACCTGGTTGTGGGAAGTGTGGAATGAACCGGACATCGGATACTGGCAAGGCACTCGCGAGGAATTCTTCAAGCTGTACGATTACTCTGTCGATGCCATACTGCGAGCGCTTCCCGAAGCTCGCGTGGGCGGCCCGGATTCCACTGGACCTGGGTATCCGAAGGCTGCCGAATTCTTGCGCATTTTTCTCGATCACTGCGCGCACCAGCGAAATTATGTGACCGGAAAAACCGGCTCGCGCCTGGATTTCATCGCTTTTCATCCCAAGGGCTCGCCAACCTGGCAAGGCGATCATGTGGTGATGGGAATTACGCGTCAGCTCGCGTCCATAGAACAGGGTTTCAAAATCGTGCAATCTTTTCCTGAGTGGCGTGACACCCCAATCATCCTGGGGGAATCCGACCCAGAAGGCTGCGCGGCGTGTTCAGCGCGCACTAATCCCCAGAACGGATATCGTAACGGCGCCTTATATGCCGCCTATATCGCGGAGTCGCTGAATGCCACCTACGCCCTCGCGGCCCGCGAACGAGTCCATCTTGCGGGCGCCGTAAGTTGGTCCTTCGAGTTTGAAGACCAGCCCTACTTTGAGGGATTTCGCGAGCTGGCCACAAATGGATTAGACAAACCGGTACTCAACGCCTTTCGTATGTTCGGGTTGATGGGCAGCGAACGCGTGAAGGTGTCGAGCACGCGTGCGCTTCCAACCGAGCAGGTGGTGAGTGGAGGGGTGCGGCAACGGCCGGACATCAGAGCCATTGCCACGCGCAAGAATCAGGAAGTCGAAACCCTGATTTGGAATTATCACGACGAGGACGTGAATGTCCCCGCTGCGCCGATCGATTTAGCAATCAGTGGGCTGCCCGAGTCCCTCCGCCTTGCGCTTGTCGAGCATTTTCGGATTGACGCGCATCACAGCAATGCATTTACGGCTTGGAAGGAAATGGGATCCCCGCAATCTCCGTCGCCCCAGCAATACGAACAGTTGCAGAGTGCGGGACAATTGCAACTCCTCACATCGCCAGCGTGGGTGTCAATCGAGCACGGCCAAGTGCATTTGCAATTCACCTTGCCCAGGCAAGGCTTGTCGCTCGTACGCATCACGTGGTAATGGCGAGCCTCGCCGCAAAATTCTCATCAAGTCTTGAGCGCGCCGGCTCCAACGAGGGGTGGACAGGCAGCACCTCAGATCTAGCTTGCAGCAGCCGGAATGACGTGGTAAACGTTTACCCGAAAATGGGCAGATCGCGCCTTTCCTTCACCTGCGAGGAGAATACAGATATGTCTTCCCCCGACCGACGACGTTTCTTGCAACAAGCTGCTAGCGCTGGAATGGCCTGGGGCGTGAGCTCTGTGTTTGGCGGTTCTTTCTTGTGCGCTCAGACTTCGCCGCCGAACACCAGCGATATCGTCCGTGTTTACGTGGACTCCCGCCGTGTCATAGCGCCGCTCGACCGCAATCTCTTTGGCTCATTCCTCGAACACCTGGGTCGTGCCATCTACGAGGGCATTTATGATCCCGGTTCGAAGCTCTCGGACGCCAACGGGTTTCGCAAAGACGTAATCAGTGAAATACGCCAGATGGAAGTTCCGATCATCCGTTATCCCGGCGGCAATTTCGTTTCGGGCTACAACTGGCTTGACGGCGTTGGTCCCAAGGAAAGCCGTCCCCGTGTTCTCGACAAGGCCTGGGATTCAATCAACACGAATCAGTTCGGGACCAATGAATTCATGGCCTGGTGCAAGGTGGTCGGCACCCAGCCGTTGATGGGTCTCAACCTTGGGACGGGAACTCCTGAAGAGGCTGCCGCTCTGGTCGAATACTGCAACCTGGATCAGGGAACGAAATGGAGCGATCTCCGCCGCAAGCACGGGATTGCGGAGCCCTACAAGATAAAGAACTGGTGCCTGGGGAACGAGATGGATGGCCCTTGGCAGATAGGCCACATGACCGCGACCGAGTATGGCATGAAGGCCCAGGACGCCGCGCGCCAGATGCGCTACGTTGATCCTTCACTGCAGTTGATTGCTTGCGGATCAAGCGGCCCTTTCATGCCCACCTATCTTGAGTGGGACCGCGAGGTTCTGGAGCAATGCTACGACTACGTCGACGGTCTATCCCTGCACCGCTATTTCACCAATGCTCCTGCGGATACCGGGGGCGATACTTCGAAGTTCCTTGCGATGAACCTCAGCATGGAACAGCAAATCGCGGAGACGGTCGCGGTTTGTGACCTCGTGCGTGGGCACAAGCGCTCGCCGAAACAATTGTGGTTGTCCTTTGACGAATGGAACGTGTGGTACCGAGCCCGGAGCGGAGACGCCGCAAACGGGCATCACCAGGAGGCGCCTCATTTACTGGAAGAGGTATACAACCTCGAAGATGCATTGCTCGTGGGCGGCCTGGTTAATTCTTTGCTGCGCAAAGCGAATCGAGTCAAGGTGGCCTGCCTGGCCCAACTAATTAACGTCATTGCGCCAATATCCACCAATGCAAACGGCTTGCTCCGCCAGACCATTTACTATCCCTATGATTGGGCGCTTCAGTATGCTCGCGGTTCGGTCCTAAATCTTCTCGTGGAGTCAC
>Ga0209131_1002970_pt1 | contig 11413 bp, 11 predicted proteins | sample GraSoi_2013_40cm_FD_185826 | JGI IMG/M metagenome (GOLD analysis project Ga0209131, IMG submission 185826) | Grasslands soil microbial communities from the Angelo Coastal Reserve, California, USA - Sample 9_17_2013_40cm (SPAdes) (version 2) | ecosystem: Environmental > Terrestrial > Soil >...
CGGCGTATCAGTGCCTCGGACGTCTTGCCGCCGAGCTCGGGCAGCAGGTCCGCGGGGCGCCGCTCACCCTTGCCCTCTGGTGGAGCGAACGTAATCCTCGGCGCGGACCGGACGGGCTCGTCCAGCTGCAGCTTGAGCGCGGGGCGCTCGGGCGATTTCGCCGCCGACGGCTCCGGCGTCGGCGCCGGAGCCGGCGCCTGTGCCGCTGCCGGGCCCACGGCCGCGAGCAATGCCCAGAAAATTTTCATTGCGGAGGGACGACCTTGCCTGGGTTCATGAGGTTGTGCGGGTCGAACACCTTCTTGATGTCGCGCATGACGTCGATCACGTCATCGCCGAGCTCCAGGCGCATCGAGCCCATCTTGCCCATGCCGACGCCGTGCTCGCCGGTGCAGGTGCCTTCCATGCGCAGCGCGCGCTCGACCAGGCGCTTGTTGAAGGTCTTGGCGATCTCGGTCTCCTCGGGCTTCGCCGGGTCGACCAGCAGCATCAGGTGGAAGTTGCCGTCGCCGATGTGGCCGAGCAGCGGCACCGGCGCGATGTAGTTCTTCACGTCCTCCATGGTCTCGTGCACGCATTCGGCGAGCCGCGAGATCGGCACGCAGACGTCGGTCGACACCGCGCGCGAGCCGGGGCGGATCTGCAGGCAGGCGAAGTACGCGTCGTGCCGCGCTTGCCACAGCTGGGTGCGCTCCTCCGGCTTGGTGGCCCAGATGAAGTCCTTGCCGCCGTGCTCCTTGGCGATGGCCTGCACCGCCTCTGCCTGCTCGACCACCGAGCTGTTGGAGCCGTGGAACTCGAAGAACACGGTGGGAGCGACGCGGTAATCGGTCTTCTTGTACTTGTTGATCGCGGCGACAGTCTTGTCGCAGACGATGTCGCAGCGCGCGATCGGGATGCCGGCCTGGATGGTCTGGATCACCGTGTTGGTGCAGCCGTCGACCGAATCGAAGGCGCACACCGCGGCCGACATCGCCTCCTGCACCGGGTACAGGCGCACCGTGACTTCGGTGATGATGCCGAGCGTGCCTTCCGAGCCGACGAACAGGCGCGTCAGGTCATAGCCGGCAGCGGATTTCTTCGAGCGGCGCGAGGTGTGGATGATGCGCCCGTCGGCGAGCACCACTTTCAGCGACAGCACGTTCTCGCGCATCGTGCCGTAGCGCACCGCGTTGGTTCCGGAGGCGCGCGTCGCCGCCATGCCGCCCAGGGTGGCGTCGGCGCCCGGGTCTACCGGGAAGAACAGGCCGGTGTGCTTGATGTATTCGTTGAGCTGCTTGCGCGTGACGCCGGCCTGCACCACCGCGTCGAGGTCCTCCTCGTGCACCGCGAGCACCTGGTTCATCTGCGACAGGTCGATCGAGACGCCGCCTTCCACCGCGAGGATGTGCCCCTCGAGCGAGGTACCGACGCCGAACGGAATCATCGGCACGCGATGGCGCTGGCAAATGTTCACTACGTCGCGCACTTCCTCGGTTGTCTTTACAAACACGACTGCATCGGGCAGCGCGTACGGGAAGTAGGACTCGTCCTTGCCGTGGTGCTCGCGCACTGCGGCCGAGGTCGAGACGCGATCGCCGAGCAGCGCCTTCAGCTCCGCCACCACCGACTGGTCGAATTCGCGCGCCTTGTTCACAGCGCTATTTTAGTTTGATCTCGCCCTCGAAAGGCACCTTCAGGCCGAGCGCCGGGATCTCCAGGGTGCACTTCGCCGGCAGGGTCTCGGCGCCCTGCAGTTTGCCGCTCATGATCGCCTTCTGCACCGCCTGCTCGATCTCGCGCTGCGAGTTGACGCCCACCATCTTGAGGAACTTGCGGATGCTTAAGTTGAAGGTTTCCTGGTCCATGTCTATCTCCCGGAGAGCAATTTATTGGCCAATTCCTTGCCGAGCTCGACGCCCCACTGGTCGAAGCTGTTGATGTTCCAGATCACGCCCTGCACGAATACCTTGTGCTCGTAGAGCGCGATCAGCCGGCCCAGATTGCGGGGCGTGCAGCCATCGAGGAGCAGCATGCTCGAGGGGCGATTGCCCGGGTACTGCCGGTGCGGCGGCAGCTTCGGGTCATCGGTACCGAGCGCCAACGCGTCGGCCTGCGCCCGTGCATTGGCCGAAAGCCTGCGCTCGAGGCCGAGGTCGATGAAGTCGCAGGGCACGACCTGCGTGCCCTGGTGCAGCAGCTGGTGGAACGAGTGCTGGCTCACGGTGCCTTCGGCGCCCCACAGCACCGGCGCGGTGGCGTAGTCGACGGCGCGCCCCTGGCGATCGACGCGCTTGCCGTTCGACTCCATCTCGAGCTGCTGCAGGTACGCGGGCAGCCGGCGCAGCGCGTTCGAGTAGGGCAGCACCGCGTGCGTCGCCGCGCCGAGGAAGTTGCTGTTCCACACGCCGATCAGCGCCATCAGCACCGGAATGTTCTTCTCGAGCGGCGCGCTGGCGAAGTGCTCGTCGACCTCGCGGCCGCCTTCGAGGAATTGCTGGAAGCCATCGGCGCCGAGCGCGCACATCGCGGCGAAGCCCACCGCCGACCAGACGGAGAAGCGCCCGCCGACCCAGTCCCACATCGGCAGCACTTCGGTCGCGCCGAATTTCTTTGCCAGCTCCACGTTCGAGCTCACCGCGTAGAAGTGCTTGCCGCCCCAGCGTTTGGCCGCTGCGGCATTCGCCATCGTCTCCTGCGTGGTGAAGGTCTTGGAGGCGATGATGAACAATGTCGCTTCCGGCTTCGCGCCATCGAGGGCGCGCTGCAGGTCGCGCGGATCGACGTTCGCCGCGAAGCGCACATCGAGGGTGCCGTCGCTTAGCGCATCGGCGAGCAGTCGCGGGCCGAGGTCCGAGCCGCCGGTGCCGAGATTTACGACCCTTTTGAATTTCTTCTCCGAGCGCAGACGCGAGGCGAGGCTGCGCATGCGCCCCAGCGTCGCCGTCACCTCTGCAGGAGGATTGGCAGCGCGCAAAGCGGTATGCCAGGCCGCGCGGTTCTCGGTGGAGTTGACGGCATCGCCGGTGAGGAGCAGTTCGCGCCACCTGGCGAGGCCGCGCTCTTCGGCGAGATGCGCGAGCAGCCGCAGCGTGATCGCGCCGATGCGCTGGCGCGAGTAGTCGTAGCGTACGCCGGCGGCTTCGGTGACGAGGTGCGCGGAGCGCGCCGGATCGGCGGCGAACAGCTGGCGCAGATGCAGCGTGCGCTCGGATTCGGCGTGGACGGCGAGGCTCGCCCACGCGGTGCATTCGGTAGGTCGGATGGAGTTCACTAGGGAAGGTCTGAAGAAGTCGTCCCCGCGAAGGCGGGGACCCAGTTTAGAAAATTAGAAAGCCTGCGCACAAGGGTCTTTTCATTCGGAATTCCTAGTGGCTTAACCGGGTCCCCGCCTTCGCGGGGACGACGCTTCTTCAGAGTTTCCCTAGGCGAGACGAGGGAATTCACCTTTGCAAGCGGTAGAGGCGGTAGCGCTCGGCGCGGTCGCCGGGCCGGCCGACGTCGGCGAGCTTGACCCAGCGCCGTGCCGCGACCGGCGGCGGTGCATCGAGCTCCTCCTTGGGCGTGCCCTGGACGAGCAAGAGCGGACAGGCGGCGGGCTTCACCACGTCGAAAGGCTGCGTGCGGATGCCGCCATGGTAGTCGAGCGCCGCGGCCTGCGATACGCCGAGCGAGCGCTCGGCAAGGCAGCTCGCGCCGGCCGGCAGCTTGCTTTTCAGCTGCAGCGCCACCGAGCGGTAGCTCTTCTGGTAGTCGACCCAGGGCATCCACAGCATGGCGAAGCTGCCCCAGAGGAGAACCATGCCGCCGGCCCAGCGCGCGACGCTGCGCAGCGGCGACGAGCGCGTGAAGAAGATGAGATACAGCCATGCCGCGGCAAAGGCGAGCGCGAGCACGATCGCCAGGGGTTTCAGCTGCAGCACGAAGCCCGGCGCCATGCGCGCGAAGTTGCGCGCCACCGGGGCGGGCACGCCGGTCAGCATCGCGATGTAGCCGAGCCACACCAGGCCGGCGAACACGGCGAAGGTGAGGGCGCCGAACCAGTCGAGCGCGGCGAAGGCGCCACGCCGCAGGCTGAAGATGCCGTAGGCCGCGAGCAGCGAGAGCGGCGCAAGCAGCGGAATCAGGTTCACGTCCTGCGGCGGTCCCCAGGCGACGAACAGCACGACCATCGCCACCACCGCGACCGTGGGAACGAACAGGCGCGGGTCGCGCCAGCGCCGGCGCTGCGACCAGGCGCTCCACAGCGCCAGCGGCCACGCGGGCCAGGTGAACCAGCTCGCGGTGGAGAAGAAGTGGCGGAAGTTCTCGCCCATGCTCTCGTGCGGCCGCGAGCTGATGCGCCACCACTCGGCGAAGGCCTCCGGCGCGCGCAGCTTGAGCGCGAGCGGCCAGGCGAGCGCGAGCACTACGGTCGCGGCGAGCGCGATGCCGATGAAGCGAACGGCGCCGCGCGTGCGCCATTCCGGGCAAAGGGCGTGCGCCGCGATCACGGCGCCAGCGAGCGCGAGCGGCGCAATCCAGGTGCCGGAGAGCGCAGCGAGGCCTAGGGCCACGCCGAAGGCGAGCCCGGCGCGCGCCGGCCGGGTGGTCGCATAAGGCAGCGCGGCCAGCGCGCCGCACATCGCGGCGAGCGAGGCGAGCTCAGGGACCGCCTCGTGCGCATGCACCAGCAGCCCGATGCTGCCGAGGAGAATCAGCAGCGCACCGCATGCTGTAGTGCGCCGCGTCTCGTCCGTTGACCAGTCGCGCGTCGCGGCGTAGAGCAGGGCAAACGCGGCCGCGACGAAAGCAGCGCTCGCCAGGCGTGCGGCGGCGTGGAATTCGATCACCAGGCCCAGGAGCTTGCCGAAGGCGAGGGCGAACCAGTGATACAGCGGCTGGTCGTGCAGCCAGGGCGCGCCGGCGATGCGCGGCACGATGAGGTCGCCGCTCACCGCCATGCCGTGCACGATGCCGAGGCCGATGGCGTCGTGCGTCTTCCAGAGATCGTGGCTTACGAGGCCGGGCAGGAGGAACGCCGCGACGACGGCCGCAAGGACCGCGGGCGACGGTGGAAGCGTGAGCCGGGGCAGCATAGCCCCGGGGGTTATTTGGCCTTCTTGGTGTAGCGGCGCTTGAACTTCTCGACGCGGCCGGCGGTGTCCAGGATCTTGGTCTTGCCGGTGTAGTACGAGTGCGATTCGGACGACACCTCGACCTTCACCACCGGGTACTCCTTGCCGTCGGTCCACTTCATGGTCTCGCGACCCTTGGTGTCGATCGCCGATCGGGTGAGGAAGGAATGATTCGCGCTGGTGTCGTGGAAGATCACCGCTCGGTATTCGGGATGCACGCCTGGTTTCATGGCTCGGCCTTCTCTGCGAAGGCGCGGATTATACAGACTTTTTTGAGGGACTTTCAGCCCCGGCGCATCGAGTCGAAGAACTCCGCGTTGGACTTGGTGGCCTTCAGCTTGTCGATCAGGAATTCGGCCGCCTCGAGCTCGTCCATCGGGAACAGCAGCTTCCTCAGCACCCAGACCTTCTGCAGGATCGGCTGCTCGATCAGCAGCTCCTCGCGCCGCGTGCCGGAGCGGTTGACGTTGATCGCCGGATAAATGCGCTTCTCGTGCATCCGGCGGTCGAGGTGGATCTCCATGTTGCCGGTGCCCTTGAACTCCTCGTAGATCACGTCGTCCATCCGGCTGCCGGTGTCGATCAGCGCGGTGGCGATGATGGTGAGCGAGCCGCCTTCCTCGATGTTCCTTGCCGCGCCGAAGAAGCGCTTGGGCTTCTGCAATGCATTGGCGTCGACGCCGCCGGTGAGCACCTTGCCCGAGGCTGGCACCACGGTGTTATAGGCGCGCGCCAACCTGGTAATGGAATCCAGCAGGATGACCACGTCCTTCTTGTGCTCGACCAGCCGCTTCGCCTTTTCGATCACCATCTCGGCGACCTGCACGTGGCGCGAGGCCGGTTCGTCGAACGTCGAGGCGACCACTTCGCCGCGCACCGAGCGCGACATCTCGGTCACTTCCTCCGGCCGCTCGTCGATCAGCAGCACGATCAGATTCACGTCGGGATGGTTGGCGATGATGGCGTGCGCGATGTGCTGCAGCATCACCGTCTTGCCGGCCTTGGGCGGCGAGACGATCAAGCCTCTTTGCCCTTTGCCGATCGGCGCCACGATGTCGATCACCCGGCCGGTGATGTTCTCCTCGGCCTTGATCTCGCGCTCCAGCTTGAACATCTCGTCCGGATGGAGCGGCGTGAGGTTCTCGAACAGGATCTTGTTCTTGGCGGCCTCGGGGGCCTCGCCGTTGACCTTGTCGACCTTGACCAGCGCGAAGTAGCGCTCGCCGTCCTTCGGCGTCCTGATTTCGCCCTCGATCGAGTCGCCGGTGTGCAAATTGAAGCGGCGGATCTGCGAAGGCGAGACGTAAATGTCGTCGGTGCTCGCGAGGTACGAGGTCTCGGGCGAGCGCAGGAAGCCGAAGCCGTCGGGCAGCACTTCGAGCGTGCCGTCGCCGTAGATCGAGGCGCCCTTCTTCGCCTGGTTCTTGAGCAGCGCGAAGATCAGGTCCTGCTTGCGCAGGCGGCTCGCGTTCTCGATGCCGTTCGCCACCGCCATCTCGACCAGCTGGGTGACGTGATGCGCCTTCAGCTCGGAGAGGTGCAGCGGCACGACAACCGCTGCGGCTGGCGCGCCCTCGCCCTCGGGACGAGATTCGGGACGCGGCGCAGCCTGCGCTGTCTCCGGCGGGACCACTTGAGGTCTGGCCATGATTGGGGAATTGCGCGCCAAGTAACTGCGGCGGCGCGGACAACCTTTTGGAATTTGTTGCTGGAACCCCGCCCCCTCTGGGAGCGGGGGGCTCAACTACCGTTACAGACTAAAAGCTTCAGATGTTGCTGTCAAGAAAGGCGGTGAGTTGCGACTTCGATAGCGCGCCGACGCGGGTCGCCTCGACATTGCCGTTCTTGAACAGCATCAGGGTCGGGATTCCCCTGATACCGAACTTCGCCGGCACGTTCTGATTCTGGTCGACATTGATTTTCGCGATTTTGAGCCTACCTTCGTACTCCTTGGCCACCTCGTCCAGGATCGGCGCGATCGACTTGCAGGGGCCGCACCACTCGGCCCAGTAATCGACCAGCACCGGGGTCTCGGACTTCAGCACTTCGGGATCGAACGTATCATCGGTGACATGCTGGATTTCGGGACTGCTCATGGTTCTCCGTCGGGGGTCTTGCAGGAAGGCCTCTATTATGCCGTCCGCCCAGGCACAAATGCTAAACTCTTGATTCAAATATGACTTACGTCGTCACCGAAAGCTGCATCAAGTGCAAGTACACCGACTGCGTCGACGTCTGCCCGGTCGACTGCTTTCGCGAGGGACCGAACATGCTGGTGATCGATCCCGACGAGTGCATCGACTGCACGCTGTGCGTGCCCGAGTGTCCGGTCGAGGCGATCTTCGCCGAGGACGACGTGCCCGATGCGCAGAAGCAATTCACCGCGCTCAACAAAGAGCTCGCGCAGATCTGGAAGCCGATCATCGAGCGCAAGCCCGCGCCGCCGGATGCCGACGAGTGGGCGAAGAAAAAAGAAAAGAAAAATCTGCTCGAGCGATAAAAGCAGCGCAGCAATTTGCGCACTGCAATTGCCGCGTTGCGGAAATGTTGTCGTCGTAATGACCACAGAAGTTTTGAAGTATTAGCTCAGCAGAAAATAATCTCGCGCGGTAATACTTTTGAAGGCTTGTGCGCGTAATCTGTCTGTTCGGCAACTCAGGAGGAATCACGAATGGAACAAGGACGCCTCGCGTTTACCGCGGTGTATCTCAAGTCGAACAGCGGCTATATCGGCTTCATCGAAGAGCTCCCTGGCGTGAACTCCCACGGCAGAACGCTCGATGAGGCGCGCGACACGCTGCAGAAGCTCGCGGCCGTGGTGTTCGACGAAGAGCGGCGCGAAGCGGAAGAGCTGATCGCCGGCAAGGATGTGGTGCGCGAGTCGTTCTTCGTGCCGATTCCGCGCCTCGCATAGCCGTTTTTTCTTTTCCGAAAAAGGGACCTGCGGGTCCCTTTTCATTTCTAGTGCTCGTAGATGCCCTGGTGCACCTTGCCGCGGAACACGCGGTACGAGTAGATCTGCCAGGCGAGGATGAAGGGCAGGACGAACAGCACGCCGGCGCCGAGGAAGGCCAGCGCGCTGTCGTCGGCCGCGGCGTCCCAGATCGTGAGCTGGTCGATCACCACGTACGGGAACAGGCTGTAGGCGAGGCCGATGAAAGCGAGCACGAAGATCGCCGCCGCGCCGGCGAAGGGCTTGGTGTCGGAGCGGCCTAGCGTGATCCAGACCCAGGCGCCGACCGCCACGCTCGCCGCCGGCAGCACCATCAGTCCGAGCGTGCGCGGGAAATCGAACCAGCGCAGGCGCACCGTCTCGCTCGCGAGCGGCGTGCCGAGGCTCACCAGCGCGACGCCGAGCGCGACCCATAGGAGGCCCCAGCGTGCCCAGCGGATCGCCTTCTCCTGCAGCGGGCCCTGCGTACGCAGCACGAGCCACGTGGAGCCGAGCAGCACGTAGCCGCCGCACAGGCTCGCGCCGACCACGATGGCGAAAATCCAGTAGCCGACGCCGGACTCGAAGCCGGTGACATAGCGCCCGAGCATCAGGCCCTGCGCGAAGCTCGCGAGCGTCGAGCCGGCCCAGAACAGCCAGTTCCACAGCTCGCGCTGCCAGCCATCGGCCTTCACGCGCAGCTCGAAGGCCACGCCGCGCAGCATCAGTCCGACGAGCATCGCCGCGACCGGCATGTAAAGCGCACCGAGGATCACGCCGTGCGCCACCGGGAACGCCACCAGCAGCAGGCCGATGCCGAGCACCAGCCAGGTCTCGTTCGCGTCCCAGAACGGCGCCATCGACGCCACCATCAGCTCCTGCTCCTCGCGGCTGGCGGCCGGCATCAGCATGCCGATGCCGAGGTCGTAGCCGTCGAGCAGCACGTAGGCGAGGATGGCGAAACCCATCAGCGCGCTGAAGATCAGTGGCAGATCCATCAGCCCCTCCTGCTCAAGTGCGTGAGCGTCACCATGTACGCGAGCAGCAGCGCCGCATAGGTCAGCACGTAGGCGGTGAGGCTCGCGCCGAGCTTGGCGCCGCTCGCGTCGCCCACCGCTTCGGCCGTGCGCAGGATCCCGGTGACCAGCCACGGCTGGCGCCCGATCTCGGTGGTCAGCCACCCGGCGAGCGTCGCCACCCAGCCGGCGAAGGTGAAGCCGGCGAAAGTCCACAGCAGCCAGCGCGGCGGCGAGCTTCGGAGCCAGATCTGGCTGCCCCACGCGACCAGCAGCATCAGCATGCCCATGCCCACCATGACCCGGAACGCCAGGAATACCGGCGCCACCGGCGGATGGTCCTCGCCGAACTCGGCCAGTCCTTTGATTTCTCCATCGAGCTTATGCGTCAGGATGAGCGAGGCGGCCTTCGGCACTTCGATGGCGAAGCGATTGCGCCCGTTCTCCTCGTCGATCAGCGCGAACAGCACGAGCGGCGCGCCGCGCTCGGTGTGCCACAGCGCCTCGATCGCCGCGATCTTCGCCGGCTGGTGCTCGAGCGTGTTGAGGCCGTGCTGATCGCCGGCGAAGATCTGCAGCGGCACCAGCACCGCGGCGAGGCGCGCGCCGAAGCGCAGCGTCTTCAGCGCCGCCGCATCCTGCGGCGCGGCGAGCAGCCGCCACGCCGAGAGCCCGGCGACCAGGAACGACGCGGTGATGCCCGAGGCGAGCAGCATGTGCGCCAGGCGATACGGGAACGACGGATTGAAGATCACCGCGAGCCAGCTGCCGGCGATGATCTCGCCGAACTCCTGCACGTGCCCGGCCGGGGTGTGCATCCACGAGTTGAGCGCGAGGATCCAGAACGCCGATACCGTGGTGCCGAAGGCCACGATCAGGCTCGATGCCACATGCATGCGTCCCGAGACGCGCTCCATGCCGAACAGCATGATGCCGAGGAAGGTCGCTTCCAGAAAAAATGCGGTCAGCACCTCGTACGCGAGCAGCGGCCCGGCGATGTTGCCGACGCGGTTCATGTAGCCCGGCCAGTTGGTGCCGAACTGGAAGCTCATCACTACGCCCGACACCACGCCCATCGCGAAGGTCAGCGCGAACACCCGCACCCAGAGCTTGTAGGTGGAGAGCCAGCTTGCGTCACGCGTCATCTCGTAGCGCACGCGGAAAAAGGCCACGATCCAGGCGAGCCCGATGCTGATCGTCGGGAACAGGATGTGGAAGCCGATATTCAGCCCGAACTGGACTCTGGAGAGCAGCAGCGCCTCGGTCAGGGCTTCTTCCATCTCGCTAATATAGGCGCCGATGGACCGCCCGAGCTATCGGCCCGATGACGAGCGCGAATACCTCGCGCGCGGCTGGTGGCGCGACGACGACAGCCTCTGGCAGTGGCTTCGCAGGCATGCAAGCTCCAGGCCCCAGGATCCCGCGGTCGTGTCAGCGGCCGGCGTCCTAAGCTGGCGCGGGCTCCACGATCGCGTTCTCAATGTGGCAAATGGCTTGCGCAAGAAGGGTATTGGCGCGGGCGACGTGGTCGCCATCCAGCTGCCGAACACGGCGGAATTCCTCATCGTCCACCTTGCCATCGCGCGCCTCGGCGCGGTGATGTGCACGCTGCACATGCCCTACCGCGGCGCCGAGATCGAGTCGATCCTCGCGCACAGCGGCGCCCGGCTTTTCTTCAACGCCGCCTACCCTTTCGCCGAGCTGGAAGCCGCCGCGCCCTTGCCCGCCGATCACCCGGCGCCCGATTCGCGCGATGCGTTCCTGCTCCTCTACACCTCGGGCACCACCGCTTCGCCGAAGGCCGTGCCGCATGCCTATCGCACCATGCTCGGCAACAGCCGCATGGGCGCGCGCGAGCACCAATTGAATGCTTCCTCGAAAATTCTCTGTGCGGCGCCGCTGTCGCATCTGTATGGCCTTTACTCGCTGCACTGCGCCTGGTCCGTCGGCGCCTGCACCGTCCTGCTGCCTGCATTCAAGCCCGACGAGCTGGCGCAGACGGTGGAGCGCGAGCGGCCGACCGCGCTGTGGACCGGGCCCGCGCACGTCGCCGCGTGCCGCGCCGCCGGCCTGTTCGACAAGCACGACTGGACCTCGCTGAAGCTCGCGATCGTCTCGGGCTCGATGGCGCCGCCCGCGCTGGTGCGCAGCTTCGCCGAGAAACTGCCCGGCTGCGCGGTGACGCAGCTCTGGGGCATGACCGAGCTGCAGGCCGCGCTCTACTCGCGCCCGCAAGACGGCACCGAGCTTGCCGCGACCAGCGCCGGCCGCCCGAGTCCCGGCACGCAAGTGCGCGTCGCGTCCGACGGCGAGCTGCAGGTGCGCGGGCCGCTGGCCTTCTCCGGTTACTACCAGAACAATGAAGCCAA
>Ga0209131_1002971_pt1 | contig 11412 bp, 8 predicted proteins | sample GraSoi_2013_40cm_FD_185826 | JGI IMG/M metagenome (GOLD analysis project Ga0209131, IMG submission 185826) | Grasslands soil microbial communities from the Angelo Coastal Reserve, California, USA - Sample 9_17_2013_40cm (SPAdes) (version 2) | ecosystem: Environmental > Terrestrial > Soil >...
GCTCTCGATCGACTCCGAGCTCGACATGTACGACCCGGCGAACGGCTTCCGGCCGCTGCCCGAGCCGTCGAAGTACTCGGCCGAGTTTCTCGCGCGCTACACCGCCGCGCAGGCTGCGCGCGTCGCGCGCATCGACGCCGTGGCCCGCGGCTTCGTGGCGGAGTGGAATCACTGGCTGCGCAAGCTCGGCGCGCCGGACGTCGAGTCACTGCCCTTCGGGGAGCGCCAGCGCATCGAGCGGCGCGCCTTCGCGGGCCGCTACCTGGCGATCCACCGCACCGAGGCGAGCCCGGCCTACACCGATCTCTCGCTTCACCCCTCGCAGCGCGCGATCGGCTCGTTCTTCTCCCCGCGGCCCGACGTGTTCAACTACCTCGAATCGGGCTTCGGGAAGTACCAGACGCCCCGGGCTTGGCTCTCGACCTGGTCGGGGCACGCATCGCGAGCTTCGACCCTGGCCTGTCTGCCGAAGCTCGCGTTGCCTACCTTGGTAGTCGCCTATCTCGGCGACAACGCCGTCTTCTCGAACCAGACCGACGCGATCTTCGAGCGCTCACCGGCGATCGACAAACAAATTCACCGCGTCTCGGGCGATCATCTGGGCTACGGACCCGGTGGGATGAGTGATCGCAGCGGCCAGAAAGCCGCGCTAGACCGGATCGTCCCGTGGATCCGGGAGCGCTTCGCGTGACCCACCTGGAGGACCCAGCTTGAAGATCGACCTGTTCGCCATGCCCGCGGTCCCAGCCACGCTCGAGGAGCGCGAGCGCCTGCGGCCGATCGGGCGTTCGACCGAGCGCTATCAGATGCTGCTCGAGGAGCTGCGCCACCTCGCGATCAAGGCGGACGAGCTGGGCATCGATGCGTTCTCGACCACCGAGCACCACTTCCACACCGAGGGCAACGAGCTCTCCGTGAATCCGATCCTGCTCTTCGCCGACTTCGCCGCGCGCACCAAGCGCATCAAGTTCGCGCCGATGTCGATCGTGATGACGACCGCGAACCCGATCCGGGTCGCGGAGGACCTCGCGATCCTCGACCAACTGACACAGGGGCGCGTCGCCGTGGCGTTCGCGCGCGGCTACCAGAAGCGCTGGATGCAGGTGCTCGGGCAGGGCGCGCCGATCGCGACGAGCATGGGCGACGAGACCGATCGCCAGAACCGCGAGCGCTACGACGAGAACATCGAGATCCTCTTGAAGGCCTGGACGAGCGACGCCTTCGAGCACAAGGGCAAGTACTTCCAGGTGCCGTACCCGCACGACGGAATCGTCGGTTGGGGAGCGCCGGGCTACACGCGCAAGTTCGGCGCGCCCGGCGAGATCGACGACGACGACGTGATTCGCAAGATCGGCGTCTGCCCGCGCCCATACCAGGAGCCGCATCCGCCCATCTGGGTTCCAGTCACCGGCGGCATGCCGTCGCTCCTGAACTGCGCGAAGAACGGCTGGCTGCCGTGGATCTGGGAGTCGGACCCGCAGAAGTTCCTGACGATGTGCCGCGAGTATCAGCGCGTGTCCGCGGAGAACGGGCGCGGCGTCGCGCTCGGCGAGAACTGCGGGGCGGTGCGCGCGATCACGATCGGCGACACGTACGACGAGGCGTTCGAGCTGGCCGCGAGGACGACGGGTCACGACTACCAGGAGTATTTCGGGCGCTTCGGATTTCTCGAGCTGTTCCGAAATCCCGAAGACGACCCGAACCGCCGGCCGCTGCTCTTCGACAGCAACGAGGCCGCGACGCAGCGCATGATCGAAAAGGGCTATCAGATCTGCGGCACCGTCGATCAAGTGAAGCGCCACTTCGAAAAGCTCGCGAAGTGTCACGGTGACGGAAATCTGGAGTGGCTCTCCTGGAACTTCTTTTACCAGGGCACGACGCCGCGCCACGTGCAAGATCGACAACTCGAGCTCTTCGCCACCAAAATCATGCCGGAGTTCAGCTGATGCCTTTCGCCATCATCAACGGACATCACCTGTACTTCGAGGACTCGGGCGGGCGCGGGCGCCCGGTCGTGTTCAGTCACGGCTTCCTGCTCGATCACTCGATGTGGAAGGCGCAGGTCGACGAGCTCTCCTCCGATTTCCGCTGCATCACCTGGGACGAGCGCGGCCACGGCATGAGCGAGTGCCTCGGCTCCTTCGACTACTACGACTCGGCGAGTGATTGCGTCGCGTTGCTCGACCAGCTCAACATCCCGGCCGCGACCCTGGTCGGCATGTCCCAGGGCGGCTTCCTGTCCATGCGCGCCGCGTGGAAGTACCCCACGCGCGTGCGCGCGCTCGCGCTCGTCGACACGGCGGCCGCGGCGTTTCCGGACGAGGTCAACGAGCAGTACCGCGCCACGGCGGACGAATGGATCGAGCACGGACCGGTGGGCGAGGTCGCCAGCAACATGGCCGAGCTGCTCTTCGGCAAGAAGTACGACGCTTCGAGCTGGCTCGGGAAATGGATGTCCAAGCCGCCGTCCGAGACGGCGCATCCCTGGGAGGCCGTGTTGTCGCGCGACGACTTCATGCAGCACCTGCCCGAGATCAAGTGCCCCTCGCTGGTGATTCACGGCAGCGCGGACCAGGCCTTCGATCTCGACACCGCGAAGGGACTCGAGGCGGGGCTCGCCGACTGCAAGGGCCTCGTCGTGATAAAGGGCGCGGCGCACGCGCCGAACGTGACTCATCCCAAACCGTTCAACGCGGCACTCCGCGAGTTTCTCGGGAAGCACGCATGACACCGCTCGGCTTCGGCATCTGGGACGGAGACAACCACTACTACGAGCCTCGCGACGCGTTCACGCGCTACATCGAGCCGCGCTACCGCGAGGGCGCGGTGCGCGTCGTCGAGACGGACGGCAAGCCGCAGATCTGGATCGGCGGCCGGGAGTTCCACTTCCTGGACGACACGTTCGCGAGCTTCGACAAGACCGTGCGCCCCGGGTCGCTGCGCGAGTTCCTGAAGTCACTCGGCAGCGAGCGCCTGGTCGAGCCCGAGACGATCGAGATCCCGATGGATCCCGCGTTCCGGCGCCGCGAGGAGCGCCTCGCGCGCATGGACGAGCAGGGGGTCGAGGCCGCGTTCCTGTTCCCGACCCTCGGCGTCTGCGTGGAGCACTTCCTGCGCGACGACGTCGAGCTCTCCTATGCGAACCTGCGCGCCTTCAACCGCTGGCTCGACGAGACCTGGGGCTACGCGTGGCAGGGACGCATCTTTGCGTCGCCCGTCCTATCGCTCCTCGATCCGGACGAGGCGCTGCGCGACCTCGAGAGCTTTCTCGCGCGCGGCGCGCGCCTGGTGAACGTGCGCACGGGTCCCGCGGGCGGCCGCTCGCCGGCGGATCCGGTCTTCGACCGCGTCTGGTCGCTGGCCAACGAGGCCAAGGTCGCGATCGCGTACCACGTCGGCGAAGCCGGCTACAACGAGCTGATCTCGACTCACTGGGGTGAGTCGGCGAATCCCGCGTCGCACCACCAGTCGGCGTTCCAGTGGGTCTGCATGTACGGCGATCGCCCGATCATGGACACGATCGTCGCGCTGATCATGGGCAACTTCTTCGCGCGCTTCCCGAACGTGAAGGTACTGTCGGTCGAGAACGGCTCGCTCTGGGTGCCCTATCTTCTGAAGGCGATGGACAAGATGAAGGGCATGGGCCGGAACGGGCCGTGGATCGGCGGCCGCGTGCACGGGCGCGCGAGCGAGATCTTCAAGCAGCACGTCTGGGTGAATCCGTACCACGAGGAAGACCACAAGGCGCTCGCGGACTTGATCGGCATCGAGCACGTGGTGTTCGGCTCGGACTATCCGCACGCGGAGTGCGTGCCGCACCCCGAGGAGTTCATCGCCGGCATCCAGAAGCAGTTCGCGCCGGCGGACGTCGAGACGCTCATGCGCCGGAACGCCATGCACCTCGTGGCGAGCTCGTGAGCGAGTCGCGCGAGTTCGAGGGCCGCGTTGCGCTCGTGACCGGCGGCGGCGGCGCGTGCATCGGCGGGCCGACGGCGCTGCGCTTCGCGCAAGAGGGCGCGTCGGTCGTGATCTGCGACCTGCACGAGCGCCGCAATCGCGAGATGGCCGAGCGCATCCGCAAGGAGACCGGCGTGCCGGTGCTCGACTTCCACCTCGACATCGCCGACCGCGACAAGGTCGACGCGATGCTCGCGGAGACCGAGAAGCGGCTCGGCGCGGTCGACGTCCTCGTGTGCAATGCCGCGGAGAACAAGCTCGGCAAGATCGTCTCCTACGAGATGAGTGACTGGGACCGCACGATCGACGTGTCGCTCTCGGCGAACTTCTTTCTGGCCCGGCGCGTCCTGCCGGGCATGGTGGCGCGCAAGCGCGGCGGCATCGTGAACATCTCCTCGGTCGCGGGCTGGATCGGGAACCCGAACGAGAAGGACGGCGAGCCCGCGTACGCCGCCGCGAAGGCGGCGCTGTTCGCGCTCACGCGCAACATCGCGCACGAGGTCGGTCCGCACGGGGTCCGCTGCAACGCGATCGCGCCGGGGCTCATCTGGTCGCGCTTCGTCGAGAAGTTCGACGCCGATTTCCGGCCGCTGATCGCCGAGACCCCGCTGCGCCGCTACGGGCGTTCGGAGGACGTCGTCGAGGCGGTGATGTTCCTCGCCTCGGACCGCCGCTCGGGATTCATCACCGGCGAAGCGCTGAACGTCTCGGGCGGCTGGTACATGCGCCCGTGACTCACGACCGCGCGCAGACCGTTGCGCACGTGCTGGATCTCTGGGCGGCTCGGGCGCCGGAGCGCCTCGCGCTCGTTGGGCGCAGCGGGCGCTTCAGCTACGGCGAGCTCGACGCGGCCTCGAACCGAGCCGCGAACCAGCTCGCCGCGCTGGGCGTTCGCCCTGGCGATCGGGTCGCGGCGTGTCTGCCGAACGACGTCGACATCGTGATCGCGTTTCTCGGCACCGCGAAGCTCGGCGCGATCTGGGTGGGAATCTCGAAGCCGCTCGCGGCGCCCGAGAAGGCGTACTGCCTGCGCGATTCCGGCGCGCGCGTGATTCTCGCGCCGGCGGACGTGCTCGAGTCACTCGCCGCGCAGCGGGATTCGCTTCCCGAGCTCGCGCACGCGCTCGAAGTCTCTCCGGGAACCTTCGGCCGCAATGGCGACCAGACGCGGCCCGCGCTCGATCTCGCTGCGCACGCGCCGGCCGCGATCGCCTACACCAGCGGCACGACCGGCTTTCCCAAGGGCGCCGTGCACAGTCACCACAACCTGCTCCTGCCGGGCGCGGTCGCCGCGGCCTCGGGCACGTACGGACCCGAGCTGCGCCAGGGGGTGTTGCTGCCGCTCACCATCCTGAACCTGATGGTGCTGGGGCCGCTGGTCGCGTTCCAGGACGGCTCGGCGCTCGTCTGCATCGACCGCATCGACGCCGAGGGCGTGGCCGACTGGGTGCGGCGCGAGCACGTGGGTCACTTCGCGGCGGTGCCGACGATCCTCTACGACCTGCTGACTCACACCGGAGTGCGCCGCGAGGACCTCGCCTCGCTGCGCCGGCCCGAAGTGGGGGGCGCGGAGTGTCCCGAGGAGTTCCGGGCGCTGTACCGCGAGCGCTTCGGGAACGAAGTCACCATCGGCTATGGCATGACCGAGGCGCCGACCGCGGTGACTCGCTCCGACGGCAGCGCGGCGCCGCGGCCGGGCCTCTGCGGCAAAGCGCTGCCGCAGATCGAGATCCGCATCCTCGACGAGAAGGACCAGCCCGTGCCTCAAGGCGAGCTGGGCGAGATCTGCGTCGCGCCGGCGAGCGGCGGCCCGTGGGCTGGCGTCTACACCCCCATGCTCGGTTACTGGAACCAGCCCGGGGAGACCGAGAAGGCGCTGCGCGGCGGTGTCTACCACTCGGGCGACCTCGGCTTCATCGACGAGCGCGGCGATCTCTACATTCGCGGGCGCCGCAACGAGCTGATCCTGCGCGGCGGCGCGAACGTGTATCCGGCGGAGGTCGAGCGTGTGTTGGCGGAGCATCCGGCGGTCGCGGCGAGCGCGGTGCTCGGCCGGCCCGATACGCGCTTGGGTCAGCGCGTGGTGGCCGCGGTGCAGCTCGCCCCGGGCGCGAGCGCCGGCGCCGAGCAGCTCGCGGCGTTCGCGCGCGAGAGACTCGCGAGATACAAGGTCCCCGAAGAGATCGTGCTGGTCGCCGCGCTGCCGCGCAACGCGATGGGCAAGGTGGTGAAGCGCGAGCTCGAGCCGCTCTTCGAGCGCGCGCCGTGAGCGAGCGAGCCGTCGTCGGCCGCACGCTCGCGGAGTCATCCCCGGTCCAGCCCCGCGATCCACGTGCTCCGGCGGGCGCGCCGAACGTGGTCGTGATCGTGCTCGACGACCTCGGCTTCGCCCAGCTCGGCTGCTTCGGCTCCGACGTCGCGACGCCGGTGATCGACCGGCTCGCCGCCGGCGGCCTGCGCTTCAACCGCTTCCACGTCACGGCGATGTGCTCGCCCACGCGCGCGGCGCTGCTCACCGGCTGCAATCACCACGCGGTGGGCATGGGCTTCCTCACCGACATCCCGATGGGCTTCCCCGGCTACGACGCGCGCATCCCGCCGAGCGCCGCGACACTGGCGCGTGTACTCCGCGACGCCGGCTACGGCACGTTCGCCGTGGGCAAGTGGCACCTGGCGCCGCGCTGGGAGCAGACCGCAGCCGGCCCGTTCGAGCGCTGGCCGCTCGCCATGGGCTTCGAGCACTTCTACGGATTCCACGGGGGTGACACCAATCAGTGGACCCCCGAGCTGGTGCGAGACAACGGGTTCGTCGCGCCGCCGCGCACGCCCGAGCAGGGCTACCACCTGACCGAGGATCTGGTCGACGCGGCGATTCGGCGCATCCAGGACCTGCGCCACGCCGCGCCGAGGAAGCCGTTCTTCCTGTATTTCACTCCCGGCGCGGTGCACGCGCCGCATCAAGCGCCGCGCGCGTGGATCGAGCGCTATCGCGGCCGCTTCGACGCCGGCTGGGAGGATTGGCGCGCGCGGACCTTCGCGCGGCAGCTCGAGCTCGGCGTCGTGCCGCCGGGGACGCTGCTGCCCCCGCGACCGGCGTGGATCGAGGACTGGAAGACACTCTCGGCCGACGAGCGCGCCGTGTACGCGCGACTCATGGAGGCGTTCGCCGGCTTCCTCTCGCACGCCGACGCCGAAATCGGTCGGCTCGTCGCCTTCCTCGAGCAGCAGGGGATCCTGGACGACACACTCGTTCTGCTGCTCTCGGACAACGGCGCGAGCGCCGAAGGCGGCCCGGGCGGCCTGTTCAACGAGCACAGCTTCATGTTGAACCGCGCCGACGAGGTGCGGCGCAGCGCGGCGCGGCTCGACGAAATCGGCGGCTTCCGCGCGTACAACCACTATCCCTGGGGCTGGGCCTGGGCCGGCAACGCGCCCTTCCGGCTGTGGAAGCGCTTCACCTGGCTCGGCGGCGTGCGCACGCCGCTGGTCGTGCACTGGCCGCGGCGCATCGAGCGCGGCGGCGCGCTGCGCGCGCAGTTCTGTCACGCGGTCGACCTGTTCCCGACGGTGCTCGAAGCCGCGGGCATCGAGCGACCCGCGAGCGTCGGCGGCGTGGCGCAGCGCGCCCTCGATGGCGCGAGTCTTTTGTCGTGCTTCGCGGCCGACGAGTCACCTGCGCCCCGCGACACGCAGTATTTCGAGATGCTCGGCAGCCGCGCGATCTATCACGCCGGCTGGAAGGCGACGACCGATCACGTCGGCAACCAGCTCGCGGTCGAGCGCGAGCTCGTCGCCGGGAGTCACGACTTCGACAAGGACCGCTGGTCGCTGTTCAAGCTGGAGGACGACTTCTCCGAGGCGCGTGATCTCGCGGCCGCGGAGCCCGAACGCCTGGCGAAGCTAGTCGCGCTCTGGTGGAGCGAAGCCGGTCGCAATCAGGTGCTGCCGCTCGAGGACGGCTTCCTCGCGCGCGCCGCCGCGCTCGTGCGTCCGATGTTCGGCTTCCGCCCCTCGGTCGAGCTCTGGCCGGGCGCGGGCGCGGTGTCGGAGGACGCGCTGCCGCCGCTGTTCGGTGGCTTCTCCGTCACCGCGGAGCTCGAGGTCGGGCGCGAGCCGGTCGAAGGCGTGATCGCGGCGCTCGGCGACTGGACGAACGGCTGGGCAATCTACTGTCTCTCGGGCCGCGCGGTTGCCGCGCTCAACGTTTGCGGCGAGGTGCACCGGATCGCGGCACAAGAGTCACTAGAGAGCGGCGCCCACTCTCTGCGCTTCGAGTTCGTGCGCCGGCCCGCGGGCGGCGGCAAGCTCACGCTGTCGCTGCGCGACCGCGTGCTGGCGGAAGGCGAGATCCCGGTGAATCTGCCGCTGCGCTGGCAGATCGGCGGCGCTGGCCTGCTGATCGGCCGCGACCGCGGCTTTCCGGTCTGCGACGACTACGCGCCGCCGTTCCCGTTCAGCGGCGTGCTGCAACGCCTGGTGTTGGAGGTCACGCGCCGGCCCCGTGGCGACGCCGAGCGCGGGGTCGCGGCTGCGCTGCGCTACGAGTGAGTGAGAGGTTCATGGCGGTTCTTCGGGTCGGTCACGTCGGAATCTGCGTCTCGGACATGGACCGCGCGCTCGCGTTCTACTGCGATCTCCTCGGCTTTCGGCCACTCACCGAAACCACCATCGCGGACCCGCTCTCGGCGCAGCTCTTGCGCTTGCCCGAGGTGGACCAGACGACGGTCTTCGTCGAGCGCGACGGCGTGCGCCTGGCGCTGTTCGCGTTTCGCAAGCCGAAGGCGCTCGGCTCGGGCCGCGTGCGCGCGATGAACGAGACCGGCATGGCCGCGCTGATGCTGCGCGTCGAGGGGCTCGACGCGCTGGTAGAGAAGGTCCGCGCCGCGGGTCACAGGGTGCTCGATGAGACACGCATCGAGCACCCGGCCTATCACTCGAAGCTGCTCTTCGTGTGCGACCCGGATGGGACGCTGATCGAGCTGATCGAGATCCCGGGAGATCCCTATGCGCCATTCGGAACTCCGTTCCGAAAGACTTCCTGAGAGGTGTAAGGGTCAAGACATGATCGTCTTCGACAAGTTCCTGATCGACGGCGAGTGGCTCGCGCCCGACGGGCGCGGTCACTTCGACGTACGCAATGCGGCGACCGAAGAGGTGATGGGCCGCGTGCCGGACGGCAGCGCCGTCGACGTCGATCGCGCGGTCGCCGCCGCGCGGCGCGCGTTCGAGCCGTGGGCGCACTCCCCGCCCGCCTTCCGCGCGGAGGTCCTGCGCCAGATCGCAGGCGGCATCCGCAAGCGCCGCGAAGAGCTCGTCGAGGTGATCATCGGCGAACTCGGCGCGCCGCGTCCGATGACCGAGCAGTTCATGGTCGACTTCCCGGCCAGTACGCTGCAGTTCTACGCCGATCTGCTCGCGACGTACCCGTTCGAGGAGCGCATCGGGAACTCGCTCGTGTTGAAGGAGCCGGCCGGCGTGGTGGCCGCGATCACTCCCTGGAACTACCCGCTACACCAGATCGTGGCGAAGCTCGGTCCCGCACTCGCGGCCGGCTGCAGCGTCGTGCTGAAACCCAGCGAGGTAGTGCCGCTCTCCTGCTTCATGCTCGCCGAGATCGCCGCTGCGACCGAGCTCCCGAAGGGCGTGCTCAACTTCATCTCGGGTGCGGGTCCGATCGTCGGCGAAGCGATGGCGTCACATCCCGGTGTAGACATGGTTTCGTTCACCGGCTCCACGGCCGCTGGCCGCCGCGTCGCGGAGCTCGCGGCGAAGACGATCAAGAAGGTCTCGCTCGAGCTGGGCGGAAAGTCGGCGAGCGTGATCCTCGAAGACGCGGACTTCGAGAAGGCGGTGCGCGCGAGTCTGAATCACGCGTTCATCAACTCCGGCCAGACCTGCGCGTCGTGGACGCGCATGCTGGTACCGCGCAAGCGCCAGGAGGAGGCGATCGGCTTCGCGCTCGACGAGCTGCGGCGCACGAACGCGGTCGGCGATCCGCGCGAAGGAAAAGCGCGCCTCGGCCCGCTCGTCTCCGCGCGCCAGCGCGAGCGCGTGCGAGCGTACATCCAGTCGGGGATCGACGAAGGGGCGCGTCTCTTGACCGGTGGGACAGAGCCGCCCGCCGGCTTCGAGACGGGTTACTACGTACGGCCGACACTTTTTTCCGACGTGCGCAGCGACATGAGGATCGCCCAAGAGGAGATCTTCGGACCGGTGTGCACCATCCTTCCGTACGATGGCGAAGAGCACGCGATTCGCATCGCGAACGACACGATCTACGGGCTCGGGGGAGCCGTGTGGTCTCGTGACGTGGCTCACGCCGTGCGCGTCGCGCGGCGCATTCGCACCGCGCAGCTCGACATCAACGGCGCGCCGTTCAATCCGCACGCGCCGTTCGGCGGCGTGAAACAGTCGGGGAACGGTCGCGAGCTGGGGAAGTACGGACTCGAGGAGTATCTCGAGCCAAAGGCGCTGCAGATTCCCTAGCCGGATCCGTATGTATTCGGTGTAGGCTCCGTTCGCCGACGCTGCGCGCTGATGTGCAAGATGGGCATCACCAACGAGATCTTCCAGACCGAGCGCAAAGAGAACGGCATGTAAGCTCGCGGCCGTGCCGAACGACATCCAGAACACGGCTGCGCTCTACGACGCGGATGGCGGGCCCGGCGCCTGGCGCGCGCGGACCCGCCGATTTTCCCCGTTTGATCGTCAGCGCGCGCGCAGGGCGCGCACGAGCTTCAGCGCCGACTCGGCGAGCCCGTCGATCTGCAGGCGAAACGCCGTGGTGTCGGCGCTGCCGCTCATCACGCCCTTGAGATAGCGCGCCATCACACCCTCGACGATTGCCGCGAGGCGCCAGTACTGGAACGCGCGGTAGTAGTCGACGTTCGACACGTCGCGCCCGGTCTTGCGCGCGTAGATCGCGAGTATCTCGGCGCGTGACTGGAAGCCGCCCGCCGCCGATGGCGACGCCGCGGCGGCGGCCGTTCCGCCGACCTCGCCGGGCTCTGCCCAGTTGTTCATCAGGTAACCGATGTCGGCCATCGGGTCGCCCAACGTGCACAGCTCCCAGTCCAGCACGGCGTGGATCTGTCGGTCGTCGCCGGTGATGCAGTTCCCGAGGCGATAGTCGCCGTGGACGATCGCCGCGTCTTTCTGCAGCGGCATCATCTCGACGAGCGCCGCGTGGACTTCCTCCATCGCGGGCAGCTCGCGGGTCTTCGAATTCTCCCACTGCGTGCGCCAGCGGTGCAGCTGGCGCGGGAGATAGGCGTCCTTGCGCCCGAGATCGCCGAGTCCGATCGCGTCCGGCTCGACGGCATGCAGGCGCGCGAGCACGTCGATCAACGCTGCGCCGCACTCGGCGCGCTGCGCCGGCGTGAACAGCTTCGCGACGGTGGTCGAGTCAGTGATCACGTGGCCGGCCACGAACTTCATCACGTAGAACGGCGCGCC
>Ga0209131_1002974_pt1 | contig 11408 bp, 10 predicted proteins | sample GraSoi_2013_40cm_FD_185826 | JGI IMG/M metagenome (GOLD analysis project Ga0209131, IMG submission 185826) | Grasslands soil microbial communities from the Angelo Coastal Reserve, California, USA - Sample 9_17_2013_40cm (SPAdes) (version 2) | ecosystem: Environmental > Terrestrial > Soil >...
CTCGACGGGAGACGCGCGCGCCTGCGCCCGCCCGAGACCCTGGTGCGCGGCCTGGCCCGCCTCGACGCCACCCCCGCGGAGGCCGATCACTTCGGCCACGGGCGGGTGTTCGTGCGCCATGAAGGAGAGCCGGGCGAGGAGCTCGCGGTCTTCGAACCGGGGGGCCGCTTCCTGGGGGTCGCCCGGCGGGCCGAGGGCGGGCGCGTGCTGGCACTTCGCCTCATGGCGACGGGCACAGCCAATGCCCCTGTTTTTACTTGAGTTTGTGGCGCATTACAGGCTAAAATAGAAGGCTCAATCGAGACGACAAATTCGCAGAGACTTACGGAGATTTTCCCCCATGGCCGTTACCACCCAAGACAAGGCGCGCATCCTTTCGCAGTACCAGCGCACGAAGACCGACTGCGGCTCGCCCGAAGTCCAGGTCGCGATCCTCACCGAGCGCATCAACATGCTCGCGGATCACTTCAAGAAGCACGTCAAGGATTTCCATTCACGCCGCGGGCTCCTCACCATGGTGAGCAACCGCCGCAGCCTCCTCACCTATCTGAAGCGCAGCAACATCGACAGTTATCGCTCGCTCATCGAGCGTCTCGGCCTGCGCAAGTAAGGATCCCCGGACCGTACCCAAGCCCCGCGTAGCGGCTCGCTCGAGCGCACGCGGGGTTTTTTGTCGCGGCCCTTTCACCACCCATCGCGGTCGCGCACCGCGCAATCTCCGGGCGAGCGAACTGCCCAGAACAGGATGACATCGTGAAATCGATCAAGAAGACATTTCCCTTCGGGAACACCCAGGTAACCCTGGAAACGGGCGAGATCGCCCGCCAGGCCGACGGCGCCGTGCTCGTCACCATGGACGACACCGTGGTGCTGGTGACGTGCGTGGGCAGGAAGGACGCGAAGGTGGGCCAGGACTTCTTCCCGCTCACGGTGGATTACCAGGAGAAGACCTATGCCGCGGGCCGCATTCCCGGCGGCTTCTTCAAGCGCGAAGGCCGCCCTTCGGAGAAGGAGATCCTCACTTCGCGCCTCATCGACCGGCCGCTGCGCCCGCTCTTCCCGAGCGGCTTCTACAACGAAGTCCAGGTGATCGCGACGGTGCTGTCGATCAACCCCGAGATCGATTCCGACATCCCCGCGATGATCGGCGCCTCGGCGGCCGTGACGCTTTCCGGACTGCCCTTCGAGGGCCCGATCGGCGCGGCGCGCGTGGGCTACATCGACGGCAAGTACATCCTCAACCCCACCAAGACCGAGCTCGAGACCTCCAAGCTGAACCTCGTGGTCGCCGGCACCGAGAGCGCCGTGCTGATGGTCGAGTCCGAGGCCAACGAGCTTTCCGAGGAAGTGATGCTGGGCGCCGTGATGTTCGGCCACGAGCAGATGCAGGCCGCGATCAACGCCATCCTGGAGCTCGCCGACGAGGGCGGCAAGGACGATTGGGACTGGCAGCCGAAGGCTTCCGACGCCGCGCTGGTGGAGAAGATCCGCGCGCTCGCCGAGAGCGGCCTGGCCGAGGCGTATCGCACCAAGTCGAAGTCCACGCGCTCGCAGATGCTCGACGACATCAAGCTGAAGGTCCTCGCGGCGTGCGTCGTCGAGGCCGACCCGCCGGCGGATTCCAACGTCGTGCGCGGCATCCTCAAGGAAATGGAAGCCAAGATCGTGCGCGGCCAGATCCTCAACGGCGAGCCGCGCATCGATGGGCGCAACACCCGCACCGTGCGCCCCATCTCGATCCGTCCCACCATCCTTCCCCGCGTTCACGGCAGCGTCCTCTTCACGCGCGGCGAGACCCAGGCCATCGTCACCACCACGCTCGGCACCGGCCAGGACGAGCAGCGCATCGACGCGCTGCAGGGCGAGTACACCGAGCGCTTCATGATGCATTACAACTTCCCGCCGTTCTCCACCGGCGAGACCGGCCGCGTGGGCTCGCCCAAGCGCCGCGAGATCGGCCACGGCCGGCTCGCCAAGCGCGCGCTCCTCGCCGTGTTGCCGAGCAAGGAAGAGTTCGGCTATACGCTGCGCGTCGTTTCCGAGATCACGGAGTCGAACGGCTCCTCGTCGATGGCGAGCGTGTGCGGCGGGTGCCTGTCGCTCATGGACGCGGGCGTGCCGCTGAAAGGCCACGTCGCCGGCATCGCGATGGGCCTCATCAAGGACGGCGGGCGCTTCGCGGTGCTCACCGACATCCTCGGCGACGAGGATCACCTGGGCGACATGGACTTCAAGGTGGCGGGCACCGACCAGGGCATCACCGCGCTGCAGATGGACATCAAGATCACCGGCATCACGCGCGAGATCATGAAGGTCGCGCTCGACCAGGCCAAGGAAGGCCGCATGCACATCCTCGGCATCATGAAGCAGGCGGTCCCGGGCCCGCGCGTCGAGATGTCGAACTACGCGCCGCGCATCATCAAGATGAAGATCAACCCGGACAAGATCCGCGAGGTGATCGGCAAGGGCGGCAGCGTCATCCAGGCCCTGACTCGCGAGACCGGCACCACCATCGACATCGAGGACGACGGCACGATCTCGATCGCATGCCTTTCCGCGGAAGCGGGCGAAGCGGCGCAGGAGCGCATCCGCGCGATCACCGCCGAGGTGGAGGTGGGCAAGGTCTACGAAGGCCCGGTGCTGCGGCTCCTCGATTTCGGCGCGATCGTGCAGCTCCTTCCCGGCAAGGACGGCCTGCTGCACATCTCGCAGATCGCGCACGAGCGCGTCAACGCGGTCTCCGATTATCTGAAGGAAGGCCAGATCGTGAAGGTGAAGGTGCTCGAGGCGGACGACAAGCGCCGCGTGCGCCTTTCGAGAAAGGCGCTTCTCGACGCGCCGGCCAAGCGCGAGGAAACGCCTCCGCCGACTCCGGCCGAGTCGACCTCGCAGTAGGGGCCGTCTATAATTCGATGAACACGGGGTGTAGCGCAGTCTGGTAGCGCACTTGCTTTGGGAGCAAGATGTCGGGGGTTCGAATCCCTCCACCCCGACCACCGAGGATTCGATTCGGAATGCGCCCGTAGCTCATCCGGATAGAGCACCGGCCTTCTAAGCCGGGGGTAACAGGTTCGAATCCTGTCGGGCGCGCCAGGCTTGCGCAATTACGGTGGCTGTAGCTCAGCGGTAGAGTCCTGGATTGTGATTCCAGTCGTCGTGGGTTCGAATCCCATCAGCCACCCCAATCAAAAAGCCCGCGAGACGGGCTTTTTTTTTCGAGAGTCGCCGGCGCGAGAGGCCTAGGCCTTGCGGCGCATGAGCTGCGCCTGCTCGCGCTGCCAGTCGCGCTCCTTCTCGACCTCGCGCTTGTCGTGCTGCTTCTTGCCTTTCGCGAGCCCGATGGAGATCTTCACGCGCCCCTTGGTGTAGTGCAGGTCGATGGGCACGAGGGTGTAGCCTTTCTGCTCGACCTTGCCGATCAACTTCCTGATTTCCTCGGCGTTGAGCAGGAGCTTCCTCGAGCGCGTGGGATCCGGATGCACGTGCGTCGAGGCCGTGGGCAGCGGGCTCACGTGCATGCCGATCACGAAAGGCTCGGCGCCCATCAGCGTCACGTAGGCCTCCTTCAGCTGCACGCGCCCGGCGCGAATGGCCTTCACCTCCCAGCCTTCGAGCACCAGCCCCGCCTCGTAGCGCTCCTCGACGAAGTAGTCGTGGAACGCCTTCCTGTTTTCTACGATCGACATAAGTGTTTATTCTACCGGTCGTCCCATGCCCACCGTCCTGAAGAGCGTCATCGTCCCGCACCCTGCGCGCACCATGTTCGATCTGGTGGACGACGTGGAGCGCTATCCGGAGTTCCTGCCGTGGTGCTCGGGGGCGAAGGTCTACGAGCGCAGCGACGCGATCACGCGCGCGCGCATCGATGTCGACTACCACGGCCTCGCAAGTCACTTTTCGACCCTCAACCGGAAGGACGCCCCGCGGCGCATGGACCTCGAATTCGTCGAGGGCCCCTTCGAGGAGTTCAAGGGTCGCTGGAGCTTCACCGCGCTGGGAGATTCCGGCTCCCGCGTCGAGTTCGCGCTCGACTATGCGTTCTCCAACGCGGGCGTGGCGGCCCTCCTCGGCCCCGTGTTCGGGCACATCATCGAGACGCTCGTCGAGCGTTTCGTCGCGCGCGCCGAGGCGCTCGCATGATCCGCGTCGCGGTCGCGGTCGCGTTTCCCGGCCGTCAGGAGGTGATCGAGCTCGGCCTGGCCGATGGCGCGACGCTGGCCGATGCGATCGCCGCGGCGCGCGCCGACGAGCGCTTCGCGAAGCTCGACACGGACGGGCTCAAGGCGGGGATCTGGTCGCGCGAGGCGGCCATGGAGAGCGTGCTGCGCGACGGCGATCGCGTGGAGCTCTATCGCGAGCTGAAAGCCGATCCCAAGGACGCGCGCAGGCGCCGCGCGCGCCTCAAACCTTCGACTCGATCTCGAAGCGCGCCTTGATCCAGTCCGCGCCCCTGCGAATGATGCGATTCAGGCGCACCCGGTACTGCACGGCTCCGGCATTGATGGCGAGGCTCTGGTCGGAGCGGAAGTCGGCCACGCGCACGATCACCGAGTCGAGCTTGCCGTTGGTATCGAAGCCGGGCAGGTAGAGCGCTTGCACCGTGACGCCGCCGGCGAAGGCGGGCGCCAGGTCCACCGGGATCGGACGGTAGGCGAGCACCTCGATGCCCACCAGGATCTCGCCACGCACGCGATTGGCGAGCTTGCGCACCACCAGGCCCACGATCCAGCCGCCGGTATCGTGATTGCGTAGCGCGATGATGCAGTTCAAGAGGATCAGCTCCGCCGCGGCGCGATCCACCAGCAGTCCATAACCCTTGGAGCTCAGGTCGTACACCCGCCAGCGCTCGATGTCGGGATCGGCGGGCTCGTCCGTGGCGGCGCCGGACGCGACTTCGCTCGCCACCTGGGAGACGCCGCTGGGGCTGAGCTCGATCGTCTCGGACATGGCCGGCGCAGAGGCGGGCGGGCGCGGCGCGGTCGCGAGCGACGGGGCTTCCCGCATCTTGCGCATCACGCGGTCGATGCCGATCACCACGTCGACCTCGCGATCCTCGAAATGGGTGCGCTCCTCGATGCGGTTCTCGCTCCCCGCGAGGATCGAGTGGTAGAGCTTCTCGATGATCGCGAGGAGGGCGACGTGCTCTTCGACCTGAAACACCGCGCCGGCGCCGTAGCCGGCGTACAAGCGGCCGTGACGCAACCCCAGCTGAACCTCCTCGATCTGCGCCTTCAACCCGTCGGTTCGAACGTAACGCATCGAGTCCCCGTGGCTGTCCTTGCGCATGAGGTGCATGCCGGAGTCCGAGGCGAGGTCCACGAAGAAAAGATGGTTGCGCGTGGAGTATTCGGCGTCGAGGGCATAATCGTTGCACCACGACGAGAACCAGCCGTCCGCGATCTCCATCTGGATCTTGGAAAGGTTGCCCGTGTTGAGGATGTCGAGGAGGAGCGTGCGCAGGTAGAGGGATTGCACCGAGGGCTTGAAGCTCGGCTGCGCGGAGTGCAGCACGAAGGGCACCTGCGAATAGCCGTCGGCCTCCGAGAGGGCGTAGAGGGCATGCACCTGCTTCCACGGCGTGGCTCGCCCGGGCTCGTTCAGGAAGTAGCCCCACTTCACGAAGCTGTGGATGGCGTTCAGGGCCAGACCCGTCACGCGGAACATGGTGTCGAGCGCCTCCCGCGTGACCGCCCATGCGTTGCGATTGCGCAGGAACCGCTGGAAGCCGTTGGCCGACTCGAGGCAGATGCGTTGGATGTTGAGCGCGAAGTCGCGGTCGGATTCCGAGACCGCGGCGGGCTGGCGCAGGAAGTCGATCTGGTCATAAAGGAGCAATGCCTGGAAATGCTCCTCGATGCGCATCAGCTGGTGCAGGCGCTCCAGCGTGAAGTCGGCTCCGTCCTTGCCCAGGTCGCGGATCGAGGAGAGGAAGAGTCCGCGCGACGTGGCCTCGCGCACCGTCTTCAGGGCGAGGACGCGCTGCGTGTCGGCGAATTCGCTCGACATGTCAGGCGACGGAGAACATCTCGATGTTGCGCAGCGCCGGCATGGGGTTGGGCACCAGGTCCTGCTCGCCGATCCGGGCTTCGGCCATCAGCGCCTTGCGCAGCTCGTTGGCCAGGACCTCGTTCTGGAAATCCATCGGCATGCCGAGCCAGTTTTCCGTGACCGGATCGAAAGACGTTTCCGCGGCGAGGCGCCTCGCCTGGCTGGGGCCGATGGTCTCGAAGCTGTTGATGGGGGGCGGCGCATACAGCTCGTTGCCCGGATCGATCTCGCGGCCGAAGTACTGGACCTTGCGCCAGTATTCGCCGTTGCCGTGGTGTTCGCGGAAACGGCGCGCGAGCTCGGCGAACTCGCCCGTCAGCCGCTCGAGGCGGAAGATCTCGAAAAGGGCGAGCCAGCTCCTCACTTCCTCGGGTTTGCGCTCGGTCGCGTAGTGCAGGAGCTCGACGGAACGCGCCAGCGCGCCGTCCTCGTAGAAGAGGCGCGCGCCCTTCACCACCGAGGCCGGGTCGTCGAGCACGATCGCGCCCTTGCCGATCTCCGGGAAGCGCTCCTCGATGTAGCGCCGGCGCAGGTCCTCGGTATTGCCGGGAAGCCGCGTGGAAAGCTCGACGTCCGAATCGAGCTCGCGCCGTGGCGCGACCGGGGCGGGGGCCGGCGGCTCCTGCGCCAGCACCGGCTCCTCGCCGAACTCGTCCGCGACGACGATGCGATCATCCTGCGCGGCGCCGTCCTCGGGCTCTTCTTCGTAGGCCGTCTCTTCGCGGCGCCGGCGGGCGAGTCGCCAGGCAAGCAGCAGGGCCGCGGCGACGAAGAGCAAGGCGAGGAACCAGAGGCCGTAATAGAGCCAATCGACTTGCGGCGGCGGCGTTGTCGGCCGCGCGGGAGTCTTGGCTTCGGGTGCGGGGGCGAGCGCCGCCGGCGGCGCGCTCACAGCAGGCCTGGCGCTTTCCTCGACCGCGGTCGGCTCCTTCGCAGCGGGCAGCTCCACTTTTGCTGCGGGCGGCTGCACCTTCGCTGCGGGCGATTCGACCTTGGCGGCGGGGGGTTCCACTTTCGCCGCGGGCGCTTCGACCTTCGCGGCGGGCGGCTCTTCGCGTACCGCGGGAAGCGGCGCCGTCGCGGGCTTGGGGGCCTCCGCGGTCTTCATCGGCGGAAAACTCGTCGGCATGCCGGCGAGCTTCAGCTGCAGCTCGGCCACGCGCGATTCGAGCTGGCGCACGCTGTCGCGCAAGGCGAGGACCGCGGCGACCTGGTCATCGGCGTCGAGCACGAGCTGTCGATCGCGCAGCTGGGCGCGCATGCGATCGTCGATGGAGCGGCTGCGCGACAGATCGACCTCGCCGGAGGACAGCTTGAGAACGTATCCCTGGGTGGGATGCTTGCGAACCGGCGCCATCGCCTTGGAGGCAAAGGGCTCCGCGCTCGGCGCGGGGGCGGGCGCAGGCGTCGCGGGGCGATCGCGCGAGACACGGGGCTCAAGACTCTGCTCGAGCGCGAGCGGCTCGGCGGGAGCTCTGCGCGGCGCGCGTAGGCGAAGGCGAGGGGCTGCGCGCGAAAGTGCGCAGGTCCGGCAGCGCGATGGGAGTGTCCACCGCGATGGGATCGCGATCGCCCAGCGCGGCGAGCGGTGGGTTGCTCGCGCGAAGTGCGTCGATGTAAGACTTCTTCGCCGCCCGGTTACCCGGGAAGATGGCGTCCGCAATCGATTCCAGCGTGTCGCCGATGCGCGCCACCAGCGTCGCGATGGCCGCCGGAAACGGGGAAAGCGCCGCGGGCGAAGGCAGCGTGGATGCCGTTGCCGCGCTCCCCGGCGCCGGGGCCGGGACCGTGCGCGGATCGACGAGCAGCGAATAGTCTCGATGGTATTCGGCCAATTGCCCTTGGCAGGAGGCGACGATGCCCAGGGCGAGCGCGGGCTCGTTCACGGCGCTTTCCGTGCGCAGGCGCAGGGAGGTTCCCCGGGCCGAGCGCTCGAGCGAAACGCGCGCGGACTCGAGTCGCGCAACGGCGCCGGCGGGATCGCGCGAGAGCGTGAAGCATGCGGGCTCGATCGACTCGCCCTTGCCGACCGTCACCGGAATGCGCAGGTCGAGATTTTCTCCCAGCGCAGAGAGCAGCTCGGGCTCGCCCAGCGCGAGCGCGTGCACCGAGGGCGCGGCGAGGGCGAGCGCCCATGCGCAGAAGACCGCGAGCGGTCGCGGTCGCCTATGCCAACATTGCGCCAAGAATTCTCCTTCTTATGGGTGCCGGCCTTCCGCGCCCGCGAACTTCACGACTTCTTGCAGGCCTCGTCCATCTCGCGCTTGCTGCGCTCGCGCGCCGCCTCGATCTCCTGGTCGTCCATGAAGACGCGCTCGCCCTTGTCGTCGTAGCGCGAGACTCGCCCGCCATCCGTATAGACCCGCAGGGCCGCCTTGGCCGCGGCGCATGCCTGCTCCTGGGCCTGCGCCTGCTTGGCGACCTGCTCGGATTTCTTGGCGCGCTCCTTCGCCTCGTCGCGGCCTTTCTGCAACTCCTTGTCGCGGTCGAGTGCGTTCTTGGCCGGCGCCGGCGGGGTACCGGCGCCCGATGGGATGTTGAGCTGCTTGGTGTCGAGGTTGAGGGGCGGCTGGTCGGAATAAACTGTCTTGCCGTCCTTGTCGACGTATTTGTAAAGCTCCGCCGAGGCCAGTGGTGCGGCCAGGCAGGCGATGGCGATGACGAGAAGGCGCTTCATAGGATCTCCTTTAGATCACTTCACGGCGGGATAGGCCAGCTGCTCCAGGCCCAGTTGCGCCAGCTCGCTCGCGCGCTTCGCGTGGCGGATCGCCGTGCCGTGATCGCGTGCTGCGACCGCCTGGCGCGCGGCGAGGAGATCTTCCCAGGCCTTGAGCCAGAGCGCGCGCTTGGCGCGCGCGCGTTGCACGTCCGTTTCCGCCTGCGCGAGCAGCGCTTTTGCCTCTTCCGCAAGGCCCGCTTCATCGCGCGCGGGCGCAACTGCGGCCGCTGGCGGCGGTGCTCCTGGTTCCTCCACGATCTGCGGCGCCGGGCTTGTGCACCCAGCCACGAGGGCGCCGAAAAGGGCCCGCCAAAGACGTGAAGTTTCAAGCATTTACGCTACCTTATCGAGAAACGACTGGAGCGTCAATGCGGCGCTCCGATACAACGCACGAGCACGCCCGTCGGTTGTCCGTGAAAGGACCGATCTGTATAATCTCCTTTTGCAGCTAAAGGTTTGCAGAATGCGCGTCATCCAAAAAGCGCTCACCTTTGACGACGTACTCCTTGTTCCCGCCCACTCGACCATCCTTCCCCGCGAAGTCAACCTCGCGACCCGCCTCACCCGCACCATCCAACTGAACATTCCGCTGCTGTCCGCCGCCATGGACACGGTGACGGAGTCGCGCCTCGCGATCGCGCTGGCGCAGGAGGGCGGGATCGGCATCATCCACAAGAACATGTCGCCCAAGGCGCAGGCCGCCGAGGTGGCGAAGGTGAAGCGCTTCGAGAGCGGCGTGGTGAAGGAGCCGATCACCGTGGCGCCCTCGATGACGGTGCGCGAGGTGCTGGAATTGACCCGCAAGCACCGCATCTCGGGTCTGCCCGTGCTCGACGGCAAGCGCGTGGTCGGCATCGTCACCAACCGCGACCTGCGCTTCGAGGACAACCTCGACCAGCCGGTCAAGAACATCATGACGCCGCGCGACCGGTTGATCACGGTGAAGGAGGGAGCGAGCCTCGAGGAGGCCCGCGCGCTTATGCACCGCCACCGCCTCGAGCGCGTGCTCGTCATCAACGGCGATTGGGAGCTGCGCGGCCTCATGACCGTGAAGGACATCCTCAAATCCTCCGAGCACCCGAGCGCGTGCAAGGACCAGCAGGGGCGCCTGCGCGTGGGCGCCGCGGTCGGCGTCGGGGAAGGCACCGAGGAACGCGTCGCGGCGCTGGTCGAGGCGGGTGCCGACGCCATCGTGGTCGATACCGCCCACGGGCACGCGCAGGCCGTGCTCGATCGCGTGAAGTGGGTGAAGAGATCCTTCCCGCAGGTGCAGGTGATCGGCGGCAACATCGCCACGAAGGCGGCCGCGCTCGCGCTGGTCGATCACGGGGCCGACGGCGTGAAGGTCGGCATCGGCCCCGGCTCCATCTGCACCACGCGCATCGTGGCCGGCGTGGGCGTGCCGCAGATCACCGCGATCCAGAACGTCGCCGATGCCTTGAAGGGTACCGAGGTCCCCTGCATCGCCGATGGCGGAATCCGCTATTCGGGCGACATCGCCAAGGCCGTCGCCGCGGGCGCCGGCAGCGTGATGCTGGGGAGCCTGTTCGCCGGCAGCGAGGAGGCGCCCGGAGACATCGAGCTCTACCAGGGCCGCTCCTACAAGTCCTATCGCGGCATGGGGTCCATCGCCGCGATGCAGAAGGGCTCGAGCGACCGCTATTTCCAGGACGCGGAGATGAACGCCGACAAGCTCGTCCCCGAAGGCGTCGAGGGCCGCATTCCCTACAAGGGGACGGCCACCGCGATCATCGAGCAACTGATGGGCGGCCTTCGCGCCAGCATGGGCTACACCGGCTGCCGCACCGTCGAGGAGATGCGCTCGAAGACGGAGTTCGTCGAGATCACTTCCGCCGGCATGCGCGAGTCCCACGTGCACGACGTGCAGATCACCAAGGAGGCGCCGAACTACCATGTTGATTGAAGGACACGCTCCGGGCGCACCCGCGAGCGGCGCTTCGGCGCCGCTCGGTCTTTCGAGCGAGGGAAATGCCACCGTGGACAGGATCCTCATCCTCGATTTCGGCTCCCAGGTCACCCAGCTCATCGCGAGGAGGCTGCGCGAGACGGGCGTGTACTGCGAGCTGCATCCCCACGACGTCGACGCGGACTTCGTGCGCGCATTCAACCCGCGCGGCGTGGTGCTTTCCGGAAGCCATGCCTCGGTCACCGAGGAGGAGACGGCGCGCGCGCCGCAGGCCGTGTTCGAGCTGGGCGTTCCGGTGCTCGGCATCTGCTACGGGATGCAGACCATGGCCGCGCAGCTGGGCGGCGCGGTGGAACCGGGCAAGGTGCGCGAGTTCGGCTATGCCGAGGTCCGGGTGCGCGGACATTCGCGGCTTCTCGAAGGCATCCAGGACCGCGTGAACGAGAAGGGCGAGGCCTTCCTCGACGTGTGGATGAGCCACGGCGACAAGGTGACCGCGCTTCCGCCGGGCTTCAAGCTGATCGCCGAGAATCCGGCGTGCCCGCTCGCCGGCATGGCCGACGAGCAGCGCCGCTTCTACGCGCTGCAGTTCCACCCGGAGGTCACGCACACCCGGCAGGGCAAGGCGATCTATTCGCGCTTCGTGCACGACATCTGCGGCTGCGGCGCCGAGTGGAACATGCCGCAGTTCGTGCCCCAGGCGTTGGCGAAGAT
>Ga0209131_1002982_pt1 | contig 11393 bp, 13 predicted proteins | sample GraSoi_2013_40cm_FD_185826 | JGI IMG/M metagenome (GOLD analysis project Ga0209131, IMG submission 185826) | Grasslands soil microbial communities from the Angelo Coastal Reserve, California, USA - Sample 9_17_2013_40cm (SPAdes) (version 2) | ecosystem: Environmental > Terrestrial > Soil >...
GATCCGCGCCGATCCCGCCTGGCGGTCCATCCCGGTGGTGGTCATGACCGCTGCGCAGCTCCCCACCGGCGCCTCCGGCTGGGACGCGCTGCTCCGCAAGCCGTTCGAGGTGGACGCTCTGTTCGAGCTGGTGCGCAGCCTCGCCGGCCCGCCGCCGGCGAGGGCTCCCGATCCGTCGTAGAGCGCACCGCGCGAGCTCCCCGCGGTATAAGCCGTAGCGTCGCTCCAGATCGGCGGCGGCTATGCCCAGGCTCGAGACGGGGCTCCGGCGGGCCCGGCAGAGAAGCGGTTTCACCCAAGGCGAGCTGGCCGGCCGCGCGGGCATCAGCCGGCAGACGCTCAGCATCCTCGAGTCGGGCCGCGGCCAGCCCTCCACGCTGGTGGCGCTGCGGCTCGCGCGCGTGCTGCGCTGCCGGGTCGAGGAGCTGTTCTGGTTGCGCGAGGAGGGCGGCGAGCTGCGCGCCGAGCTCGCCGGCGATGGCGAGCGCCTCGGGTCCAGGCGCGCGCTTCTGGGCTGGGTCGCTGGACGCTGGGTGGCGCATCGGCTGCGGCGCCAGGATCCGCTCGGGCTGACCACCGCCGCCGACGCGCTGCTCGCGCGGGCGCCGCGCGGAGGCGAGCTGGCGCGCCTCGTCGCCCTGCGCCCGATCGAGGCGCTGCAGGCCAACGTGCTGGTGACGGGTTGCGACCCCGGGCTGGCCGTGCTGGCGGGCCGGGTGGAGGATCGCTGGCCCGGGCAACGCCTGTGCTGGATCGGCGCGTCCAGCGACGCGGCGCTGCAGACGCTGGCGCGGGGCCACGCGCACGTGGCCGGCGCGCACCTGTTCGACGAGGAAGCCGGCGAGTTCAATGTCCCCTTCGTCCGCCGCGCGTTCCGCGGCCGGCCGATGGTGGTGATCACCTTCGCCCATCTCGAGGAGGGCTTCGCCGTCGCGCGGGGAAACCCGCTGCGCATCCGCAAGCCCGAGGACATCGCGCGCAAGGGCGTCCGGTTCGTCAACCGCGAGCAGGGCGCCGGAGCGCGGCGCCTCCTCGACCGGTTGCTCCGCAAGGCCGGGGTACCGGCCTCGGCCGTCAGAGGCTACGACCGGTTGCTGGGCGGGCATCTGCAGGTCGCGCAGGCGGTGGCGATGGGCGCGGCGGACGCGGGCGTGGTGGCGCGCAGCGCCGCCGTCGCGCACGGCCTCGACTTCGTCCCGCTCTCCGAGGAGCGGTTCGACCTGGTCTTCCCCAAGGAGTGGAGCACCGACGCGCGGGCGGGCCGGATCGTCGAGACGCTCGAGGGGCGAGCCTTCCGGCGCGAGCTGGGCAGCCTGGGCGGCTACGACACCCGGCGGTCCGGGCATCTGGTCTGCGAGCTCAAGGCTTGATGGTCGCGCGCGCTTGACACCTTGTCGCTTCCACGCGACAGATCCAGGCCTTCGAGGAGGCCGGACGTGGGTCGGCTGCTCCGCTGCATCGCGCTCGTGGTCGCGCTGTCCCCGCCCGCCCGCGCGGCCGGCCCGCGCGAGCTGGTGGTGTTCGCCGCCTCTTCGCTGCGCGAGGCGTTCGAAGGGTTGGGCGCTCGGTTCGAGCGCGAGCACCCGGGGACCAAGCTGACCCTGGCGCTCGCCGGGTCGCAGGACCTGCGCACGCAGATCGAGCACGGCGCACCGGCCGACGTCTTCGCGGCCGCCGACTGGACGCACATGCGGGCGCTGGTCACCGCCGGGCTGGCCGGCCCTCCGCGGACGTTCGCCCGCAACGAGCCGGTGCTGGTCGTCCCGCGGGACAATCCCGCCGGGCTGCGGTCGCTCGGCGATCTTCCCCGCGCGAAACGCATCGTCATCGGCGCTCCGGAGGTCCCGATCGGGGCGTACACGCTGCGCATCCTCGATGCCGCGAGCCGCCGGTATGGCACCGGTTTCCGCTCCTCGGTCGAGGCGCGCGTCGTCTCCCGCGAGCTGAACGTGCGGCAGGTGCTCTCCAAGGTGTCGCTCGGCGAGGCGGACGCGGCCGTGGTGTACCGCACCGACGCGCGCAGCGCGGGACAGGCGGTGGAGATCATTTCCATTCCGCCGGAACTGAACGTCGTCGCCGAGTACCCGGTCGCCGTCGTGCAGCGCACCAACCAGCCCGCGCTGGCGCGCGAGTTCGTCGATCTGCTGCTTTCCCCGCAGGGCCAGGAGGCGCTTGTCCAGGCTGGGTTCCAGCCGGGGAAAACCGAGTGAGGCTCCCCCGCGCCAACGCCTGGGGCGCGGCGCAGGCTTGCGCCTCGGCGCTCCTCGCCGGCTTCCTCCTCGTTCCGGTGGCGGCGCTGGTCCTCACCTTGCGGTGGGCGGAGTTCCGGGACGGCCTCCGCAACCCTCTCCTGCTCCCGGCCTTGCGACTCTCGCTCTTCACCACCAGCAGCAGCCTCTTCCTGGTGGTGGTGCTCGGGTCCTTGCTCGCCTGGCGGATCGCCCGCAATCCCGGCCGGGCGTCGCGGTGGATGGAGACGATCACCCAGCTTCCCGCGGTGATCCCGCCGGCGGTGGCGGGCGTCGGACTCCTGCTGGCGTTCGGCCGCCGCGGCCTCTTCGGGGGATGGCTGGCCGCGCACGGGATCGCGCCGGCCTTCACCACTCCGGCGGTGGTGATGGCGGAGGCGTTCGTCTCCGCCCCGTTCTTCGTGCAGGCCGCGATCGCCGCGTTCCGGCGCGTCGACGAAAATCTCTTGGTGGTCGCGCGAACGCTCGGTGCTTCGCCGTTCCGCACCTTCCTGCGCGTCGGGCTGCCGCTGGCCGCTCCCGGCCTCGTGGCAGGCGGCGCGATGAGCTGGGCGCGGTCGCTGGGGGAGTTCGGCGCCACCCTCCTCTTCGCGGGAAACCTGACCGGCCGCACCCAGACCCTGCCTCTGGCGGTGTACACGGCGATGGAGTCGGACCTGCGCGCCGCCCAGGCGCTTGCGCTGGTGATGGTCGCGGTCGCCTTCGCGCTGCTCTTCGTCCTGCGGCGGATGGCGCCCGGCGGGGTGCTCCCCGCGGCGGAGGCGCGCGGTGCTTGAGGTGCGCGTCGCGCGGCGGATCGGGACGCTCGATCTGGCCATCGACCTGTCGCTCGATCGCGAAACGGTCCTGGTCGCCGGGCCCAACGGCTCGGGGAAGTCGACGCTGCTGCGCCTGCTCCTGGGCGTGCTGCGCCCCGACGCCGGCCGGATCGCCGTGGACGGGACCGTGCTCTTCGAGGAGCGCCGCCTGGCGTACGTTCCGCAGGACTATGCGCTCTTCCCGCACCTGGACGTCCTCGGAAACGCGATGTTCGGCCTCTCCGGGCTGGATCGCCGCGAGCGGGTGCGCCGCGCGACCGCGTGGCTCGATCGGCTGGGAGCAGGACACCTCTTGCGCAGGTCCCCCTCGGCGCTGTCGGGCGGGGAGCGGCAGCGAGTGGCGCTCGCGCGCGCGCTGGTCCGCACTCCTCGCGCCCTGCTGCTCGACGAGCCCTTCGCCTCGCTGGATCCGATCGCGCGGCACAAGCTTCGCGCCTCGCTGTCCGGATGGCTGCGCGAGTGGCGGCTTCCTGCCCTGATCGTCTCGCACGACCCCGCCGACGCGGTGCTCGCCGACCGCGTCGCGGTGGTGGAGCGCGGCCGGATCGTCCAGCAAGGCACGCTCGACGAGCTCCGCGGCGCGCCGGCATCGGACTTCGTCGCCGGCTTGAGCGGGACCGTCCAGGCCATGCCGGAGCGCGCGCCCTGATCCGATTCGTCAGCGTTTCCGCCCCGGCGCCCTGGCGCGCGCCGATTCGCGCAGCAAGTGGCTGTCCCCGGCGGACAGGTCCAGCCCGTAGACCTGCTTGAGCGAGTCGATCTTCGCGAGCGTCTCCTGCGAGAACGGGGCCTTCCCCGCGAACGCATGCAGGACGATGCCCTCGAGCAGATCGCCGAGCGACAGGTCCAGGGTTCCCGCCAGCGCCTTCAAGACGAGCAGGATCCGCTTCTCCATCCGCACGCCGGTCTGCACGCGGGTGACGGTCCTGCCTGGAGATTGGGAGCGGCCCTCTCGCGCCATCCGTCAGGGCCCTGTCGACGCCACGCCCGGATCGGGCAGGAGGAACACCTGCCGGGCTTTGGGCGAGCGCGCGATGGCGCCCGGATCGTAATAGCGCGAGAAGATGCCCCTCTTCGCGTCGAGCAGCTCCGGATGACGGAGCAGGAAATCGGCCGAGCTCGCGAACGAGGAGCCTTGCGCGCGCTCGTTGATCAGCGCCAGGTACGCCCAGGTCACCGTCTCGTGGTACCGGTCCGGGACGCCGTGCGCCGCGGCGAATCTCCGGAGCGCCGCCCGGAACCGCACCGCGGCCTCGCCGAAATCGGGATGCCTGGTCAAGTAGAGGAACGCCGCGCGAATGTGCTCGGCATGCCGGAAGGCCGCGGCCGGCAACCGCGCCGACTCGAACCTGTCGAGGAGAGCGTCGTCATCGAGGAAAGCGTCCGGAGCCATTGTGGTACCTTGGTACCAAGATACCAGTCGGGCGGTCAAGGGGTGGGCGGGTGTAGGAGCCGCACCGCCCGGGTCGCCGCGGCGTCCACATTGCCAGGCGCCCTGGGGCTCCGCAGATCGTCCGCATGCCGCTCGTGCTGCTCGTCGAGGACAACGCCGATACGCGCGGGATGTACGCCACCTTCTTCGGCTCGGAGGGGTTCCGCGTGCTCGAGGCCAGCGACGGGCTGCAGGCATTGAGCCAGCTCGCCGGCGAGAAGCCGGACCTGATGCTCCTCGATCTCGGGCTGCCCAGGCTGAACGGCGTCCAGGTCCTCCGCGCCATCCGGCAGCAGCCGCGGCTCGCCGATCTCCCCGTGGTGGTCGTCTCCGGCCAGCTCGAGCTGCTGAACGCCGCTGACGACATCGCCGCGGACGTGGTGTGCGCCAAGCCATGCGAACCCGAGGACCTCCTGCGCGTCGTCCGCGCCGTCCTCGATCGGGCGCAGGCCCACTGAAGTTAGGCGGACGTGACGATTATGCGCAGCATTCTGACTCCCGACATTTTCTGCAGCCTGGCGCGTAGGCATCGACGACGCCGAGCTGCTCCGCCTAACGCGTGACGCTTGTCGACGACATGGCGTCAAGAGAGTCCGTCATGCTGGAGCGGCATCCGACTGGCGTTCCGATCGACGCGAACAGCGACCACACGTACGACGCGCGGCCGTATCCGAGCGCGTGCTGCTCGTCGGCGGGCAGGCGCGCGCTGCGAGCCGCGGCGACGACGAAGCACTCATTTCCGACGTCGACCCAGGAGTGCACGGCCTCAGTTCGCATCGACGAGGAGCGCGTGATCAGGGCGGCGACCGTCTTTGCGGTCGCGACGAGCACGTTCGCGACAAACGAGACTACGATTATCGCTCGGCTTTCGTTCCCGTCTTCGGCGTGGACGTGAAGTCGGAAGCGCTCGGGCGGCCTCGCCACCGCAGGCGGTTGACTCGACGAACCGGTAGCGAGCGACATGGCTATCTCAGCCATACCGTTTACAGGATCGCGCGGCCGGCATCCGGGTAGTCGGTGCTGAGCGCGAGCTCCTTGCCGGCTTCGTACTCCCCGCGCAGCATGTCGAGCTTCGCGCCGATCCGGCGATGCGCGTCGCTGCCGAGGATCACCCAGTGCCGCGGCTGATCCGAAGCGACGACGCCGTAAATCGCAGCGGCAGCGCGTGCGGGGTCGCCGGGGAACATCTCGGGCGAGACCTTGCCCAGCATCTCGCGGAACGCGCCCGACGTCGCCTTGTAGTCAGCGATGGTCGCGCCCGAGAACTTGGTGCGCTGCTCGATCCCCGTGCGGAACGAACCGGGCTCGACGAGGAACGCTCGCAATCCGATCGGCTCGATCTCCTGCCACAGTGACTCGGTCAAGCCTTCGAGCGCGAACTTGCTCGAAGAATAATAGCCATTCACCGGCAGGCTCGCGATACCGTCCATCGACGATACGTTGATGATCGTGCCATGCTTGCGCGCGCGCATGCCCGGCAGTACGAGCCGGAGCAGCGCGACCGCGCCGAAGAAGTTGACCTCGAACAGGGCGCGGTAATCGCGCTCGTCTTGCTCCTCGATCGCACCGAGGAAGTCGATCCCGGCGTTGTTGACAAGGACGTCGACGCCACCGAAGCGGGCATCGGCCTGCTGAACGGCCGCGACGCGCTGCTCGAGCTTGGTCACGTCGAGCGTGATGGCGAGCGCGGTGTCGGGATAGCGCGCAGCGAGGTCGGCCATTGGGGTCAGCGACCGCGCTCCCAGCACGACGCGGTCGCCCTGCTTCAGCACGTACTCGGCCAGCGAGTAGCCCAGACCACTCGATGCTCCCGTGATGAGCCAAGTCTGCGCCTTCGGACTCTGGTTTTGTGCGGACATGTTTCACCTTCCGTTTCGAATCGGGTTGTTGTTGGTGGTTACGCCTTCACTGCGAAGTCAGTCGACACGCTCAGATCGCGCCACTTGTTGTCGGATTCGATGCGAGCGCGCTCCGCCTCCTCAGCGGCGCGCACGGCGTCACTCCCGAGCAGCAGCCGGAGCGGAGGATTCTCGGTGCCAGCGATCGTGAGGATCGCAGCGGCCGCGCGGCTCGGATCTCCGGGCTGCTTGCCGTTGAAGTCACGCTGGAAGAGCGCTACCGCGCCGACGGTCTTGGCATAGACCGGGTTGTCCGGACCGATTGTCTGCGACGAGCCGGCGAAGTCCGTGCGGAAGCCGCCCGGCTCGATGATCGTGACCTTGAGCCCGAGCGGGCCGACTTCCTTGGCGAGCACCTCGGAGAACCCTTCGACACCCCACTTCGCCGCCGCGTACGCGCCGCGCCCGATCGGTCCGACGCGCCCGCCGATCGAGGCGAACTGCAGGATGTGTCCCGCGCCCTCGCGGCGCATCAACGGGATCGCCGCCTTGGTGACGTTGATGACTCCGAACAGGTTCGTCTCGATCTGCGTGCGGAACGACTTCATGGTCGTGTCCTCGATCGAGGACAGGTCGCCGTAACCGGCGTTGTTCACGAGCACGTCGATGCGACCGAAAGCGTCGACCGCCGACTGCATGGCTGCGGCTGCGGCGCGCTCGTCGGTGACGTCGAGAGCGACGGCGCGAACCTGGTCGCGGTAGCGCTCGACGAGGCCCGAAAGCTGCTTGGGGTCGCGCGCCGTGGCGACGAGTTTGTGTCCTGCAGCCAGGACTGCCTCGGCGAGCGCGCGGCCGAGGCCGCGTGAGCTGCCGGTGATCAACCAAACGAGCGTCTTCTTGTCAGTGCGAGGTTGCGGTGTCATGGTCATCCTTTCTTTTGTGGTTCAATAAAGAGATCACGCGGCCTTGTCCCAGGGCTGACGGCTGATGAGCACGGAGCGTGTGGCCGACGCGAGCACGCGGTAGGCGACACTCCCGAGCACCGGTGCGGCGGCGGACGCGCCGCGCTGGCCCGTGGCACCGACGACGATGAGATCGGCTCCAACTTCGACGGCGACGTTGGAGAGCTTCTCCCAGGGCGCGCCGCGACGGACGAAGGACTCGATCCGAATACCGGCACCGTTCACGCCGGCTCGCGCGATTGTCTCGGCGAGGCGGGCACGAAGTATCAGCGCGGCGTCCTCGGGCGGGCGCGTCTCGAGATCCTCCTCGTACGCGTGGACCAACGCGATCTGCGCACCGGAGGCGCCGGCCAGCCGGAGCGCCTGCGCGAAGGCGCATTGCGCCCCTTCGCTGAAATCAGTGCCAACGACGATCCATCGAGCTTGGTGCATGACCTCAACTTAGGCCACGCGCGCCCTTAGCTTCCGTGGAAGCTTCGAGAGATCGCCGTCAAAATCTGCGTCAAACGTCCGCCCGATCGATCATTCGTTTCGCTTCGAGCAGGTCTCCCGTCGTCGAACCCTCGGCAAATGCTCCGTAGATCCGACGCACGGACTCCAGGCTGGTCCGCTTGTCCTTGCGCGACGCGATGCGATGGAGACTCATCGCGGCGCGTAGCTCGAGCGACAGCGAGCCATGGCTATGCGCCAACTCGAGCGCGCGAACAAGAGACCTCCCCGCGGCGGCTCGATCGGTCTTCATCAAGAGCTCGCCGCGCAGGCGAAGGAGCTCGGGCTCCCACGCGTGTTCGTCGTACTGCTCCGCATACGCGAGAGCGTCGGAGATCTCTGCGAGCGCGCGCTCGATTTGCTCGGCGCGCGCCGCGACCTCGATGACAGCGAGCCCGTAGTTCGTTCTCCCTGCGCGGCTTGGTGGCGCGTCGCCGGACAGAATCTTGTCGAGCTCCGCGAGCGCGATCGCCGCAGAAGTCTGCTCAAGCTCGACGCTTGCGAGATAGAACATCGACGCCGCGCGCGTCAGGCCAAGACCCGAGCCAGCTTCGGCGGAGACCTGCATCCCTCGGCGCGCGAACGCGAGGGCAGTGCTCGGATCGCGTCGCCAGACGTGCACCGTCGCGGCAGCCGCGAGCCCTAGCGAGAGCGTGAAGGGATCCTGCAGCGACTCGGCGAGCGCGACGGATTCGAGCGCGCTCGCGAGGGCCGCATCGGGATGACCGACGAGCCACTCCGTCACCGCAAGGTTGCTGAACAACAGTGGGCCGTACGGAAAGGAGGGGCCGTCGGATTCCCGCGAGACTTGCTTGGCGCGACCGACTCCGTTTGCGAGTTCCGCAAGCTGCAAACGGGCCTGGACGAGACGGCCGCGATGGAGATCGGCAACCGCTGCCATGAGCCTTCCCCAGTTGGCGATGACCGAATCTGCGACGCGACTGGCGACCTCGGCGATCTCGACCGCGTGCGCGTCGATCTCGTGAAACGCGCCGCGCAGCATCCGCGCTTGTTGCAGCCCGACGAGCGCAGCGCCCAGGCTGGCGTCATCTCCGAGTTGCCTCGCGAGCTCGGCAGCACGCGTGAACGCCGGGACGAGCTCGGCGTTCTGCAACCCGGTCGCAGCGATGGCGGCTCGACCCAGGCGCTTGACGATGTTGAGCTCGATCCGGTCGCGCTCGCGGGTTTCGGGCAGACCCGGCAGCAAGTCGCGGGCGCGTACCAAGTGAGCGAGCGCCTCGACGCCACCGGATCGGTGCTCCGCGCGCAACCCGGCGAGGGCGTAGTAGTGAATCGCCTTGGAGGCTACGTGGCCCGCGTCGAAATGCGCCGCGAGCTCTGCTGCGATGGTCTCCGCGGCGTCGCCGAAGCCCACTTCGAGCCGCTCGGCGATGCGGCCATGCCACAGCCGCTTGGTGGCCGATGAACTGCGCATGCTCGCGGCGTCTCGGTAAAGGTCGTGCACGAACGCGTACCGCTCCTGCAGCGTGCCATCGAGCCACCTGTCGGTTCCAACGTAGCGAAGGAAGCGCCCTTGATCGGCAAGCGTCTCGCAGCAACTCGCCACGTCCTCGAGCGGTATCTGGAGCGCGTGCGCCACCACACCGTCGGTGAACTCCACGCCGGCGGCGCTCGCCGCTTCGAGAACGTGCTGCGCGTTGGGATCGAATCGGTCGATCTGGATGTCGATCAGCTGTCGGACGGTGTCGGGTCGATGCGCACGGATGTCGTCGTCGGTTGCGAACAGCTGCCACACACCCTCGATCGATCTCACCATGCGACGGCTTTCGAGATCATCGAGAAACGCGATCGTGAACAGGGGGTTGCCGCCCGTCGCTTGGTGGATCGTACGCGCGATCTGCGGAAAGCGATGCCCTGGCCACCGCGCGTCGAGATACTCGCCGACAGCCGCCTCAGTGAGCCGCGCGAGCTTGATCGTCGTTGCTTGGTGGTGCGCAGTTAGCTCTCCGACGACCTTCTTGAGTGCATCGGTCTTGCCTGGCTCCATCGGCCGGAACGTACCGAGAACCAGCAACCGCGCTGGCTCACGCCGCCGCCCGAGCATCGCGAGCCACTCCGCCGTGGAGTGATCCGACCACTGAAGATCGTCGAGCGCGATCACGATCGGTACGTCTACGCTCAGAATCTCGAACGCGTCGGCGACCTCCCGGAGCATTCGGGCTTGCGTCGCGCCTTGCACGCGGGTCTGCAACGCCAGCAGACGATCATCTGCGACAGCGCCGGGAAGCTGGTACAGCCAGGTCGGCGCCTGGCGCGCGAGGGTCTCGACAACATGGTCGCCGCGCGGTCCGCGGCACAGCTCAGAGAGCGCGCTGAGCACGGGCAGATATGCTTCGCCGCTTCCGTACTGCTCGACACACGCGCCGCGTGCGACGAGTGCGCCTGCAGCGGCCGCGTGCTCGAGCACGGCGTCGACGAGCGCGGTCTTTCCGATGCCAGCTTCGCCGGTCACGAACACCAAGTGACGCTTGCGATCGAGCGCGCTCTCGAGATGAGCGCGTAGTGCAGTGAGTTCATCGTCGCGACCGACGAGCGACGACACGATCGCCATTGCGGTGGCACCATTCGCGGCGCGCCCGTCGAGCTCGCAAACATCTGCGATGAAGCGATAGCCGCGACCCACCACCGTCTCGATGATCGAATCGCCAATCACCTGCCGCAGGTCGCGCATGTGCGTGCGGAGCAGGCTCTCGCTGATGACGACCTTGCCCCAGACCGCCTCGATGAGGTCATTCTGCGTCACCAGGCGCTTGGGGTGGGTCGCGAGGTACTTCAGGATCGCGAATGGCTTCCGCCGAAGCTTCAGCTCGGTGCCGTCTCTCCATAGTCGCTCGTCCGCGACGTCGAGTCGAAATGGCGGAAAGGAGAGCACGGGACACAGCATCGCATTGGCAAGAATAGCCGATCGGTCCGCGAACCGCCCCCCTCTCAGCGATCTGGTTTCTCGCCGGCGCTCCTCCGGGCTTGGCATTCGCATCTCGCAGGCCAAGTCCTCCTCAGATCAGAATCGGTTCGACGCGGCACTTCTTGTGCGCGACTCTCGCGTCCGCGCTGATCCAGTCGCGCTCGACGAGCGGATCCCATCATCGCCTCAGGCCCAACTCGACCGCCCGACTAGATGAGCTCCGCTCGTCCACCACCGCCACCTCCGCTCGCGCGCGACGCGTCCTAGAACCCTTTACTTGTCGAGGTTGAAGCCCGAACGGATTTCGGCCTCGAAGGCGCCCGCGGGGAGCAGCAGCCAGCGCAGGAACGGAAAGAGCGTCGCTTCGCGAGTCACGCGGCTCCGCAGGCGCGGTTTTCGGCTCGCCACGATGCGCGACACGGCGCCCGCGACGACCTCCGGTCCCGGGCCTTTTGACGCCCAGCTGGTGTCCTGGGCGGGCTAATCCCACATGCTTGTTGGTACGCGCGGCGCGGGATCTCTGAAGCCATGCCGTCAACAGGCGCCACGCGTTAGGTGGAGCAACTCGGCGTCCTCGATGCTACGCGCGAGGGCGCAGAAACATGTCGATGGCTCAAGTGCTGCGCCTAATCGCTATGTCCGCCTAACCTCCACTATGCGGAGCTCCGCATAGTGGAGG
>Ga0209131_1002983_pt1 | contig 11393 bp, 13 predicted proteins | sample GraSoi_2013_40cm_FD_185826 | JGI IMG/M metagenome (GOLD analysis project Ga0209131, IMG submission 185826) | Grasslands soil microbial communities from the Angelo Coastal Reserve, California, USA - Sample 9_17_2013_40cm (SPAdes) (version 2) | ecosystem: Environmental > Terrestrial > Soil >...
CCGCTATTTTTGTTCTTTTCTCAGTCTTATCCTTATTTTTTGTCATATTTTGAGGTAAGTGGTTTGGGTGAAACTTTGCTGATCCAACAATCTCCAGTCCATCTGCTTTGCACATGAAACATAACCAATTCTTTTTACAGTATTCAAATTTGTCCTCAGGTAGGAATTGTCTCTGAGTTCTGCCCGTCTTGGACACCTCTGCCTTGATTTGAGGGGTTTGAGACTTCCCTCGCTCTTGTGTGGATGATGTGGCTTTGGACGAACTTGTGAATGTCCAGGTCTTTTCACCAGTGGCCCTTGTGTTGATTTCCCAAAAGGCTGCATCATAAGGGACCACCTCCTTTTTCATAGAGTTTAGGGATTTCCATTCTTTCCCAATGAAATGGGTTCGAATGTGAGGTTTTAATCCCGCAACAATTTGATCAAGGGTTTGTTCTGAGTCCCTTTCATAATTAAGACGTAGTAGTACTGTCTCAATTTCTTCAAAGTAATCAACTGCCTTGCCTCTTTGGTTTAATCCTCCCTTCCATTTGATCTTGGCTTGTTCAATCAATCCAGGGTCTCCAAATTGTGTTAGAAGTATTCTGCAAATTCCTTCCAATCCGACAATTCTTGTGGAGGATTTCCCTGGTCATCCATCTCCTCATCCATCCTCATCATTTGTCTGACCTTCCATGGTCCTGCTTTATCCTCCATTTGTTGTAATGCCCATCGAATAAAGACAATGTCGTTGGAAAAAGCAGCAGGTTTCATGATGCGATAATTGTTGCAGGCTGCTAAAAAGGTAAACACTGGATCTCCCTTTTTTCCATCAAATTTATTTGGGAGTGGAGTCTTGAATGACCCTCCTCCTCCTTGGGGTTGTACCAACATTGACATTTGTCAGGTTACCATTGCCTCGTTTTGGGCTTTTTCAAGCTTTATTTGAGCAAGGTAATTCTCCCATAAACTAAATTCGACTCCAATGTCGTGTGCTGCCTTCCAAATGGTCCCCAGTTGGGAATTATCTGCCACTGCTGTTGGTCTTGGTGGTCTCTGGGTTTGGTCATCTCCCAAATAATCAAGCAGAAAGCTAATCTGCCCAACTCCTTGTTCAATTACCACCTGGTAAGCTCCCAGTTCAGCAACAGTTGGTCGTGCTGCATCTGTGGTAATGAATCACTGCACTTTGTGCACCCATGGTTAGCTGTGGCCAGGTGGAGCCAGGTGGCCAACTCACACCTGCTTCAATGTGAGATGGCCAGGTGTGTGTGCAGATTAGGGCAGATCAGGGCAGATGTCCTTTTTGAGGTGAGTCACATGGTGGCCAGGTATGCTGCCCAGAGAGACCCTGGATGTGGGCAGGTGACGGATGGTGGTGTGCAAGCAGATGAGCTACCCAAAGCCTAATTTGATGAAGATAGGTCAATGTTCCTGATCCATGATGCTGGCACCTGAACGCACCTGAATAGCTCAAGTCAGGCCTTCTGTCATGAATCTGCCAAGTGCAAGAAGGATTGCCCATCCACCTTGTAATTTTTTCTCAAAGTTGTCTGCACCTTGCTTCCCCCCCCCACATCCCACAGTCCTTGTATGTTGGTATTTGCGAAGAAATTGCCCTACACATACTAACCTTCATTTTTAGCCTCAAATCTTATACGTTGTGCTACCACTATCATCGTTGCCCCTTCCATCACAACCACCAACATGCAATGGGTCAAACCAAAGCAAGCTACAGGAAGAGGGCAAAGGAGAGGCTTGAGATGGTACACAAGGTTCAGCATAGTTGTGATGCACAAGAAGCCGAAACTGCAGCACAAGTCTGGCACAAACATGAGGAACTCCTCAAATGAAAGGGCGCAAAATCACCACTGCAAGCAGAAATTGTGGCCACAGGTTTTATTCCTACCCAACCAGGTGCCAGTGCCAGTGCCTTGTCTGCCCCACCTCACCAAGCTCTGCCCAACTTTGATTGTGACCACAGTGGTGGTGGCATTGATGTCAACATGAATGAAGATCATCTCCCTCAAGCACTAGTTCATTTAAGTAAGCAGCCAAATGGCAGGATGCCCACCTCCAGTCTTGACGATGAGCTAATTCAACGAAACGAAACCTGTTTCTTTAATATCCCTATCGACGCGGCCCTCCCATTCATCGTCAAGGCCCAGGAGGACCGTAAGCGTTTCGACAGCACTGGAGGCTCGAAGCCCCTCACCCCTGGCCGTGCTTTCTATCTCAACATGATTGAGAAGGAAGGCCTTCGCGAGGCTCGCAAGGCAAGGGAGATTGCAGAAGCTATTGAGGAACACACCATAGGCAGTATCAAGGACCTAATGGTCAACCCCCCAGTCCCAGAAGAGCCGGAGGACGAACCGGAAATTGTCTACAGAGATAGTGACAGCAGTAGTGGGGACTCCGACTACAAGTCCAGCATGGGCTCTGGAGAAGATGAAGTTGTAGACAGTGACTGGTTAAGCAAAAATGACCACCAGACTGGCAATCGTCATATTCACCTGGACAAGGACTTATGGGAAGAGCAACTCCTTGATGTGGATATTGTACTACAGGATGCTTTATATTTTGACATAGTCACAAATGCACCCACTGATCTACCTCCACCTCCACACCACACTCCCCCTCACAACACTCTCCCAGCAGCTCTCCCCATTTTCACCCAAACCAACATGTCCATTGAAGTGGATACAGGGAGGGGCAACAAGCATCCATCTGGCATGGTCAACTGCCTTGGCAAGAATGACCCTGACCCCTTCCCAGCAAACCTACCTTTGAAACACCAGAGCACATGACAACCTTCAAAGGATGACAACACATGCCGCATCACCTTTATGATCAGCCTGTTGATGAGCATGTGCTTATCTTACTTCAAGGCTAGTCATCAGCTTATTGCAATGTTGCTCCAGGGTTTCGGCCTAATCCTCCAGAGACTGGGCCACCTCGAAATCGCAGATCAGCTACCTAATTGTGTGGACTCACTCTACACATGCCTAGATATTGACACAACACCATTCCTCATCCTCCCAATTTGTTTGAAATGCAATGATGTTTATCCTCATGACCCAACTGGCCATGCAATCTGCCCTTGCTGCCACCTCAACCTCTACCTTCCAGACTTGACACCACCCGAACCAAAGCCTCAACGTTGGGTACGCGTTCCCACTTACAAGCTGACCCTCCTTCTGCTTTTGGTGCAGATTGAGGCATTCCTCAACATTGAGGGTGTTGAAGTCGACATTGACCAATGGTGCACAACTGGCCAGCCCAAGGGTGTATATACAGATGTCACCAAGGCACGCATTTGGAATCAAATTGTTGATCATGAAGGTAAACCTTTCTTCCGGACAGAGCAAGTTCACAGAAAGCCAACGGGGCCTGAGAATGAGATAAGATTGGGGGTGCATATGGCAATTGATTGGTATGCAATTCATCAATATTTCACCTGTGAGTTCATGCTAACATCATTACAGGTTCTCCTGGGTTCGCAGCAACCTCTCAGCAAGTGCTTCATCCGCTCCACTCAGCTTTGTTGCATCAAACCTCCCAGGTGAGATCAGGTATGTGTATATGTTACTCATTCAATCCTGTTCACTGAATTCACACAGGCACCGGGTATCCAATCTCCTCCTCACCTCTGTCCTTCCTGGTCCAAAGGAGCAAAGCCCTGATGAACTCCAACACTTCCTGCGCCCAGTGGTCAATGACTTGATATGACTGTGGAAGTATGGAATTCAAGTATCAATGCCCTCATGCGCACCTGGAGAATGTAAGTTATTTTTTCTTTTTCTTTTATTTATTTATACAAAATGAACCTGCTAGCATGGCTGGTTCGAGTCGCACTCATTGCAGTTGTATGTGATAAGCCAGCTGCCCATAAAATGGGTGGCTTTGCTTCCCATTCGCACAACACATTCTGCACACGCTGCAAGATACAGAAGGAGAACCTCCAGAAGCCAGAGAGCTATGACCCAGAAGGTGTGGTATTATTGTTTACTACTATATTTATTACAGGCTCATCAATCCTAGCCTTCCCCCGACACACCAAACAAGAACATCGGTGACTTGGAGCAAAATGTGCAAAGATACGCTCATATACAGCATGCGAGAAGTTTGTCAGTCAACACGCAACTCGATTTACCCAACTCTCCCGCCTTCCCTACTTTTCCATAGTCCGCTGTGTCGTTGTGGACCCAATGCACAATTTGATACTAGGTATGGGTTTCTTGCCTCCCTGATCTTGCACTTACATACAACCTATTATATACAGGTCTAATCAAGACCCATTTCTTTCATATCTGGGTTCAGTGCCAGATCCTCCAACCAAACCATGAACTTCAAGTTCTTCATGAGCTCCTCACAAATGTGAGTACCTTCAGATTTGATCATAACACATCTAATTCATTCTAGTTTGACCTCCCCAGCCACATTGGACAACTTCCAAGGCACATCAGTGAGCCAAGTGGTGGTTCTTTATTGGCAGACCAGTGGCTCACCCTGGCACTTGCTGTGGGGCCAGTTGTGGTAGGTGACCTATAAGCAATATCTTTCATGATTCAATGCTGATTAAATCCATTCTCAGGTACCACTTCTTTGGCAAGCCTGTGCCAAAGAAGTCAATCAAGTGCAATGTGAGGCCCGTCTTGCCCAAATCAATGCTGCAGTCGAAGCTGCAAAAGAGAAGAAGAAGGCTGCCAAAGCCAAGAAGAAGTCTGGATCCCACAAGAAGGCTGCAGACTGACATCCAAAGGCCACAGAGGTGCAAGCCATCCCAGAGACCAGACTCCGACATTCCACAAGGACTACGAAGGGAGATGGTCATCCTGTGCCAGAGGATATTGACTTGGGCAACAAGTGGGACAATGATGATGACGATTTCCTTGCACCTTTGGACTCAGATCATGAGGGAGGTGCGACAGAATTTGACACCGATCTGCTACAGGAGCAACAGAAAGGCAGGGGCAAGAAATCCAGTTCAGTTCCCCTGTACTCCCTTCATCCAGATGACCCCACTGCATTCCTCAAACTTGCCACATTCCTCAATATCTTCCTAGCAGAGTTTGTCACAGAGGAGAAGCTTCAGGAAGCTGATACACTTGTTAGAGTGTATTGCAAGGACTTAATTCAAGTGAGTATCTTCACTTTACCAATTCATTTGCTCATACAATTTGATTAAAGCTCTATGGTCAGCATGTAATGCGACCCAATCATCATTATGAAACCCATACAGCTGAGTTTATATGTGACTTTGGACCTGTTGCTGGGTTCTGGTCATTCATATTCGAACATCTCAACAAGGTCCTCAAAGGGATGAACCACAACAACCATGGGTATGGTGTCATCAAAGCAACATTCCTCAAGCAGTTCATTTCAGCACAGAAGGTTTCTCGTCAGGTAAAATTTCTATTTAATTTCGAAATTTAATTTAATTCCTAACAATTTATTCATAGGTACTTGAGGCTGAGCGATTGGGAGATGAAATCACAGAGCTCTCAACCCTGATTCAAATCTACACAAGGGATGAGCAAGGCACTGTCAACAACCCTATTGTCGAAATTGCACAGGATGCTGATGAAAGCACTGAGAACTGTAAGTAATTATTACTGAAATTGTTATATAATCAAACTCTGGCTTTTACATTCGTTGCAGCACTTACTGGTCAGACCTTTAGCAAGCATACAGTCACATCCAAGCTTGATCACAACCTATACAAGCTTGTACTTGCCTTCATCAATACAAAACCATTCATCCCAAGAGCCTCAAGCATCTTCTCAGATGGTTCCTCCCATCAATCCTACTGGTCCCCTCCACCCACACTCAAAAATTCCTTCATTTTTTATACCTACATCTACCTCAATCGCCGCAAGTACTCAGCTACAAGTCTTTCACAAGCAAAGCATCAAGGGGCAAGCTTAATTCAAGCATTCTTCACTTGTTCTGATGGTGACTGGACACACTGTGGTGTCCTTCAAGACATCATCAAATTTGAACATGCTGAAAGGAGGTATAGAGTTGCTTACATACACTGGCTCGTGCCATGGGTAGGCAATGTCCCCCAAATTTGGCTCGATTTGTCAGTGGCTTCATTACTTTGATTTCGCTCTGTGCTCACATATACCCACAGTAGCAAGGAGCTCAACATTGAGCTCTGGCAGCATGGTGTCTACTTTGCTGACATGATAAAGTCACCACCTCCAGTTATTCCCCTTGAGAACATCCATGGACACATGGCACGACAGACAGTGACTATCAGTGGTGAGCAAGTCTGGGCAACCATACCACTTCAACAAGTAAGTAATATCTATTCAAGGTTTATATACATGTGCTAATGACCATCTAGCATGGCCGCAATGCCTAACCCCCCTCAAACAGCACTCAGGCAAGATGCAGAGTGGTTCACCACATCCTCTTCTCATGCCTTCCCATCCTTGTGAACCCTGCCTTCACCTACTGGCTCATCACCACCAGTGGCTCTCTGCATCCACACCCTACTCACCAACTCTATTGTGCATGCTATCTGCTGCACTCTCTTCCTTCTCTCCTCCTCAGGGATGTTTCCACTTGTATTGATTACAGCAACAAGGGATATTGTTGAATTTTTCGGTAAGTTGATTACATCTTTTCTCTATATGCTGAATTTTAATGCGTATACACCTTACAGGTACTGTGTATATTAGTTAACTCATGTAATGATTGGCTATCCAGAAATTCATTCAAAACTTGAGTATTGAATCAGTTGTGCACCAGCAGGTGAGTGATAATCATTTGGTTTTGCATCAAGCAACTACTTGGTAGCTCTTTTCTCACTATTTCCTTTGCTCATATGATCTATTCACCTCATTCTTGATCATTTCCATTAAATTATCAGTGAGTGGATACAGATCAATGGCAGCATTCCACAATTATTGACTGTACTATTCCTTCTTGCTCCCATTTGTGCTATATCCCACTGCTCTACCTGAATCCGTCTTCATCACATATCACCTCATGGACTTTCAGAGCCCTCATCCTCACCTCCATCATACCCAATTGCCAAGATTTGAGTGCTCTTGTTCCAGGTATGTAATGTGTCCTTCATGATCACTCCAATCTGATCACCAGGCACTGAATCCTTCAGGAAAGTTAAGGTGACTGCTCCACCTGCTGAAACCCATTCTGCATCCACCATCCACTTCTCCAACTTTGAATCAGGTGGAAGGAGGTTTGAAGTAGGTCCTTCAATTCGTTTCTTGCTGTTGGTGGGCCTCACATGATGACTCTTATAGATCAATCGGGCCAGAGTTTTCAGGTCTGTAGCCTATTTAAAGATAAGTAAACAGTGGATGGCTCACAGTAGACATGACTGACTGCAGATGATAGGTATGGCTTTGAATGGGTCAGGTAGAACTCGCCCACTTGAAGTGGTTCCCCATGCTCAGCAAACACCTGGATGGCCTCAGGAGTATCATCCTCTGGACCTGACTCCTCTTCAGAGAAGATATCAGGTGGTAAGTGGTGTTCCTTGATGGTGACAGACTCGGTAACACCAAGCTTGTTTGCAGACCCTGCCACTATGACATTGAGGCTTTCAAGCATCCGAATTGCATGCAATGATTCCTAGGTATGTTAATCTGCTGTCTTGAATGAGGACTGGGACTGACTGACCTCTTGCTGCCTTGCAAATCGACGACCTTGACGATACTGTCTTTTCATATGGTTTGGGTCTGTCCTAGCCTTTGCCCAATTCACCTTAAGGTGACAGATATACCCCTTCAATGTTTCCTCAATGTATTTCCTGATTGAAATGCCTTGCACAGTCTCCTTGAGCTTGTTGTTCCCCTCAATTTCAGCCTACATATCTTATGGTAAGTACCTCAATGAGCCAAGAAAGCGTATTTATTGCTTACCTTTATATTACCCTCAATCAATGTTGCCACATTTGCCATCCAATTCACATTACTTGCAGTGTCAATCCATTCATCCCAATGAGGTGCACTGATTTCAACTTCATCACCACTACCATCATCTTGATACTTATCTCCCTCATTAGGCAATGCCTCAAACCCATCTGAAGGTTTCCAATGAAGGAGTCCCAGGACAGTTGTGTGGACCTTGGACTGGGGGAGCCATGAGCTGGCAAATTCTGATTGATTAAAGATACATACCTTAACATATCTATGTGCTTCATTCTCCTGATCTGATTGCTCTCCCCTTGGTACCTTTTGTGATGTCTTATGGTACTCCTCCATGGCACTGACTTGTGTTGCCAGTAATTGTAGCCCCCCACATACAAGGGCCATCTGGTCAGTCATGAATTGCCCCAGGGAACAGATCACTAATGCTGGATCACCCTTCACCTCCCCCTCAGCAGTGACTACAAATGGGGTGGGAAGGTCAACATGGAAGGTTGCAAGATCACTTTTGAGGTCTTGAATAAGGGCAGTAAGTTCGTCCCCTGTGTGATCTTCAGTGTCCTGGGCTGGCTCTTCAACCTCAATTGCATGGCCCCCTTTCTTTTTCTTCCTTGCATTGGCACTTGCACTCTTCAACCCCGTTTTGCGCTTTTGGACACAGAGGGGACCACAGACCCACTCCTTTCAGATGATGATGGGTGCAGGCCTGTAATGGCTGGGAGTTGAAATGTAGGGATTGGAGGGGTTGGGAAATCGGAAGTGGGAGCTGCAGGGGTAACTGCAGTAGGTGCTGGTGCTGCATGCATCCAAGGGAAGGATGGCCAAGGGGGTTGTGTTATGAGTCTAGGATTTCACTTATTCAATTAACCTTATAATATAACTATCCAGTTGGTTCTTTGAATGCAGTGCTGACTAAGTTACTCCAGTATGCCAAGTAAAGGTAATCCATAATGAGTCTTAGGAACAGCTATACAATATGTAATCTTATATCTCCCTTAGAGATATAAACAACAAATATAAGTATATATAGATCAGGATATGATTCCTCAGCTATAGGTAGCTCTAGATATATCTTATAAGTAGTTTCAGGTATGAGCCTGACAGTTAAAGTAATATAGATTCTTGAAGTCACACTGAAGATTTACTATGATGTAGTACACTCCTCTAGTATATTCTAACTAGGGCTTGTAATGGTTACATCCTATAAGCAAAGATCTTCCAAAAGATGAGAGGGTAAAATATGACTTGGTTGAGATTCATGGCTGGGACAAAGGTCCTTATATACATGAGAGAGTCACAGCCTCAGGTGCTTAAACCATTCAATATTCTTTTGACAGCAACAGCCTGTCAATGTCAAAGTATGACAGTGACAGCTTGTCAATGTCAACCCATGACAGTGACAGCTTGTCAATGTCAACCAGTTGACAGCACATAGGTGTCACTGTACCAGGCTGTGTAAGTCATGAATCTCTTATACTTACATAATCAAACTTTATTAGATAAAGTTTGAAACATTAACACTAACCCAAACCTTATATTGTAACATTACAGTATTAATTATGAATCAATTCATACAATAACAAATCCTTTGTTAACCACAGTGGTGCATAAAGCAATTCGAAAGATCATCATAGAGTAACCCAGTAAATATCCAGATATGAATTCTAATTGGCATATATCAAATCAGTAAACCCGTAACAGGTTGGAAGGAGAATGATGCGAAGGGGAAACTGGGGGTATTCTCCCTGCCCATAGGTGCATGATTTTTCTGTATCTGTAACATCTGGGATTGTGTGAGCTGACTCCCAGATAGATTTCTTTGGGATGGGCCTGGGATTGGGCCAATACTTGTGGCTCTGGTACTTGGAGGTGCGTTGTAATCAGGGCACTCAGGCTCAACTTTGTCTGATGATTGTGATAGTGGATGGGAGAGTGTGATATCTGGCATGGACACTGGAGGATTTGCTGGGGGCCTGAATAATTCCCTCACCCATGCCCATGTCTCTGGGGAAAGTTCACTGTGGTGGATGGTTTCTTCAGTATCTGAGGGTGGATGGGAGTGAGGCATGGTTGTGGGATGTCTCCAATCATGATCTGGTGGTGAGGTGGCAGCAGTGAGGGATGAGGGGCAAGACAGGAGGAAGAGGGACAAGAGTAGGGCATCAGGTCAATGTAGTAAATGGAATGCTATCTAGAGGTGTGATTTGGATTTGAGAAGCCAAGAAATGTGACCTGAACAGAGTGAGAAAGGTATGTTCAGGGCACCAAATTCAATGTATTTGCATTTAATTAGACAGTCTACATACATGCAATACGATGTGACAAGATTATCTATACTGATCTAACTACATACACCAAGGCTTCCGTGTCAATTTCCCAGGCACACCTAATTGTGTGTGAGTTGGTCCTGCCGGGTGCCCAAATCATATCCCCCCACACCTGAAAAGGTCAGGTGGCTACCCACATGTGAGTGGATCATGCCAGGTGGTCTGCCCTGGACCTAGTCACAGCTCCCCATGGGCACGCAAAGTGCAGTGAATGTTGGGCGACTCGCCACAGGTGCCTGTGGTGCAGAACTACTGCTACTAGAACTTCCTCCCCCTGCTTGAGATCCTGCCTGACTCATTGGGTCCAATATCCGAATTACTGATGGTGTTGATCCTCTTTGTGAATGAAATTGTTGTTGGGTTGATTGCCCAGTGCTCATATAAGAGTGTTGTTTAACATCGCTGATTTCTCAGACTCTGCTGACTGTGTCCTGGGTTTCTCTAGTAATTTCTGCTGTATGCCTCAAGGTAATCTGTGTCCATCCACAAAGGGTTTGAAATATCCGCCCAGTGGTCAGGGATAATCTCCTCCTCTCTTGTTTCAATTCCCAAGTAGTCTCCTTGCAACACTTGCCCAATGTTCAAGGTTTGTCTGTTGACTCTTGTGCGTGGAAGGTGGGTGCTGTTTTGAATGACTGATTGGATAATTGGCTTCTGTTCCCTACCAATGAGTGGGTGGGGCTTGTAAGAGATGGACTCATCTGGGTTTGTTGTGGGATAGTAATTGGGACAATTGTATTGGGCAATGTAATTGATATCTGGCCTCCTCCACTTGAGTTTGTAAGTTGTAGTGTTAAGGTTGCGATTATTGGTTGATTCCCAAAGCTCAATTGGAAGCCTGTATTTGTTGAGAATGTAAAAGTAACAGGTCTCAATATAAACACCAACAATCTCTGATCCACAAGTAATACAGCAATTGTGACAACCTGGCCTGCTAGTACAACATGCAGAATATGTGGTAATATCAAAGGGGAGTGGAGGTACAGTTTGAAGGGGGTGGGGAAGTCCAGCTTGGAGTTTTTCTGCAGCTCTTCTTTGGCGTTGGTTGGTCTTCCTTGCAAAGCTCATCAAATTCCTTTCTTTTTCTCTTTTCCCTTCTTTTTGCCTTGATTTCTCTGATTTCCTTTCTCCAAAGGCGATACAAGAAATACCCGTGATAAAGTGGGTTATACTCTGTGACTGT
>Ga0209131_1002985_pt1 | contig 11390 bp, 4 predicted proteins | sample GraSoi_2013_40cm_FD_185826 | JGI IMG/M metagenome (GOLD analysis project Ga0209131, IMG submission 185826) | Grasslands soil microbial communities from the Angelo Coastal Reserve, California, USA - Sample 9_17_2013_40cm (SPAdes) (version 2) | ecosystem: Environmental > Terrestrial > Soil >...
CATGGTCTTTCCTCGCGAATATCAGTCGGCTGCTGCTTTTTGGTTGATGATCGAGTCGGCCACGGTCTTCGGCGCCTCGTGGTAGTGCTTGAACTCCATCGTGTAGGTCGCGCGGCCCTGCGTGGCTGATCGCAGTGTGGTCGAATAGCCGAACATCTCCGAGAGCGGCACGTCCGCCTTGATGACCATGGTGCCGGCGACGTCTTCCTGCCCATGCATCACGCCCCGGCGGCGATTCAGGTCGCCGACCACGTTGCCGACGAAATCCACGGGCGTCTCCACTTCCACGGCCATGATCGGCTCGAGCAGTACCGGATGGGCGCGACGCATCCCCTCCTTGAAGCCGATGGATGCGGCCATCTTGAACGCGTTCTCGTTCGAGTCGACCTCGTGGTACGAGCCGTAGTGGAGCGTCACCTTCACGTCGACGACGGGGTAGCCCGCGAGCACGCCGTTGGGCAACGTCTCGCGCAGCCCTTTCTCGACCGCCGGGATGTATTCGCGCGGCACCGCCCCACCCTTGATCGAGTCGACGAACTCGAAACCCTTGCCCGGATTGGGCTCCAGCTTGAGAACCACATGGCCGTACTGCCCGCGGCCGCCCGACTGCTTGATGAACTTGCCCTCGACCTCGGGGACCGCCTTGCGAATCGTCTCGCGGTAGGCCACTTGCGGCTTGCCCACCGTCGCCTCGACGCCGAACTCGCGCTTCATGCGGTCGACGAGGATCTCCAAGTGCAGCTCGCCCATCCCGGAGATGATCGTCTGCCCGCTTTCCTCGTCGGTGTGCACGCGGAACGACGGATCTTCCTGCGCCAGACGGTTCAGCGCCACGCCCATCTTCTCCTGGTCGGCCTTGGTCCTGGGCTCGACGGCCTGCGAGATCACCGGCTCCGGGAACACCATGCGCTCGAGGACGATGACGTGGTCGGGATCGCAGATGGTGTCGCCGGTCGTCGCCTCGCGCAGGCCCACGGCCGCGGCGATGTCGCCGGCGTACACGTCCTTGATCTCCTCGCGCTGGTTGGCGTGCATCTGCAGCAGCCGCCCGATGCGCTCCTTCTTGTGCTTGATCGGGTTGTAGATGGTGTCGCCCGACTTCACCACGCCCGAATAGACGCGGAAGAAGATGAGCTGGCCCACGTACGGGTCGGTCATGATCTTGAACGCGAGGCCCGCGAACGGCTCGCTGTCGCTCGCGCTGCGCGCGCCTTCCTTGCCGTTCTCGAGCTCGCCCGTCACCGGCGGAATGTCCGTCGGCGCCGGCAGGTAGTCGACTACGGCGTCGAGCATCGCCTGCACGCCCTTGTTCTTGAAGGCGCTGCCGCACAGCATCGGCACGATCTGGTTGGCGATGGTGCGCTTGCGCAGGCCCTTCTTGATGTCCTCGGGGGACAAGTCGTGTCCCTCGAGATACTTGTGCGTGAGCTCGTCGTCGGCCTCGGCGGCGGCCTCGACCATCTTCTCGCGCCACTCCTTCGCCAGCTCCTTCAACTCGGCGGGAATGTCGCGGAACTCGAATTTCATTCCCTGGCTGGCGTCGTCCCAGTAGATCGCCTTCATGCGCACCAGGTCGACCACGCCCAGGAAGCTGTCCTCGGCGCCGATCGGAATCTGGATCGGCACGGGATTGCCGCGCAGGCGCTCCTTCATCTGCCGGTAGACCCGGAAGAAGTCGGCGCCGACGCGGTCCATCTTGTTGATGAAGGCGAGGCGCGGCACGCCGTACTTCACGGCCTGGCGCCATACCGTCTCCGACTGCGGCTGCACGCCGCCCACCGAGTCGTACACCATGCACGCGCCGTCGAGCACGCGCATCGAGCGCTCGACTTCGATCGTGAAGTCGACGTGGCCCGGGGTGTCGATGATGTTGATGCGATGCTCGGGATAGCTCTTGTCCATCCCCTGCCAAAAGCAAGTAGTGGCCGCCGAGGTGATGGTGATGCCGCGCTCGCGTTCCTGCTCCATCCAGTCCATGACGGTCGCGCCATCGTGGACTTCACCCATCTTGTGCGAGACGCCCGTGTAGAAGAGGATGCGCTCCGTGGTCGTGGTCTTGCCGGCGTCGATGTGCGCCGAGATCCCGATGTTGCGGTAGCGTTCGATGGGGGTCTTGCGTGCCACGATCAAAAAATCCTCTGGAGACTTAGAAACGGTAGTGCGCGAACGCCTTGTTGGCTTCGGCCATGCGGTGCACTTCTTCCTTCTTCTTCACGGCCCCGCCGCGGCCCTCGGCCGCTTCCATGAGCTCGTTGGCCAGGCGCTGCGCCATGCTCTTCTCGCCCCGTTTGCGCGCGGCTTCGCGAATCCAGCGCATCGAGAGCGCGGTGCGGCGCACCGGCCGCACTTCAACGGGCACCTGGTAGTTGGCCCCGCCCACACGGCGGCTCTTCACTTCCACCATCGGCTTCACGTTGTTGATCGCCGCATTGAACACCTCGAACGCGTCCTTGCCCGATTTCTTGGCGATGGTATCGAGCGCGCCGTACATGATTCGCTCGGCGACCGACTTCTTGCCGCGCGTCATGAGCACGTTCATGAACTTGGCGACTTCCTCGCTCTTGAACTTCGGATCCGGGAGGATCTCGCGTTTGGGGATTTCTCGGCGTCGCGGCATGGGGTTCTATCCGTTGAGTTGTTGCATTCGAAGAAAATTACGCGGCCTTGGGCTTCTTGGCCCCGTACTTGGAGCGCGACTGCTTGCGATCCTTCACGCCGGCGGTATCGAGGCTGCCGCGCACCATGTGGTAGCGCACGCCCGGCAGGTCCTTCACGCGCCCGCCGCGGATCAGCACCACCGAGTGCTCCTGCAGGTTGTGGCCTTCGCCGCCGATGTAGCTGATCACCTCGTAGCCGTTGGTGAGCCGCACCTTGGCAACCTTGCGCAGTGCCGAGTTGGGCTTTTTCGGCGTCGTGGTGTAGACGCGCGTGCACACCCCACGCTTCTGCGGGCTTCCGCCGAGCGCGGGAACCTTGCTCTTGGTCTGGATCTTCTTGCGACCCTTGCGCAGCAACTGATTGATCGTCGGCATGTTTTCTCGAGTGCAGTGTTTGTGGGTCCGGGGGAGGCCCCGAAATCGACCCCTTAGGTGAGACCGCCAGGGGGTCGGGTGAGACCCTCTGGCGGGGAAAAAGCTCTCAATTTTAGGGGTTTAGCGCATTACCGTCAAGCCACCTGCTCGCTGCCGACATCGGCTTCGTCGATCGCGAAACCGAAGGAAGCGCTCGCGCCCGGCTCCACGTCCTTCTTCTTGCGCGTGGCGTGGTACGCGAGCCCCGTGCCCGCCGGAATGAGGCGCCCGACGATGACGTTCTCCTTGAGCCCGCGCAAGTCGTCCTTCTTGCCCATGATCGCGGCTTCCGTCAGCACCCGCGTGGTTTCCTGGAAGGAAGCCGCGGAGATGAAGGAATCCGTCGACAACGAGGCCTTGGTGATGCCGAGCAGCATGTACTCGAAGGTCGCCGGCTTCTTGCCTTCCGGCGCGATGCGGTCGTTCTCCCGGAGGATCTCGGCACGCTCGACCTGCTCGCCGGTGATGAAGCGCGACTCGCCCGGATCGACGACCGAGACGCGGCGCAGCATCTGCCGCACGATCACCTCGATGTGCTTGTCGTTGATCTTCACGCCCTGGAGCCGGTAGACGTCCTGGACCTCGTCGATGATGTAGCGCGCGAGCGCTTCCATCCCCTGGAGGCGCAGGATGTCGTGCGGATCGGCCGGGCCGTCGACGATCATCTCGCCCTTGTTGACCACTTGTCCGTCGTGCACCGTGATGTGCTTGTCCTTCGGGATCAGGTACTCGTGCGCCGCGCCGTCGAAGTCGGTGATGATGAGGCGCTGCTTGCCCTTGGTGTCCTTGCCGAACGACACGGTGCCGGTGATCTCCGCGAGCAGGCCCGCGTCCTTCGGGCTGCGTGCCTCGAAGAGCTCGGCCACGCGCGGCAGGCCGCCCGTGATGTCGCGCGTCTTGGACGACTCCTGCGGGATGCGCGCGAGCACGTCGCCCACGTTCACCTGCTGGCCGTTCTTCACCGTGATGATGGCGCCGATCTGGAAGGTGTAGTTCACCGGCGTGTCGCCTCCGGCGAGCTTCACGTCCTTGCCCTTGTCCCCGATCAGCCGCACCGCCGGGCGCAGGCCCTTGGTGGCGGAAGTGCCGCGGCGCTTCGGATCGATCACGACCAGGCTCGACAGGCCCGTGGTCTCGTCGATCTGCTTGGCCACGGTGACGCCTTCCTCGACGTTCTCGAAGCGCGTCTCGCCCGCGTACTCGGTGATGATGGGGCGGGTGAGCGGATCCCAGTTGGCGAGCGACTGCCCCGCCTTCACCTTGGCACCGTCGATCACGGTGAGCGTGGCGCCGTATGGAACCTTGTGGCGCTCGCGCTCGCGGCCGGTGTCGTCCGAGATGATGATCTCGCCGTTGCGCGAGATGGCAATGATCTCGCCGCGCGCATTGGTGAGGTGACGCAGAGTGGGCGCGAAGTGCGCGACACCGTTGGACTTCGACTCCACCGAGCTCGCCACGGCGGTGCGCGAAGCCGCACCCCCGATGTGGAAAGTCCGCATCGTGAGCTGCGTTCCCGGCTCGCCGATCGACTGCGCGGCGATGACGCCGACCGCTTCTCCCACGTTCACGCGCGTGCCGCGGCCCAGGTCGCGGCCGTAGCAGGCCGCGCAGATGCCGTAGCGCGTTTCGCAGGTAAGCGGCGTGCGCACCTTGACCTCGTCGATCCCGAGCGCCTCGATCCTCTCGACCGAATCCTCGTCCAGCAGCGAGCCCGCCGGCAACAGCACTTCCTGGTTCTCGGTGTTGAAGACGTCCGCCGCGACCACGCGACCGAGGATGCGCTCGCGCAGCGCCTCGACCACTTCGCCGCCTTCGACCAGCGCCTTCATCGCCATGCCGGTCGCAGTGCCGCAATCGTCCTCGATGACCACGAGGTCCTGTGTCACGTCCACCAGGCGACGCGTGAGGTAGCCGGAGTTGGCGGTTTTCAACGCCGTGTCGGCCAGGCCCTTGCGAGCGCCGTGCGTCGAGATGAAGTACTGCAGGACGTTCAGCCCCTCGCGGAAGTTGGCCGTGATCGGCGTCTCGATGATCGAGCCGTCGGGCTTGGCCATGAGGCCGCGCATCCCCGCGAGCTGGCGGATCTGCGCGGCGGAGCCGCGCGCCCCGGAGTCGGCCATCATGTAGATGGAGTTGAACGACTCCTGGGAGACCTCCTTGCCCTTGCTGTCGACGACCTTCTGGTTGCCGAGCTGGTCCATCATCGCCTTGGCGATCTGGTCCCCGGCGCGTCCCCAGATGTCGACCACCTTGTTGTAGCGCTCGCCCTGGGTGACCAGGCCCGAGGTGTACTGGCGCTCGATCTCTTTCACTTCGCGCTCGCTATTGTCGATAATGCCCGCCTTCTCGGCCGGGATGAGGAGATCGTCCACGCAGATCGAAAGGCCCGCGCGGGTGGCGAAGCTGAAGCCGGTGTACATCAGCTTGTCGGCGAAGATCACCGTCTCCTTGATGCCGCAGCGGCGGAAAGCCTCGTTGATGAGCTTGGAGATCTCCTTTTTCTTCAGCGGCTTGTTGATGAGGGCGAACGACAGGCCCGCGGGCAGGATCTCGGACATGAGGGAGCGCCCGACGGTGGTCTCGTAGCGGTTCACCACCTCGGCAAACGTGCCGTCCTCGTTCTTGCGCGACTCCTTGATGCGCACCGTGATCTTGGCGTGCAGCTCGACGCCGCCGGACTCGTAGGCGCGGCTCACTTCCGCGATGTTGGAGAACATCGAGCCTTCGCCCTTCGCGTTCACCCGCTCGCGCGTGGCGTAGTACAGGCCCAGCACGATGTCCTGCGAAGGCACGATCACCGGCTCGCCGTGCGCGGTGTGCAGCACATTGTTCGACGAGAGCATGAGCGTGCGCGCTTCCATCTGCGCTTCCAGCGAGATGGGCACATGGACGGCCATCTGGTCGCCGTCGAAGTCGGCGTTGAACGCCGCGCAGACCAGCGGGTGCAGCTGGATCGCCTTGCCTTCGATCAGCACCGGCTCGAATGCCTGGATGCCCAGTCGATGCAGCGTCGGCGCGCGGTTCAGCAGCACCGGATGCTCGCGGATCACGTCCTCGAGGATGTCCCACACCACCGGCTCCTGGCTTTCCACCATGCGCTTGGCGGCCTTGATGGTGGTCGCCAATCCCATGATCTCCAGCTTGTGGAAGATGAAGGGCTTGAAGAGCTCGAGCGCCATCAGCTTCGGCAGCCCGCACTGGTGCAATTTGAGGGTAGGTCCAACAACGATGACCGAGCGGCCGGAGTAGTCGACTCGCTTGCCGAGCAGGTTCTGGCGGAAGCGACCGCTCTTGCCCTTGATCATGTCGGCGAGCGACTTCAACGCTCTCTTGTTGGCGCCCGTCATCGCCTTGCCGCGGCGGCCGTTGTCGAGCAGCGAATCGACGGCCTCCTGCAGCATGCGCTTCTCGTTGCGCACGATGATCTCGGGCGCTTTCAGCTCGAGGAGCCTCTTGAGACGATTGTTGCGGTTGATGACGCGCCGGTACAGGTCGTTCAGGTCGGAAGTCGCGAAGCGCCCGCCGTCGAGCGGCACCAGCGGACGCAGGTCCGGCGGCAGCACCGGCAGCACTTCCATGATCATCCAGTCGGGCTTGATGCCGGACTTGTTGAACGCCTCGAGCACCTTCAGGCGCTTGGCGATCTTCTTGATCTTGGTCTCGGAGCCGGTGGCGGCGAGCTCGGTGCGCAGCGTCTCGATGTCGTGCGGGACGTCGAGCTTGCGCAGCAGGTCGCGGATGCCTTCAGCACCCATGGCCGCGGAGAAATCGTCACCGTACTCCTCGACTTTCGCGAGGTAGTCGTCCTCGGAGAGGAGCTGACAGCGGTTCAACGGGGTCATGCCCGGGTCGGTCACGACATAGGCTTCGAAATAGAGCACGCGCTCGATGTCGCGCAGCGTCATGTCGAGCACCATGCCCAGGCGCGACGGCAGGCTCTTCAGGAACCAGATGTGCGCCACGGGGCTCGCGAGCTCGATGTGGCCCATGCGCTCGCGGCGCACCTTGGTGAGCGTGACCTCCACGCCGCACTTCTCGCAGATGACGCCGCGGTGCTTCAAGCGCTTGTACTTGCCGCAGAGGCACTCGTAGTCCTTGATCGGGCCGAAGATCTTCGCGCAGAAAAGACCATCCCTCTCCGGCTTGAAGGTGCGGTAGTTGATCGTCTCCGGCTTCTTCACTTCGCCGTAGGACCACGAGCGGATCTTCTCCGGGGAGGCGAGCCCGATGCGGATGGCGTCGAACTCTTCTTCCTGGGTGACCTGCTTGAACAGATCGAGTAGTGCTTTCATTTAGACCTCCAGATTGGGGACCGAGTTGAACAGGAGCTTCGCGATTAACTCTGTCCCCCTCAATAGCGTTCCAGGTCGATGTCGATCGCCAGCGATCGGATTTCCTTCACCAGCACGTTGAACGATTCGGGCATGCCCGCCTCGATCTTGTGCTCGCCCTTGACGATGTTCTCGTAGACCTTGGTGCGGCCCTGCGTGTCGTCGCTCTTGACGGTGAGCATCTCCTGCAGCGTGTAGGCCGCGCCGTACGCTTCCAGCGCCCAGACCTCCATCTCGCCGAAGCGCTGCCCGCCGAACTGCGCCTTGCCGCCCAGCGGCTGCTGGGTCACGAGCGAGTACGGGCCCGTGGAACGCGCGTGCATCTTGTCGTCGACCAAGTGGTGCAGCTTGAGGATATGCATGTAGCCGACCGTCACCGGACGGTCGAACGCGTCACCGGTCCGACCGTCGAAGAGCGCGATCTGGCCGCTCCTCGGCAATCCCGCCAGCTCGAGCATGTCCTTGATCTCGATCTCGGTCGCCCCGTCGAACACCGGAGTCGCGAACGGCACGCCGTTCTGCAGGTTGCGCGCGAGCTCGAAGATCTCGTCGTCGCTGAAGTGCGCCAGGTCTTCCTTCCTGCCGGTCGAGTTGTAGATCTTCTCGAGGAACTTGCGGATCTTGGCGGCGTTGTCCTGCGCGCGCAGCATCTCCGTCACGCGGTGGCCCAGGCCCTTCGCGGCCCACCCGAGGTGGGTCTCGAGGATCTGGCCCACGTTCATGCGCGAGGGCACGCCCAGCGGGTTCAGCACGATATCCACCGGCGTTCCGTCCGCCATGAACGGCATGTCCTCCACCGGCACGATCTTGGAAATGACGCCCTTGTTCCCGTGGCGGCCGGCCATCTTGTCTCCCGGCTGCAGGCGGCGCTTCACCGCGACATAGACCTTGACCATCTTCTGCACGCCCGGGGGCAGCTCATCGCCCTGCGTCAACTTCTTCTTCTTCTCCTCGAAGGCCTTGTCGAACTCCTTGCGCGTCAAGTCCAGCGACTCGCGCAGCTGCTCGAGCTGGGCGGCCGCGTCCTCGTCGGAGAGGCGGATGTCGAACCACTCGTGGCGCTCGACCTCGTCGTGCAGGTACGCCTTGGTGACCTTGGAGCCCTTGGTGAGCTTCTTGCCGCCCTTGGCGGTCTTGCCGATCAGCACCTTCTCGATGCGGTTGAACGCGTCGTCCTCGACGATGCGCAGCTGGTCGTGCAGGTCCTTGCGGTAGTCCTTCAGCTGCTCGTCGATGATCTGCTGGGCGCGCTTGTCGCGGGCGATGCCCTCGCGCGTGAACACCTGCACGTCGATGACGGTGCCGGAGATGCCGGACGGAACGCGCAAGCTCGTGTCCTTCACGTCCGAGGCCTTCTCGCCGAAGATCGCGCGCAGCAGCTTCTCCTCGGGCGTGAGCTGGGTCTCGCCCTTCGGCGTGACCTTGCCCACGAGCACGTCGGCGGCCTCGACTTCGGCGCCGATGTAGACGATGCCCGACTCGTCGAGGCGCGACAGCATGCGCTCCGAGAGGTTCGAGATGTCGCGCGTGATTTCCTCGGGGCCGAGCTTGGTGTCGCGTGCGACCACCACCAGCTCCTCGATGTGGATCGAGGTGTAGCGGTCCTCGGCGACGATGCGCTCGGAGATGAGGATCGAGTCCTCGAAGTTGTAGCCGTTCCACGGCATGAACGCCACGAGCAGGTTCTGCCCGAGTGCGAGCTCGCCCATGTCCGTCGAGGCGCCGTCTGCAACCACGTCGCCGCCGGCGATGAGCTCGCCCACCTTCACCAGCGGACGCTGGTTGATGTTGGTGTTCTGGTTGGAGCGCGTGTACTTGGTGAGGTTGTAGATGTCCACGCCGGCTTCGCCGGGGCGGGTCTCATTGTCGTTCACGCGAACCACGAGGCGGCCGGCGTCGACGTAGTCCACGCGTCCGCCGCGGCGCGCCTGCACCGCGGTGCCCGAGTCGATCGCCACCGTGCGCTCGATGCCCGTGCCCACCAGCGGCTTTTCGGCGCGCAGGCAGGGCACTGCCTGGCGTTGCATGTTCGAGCCCATCAGCGCGCGGTTGGCGTCGTCGTGCTCGAGGAACGGGATGAGCGAAGCCGCGACCGAAACGATCTGCGAGGGCGCGACGTCGATGTACTCGATCTTGTCGGGAGCGGAGAGCGTGAACTCGTTGCGATGGCGGCACGACACCAGATCGTCGGCGAACTTGCCGTTCTTGTCGAGCTCGGCGTTGGCCTGCGCGATCACGTACTTGCCTTCCTCGATCGCCGACAGGTACTCGATGTCCTTCGTCACCTTGGCGTCCTTCACGCGCCGGTACGGCGTCTCGATGAAGCCGTAGTCGTTGGTGCGCGCATACAGAGCGAGCGAGTTGATGAGGCCGATGTTGGGGCCTTCCGGGGTCTCGATAGGACATACCCGGCCGTAGTGCGTCGGGTGCACGTCGCGCACCTCGAAGCCGGCTCTCTCGCGGGTGAGGCCGCCCGGCCCGAGCGCGGAGATGCGCCGCTTGTGCGTGATCTCCGAGAGCGGGTTGGTCTGGTCCATGAACTGCGACAGCTGGCTCGAGCCGAAGAACTCCTTGATCGCCGCCGAGACGGGCTTGGCGTTGATCAGGTCGTGCGGCATGAGGTTCTCGCTCTCGGCTTGCGAGAGGCGCTCGCGCACCGCGCGCTCGACGCGCACGAGGCCGGAACGGAACTGGTTCTCCGCGAGCTCGCCGACCGAACGCACGCGGCGGTTGCCGAGGTGGTCGATGTCGTCGATCTCGCCGCGGCCGTTGCGCAGCTCGACCAGGATCTTGATGACCGCGACGATGTCGTCGTTGGACAGCGTCATCTTTCCGGTGAGCTCGTCCCTGCCCACGCGGCGGTTGAACTTCATGCGGCCGACGTCGGAGAGGTCGTAGCGATCCTCGTTGAAGAAGAGCCCGCTGAAGAGCGTCTTCACCGCGTCCTCGGTGGGCGGCTCGCCGGGGCGCATCATGCGGTAGATCGCGACCTGCGCGTTCAACGCGTCGGTGGTCTCGTCCACGCGCAGCGTCTGCGAGATGTACGGGCCCTGGTCGAGGTCGTTGGTGTAGAGCGTCTTGATCTCCTCGATGCCGGCATCGAGGATCTTCTTCAGCAGCGCTTCGGTGATCTCGTCGTTGGCGTTCGCGACGACTTCCCCCGTCTCCTTGTTGACGAGGTTCTTGGCGAGCGTGCGGCCGATGAGGAAATCGGGCTCGACGGTGAGCTTCTTCATGCCCGCGGTTTCCATCTCGCGGATGTGCTTCACCGTGATGCGCTTGTCCTTCTGCACGATGACCTTGCCGGCCTTCGTGACGATATCGAACTTGGCGATCTCGCCGCGCATGCGCTCGGGCACGACTTCGAACTCGATGCCCTTCTTGGCGAAGTGGAAGGTGTCGAAGGCGAAGAAGTACTCGAGGATCTGCTCGGGCTTGTAGCCCAGCGCCTTCAGCAGGATCGTCACCGGCATCTTGCGGCGGCGGTCGACGCGGAAGTAGAGGTAGTCCTTGGGGTCGAACTCGAAGTCGAGCCACGAGCCGCGATACGGGATCACGCGCGCCGAGAACAGCAGCTTGCCCGACGAATGCGTCTTGCCGCGGTCGTGCTCGAAGAAGACTCCCGGGGAGCGGTGCAGCTGGGAGACGATGACGCGCTCGGTCCCGTTGATGATGAAGGAGCCGTTGCGGGTCATGAGCGGGATCTCGCCCATGTAGACCTCCTGCTCCTTCACCTCCTTCACCGTGGGCTTGGAGGCCTCGCGGTCCATGATGGTGAGGCGCACCTTGGCGCGCAGCGGGCTCGCGAAAGTGAGGCCGCGTTGCTGGCATTCGACCACGTCGAACGGGGGTTCGCCGAGCGCGTAGCTCACGTACTCGAGCCGCGCGTTTCCGGAGTGGCTGGAGATCGGGAACACCGACGTGAAGGCCGACTGCAGGCCCATCTCGCGGCGGCTGTCCCCCTGCACTTCGGCCTGGAGGAACTCCG
>Ga0209131_1002988_pt1 | contig 11385 bp, 11 predicted proteins | sample GraSoi_2013_40cm_FD_185826 | JGI IMG/M metagenome (GOLD analysis project Ga0209131, IMG submission 185826) | Grasslands soil microbial communities from the Angelo Coastal Reserve, California, USA - Sample 9_17_2013_40cm (SPAdes) (version 2) | ecosystem: Environmental > Terrestrial > Soil >...
AATCTTCGGCGATTTGCACATCCAATTTATGATATTCTGCAGCCTGGCGCATTCGAGCAATGACTCCGCCAACAATTTCCCCAATTAGATTCCACTGGCGTTGTGGTTTGAGTGCGCCTGATTCAATACGAGACATATCCAGCAGATTCCCAACCAACCGATTGAGATGATCAGTTTCATCGTCGACAGCAGCCAGCAAATCTTCACGAGCGGATGATTTCCACTGGACGTTCCCGCTTCTTAAACTGGTGATGGAGGCTTTGATCGTTGCCAGCGGCGAACGCAATTCATGCGATACCGAAGATAGCAAAGCGGATTTTAAACGGTCGCTCTCTTCCAAAACCTTTGTACGGGTTTCTGTTTGGGTAAGCCATGCCCGTTCGAATGCCATGGCACCCTGGCTCGCAAAGGTGTGTAACAGACGTTCTTCGGCTGGTTGATTCAACGGCTTGGTCCTCCAAAGGCGGATTTTGCCCAAGGTACCACGCACTGTTTGAAGAGGAGCACTCAACTCAAGCCTGCCAGCTGATGCGACCGACTCCTTTTCCGGTAATGATAATTTGATATTCTGCATCTTGGATTGGGCAGTTAATTCGACGCGCTCTGCCTGAAAAGTTTGAAGAGTCTGTTCCGCCAGAATACGAGCGATGGATTGATCGTCCTGTAAACCAGCCAATGCGGCACTTAACTCGTATAGTTTGGTTGCTTCACTTTCACGTGCCGTAGCCGCAGCCTGCCCCGCCCGAGCCTGCCCCACCAATTGGCTGATCACAACCGCTACAACAAAAAACACCAATAGAACAATGACATCGCCCGGCTGATGGACTGCCAGTGTGTAATAAGGTTTGATGAAGAAATAATTAAAACTGATAAACGCGAACAAGGCAGTTAGAATGCCGGGTCTCAAACCCCAGTAGGCTGTGCTGAGGCCCACGGGCAATAAATACAAAAGGGCAATGAGAGGAGTATCCAGTGCCTCGCGCAGGGTGTAAAGAATTGCTGTAGCAATTGAGATCATAGCGATCGCAAAAAGATAATGAAACAATATTCGAGAAGAAGCGAGAAAGCGGGACATAAACGTCAATTCAATTGTACCCCCGTGTAATTATGTTTCCCAAATATTTACCCGACAACAAGATTGGTCTTCTTCTTCGCCAAATTGACTGTGGCAATAGCGCCCGAATTGAATGGCAAAAAGTCAGCTTCCACGCCATCGCTGAAAATGACACCCCCCTCCGCCATCTCTGATTCGATCACGAGGGGAGACTCGGGACTCACCAATCCGCTAACAATCTCTGCGCCAGAGGTCTTACTAATAAACGGTTCGCGCACTACGAACAACAAACGGTCCGATTCCCATTTCATCTTCACAGTCGGCAAAACTGTATCGTGTTCCTTATCTTTAGAAAAAACTTCATATAACCCATTTGCCATGTTGAATAAACTACTCAACCAGCCTGTCGAACCAACGCCCGTCGAAACGATGATTCCGCTGGATGAATGATGTTCTTCGTGATCTTGCAGCTTTATCTTATAACGCGCAGAAACATGCGTCTTTGCGCCGATAAATAAATCATTAAACGCCAATAAAGCTTGTCCATCATTCAGCCAGGCTTCCGCCATACTGATCTGACGCGCCTTCACATCGCCTCGCAATACTTTTTGCACAACGGGTATCGCAGTCTGCACATTGAACGGTAACAAAATCCCATCAATGTGCGCCGGGTCAGGATTCACTGCTACAAGAGGTTGACCATTTAAATATTTTGCTGTGTTCACCACTAAACCATCGATCCCTATCGTCACAATCACATCTTCAGGCGCAAAAAGAAAATTCGGCAGGAAGCCTCGTTCGATCTCCTGCGTCTTCGCCAGCTTCTGTAATGCAGAACGTAATCTACTCAGTGCATTTACATAAGCTGTATGCTCGCGTTCATATAAAGTGAAGTCACCGCCACTGTGCTCGATATAAAACTTGGCTTGTCCGATTGTATTGAATCGTTCAACCAGACCTTCCAGTCGGGTCTTGCGCGTGACGAGGATAATCTTTTCGTGATCCACGCCACCTCTACTTTTGCGGTTTCTCGCGCATTAGCAATTCAAACAATTCAGGTGAGAGATTCAAGTTCCCAATTTTGCTTGCGTTCTGTGCGATCTCTTTGAGTGCCAAGCTCGCCATCAAGCGCGGATCGGTATTCTGAACTGCCAACACTTGCAAAACAGCCGGATCCAAATTTGCCAAAGGCTTGAGCGACGCTTCAACAGCATGCGCCTGAACTTCAGCTTCCACCTTGGCGTTCTCGCTGCGCGCCGCGACGAGTTGCTTACGATCATTCTCCAAAGCGATCTGCCCGTTCAGTTTCGACTTGCGGACTTCCTGCTCCTTGGCTTCCACCGCCAAATCGGCATTCACCACAGTCTCACGGATTTGACGCTTCTTCTCTTCGACCGCGATCTCTGTGCTCAATTCATTTTCCTTGATCTTGCGTTCCTGCTCAACTGCCGAGTTGCGTCGATCATAAATCGCCTGATCTGCCCGACGGAGCATATCTTCTCGCGCTTCGGCTTCCAAAGCCCGTGACATTTCAGGGACAGGTCGAATCGCCTGGATCGCCAGCCCCAACACTTCCACACCAAAAGAGGCGAGTTCGTTCGCGGTGCTGATCTTTGACATGACCGCCGTTGCCACTGCATCCATCGAATGGATCGCATTCTTCAGCGGAAGCTTCTGTACCTCAGCACGCACCAATACTTGCACCAGGTTGATCAAACGCTGCGGAAGTTTTTGCGGGTCTTCAGAAACATACTGTGCCGGGCTTCCGTCCACAGTATAGTTGAGCAGGCCCGCAACGCGTTGAGCGTCCTGCACGCGATAGGTCAACTGTCCCTGAATCGTGATCGCTTGAAAGTCGGCACTGATTTCGTTGAAGATGAACGGCACATCTGCACTCCCCACGGGCACTACCACGATCGAAGCGGATGGCTTGAAATAAAAGAACGCCAAACCGGCGCCTGCTTTCCTGAGTTTGCCCCCACGATAATAAAGGATATATTGCGTGGGTGTTACCTTGATATATTGAAAACCGAACATGGAAACCTCCTTTGGCAAAAGCGAGTTGGTTGAAATTATTGTACAGAATTAAAGATGAAAAAGCAATTCCGTTTAGATTTACGTGGATACATCATCCAAGTTTCGATTGCGAATTTTCATGCTAGAAGGTCAGCAACGAGTCCAACAAGGTCTTTTCGTCCTCTTCCGTTTGCACTTCTCTATCCAACCACGCGGCGCGGAGTCGACGTAGGATTTCAGCGTAGCGTGGTCCCGGTTCGAGTCCGCGTTGCTGTAGAGTATAACCAGAAGCAAAGGGTTTTACATTTTTCCAAATCGTGAAATAATCTTCAAAACCCAATTCCATATGCATGAGATAGGTCGCATATACTGACAACAATGGGAACTGGTCGAGATAGAAAGTCCATTGACTGGGTTTCCAATCCTTGAAGGATGACATGTCTCTTTTGATGGATGAAGTGCCAATGACAGCCTTGGTCAACAACACTGGAAAAGCAAGCCGTTTGGCTATTCTTTCAACCTCAGATTTCGATAAGTTCACCAAATACAATATCCATCCCAGCGTTTGTCGAAAGGACAGAATATCAGGGGTTGAAAAGTCACTAAACCCTTCTTCGGGTTTATCCGTCAACACGCTTAACCAATTTACAACAGCATTTTGTAAAACAGGATCAATTGCATGAATTACATTCAAGTCTTGTAGGCGTTCCAATATTACATTTGCATGTTCTTCTTCAAAGATCAAATCGAATTCATGGCGCAAGCGCTCCCCACTCAATTGGGAAAGAACTCCACGCGCTTCGTCATTGATAAGATTCAACGTCGCAGGCTCGACCTCAAATCCATAACGCCCTGCATAACGAACAGCACGAAAGATACGCGTTGGATCGTCTACAAATGACTTCCCATGTAAAACTCGAACTAGCTTATTCTCAAGGTCTTTTTGACCATCGAGCGGGTCGAATAATTCCCCAAAATGATCGCCATCCAAACGAATCGCCACGGCGTTGATCGTGAAATCGCGACGGCGCAGGTCATCATCAATAGTCGAGCGCTTTACGGTTGGCAATACACCGGGTTGAGAGTAAATCTCGTAGCGGGCTGAGACCAGGTCAAAAGAAAGCGGCACCTCCGGAAGTTGCAGTGCAGGAACGTTCAAACGCTTAAACGTTGAGTCGTTCACTACCCATGTTGCCGTCATAAACTTGGAATGGACGAAGATCTTCCCGCCGAATTTTCGAACAATATATTCCGCAAACTCGGCGCTATTCCCCTCCACCACCAGATCGAAATCATTGACTGCGCGCCCTAACAGAATATCCCGCACCACCCCGCCCACCAGATACAGTGGCATCCGTAACAGCGCTGCCTGATATGCCAAAAGATGGAGCAACTCCAACCGCGCCCCATCCAATGACTTCTTAAGCAGGTCGGAATAATTTCGTCCCATGCCGATATTGTAGCAGAGAAAATCGTGTATAATCGGCGCATGATATTGAACCCGTTGCCGCAAACCACAATGGTTAAACCTGCCTGGTCTGGATAAGGTTCAGTTCACTGTGTCAACGAACGGCTCCCAGACTTGGCGAGCCGTTTTTTATTGGATAACCCTGAGCGTGGACGACACTTGCACCTGCCGCAAGTGCAGGTGAGGACGCTTCACTCTCAGCCGGAAATTAGTACAGCGTTATGGACATCAAACAACTTACCGAAGAAATGAATCGCTTCGTCCGCTCGAAAGGCTGGTACGAAGCTGACAGCAAGCGTCCGCAAACGCCGCGCAATCTATCCATATCACTGGCATTGGAAGCTGCAGAAATCCTCGAGCACTTTCAATGGCACGATGAAATAAAAGACAAGGAAGAACTCGCCAGTGAACTCGCAGATGTAGCACTATATTTGTTGGAACTGGCATCGGTCACAGAGATCGATCTCGAGCAAGCGATGTTGAAGAAATTAGAAGTCAACAAAACGCGAGAATGGGATCAGGAATAAAATAAATATGTAGGGGTGGGGAGACCCCACCCAATAATAGGAATTATTGGAATGAACATATCTGTTTTCGGTGGCTCACAACCCAAGGAAGGCGATGCGGCTTACGTAGAGGCTCAAGAACTCGGCAAGCTGTTAGCCGAACACGGACATACCGTCCTCACCGGCGGCTACATCGGCACGATGGAAGCTGTCTCACGTGGCGCGTCTGAAGCGGGCGGACACGTCATTGGTGTGACTTGTGAGGATATTGAGAAATGGCGTAAGGTTGGAGCAAATCGTTGGGTAAAAGAAGAACGCAAACAGAAAACACTGAATGAGCGCTTGCAAGCTTTGATCGAAGGCTGCGACGCGGCGCTCGCTCTCCCCGGCGGTCCTGGTACGTTGACAGAAATCTCCCTGATGTGGAACCTGATGATCGTGGAGTCTCTGCACCGGAGGCCGCTCATCCTGATCGGAGATGGCTGGCAGTCTGTCTTTGATCAGGTCTTCACGCAATTGGATAAATATACTTCCGCGCAACAACGTGATTTGTTATCCTTTGCGAAAGATATTTATACTGCCGTGAAGTATTTAGATTAATCGGATGGTCAAGTAGCCTGAGGCGATAGCCGAAGGCATATCGAGACCGCCAATAAAAAGTAAACATAAATAGAAATTACACTTGCTATTTGTTGGTCTTGATGCGGGCTTCGCCCTACTCGACCAACCAGGCACAAAACAATGGAGCAAAAATGGCTGAAGAAAAATTAACAACTCGTGCAGAAGACTTTTCAGAATGGTACAACCAACTTGTGATCAAATCCGACCTGGCTGATTACACACCCGTGCGCGGCTGTATGGTGGTCAAACCTTATGGTTGGGCGATCTGGGAAAACATCACCGCCTGGCTCGATGCGGAATTCAAGAAAACGGGACATGTCAACGCGGCATTCCCAACGCTGATCCCTTTGTCTTTTTTTGAAAAGGAAAAGGAACATGTCGAAGGCTTCTCACCTCAACTCGCGGTGGTCACACACGGCGGCGGCGAAGAACTCGAAGAAAAACTGGTTGTCCGTCCCACCTCTGAGACCATTATTGGATATATGTATTCCAAATGGGTCAAATCATGGCGCGATCTTCCAATCTTGATCGTACAATGGGGCTCTGTGTTGCGCTGGGAAATTCGCACCAAACTATTTCTCCGCACATCCGAGTTCTACTGGCATGAAGGTCACACGGCTCATTCTAGCGCTGAAGAAGCCCAGGAAGAAATGTATCGAATCCTCGATATTTACGAACGCTTCTCACTCGAAGAAGCAGCGGTACCCGTTTTTAAGGGAGCTAAGAGCGACGCTGAACGCTTCCCTGGTGCGCAGATGACCACTTCCATTGAAGCCATGATGCAGGATAAGCGCGCCTTGCAAGCTGGCACCTCACATTACTTCGGACAGAACTTTGCCAAGGCGTTCGATATTCAATATCTCGATAAAAATAACTCCCTGCAATATTGCGAAACCACTTCGTGGGCGATCTCCAGCCGCATGATCGGCGCGATCATTATGGTGCACGGCGATGATCAGGGATTGGTTCTGCCTCCCCGCCTCGCGCCCATTCAAGCAGTCATTGTTCCCATCTTCAAGAACGATGCTGAAAAGAGCAAGGTCATGGAAGTTGCCGACCGTGTCTTCATGGAATTAAAATCCGCTGGCATTCGCGTCAAAATGGATGACCGTGACAACGTCAGTTCAGGATTCAAATTCAATGATTGGGAGATGCGCGGCGTTCCCGTCCGTGTGGAGATCGGTCCTAAGGATGTGGAAAAGAATTCTGTCGCGTTAGCCCGTCGTGATCGCCCTGGCAAGGAAGGCAAATCCTTCGTCTCACAAACGGATCTCGCCTCAACTGTAAGCGGGTTGCTTGTCGAAATACAGGCTTCACTCCTCAAGCGTGCTACTGAATTCCGCGATGCTAACATCCACGAACCCAAGGATTACGAAGACTTCAAGAAGATCGTTGCTGACGGCTGGGCATTCGCGTACTGGTGCGAATCAGCGGAATGTGAAACCAAAGTCAAGGAAGATACCAAAGCGACCACACGCAACATCCCTGTGAATCAGCCTGATGTGGAAGGCGCTTGCATCGTCTGCGGCAAACCATCCAAACGTAAAGTCTATTTCGCAAGAACATATTAAATCGATATAGGGACACAGCGATGCTGTGTCCCTACTCGCTAATTCCTAATGACAATAACTTTAAGCCTGTATCAAGAACGCCGTGATGCTCTGCTTGCAGAAATTATCGCAGCACTATCCAATGACGAACGCTTTGTCGCAGGATGGCTCACAGGCAGTTTCGGCAGAAATACTGCGGACTCTGTAAGCGATATTGATATAAATATAGTTGTGTCGGATATACATGGCTCAAATCTTTGCTTGAAACTCGAATCAGTAAGTGCCCAAATCTCTCCTGAAAGGTATTCTCTTTTCAGCCAATTTGGTATGCCTGCCTTAATTCATGAAAACAATAACAATGCTCCCGAAGGTGGTACATTTACTTTTGTTCTTTACTCCGAATCTGCCATCATGGTGGACTGGGTTCTAGTCCCACAATCCAAAGCAATACGACCCTACGAATCACAACTCTTATTTGATAAAGCGAGCATCACGATTTCATATCCACCCCAACTTGAAAATCTAAATCAAAGGAAAAAATCTATCGCAGAGAAGTGGGCTTTCTTTTGGATGATGGCAGCCATTACGATAAAGTATATAATTCGGGGTGATGGCGTATTCGTTGCACATTGGATCGAAAATCTGCATTCTTTAATCCGGGAAATTGAAAGACAAATAAACGAGGTGCCCAGGAGTTACACTCGCGGCTCACTGAGTCAACTTCAAACAACTCGTGAAAAACAGATGGAAGCATTGAAGCAATTATGTAAGAAAATGCAGGACATCAAACCCAAGGTAGCTGAATTTTCAGGGTCAGAAGCTTTGCTTCCGTTGGAAGAAATTGAGACATTGTTCTCTCTCGTGAATAAATAATGCCCGCCATTGACCTTGCCCGTCTCAAAAAACAAACTGCGCATCTGGCTGATTTATTTAACCAGCCCTCTGTCTTTCTGCGTGAGCATCGCGAGATTTTGGATCACTATGTCAACCGTACATTGCGCAGTCAAGGAGTGGCACCATCCTCAGTTCTTCCCACCTATCGAACACCAACAGTTGTGCTCAGACAAATCGAAACAGAGCTTGGTCCGGTTGCCGAAAAAAATCCGATCCAAGCACTTGAGTTGGCTGATACTCTTTGGGATGAAGGCTGGCTTGAAACTCGGCTGCTTGCCGCATTCCTGCTTGGACGAATCCCACCACAAGAAGAACGTCTCCTGGCCCGCCTCACCGCATGGACTCAAGCTGTCCGTGACCCGAGTGTCCGCGCGGCATTGCTCACAACCAGCCTCACGCGTTTACGCAAAGAAACGCCCGATTTATTTTTGATCCTTGTCAAAGAATGGCTGCATCCCGCCCGCAAAAGAATGTGGTCGAATGGTATCCAAGCGCTCGTGCCGCTGATCTCTTCAACCGAATTTGATAACCTTCCACCGATCTTTGAGATCATGAGTCCTATTCTCAAAGCTTCACCAGCGGCATTACAATTTGATATACAGGAATTGCTGGCAGCTTTATATAAAAAATCCTCAGATGAAACCATCTACTTTATTCAACAAACTTTAAAAAGCACAAAAAGTGAACTACCCGCAATTTCATTGAGACGCATGTTACCAGACCTGCCACATGATCTGCAGGTACACTTGCGCGAAATACTTCGCAAAGCAGTCTGATCATTGATTGGCATGCAGCAAAAAGATCAGTTGAAAGGAGCTAACCATGTTGATTATTGTAAGAGGAGCCCTAGGAGCCATACTTACATTCCTCGGGCGTGAACTTAACTTTGTATTCGCAGGCGGGTTTGCTGCCATGATCGCTCTGCGGGTTGTGCCAATATTGCCCGCCTCCTGGCCATCATGGGGTCCACTGGCATTCGTTGCTTTGATAACGATCATAGCTGGCTCCATTCCATTTTTCAACGAGCGCGCTGGCTATGTAGTTTCAGGCTTTCTGGCGGGCGGTTTCTTTCTGGCTGATTATTATGTGCCCGATTTCATCGCCATTCCGATTCTGCCATTCATATTCGGAGGCGCTGTGGGCGGTCTCGTTTTGGGCGTGCTGACCGAATGGGCGTTGATGGCTATCTCCAGTTTGGTCGGCGCCATTTACGCCATGGACATCTTCACATTTTCGCTGTCACCCACTTTGAAGTTGATGCTCACCGGCCTGCTATTCCTCGCTGGGGCACTCACTCAGGTCGTCATGCGGCGTATGCAACAAAATGCAAAATAACTAACTGATTTATTTGCATGGTTCATATCTCGCCTGATAAAGATATAGCACATAGACGAATCAAGGAACTAATCTCATTATGAAAGGCATGATACGCTCATGACCCCCACACAACAGATCTACTGGCACACCACCGTTCAAATGCCTGATGACTCGAACCTAACTCCCATCCCTGAAAAAGTAAATGTGGCAATCATCGGCGGAGGCTTCACCGGTCTCAGCGCCGCACGGACTCTTGCCAAGCGTGGCGTAAAAGTTGCCGTACTCGAAGCCGAGACAATTGGCTGGGGTGCAAGTTCACGCAACGGCGGTATGACATTAGCCGGACTTAAATTATCGATGGAAACTGTCATCAAAAAATACGGGCGTGATACTGCCCGAAGACTCTATCAATGTTCCTTGGATTCAGTGGATACAGTTGAGCAAATCGTCAAAGAAGAAAATATTGATTGCGGCTTTACCCGATCTGGTCATTTATCAACTGCCAGCAAACCAGCGCATTATGAAGGCTTCAAAGCTTCGGTCGATTTCATGGCTAAGGAGTTCAATCAGGCAGTCAGGCTGGTACCGCCAAAGGAGCTAAAAAATGAAATCGGCTCGGATGCATATTACGGCGGACTGGTGGATGAAGTCGGTGGCGGTTTAAATCCCGCTCAATATGTCACGGGTCTCACGCGCAGTGCAGAAAAAGCCGGGGCGACACTCCATGCCCGGGCACAAGTCACCAAGCTTGAGCGTAAGGAGAAGCGGTTCTTTATCCAAACGGCAAGAGGTCCTGTTCAGGCAGAATCCGTTTTAGTTGGGACATCCGGTTACACCAGCAATGCCACGAAAAAATTGCAAAAGAAAATTATCCCGATTGGTTCGTTCATTATCGCAACTGAAAGATTATCGGATGAATTGACGTATGAACTTAGCCCAAAGAATCGCATGATCGTTGATTCAATGCATTATCTGCATTATTTCAGGCTATGGGATAACCGCATGATCTTCGGCGGGCGCGCGGCGTTCTTCCCTGAAAATAAAAATACGATCGCTAGAAGCGCGGAGATTTTGCGGCGCGAGATGATCGAAGTGTATCCGCAATTGAAGAATACAAACGTTGAATACGTCTGGGGTGGCACCTTGGATTTCGCCTTCGATATGATGACACATGTGGGCGAAACAGATGGAATTTATTATTCGCTGGGCTATGCAGGGCATGGCGTGGCAATGGCAACATACCTAGGCAAGACCGTTGCCGAAGCGATGATGAACGGGAATATCAAAGAGCATCCATTTGCGCAGTTTGATTTCCCCGGCGCCCCGCTGGGGCTCTATGACGGCTATCCGTGGTTCCTGCCGTTTGCGGGCGCATGGCATAAGATTTTGGATTGGGTTGAGTAACTGGCATGGCGCTCAAAGAAATCGCAAACGATGAAAAATTTACATCTACATTATCAGATGTTGTTTGGCGGTTTCATGTCTATGATCAATATGGCAGGAAGCAGGACAAAGCCATTAAGGCACTTGCCAAAAGAGCGCCCGGTTATTCTGCTGAATTTTATAAAGAGCGATTTGAGTCCAACTTGCAACTTCTCATTACCACGATTGAGGCAGTGGAAGCAGCGCCCAAAGCCAGTAAACCAGATCAACAATTCAGCGAGTATGCCGATGTAGATGTCGAGTTCGTATTGAATATATTACGTTTGAAGTTTGAAGGGCAAACGGATGATTTCCTAAAAGCACATTTCGGTATGGTTATTTATTGGTATTATTTGAGATAGTTATTAAAATCCCCACCACGGCCTGCACAAAGCTTGTTGAGGCGACAGTGTGGAGAGAAATGAAATATAAGCCAATCAACATTTATTTAATGGAGATGATTGGATGTACAAGAGAATTCTAATACCGCTGGATGGATCGCCTTCATCAGAGGCTGTATTTCAGCATATACAATCG